>Ga0126381_100005129_pt1 | contig 14356 bp, 10 predicted proteins | sample PanSoiMetPlot_28_FD_96465 | JGI IMG/M metagenome (GOLD analysis project Ga0126381, IMG submission 96465) | Tropical forest soil microbial communities from Panama - MetaG Plot_28 | ecosystem: Environmental > Terrestrial > Soil > Tropical forest > Bulk soil | place: Panama | collected 2016-02-17
CCGCGGGTTGCTCGCCGGCAGCGTCAAGGGCTGAGGGAGTCCAGCCGCCGGGCGGGCTCGTTGGGGGTGCGCGCGCCTCGGTTACCCGGCGCGGAGGATCGGGCGAAGTTCAGCAGTGAGCTGGGCGAGGGCGGCTACGACGGAGATGCGCTGTGCAAGCGCCTGGTGCACGACGCTCGATATCGCGAGGCTGAACTGGTTGTAGTCGACGATTGCCGGCCTCGGCCTGGCGGTGAGGATGGCCTGTCTCAGTACCGGAAGGAACGGGAACCGCGCGACCAGCGCTGGCTGGCTGTACAGGCTGGTCCACACCGGCGGCAGCGCGGAGTTGGCGAGGATGAAGCGCTCGCTGGCTGCACTCGTGAGGAACCTGATGAACGCCAGCGCCGTGACCGGATGCCGAGAAAAGGCGCTGATCGCGAGATTCGCGCCGCCGAGGGTGGCCGAGCCAGGTCCGTGCAGGCCGGGCAGCGTGACGACCCCGAACTTACCTGCGACCGCGTTTCCGGGTCCGGGCGCGCTCGCGTCGCCGTATACATACGGCCAGTTCGCCAGGAACAGCAGTGACCCCGCCTCAAAGGCCCGCCGTGAAGCCTCCTCATTCCAATCAAGCGCCGCCCGCGGAATCCAACCGTCGCGGAATCCGCTCACCAGAAATGCCAGCGCCTGACTGGCCTGCGGCGTGTCGAGGGCGGGCGCTCCTGCCGTTGCCAGGGAGCCACCCGCGGACTGTACCGCCTCGGCGAAGTTCACGGTGAGCCCCTCATAGGACTGGAACTGGGCGCCGTAGCCGTCGAGGTGGTAGCGCGTGTGGACGATCATCGCATCGTCGGCCAGTTCCGCCCAGGTCTGCGGCGGGGAAAGGTGGGCAGCCGACAGCAGGTCCGAGCGATAGTAGAGGAGTTCCGCGTTGCTGGTAAACGGCACCGCGTACAGGTGACCTTGATACGTCGCCGTCTCAACCGCCGGGCGCAGGAACTGGCCTGCCGGGATGGCGCTGTCGTCGAGTGGCGTGATCCAGCCGTTCGATGCGAATTCGGCAGTCCAGATCACGTCCAGGCTCATCACGTCGTACACGCTGCTGCGGGCCTGCAGGTTCGCGACCAGCTGCGCGTGCTGGTCGTTGGCGTCGTCCGGTAGGTAGATCGGCGTGACGCGCTGTGCCGGGTGCCCGGCATTCCACTGGCCCACGAGCGGCTGCAGGTACCCGGTGTCGACCTGACCGGTCGCGAACGAGATAGGACCGACGCCTGAGTGTGCTGGCCGCCCGGCCGCAACGGTAGGGCCCGCAGTGGCGGCGCAGCCAGCGACCAGCAGGGCCGAGCTAACCGCGGCGATGCTGCAGCGGGTCGGCCACCTTGGTGCGCGCATAATGCTCAGCATCGCAGTTCGCGATGGTGCTGACACCGCCGTATGCAACGATGGGGAAACCGGGACGGAAAGGAGCGAGCGTATGCGCATGCCGCTGCTCGCGCTCCTGGCGAAAGAGCCGGCACACGGTTACGAGCTGAAGACTCGGCTTGAAAAGGTCTTCGGCGAAGCGTATCCGTCGCCCAACATCGGGCAGATCTACGTGACGTTGCAGCGGCTGGAGCGGGACGGCCTTGTCTTCAGTCAGGATGTCGTGCAGACCACCAGGCCGAACAAGCGGGTCTACGAGCTCACCGACGTTGGCCGCGAGGCATTGCTTACCTGGATGGACCGGCCGAGCGACGGGCCACGGGTGCGCGATGACTTCTTCATGAAGCTGGCGCTCAGCGAGCACGCCGGGGCGTCAGACCGGCTTGGCCTGATCAACCGCCAGCGTCGGCATTATCTGAGCCAGATGCGGGGGCTTACCGAGCTCATGACCGATTGTGACCAGCGGATCCCGCAACTGCTGATCGAGGGCGCGATGTTGCACCTGCAGGCAGACCTTGACTGGCTGCAGCGATGCCAGGAAGAGATGGTGTGACGAACGGCGCCGCGATGCTGCTGCGGACCGTCGGGTTGACCAAGATCTTCCGCGGCGACGGAGTGCGCGTCGCCGCACTCCGCGGCGTGGACGTGGCCCTGCATCATGGCGAGTTCGCCGCCGTCATCGGGCCATCCGGTTCGGGGAAGTCGACGCTTCTGCACATGGTGGGCGGGCTGGAGCCGCCGACGAATGGCGAGATCTGGCTGAACGGCGCGCGAGTGGACGGCCTCAGCCAGGCACGGTGGGCGATGTTGCGGCGCCGCCACATCGGTTTCGTGTTCCAGTTCTTCAACCTGGTGTCGAATATGACGGTCGCAGACAACGTGGAGCTAGCGGCCCTGATGGGCGGTGCGACGCGCAGGCAGGCGAGGGACCGACGAGAGGAGCTGCTCGCCGAGCTTGGCCTTGCGGCCAAGGCCGACGCCGCTCCGGCCCGCCTGTCGGGTGGCGAGCAGCAGCGCGTCGCGCTAGCGCGCGCAATGGCAAACCGCCCGAGCCTGCTGCTGGCCGACGAGCCCACCGGCAACCTGGACAGCGCGGCGAGTCAGGCAGTGCTGCGGCTTCTCGGCAAGGCGCACGCTGACGGCCAGGCGATCCTGCTTGTCACCCACGACGCACGGGTGGCCTGTGCCGCGGACCGGGTCATCAGCCTCTTCGACGGTATGGTGATCGACGACGCCGCGATGGACCTGCCTCTGCTGCGAGCGACCCCGGCAGCCGACCGGTCCGATCCGCCACTGCGAACGCCGCTGCCGGACGTACTGAAGCTGCGCGGGTAGAGGCCAGACGTGGGTGCAGTCGCCCGCTGGATCCGAGCCGACATGCGTGCCAGCGCCGGACAGGCGACTGCCGTGGCAGGTGTGGTGGCCGGCGTCATGACCGCCTTGCTGCTGTCGGCCGGGTTGCTCCAGGGCGCGACCAACCCCTGGCAGGGATTGTTCACGGCGAGCAGGGGGGCGCAGATCTGGCTGCACCTGGCGCCCCGTACCTATGCGGCCAGCCTCCGTTCCCTGCCGGACGTCACGGCGATGACCAGCCCGGACGAGGCCACGGCGGCGACAATGGCGCAGCCCTGGCAGCGGACCAGGGTCGAGCTGCGGGCTATGAGGCCCGTGCTCCCGGCGATTGGCCGGCCGCTCGTGTCGTCCGGGCGCTGGTTGAGCAGCGCTGTGCCTGGCGGCGTGGTGCTGGAAGTGACGCTCGCCGAGGCCGTCCATGCAGCGGTCGGCGACGAGTTGACGCTGGACAACGTGGACGGATCGATCGCCACCCGGGTTCGGGTGGTAGGCCTCGCGGAGACCGCGGATCAGGGGTTCTACCCGGATCAGACACCCGGCCTGATCTGGGTACTGCCAGGTCTGCTGCAGCGGGTTGAGCCGGATCCTGGCCGAACCCAGGAGGTCGTCGGCCTGCAGATATCCGACCCGGATCGTACGGGTTTCGTCGTGCAAGAGGTGGTGACGCAGGTAGGCAGCAGCGCGGTCGGCTCGGTATCCACCTGGCAGCAGGTCAAGCAGTCGATGGCTAGGCGCGATCCGCTGCTTGGCCTGGTGCTGGCCCTGTTCGGGCTGGTGGCGCTGGGGGCGGCGGTGCTGGCCATTATCAACGTCACCACCGGGCGAGTCCTGGTCCAGCACGCTGAGCTTGGCATGCTCCAGGCACTCGGCTTCACACCCGCCCAGCTCACGCTGATGCTGACGGCTGAGCACGGGCTGCTGACGGCCGCGGGGATCGTCGCCGGCCTGCTAGGGGCGCGCCTGCTCATGCCGCTGCTGCTTGGCGCCGTGCCTGGCGGGAGCGCCGCTTCCGTTGCCGTGCCCGCGGGCTGGTCCGCGCTGATCGTGGGCGGCACGTTCGCTGCGGTCGTGCTCGCGACGGCCGTGCCCGCCTGGCGCGCTGGCCGGGTTTGGCCGGCGGCAACGGTCCGCGCCGGACCGAGGGGCCACCTGTCCCGGCTTGCTAGCACGGCCATGGCTGCCCGGCTGCCGCCGGCCATTGTGCTGGGCAGTCGGGCCGCCTTTGTGCGCCGCATGCCGGCGGTACTGACGATCGCCGGGCTGGCCGTGCCCATGCTCATGATCACGATAGGACTCGGCTTCTGGGCGACGCTCGACGATGTCCAGGCCAACCCGGCTGGCATCGGGCTCGCGACCGTGACCGTCGGCCCCGGCAGCCTCACCATGGCGCAGGCCGGTCACATGATCGCGGCTGACCGCGACGTGCGAGCTTCGTATCGGTGCGTCCAGGCGGTCGGGCTGGTGCCCGGCGAGACGACAACGATCACGACGCTCGGAATGGGCACATCGGGCCGGCCGTATCCCTTCGACGTGGTCTTTGGGCATCTGTATCACGCGCCCGAGCAGGCCGTCGCGACGCAGGCGCTGCTGGACGCGTTCGGAGTGCAAGTCGGCCAGTTCCTCCAGATGTACTTCGGCGGCGTGCCGGTGACGTTCCGCATCGTCGGCCGCATCATCGACCCTCAGTACGGCGGTGAGGTACTTGCCTATGGCACCGACACGCTCCCGTACGAGGGAGCGCCGTCCGCCGCCGAGTTCTACAGTCTCGTGCTGCGACCCGGCGTCCCGCCCTCGATCGCGGCGAGTCGACTGCGGGGCATCTCCGGCGGGCGGCTCGACATCGGCCTGGTCAGCGATCCGGGTGATCAGCTGGGCGTCCTGCGCGGTGCGCTGGGAGCGCTGATCGGGGTCCTGGCCCTGATCGCGCTGACCAGCCTGCTCACGGCCTTGCGCGTCGGAATCCGCGACCACCAGCGGGACGTGCAGGTGCTGCGCGCCATGGGGCTCACGCCGGGGCAGATCAAGACCGCGGTCGTGGTGCGCACGACCGTCCTCGCCTTCGTCGCCGTTACGTTCGGAGCCCTGGCCGGCCGCTTCGGGAGCAGCTACTTGATCGGCGCCGTGTCGCAGGCCTACGGCCTGGGCGCCGGGCTGGGCAGAGCTGCGCCACCCTACGCCGTCGCGGTCACCGTTGCCGTCGCTGTTATCGCTGCCGCGGCTGCCGGTGCGCTGTCCGTCCGCACCGGGAATCGGATCCCAGCCGCTGTAGTGCTCGGCCCCTAAGGAGCCGGGCGACCGATAGCAAGGCCGCTATCGGGGTCGAAGAACTGCAGGTTGCCCGTATCCACGGCGAGCGTCGCCAACGAGCCCGCCTTGATGGGGCTGCGCGACGCCACCCGCGCGGTCCACTGCGTCTTGTTCTCGGCGAGCGGGATCGCCTCTTCGTCGTCGCCGCTCTCGCGTGCCTCGGTGATGCTGGCATGCGCCACGGGCGCAGCGTCGATCGTGAAGATCACGTGGATCTCGCTGCCGAGCTCCTCGGTCACGGACACCTCGACCGGCATCCGCGGCCAGCCAGGTTCGGCGAGGCCGGCGTCCTCGAAGTCAGACGGCCGGACCCCGAGGATGATGTCCCGGCCGAAGTAGCGGTCTAGGCCAGGCCGGGCGGCGACCTCGGCGGGCACGGTGAGCTTGTGACCGGCGAACACGACAACGGGACCGCCGTCGCGCTCGAGGCGGGCAGCGGTGAAGTTCATCGCGGGCGAGCCGATGAACCCGGCGACGAACAAGTTGACCGGCGAGTTGTACAGCGCCTGGGGCGTGTCGACCTGCTGGAGCCTGCCGTCGCGAAGTACGCAGACCCGCTGGCCAAGCGTCATAGCCTCGACCTGGTCGTGAGTGACGTAAACGGTGGTGACGCCAAGCCGGCTGTGCAATTGGGAGAGCGAGGCTCGCATCGACACCCGGAGCTTGGCATCGAGGTTCGACAGCGGCTCGTCCATCAGGAACGCCTGGGGCTCACGGACGATCGCCCTGCCCATGGCGACGCGCTGGCGCTGGCCGCCGGACAGCGCCGCGGGCTTGCGCTTGAGATAGTCATCAAGGCCGAGCATCTTGGCCACCTCGGTGACCCGTCGCCTGATCTCATCCTTGGGCGTCTTGCGCTGCTGCAGGCCGAAGGCGAGGTTCTGCTCAACCGTCATGTGCGGGTAGAGCGCGTAATTCTGGAACACCATCGCGATGTCCCGGTCCTTGGGCGGCAGGTCGTTCACGATCCGGTCGCCGATGGTGATCGTCCCGGCGGAAATGTCCTCGAGGCCGGCGATCGAGCGAAGCGCAGTCGACTTACCGCAGCCCGACGGCCCGACGAGCACCATGAACTCGCCGTCGGCGATTTCGAGGGTTAGGCCGTCGACACCCTTGACCCCACCTGGATAGACCTTGTCGACCTGATCAAGCACGATCTGCGCCATGACAACCTCTGCTCGCGTATAAACCCCTGGCCCTGGCTGGCCGTATGTCCGGAGAGTACTTGTACGTCCTTAGCTGCGGCTATGACGAGAACCGTCATGTTACGGTAGTGTAAACTCCGTTATCATTTTGTTAGCAAGTCACGGCAGCAGCCAGACCTAGCGGGCACATAACGTTGCGGCGTGGAAGAGATCAACGCGACAATTGTCGCGCTGCTGGCCCGCGACGGCCGGATGAGTTTTACTGAACTCGCCCGCCGCACGGGCCTTTCTGTGTCTGCGGCGCAGCAGCGCGTACGCAGGCTCGAGCAGCGCGGCGTGATCAAGGGGTACGGCGCTGTCATCAGCGCCGAGGACATCGGCCTGCCGCTGACTGCGTTCGTGTCGATCAAGCCGTTCGACCCCGCTGCGCCCGACGATTCGCCTGAGCGGCTCAGGCACCTGGCGGCGATCGAGGCCTGTCACAGTGTCGCTGGCGACGCCAATTACATCCTGAAGGTCCGCGTCGCGTCGCCGGGCGCGCTTGAGGATCTCCTGCAGGAGATCCGCGCGGCCGCCAATGTCTCGACGCACACGACAATCGTGCTGAGCACGCCGTTTGAGAACCGCCCCCCGCACGTGTCGAACTCGAGCCCGTCCTAGCGGTTCGCCTTGCAGACGGATACCAAGTATGTATCATAGTGATATCAGTTTTATGGGAGCCGGACGCTACGGGAGGCGGCTGTGGGCGTGCCAGGAACCGAGCTGCCGAGATGGCACGCCGAGCGCAAGCCAGCCGGTGGCGGTCCGGCCATCGTGGTTCGCGCGCTGCGCAAGAGCTTCGGGCCGAAGGACGCGGTAGCCGGCATCGACCTGGAGATCGGCGCCGGGTCACTGGCAGGACTGGTCGGACCAAACGGAGCGGGGAAGACGACCTCGCTGTCGATGATGACCGGCCTGCTGCGTCCGGACGGCGGGCAGATCGTCATCAACGGGCTGGATGTGTGGGAGGACCCGGTGGCGGCGAAAGCTGTCATGGGGGTGGTCCCGTCCGAAGTCCGGCTGTTCGACCGGCTAAGCGGCGCTGAAATGCTCGAGTACGCCGGAAGGCTACGGGGCTTGCCGACCGAGGAAGTGCGGTCGCGAGCGACTCAGCTCTTGGACGTGCTCGACCTGAAGGCCGACGCCAGACGGCTCGTCGCCGACTACTCGACCGGCATGCGCAAGAAGGCAGCGCTCGGCTGCGCCCTGATCCATAACCCCTCGGCGTTGTTCCTGGACGAGCCGCTCGAGGGTGTCGACCCGATCTCCGCTGACGTAATCCGGCGGCTACTGACTCGCTACGTGAGCTCGGGTTCGACAGTGCTGTTTTCCAGCCACGTCATGGAGCTGGTCGAGCAGGTCTGCGACCACGTGTCGATCATCGACAAAGGCAAGATCGTCGCGACCGGCACCACTGACCAGGTCCGCGGCGGCAAGACCCTGCAGCAGGCCTTCGTCGATCTGGTGGGTCCGCGCGCGACCGGCGAGGAGGGACTGTCATGGCTCGGCTCCTCGTCCAGCTGAAGCTCCGCCTGCTGACCAACGCGCTGCGCTCATCGACCGCGGCCAAGGTCTCGTTCATCATCAGCACGTCGTTTGCCGTGCTGGTCGCTGTCGGCGCATTCGTGAGCCTGGCGCTGTTGCGCGGTACGGCCACGTCCGTGGACCTCACCACGGTCATCTTCACCGTGTTCGCTTTTGGCTGGCTGATCCTGCCGATCTTCGTATTCGGCCTCGACTCCACGCTCGACCCGGCCACGCTGCAGCCGTACCCACTGCGGACCCGGCCGCTTGCTGTGGGCCTGCTGGCCGCGTCTGCCGCCGGTGCATGGCCCGTGGCTAATGTCATCGGGTTGCTCGGGGTGACGGTCGGGCTCGCGAAGGGCGGTCTCGGCGTGCTGTTCGCGGTGCTCGCCGTAGCGCTGCAGGTGCTGTTCTGCATGGTGCTCGCCCGGTTCGTGACTACCGGCATGGCTGGATTGCTGCGGTCTCGCCGGGGCCGGGATCTTGGCGTGTTCCTCGTCATCCCGCTCTTTGCGCTGTATGAGTTCTTCGCGCAGGTGGTCCCTAGGGTGGCAGCCGAGGGCGAGATCAACTCCGCCAGCTTCAACGGGTTCGACGCGTGGATGCGCTGGCTGCCGCCGGGCCTCGCGGCGCATGCGATCAAGGACGCCTCGGAGGGCCGCGCGGGCACGGCGCTGCTTCGCCTGGCCATACTGGCGGCTGTCATCGTCGCCCTCGGCTTGCTGTGGATCCGGTCGCTCGGCCGGGCGCTGGTCACGACGGACACCTCGGCGCGGTCATCGCAGGTCCGCAACACGGCGCTGCCACTGGCCCGATATGGCCGCGCCGGTGCCGTGGCAGCCCGCTACTGGATCTACCAGCGGCGCGAGCCGATGTCGCTGGCCTACTGGGCGCTCTGTGCGGTGATCATGGCAGCGGCCTCCGCCAGCGCCATCTTCGGGAAGCAGCCTCATCCCGCGATCGTGCTGACGGGCGCGGTCTTCGGCGCTGCGTTCGCTGGCGGGTTCCATGCGAACGCGATCGGCCTGACCGGACCGCCATTTGTCTATGAGGCGCTGGCGCTGACGGGCCGCCGGGATCTGCGCGCCTACTTCGGCGGGGAGTCCATCGTGCTCGGCGTCATCGCCGTGCCGCTGCTGACTGCTCTGTCCTTCGGTCTGGCGGCCGCCGCGCGGAAGCCCCTGGAGGGCGTCGCGGCGACTGCCGTAGCCCTGGCCGCCCTCGGCGCATCACTGGGCATGAGCACCATATTCTCGGCCGTGGCGGCCTACCCGATGGAAAAGCGCGCCGGCAACCCGATGGCACAGCCGGCCTCGGGATCTGGAGGATACCGGTTCAGCGTCCTCGGAAATCTCGCGGTGACCGCGTTGGCCGCCACTCCGGTGATTCTGGCCGCGATCTTCACGACCTCGCTGCCGGAGCCGATTCGCGCGCCGGTGCTGCTGGCAGGTGCAGCGGCGTACGGATTCGCGCTTGCCGTTCTCGGCGTGCGGATTGCGGCGGCGGCTGCCGAGCAGAAGCTGCCGGAGCTCTACCAGGTCGCCCTGCGCAGCAAGCTGTAGTCAGAGCACCGCGAACAGGCGCAGCTGGTCGGCGGCCGTTACCTGTACACCGGCCGGCACGATGGCGGCCGTACCGCCGTGCTCGGCAGCCGCCACCACCAGCTCTTCGGTTCTCGTGGCGACGATGGTCGCGCCATGCAGCAGTGCGTGGTCGACGATCGCCGTGTACGAGCGGCCGTCGCCGACCGGCGGTCCGGCGAGCACGACGTCTGCTGCCGTCACGTCGACCGTGCTCGCCAGTTCTTCGAGCTGACCGGCGAGGTCAAGATGCGTCAGCCCGGCCGGATGGAGTGTACCGTCGGCGGTTCGGCTGTACGGCAGCAGCGCAAGGTCATGCGGCCTGGCGGCCGGCGGCTGCAGCGTGCCCATCGCGAGCAGCGAGCCAAACGGAGTCGTGGCGGGCGAGTCGCAGAACGAGATCACCTGTCGGACCCAGGACCGGTCGGCAGCGGCGAGCCCGGCCGCTGCCAGCGGCTGGGCGGTGATCAGCATGCGCGCGCCGCAGTCGGCCAGCTGGCCGGCCACCTCCGCTACTGACAGATCCGGGCTGACCGGGCACGGAACGCCACCTGCGGCCCTGATGGCGTGGCAGGCCAGCACGTAGCACGCCACGTCGGCCACGTAGACGCCGACAACGTCGCGTGGTCGCAGCCCGCGCCAGGCGAGTCCGGCCGCGGCATGCGTCACGGTGCTGGCCAGGCTGGCGTAGGTATGGTGGCCTGCACTGGAGTCGACCAGGGCATCGTCGTCGGCGCGGCTCGCCGCAGTTTCGATCAGCTGCTGCGTCACGCTCATGTCTGTCTCACCGCTGACCCATCTCCCCGGCAGCCCGCTGGCAAAACGGTATGCGCGCGGCCATTCGACCGCATCGTCAGAACTGTGTAGCCGGATATGTAGACGCGACCTGGGGAGCACCGTGACCGGCCGTCCCCCTCGCACGGCCGGCCACGCAGCGCGACCCTCGATCTGCTTCTACGGTAGGAATTCGCACGGGAACCCCGCATCAGCTGAATGAGCCATTCGCCCTGTGCATTCGGAAGTGCCGCGGGTATGACCGGCGGCTACATAGCGCGCTGCCGCATGTGTAGACCAGCGCGCGGGGCACCGACTTGTGTAGCTCGGTCAGTGGGCGCGCTGGCTCACGACCCACGCGGCGACCTGTGCTCGGGAGTTCAGCCCGAGCTTGGCCAGGATATTGGCGACGTGCCGGGCGGCTGTCGCGGGGCTGATGAACAACTGTTCGCCGATGCCGCGGTTGGACAGGCCGCTGGCGATCAGCAGCGCGATCTCATGCTCGCGCGCCGTGAGAACTGATGCGGCATTGCGGTCCTCGCGGCCCGAGCCGCCGGTGCTCGCGGTGCCGCCAGAGCCGGGGCCGCCGGCAGTGCCCGGTGGGCTGAGATCCGCCACCGTCTGCAGCGCGTACCTGGTCGCGTCGTGCATGCTCAGCAGCCGGCCCTCCGCTACCAGCCCGGCGGAGAGCTCCGGCCCGAGCCGGTGGTGTGCCGCTGCGAGCAGGGCGTCGAACCGATGCTGTGCCGCAGCCGATCGGAGCGGGCCGACGATCTCTCGCAGCGCGGCGGCGGCGCCTTCCAGCCGGGCCGCGGCTGTGTCGTCGCCCCGCACCGCAGACAGCACTGCGAACGCCTCGAGGCCCCGCGCGATCCCGAGCCGTTGTCCGGTGGCGATGCTGAGCTCGAGGCTCTCGGCCAGGCATGCCGCCGCGGCGGGCACGTCCAGCTCGGCGAGCGCGACCCACCCGAGGCCGGCCAGGCACCTTGCGATCTCGGTTCGGGCGCCTAGCTCGGCGAAGAACTCGAGCGCGGCGCGGAAATGGCGCTGGGCGCCCGCGTTGTCGCGCCTGGCCCTGGCCAGGCTGCCGAAGCCGTACAGGGCGCTGGCGATGCCCCAGCCGTTCGAGCCAGTCAGCAATGACAGGGCCGTCTCGTAGCCGCCCTGCGCCTCGGCAAGGTGCCCGCTGCGTGCGAGCACAGTCGCCCGTGCCACCTGGGCGAGCCCTTGCTCCCAGGCGTCCTCGTGGGCGATCGCCGCGGCCAGGGCGGCATCGGCCTGTGCCAGCGCCTGCCCGCCGCGTCCCGCGCGCAGGCTGATAAGGGCAAGGATCCGCAGGCCGCCAGCCGGGCTGGCGGCCGGGTACGCGCTGCACAACGCGACGGCAGCCTGGGCGTTGCGCGCGGCGGCCAGGTAGTCCTGATGCTCGAACGCGAGTTCCGCGCTCAGCATGAGCGCGCGGGCGCGTACGCCGGCGGACACCCGCTCGTCCAGGGCGAGGAACCGGCCGAACCACGACAATCCCTCGGTCACGTCCCCCTGCACGACCCACGGGGAGCGCAGCGCCGAGCACAGCCGGAGACCGCGCTCGGCGTCCACGCGGTCCACGCAGAACGTCAGCGCAGCCCGGAAGTTTCCCTGCTCAGCAGACGTTCGCTGATAGAGCCTGACCTGCTCGGGCCAGCTGAGCGCGCCGCCAGTGAACGCGCGCCTCGTGATTTCCTCAACGAGCGCGAGCAGGTACCGCAGATGGCCGTCCCTGACTGCCTCCTGTTCACCGGAGTCAGCCAGGCGGTCGGCGGCGTACTGCCTGATGGTGTCGAGGAGCCGGTACCGGGCGTCGCCCGCCAGTTCATCCTCGAGCGCCACCAGGGACTTGTCGATCAGCGCCGCCAGCAGGTCAAGCACCCGCGCCTGTGGGATCTGCTCGTCTGCGCACACCTGCTCGGCCATGTCGAGGTTCCAGCCGGCGAACACCGATAGGCGCCGGAGCAGAATCTGCTCGTCTTGCGTCAGCAGCTCGAAGCTCCAGTCCACCGCTGCCTGGAGGGTCTGCTGCCGCGGCGGTGCGGTGCGGTCCCCGGACGCTAGCAGCCGGAACCGGTCATCGAGCCGGCTGGCGATCTGCTCGACCGACAAGGCCCTGATCCGCGCCGCTGCGAGTTCGATAGCGAGCGGGACGCCATCCAGCGTGCGGCAGATATGGACCACGTGGGCGTAATTATCCCCGGTCAGTTCGAAGCCGGGCCGGACCGCACGGGCTCGGTCGGCGAATAGCTGAACCGCCTCGTACCCAGCTGAAGCAGCCGGCTGCAGCCGCGCGAGCCCTGGTAACGGTTGCTGCGCTGCTGGCAGCGACAGGGCGGGCAGCGACAAGGGCTGCACGCGCCAGACCGTCTCGCCCCTGACCCGCAGCGGCTCGCGGCTGGTTGCCACCACCCGCAGCTGCGGGCAGTTCGCGATCAGGTCACGGGCCAGGTCGGCGACGGCGTCAACCAGGTGCTCGCAGGTGTCCAGGATCAGCAGCAGGTGCCGGGCGCGCAACGCGTCGGCGAGGGTGTCAGTGGCGGGTCGGCCGCGTTCCTCGCTGACGCCGAGGACGGTGGCGACCTGACGGGCGGCGAGGGCCGGATCTGCGGTCGAGGCGAACTCAACCAGCCAGACCCCGTCCGGGAACTCGGCCGCCAGCTGCCAGCCGAGCCGAGTCGCCAGCCGGGTCTTGCCAATGCCGCCAGGGCCGCACAGCGTCAGGGCGCGCACGTTGCTGATGAGCAGCTGCAAATCTCCGAGGTCACGGTCGCGCCCGACGAAGCTGTTGGGCTCGACGGGAAGGTTCCCGAGCCGCGTTAAGGTGTCTGCCGTCATGTGCCGCTTCGGTCCGTAATCAGGTGGTGAGAGCCAGTGTCTCACCCGTCGGTAGCTTCCGGAGACTAGCTCGTGAACTGCGGCTTCAGGTGGTTATCACGGACAGCACACTCATTTATCTGACGGTCACTTCGATGGGCTCGCTGTACTGCACGCGGCCGAAGTACATCACCTTGACGATGGCCCACCATTGCTCGCCGGAGCGGGCGGCGGCAGGGATGGCGATGTCGAACCGCAGGGTCGCCTCGGCGCCCGCAGCCAGCGCGAAGCCCGCCGTCCATGGCCGGGTCTGCGGCCAGCTTCCGTACGGCGAGATGAGCTGCGTCTCGCCGTGGATCGTGGTGTCGGTCCGGTTGCGGACGAGGACCGCGACTGCGCCCGCGCTGCCCGGTCGGATTGCTGTCGCCGGGCTGATCAGGCTGAGATCAAGCTCGCCTTCCAGCGCGGTGTCAGCAGCGTGCCGCATTGCCCGCGCCTGGTCCGGCGGTACGTCCCGGTCAGGGTAGCGAGGCTGACCGATTGCCAGCAGCGTGCTGTCCTCGACGACCTGGCCAGCCACGTCGATCTGGGCGGTAGCGAACCGGCGGCCGGGCGTGGTGCCCGGCCGGGCAGTGACGGTCAGGTCGAAGCTGCAGTGCCCCAGGGGGGCAAGGTCGTAGCGCATCGGCACCGCAGGCGACACCGTGACTTCCTCCGGTACCTGGAGCCGGACCGTTCCGGCCGCGGGCGATGGGCCGCAGGCCACGGTGAGGCGGAGCGCTGCGGGCTGCCCGTCATCGAGGCTGACCTCGCCAGGTGACAGGTGCACCGCCAGGGGCAAGTTGCCGGCCGGGGCTGGCCCTTTTCCGTGCAGCCAGTACCGCGCGTATACCGGCTGCACGGGTTCGCCGTCATCATCGCGCGGCGGCCCGGCTTCCGGTCCCAGGCTTCCGGCCAGCCTCGGCGTGACGACCACTGTGGCCAGACCGGAGCGGGGCACCGCGACGGTCGCCCCGGCCGCCGTGAGCGGCAGGGCCTGCCCGGTGCTGTCCTCGCACAGGCTGGTCTGCGCGGCTGCGGTGAGCCCGGTGAACAGGCTGACCGTTGCGTCGGCAGGCCCGGTGCCGCCGACATCACGGAGCCGGACGGTCACGCCGGCCGCCGGGTCGGGCTGGCTGGCCGGATGCAGCGGATTGCCGTGCGGCTTCAGGGCCGCGAGCATGACCGCGGGGTGTTCCCGGCCCGCTGGCTCAGTGTCCTTGCGGGCAGGCGCCGTCCAGGCTGCCTCGACGCCGGCTAGCCGGGTCGTCGCCGGGAGCGGCCCGGAGTGCAGGGTCGTCACGACCGTGAGCAGATCGTGGTTGTAGTCCTGGCCGGCCGCGGGGAACC
>Ga0126381_100005130_pt1 | contig 14356 bp, 14 predicted proteins | sample PanSoiMetPlot_28_FD_96465 | JGI IMG/M metagenome (GOLD analysis project Ga0126381, IMG submission 96465) | Tropical forest soil microbial communities from Panama - MetaG Plot_28 | ecosystem: Environmental > Terrestrial > Soil > Tropical forest > Bulk soil | place: Panama | collected 2016-02-17
AAGTGAAGCTCCGCGGACATCGCATTGAACTCGGGGAGATCGAGGCAAAGCTGCTTTCGCATCGGGATGTCGCGCAGGCGGTGGTGGTCATGCGCGAAGATACGCCGGGCGACAAGCGTCTCGTGGCGTATGTGGTGGGAAGGGAGCAAGCGACTGCAGATGTCAGAGCGCTGCGACCGCATCTGCAGACGAGCCTTCCTGACTACATGGTGCCATCTTCTTTCGTGTCCCTCGGCGCACTTCCTCTGACGGCGAATGGAAAGGTTGACCGTGCGGCACTGCCAGTCCCGGAGGCAGCATTCTCCATGGCGGCTTATGTCGCGCCGCGCACCCCGCTCGAGGAGACTCTGGCCTCGATCTGGCGCGAGGTGCTGAAGGCCGAGCGGATCGGAATCAACGACGATTTCTTCGAACTCGGCGGGGATTCGATCAAATCGATTCAAGCGGTTGCACGCGCCAATCATGCCGGCTTGAAGCTGACGATCAGCGAGCTGTTCGGCAATCCCACCATTTCGGGGTTGGCAGAGAGTATCGGCCGGGCAGAGGAAGGAGTGGTCGCAGGCGAGGTCCGTGAGCCACAGGATATGCATACGACCGGACGATCTCAGGAATTCATCGGGGAGAAGGATGATGCCGGGATGCACGCTTGAGACCAAAACGGTCGAGATGGCCCGTTGGTCGCCGGTGCAATCAAATGCCGGCACGAGCAATGAGATGACGGAGAATGCGCTCATTGTGTTCGATCTTGGCGGCACATGGTTTAGAAGCGCGCTTCTCGTCGGCAATCAATTGAAGGCTCATCGCAAGGAACCTGCAATCAATTACGTCGCTTTTCCCGATTTGGACATCTATGCGCTACAAAGGAAGCTCGTCGACTATCTCGTCGACGAGACGCGTCGTTTGCTTTCCCCGAACGATATCGTATCGAATGCCGCGGTCGTCTCGATCGGCGCCGCGCTCGACGGGCGCACTGGGCGAATACTCAATTCCGGCCCGCTATGGGGTCCGCAGAGCCGCCCATTCGATTTGAGACGTGCGCTCGGCGAGCGTCTTCCGTGGATAGAATGGCAGGTCGTCAACGACGTTACCGCCGCGTTGCTGCGCCACGTATACGAGATGGATCTGCACGCGGCCTCACGGGTCACGCTGCTGACCGTGAGCACAGGCGTTGCGGCGCGAACCTATGACAGCGCCTCCGGTGCCATCCCTCTGGACCGGTTTGCCGGACTGCAGGGCGAAATCGGTCACAATCCTGTCGTGTTTGAATTTCGCGCCCGTACTCACCGGCTTGTGTGTGACTGCGGCGGCGTGAACCACTTGAATGCCTTCTCATCCGGGCGCGGCGTCGTGCGTGTGATTCGACAATTGGCGACCAGCCATTTCGCGGAATTTCGCGCGAACGGTTGGAATGGTGGCGAACAACATTGTGGCGACGCGGAAATCGTCGACTGGTTTTCTCTCTCCCTCGCGCGTCGACGTCCCCTGGCCATCGAGATCCTCGATGCGATCATCGCGCCGCTGGCACAAACGATCGTCACGATGCTTGCTACCGATCCGTTGATCGAAAAGCTGATATTGACCGGAGGCGTCGTACGCGCGTTGTCACCATACTATGTCGACGCCCTGCGCGCTCAGCTCAAACGCATCGGCATGTACCAAGTCAGCGAGCTTGAACCGGACTTCTTCGACAAATTGTTGGTGACCGGCATCGATGATGACGTGTCGGGGCTGGTCGGAGCCGGCCTGTCGTTCCGATCGCGGAAGACAGGCAAGTTCTCTTTTGCGGCGAACGGGAAAACGTCATGGAAGGTCGTGGCGGACAATCACATCAGTTACAATATCATTCAAGTCGAAGGGCTCCTGGATCCCGCCAATGACGCATTGACCCGCCGCTGTGGTGAAAATCTCGGATCAAGGCGTCGCCTCGTGTTCATCGACGCCAGAGTGGCCGAGATATATGGGCCGGCAATCAGCGATTATTTCGCGGAACGGAGATACGACGTTCAAATTGCGACACTCCCAGGCGGAGAGGCGAGCAAGGATATAAACATAGCTCTGGAAATCTGCGACAAGATGGATCGTTTCGGCCTGGACCGCCGCAACGAGCCGGTGATCGTTTTCGGCGGTGGCGTTCTGCTCGACTTGGTCGGATTTGCCGCGAGCCTATACCGCCGAGGTACGCCGTTCGTCCGTGTCCCAACGACTTTGATGGGCTATATTGACGCCGGCGTCGGGATCAAGACCGGCGTCAACTATAACGGTACCAAGAACAAGCTGGGCTCGTATTACGCCCCGGGTGACGTTCTTCTTGACCGCCACTTTCTACGCTCCGTGGACCTTCGCCACGTCCGAAACGGCACCGCCGAGATCGTTAAGATCGGTATCATCCGTGATCGTCGTCTGTTCGACCTGATCGACAGGCACGGAGAGCGTCTCATCGAGGAGAAATTTCAAGACTCCGTCATTGCGGCGAAGGTGCTGAACTTGGCCATCGCCAATATGCTCGACGAGCTTGCGGAAAACCTGTGGGAGAAAAACCTTGAGCGGTTGATGGATTTTGGCCACTCGTTCAGCCCTAAGTTCGAGTTGTTGGCGGAGCCGCAACTGCTGCACGGGGAGGCGGTTGCGATCGACATGGCGCTGTCGACAATCATAGCCCGACGGCGGCGGCTGTTGGTATCCGATGCGGCCGAGAGGATTGTTTTTCTTCTTGTTCGGCTGGGACTTCCTGTGTTCCATCCCGTGTGTGGCACAGAGGTGATGTGGGAGGCCATCGAGGCGGTCAAACGGCATCGCGGCGGATATCAGCGCGTGTCTCTCCCGGTCGCCATCGGAAGGGGACAGTTCGTCAACGACATCACCCGCAACGAGGTGGCTGAGGCGCTGTCCGAGCTGAGCGCATGGGATGGCGCAAAATGCTGACCGGCAGGAGCCATCAGGCGTTTCTTTATCACGGGCGGGGCCGCGCAGAGGTCATTCGCGTACCCACCGAGGTGCCCGCGAGAGGTGGCATTCTCGTCGCATTCAGCATCGTCGGCGTGTGCGGAACGGATCTCGACATTCTTCGCGGGGCGCGTGACGACGATCCGGGCGTTCCGGGACACGAAGGGGTGGCACGCGTGGTCATGTCAGCAAGCGAACGATTCGCATGTGGACGAATGCTTGCGTTCAACCCGGTCTCCGCGACTGATCAACGGCGTATTCTGGGACATACATTCCCGGGCCTGTGGCAGCAGATGCGCAACGTCACGGCAGATGAACTGGACCAAGGACTTCTCACGCCATGTGCCGCAAACATCTGCCCTTACGTGGGAACCTTGATCGAGCCGCTTGGAACCGTCATCTACGGACTCGATCTGGTGCTGCGAAGGCTACGGCCAACGATCGTGGTCATCATCGGAGGTGGCGTAATCGGCCTGCTTTATGCTCTTGAGGCGCGTCGACGGGGAGTGAGCTCGGTCTTGCTGCTCAATACCTCGCGCGCGCGGCTGCAATGGGCGGTTGAACACAATATCGTGAGCGAAAGCGAAGCGATTGAGGTCGACCCGTCGAGCAAACAATTGACAGGGGCACTTCAGGACTTTCGTGAAGTTGCCGACGCCGTATTTCTATGCGTTCCGAGGCAATCGGCTCTCGCCATGTTGGCGATCGGAGTTGAGCTTCTTCGTCCAGGCGGCGTCATTGATCTCGTCGGCGGCATTGTGGACGGAGATCACAGCGATGTCCTGCCCGGCGCGGATCTGAATGCAATCCGGCGAGCCAACGTACGCGGCCGCCCGCGCGCAGGTTGCGACCTTCCGGTCCGCACCGCAAATGGAAAACCCATCTATCTGACTGGGCATCGCGGCACCGGCGTCAACCACCTGTGTGATGCCATGAAGGCGCTGGCAGCGATGCCGGCGTATTATGCCCGACTGATCACCCACATTGTGCCGCTTATTCGCGCGCCCGACATCCTCTATCAGGTCCTGCGCGACGAGAGCCGGCAGCTGATCGGAAGACATAGAGTCAAGATCGTGCTCGACGTGAACGGGACTGAGCTCGAACCCTACGCGTTTGGCCGGCATTCCGGATCGTTACAGGCTCGTGGCGGCGATCCAGAGAATGCGCATTGAGACCGCCGCCTGTGCCAGGCGGTGATGGCGGCAACTGTCGGGATACCCGAATGATGAGGGCCTATCGGAGCGTTGATCTTACCGAAGACGGGCCTCGCCTCGTCACGCGAACCGTCGACGCAGCACGCAGACTGGAGCCGCGCCTGGTGCTGCGGCCGTTAAAGGTTGGTGTCTGCCGATCGGATATCAAGGAAGTCGCCGGAACACGGGCGATGCGCCGGGATTTCGGTCACGAAGTCGTGGCCGTCGTCGACGAGTTGTCGGCAACGGACGTGTTGCCGCCGGGCGCGATCGTGGGCTTCGACCCGCATGTACCGATTTCACGCACGTCTGGTTTCGCGGAATACATGATAGCGTCCGCAAATCGGGCGTCGTTGCAATCGGCGTTCCCAATTCTCCCGGCAAGCATGAACCTGGATCGAGCAGTCTTTGTCGAACCATTGGCCTGCGCACATCATTCTGTTGAACGGCTGTCGGATCACTTACGCTGCTTCGGCACGCAGGACTTAAGCGGTCTCCCGGTTGCCATCATTGGGGCGGGGACGGCTGGAGTGCTTCAGGCGCTCATCTTGAAAGCGCGGTGCGCTGAGATCAAGCTGGTCAATCGCAGCGAAGCGCGCCTTTCGATGCTCGCGCGGGCGAGCGTCTTGCCCCGCCACAATTTGATGCTGCTGCAAGCGTGCCGGACCGGGATGTTCGACGCAGTCGTGATCTCAACCTCGTTTGTGTTTCCTGAAATTCTCGAGCAGTCACTGCGCTTATTGCGATTGGGCGGTATTGCCTTGATTTTCGGCGGCACCAATCCTGGGCAACAATACCTCGCGATAGACCTCGATCGGCTTCGACGCACGGAAGCTCTGGCAAGAGTCGTTGTCGCCGGAGGGACGCGTTGGCTCGGGGGAACTTATGGGGCCACTGGAGACGACGTCGCCGCCGCGATCGGGCTGCTCACGGCCGGCGGCCGAAGCCTGCCGGTCGAGAAACTGATCACAAGCCGTGCGAAGCTGGCGGAGCTGCCGGCGCGGCTCGCACGGCTTGCCTCTGAAACCAGCAGTTATGTCGGCAAGATGGTGGTTGATGTCGCGTGATGCATGCGCGCTGCAGATGACGCCTTGGCGTATGCGTGAGTTGCTGCATGGAACTCCAGCGTTGCGGATGAGGAGGTCGGCGCAGTTCTGGGCCGATTTGAACCAGGTCGAGGAGGCGACATCGTCTATGCAAGTTGCGCGGTACAACTATCGTCACCAGTTCGCCCAAGATCTCGACGCCGTCATGAGCAAAATCAGAGAGATCATGGAGGACGGGGAGTATATTCTTTCGCAAGAGGTCAGCCACTTCGAGGCATCATTCGCCGCATATCTCAACGTGCGCCATGTCATCGGCGTGAATTCGGGAACTGATGCGCTGCTGCTGGCACTGAAGGCTGCGCAAATCGGGCCAGGTGACGAGGTGATAACCCATGCAAACACCTTTCACGCCACCGTTCTTGCGATCAGGATGGCGGGAGCAACACCGGTTCTGGTCGACGCCGACCCGTCGACGTTCTTGATGAACACAGGGGCGCTCGAAGCAGCTGTTACCGCACGCACGAAAGCGATCATACCGGTGCATCTCTATGGAAAACCGATGGCACTAGCATCGGTCATGATGACTGCTGAGCGCCACGACCTCTTCGTGGTGGAGGATGCGGCGCAAAGCCACGGCGCTCGCCGCGACGGTCGGTTGACCGGCACTGTCGGTGCGCTTGGATGCTTTAGCTTTCACCCCAGCAAGAATCTGGCGGCGGCAGGCGATGCCGGCGCGATCTGCACCAACGACGCGACCCTTGCCGAGCGAGTTCGCGTGATGCGTGGCTTGGGTCAACGCCGCGAGGGTGAGCACGTCGTGCTCGGGGTCAACAGCAAACTCGATGCGATCCAAGCGGTGGTGCTGTCGAACAAGTTGAAGTGGCTCGACGCCTGGAACGCGTCACGCTCTCGGGTTGCCGAGAGCTACCGGCAGAGATTGGCAGACCTCCCGTTGACCTTCCAGGAGACGACACCGGACGAGACGCACGTCTTTCACTTGTTTCAGGTCAGGAGCAAAGAACGCGACAATCTAGTTGCCTACCTGCGCAACCACGGCGTCGACGCGACCATTCGCTATCCAACGCCGATCCATTTGCAATCCGCTTTTGCCGACATGGGTTGGCGACCGGGACAATTTCCGGTCGCTGAAGCATTGGCCCGAGAGCTTCTTTGCCTGCCGATACGTCCCGACCTGACCGGTGCGCAGATCGCGTGGGTAAGCGACGCAATCCACGGCTTCTACGGGCATAGGAGAAAGATCGCATGAGCCAGGAAACGCGCTCTGCGCCAAGCGAAGCGAACACCGGGCGCGGCCCGTTTGACCGGGCGCCGCCGATCCTGACGCATCTGGAGATGCGCCGGCCACCCGAGCAGGACCCGACGCCACTTCCCGACCGGGTGTCCTTCCTCGAGGCGCATTCCTTGCCGGTGGAGCGGTACCGACGCCTATACATGGAGGTTGGCCGCCAGTACCACTGGGGAGGGCGGATGCTGCATTCCGACGACGAGATTCGCGCCATCATCCACCACAGGCAGGTCCGTGTGCACATCCTGCTCGTCGACGGTTTCGACGCGGGATTTACCGAAATCGATGCGCGCGATGCCACGATGGCCAGGATCCAGTATCTCGGGCTGATCCCGGATTATTGCGGGCGAGGCCTCGGAAGGCTGCTTGTCCAGCATGCAACCGCAGCCGCGTGGAGGCTTCAGCGGGAGCGGGTCGTCGTGACGACTCGAAGCCTCGACAGTCCCCGGGCCCTCGCGCTTTACCGGGAGTGCGGCTTTCGAATTGTTGGTACCGAGGAGATGAGCTGAGCCTTGATCTAAAGATCGAGCCATTCATGGATTACATGCGAAGAGGAGCTAACCTGTCACAATGTCGGTGCACAAATGGGTGTGAACGATCGCCAGCAGCAGGCTCTTGAGCTGACTCGGCAGTTGCAATCGATCGCCCAGGACGGGATCGACCGGTCTCTGGATCCGTTTGACCGGGATCGGTTCCGGGAACTGAGGGAGATTGCGGCAATCATGAGCGCGGCGGCTGCGGAAGGTGACATCCCGCGTATCTCCGGCGTGTGGGCCGGTGGCAAATGGCCGCCGACGCCCAAGGTTGACGTGCGGGGCGCTGTCATCGACGGCGGACGCATTTTGCTGGTTCGTGACCGGCGCGAACAATTGTGGAGCTTGCCGGGCGGATGGGCGGAGGTGGGGCTTACTCCAACGGAATCCGTCGAGCGCGAAGTGCTGGAAGAAACCGGATATCGCGTGCAAGCAACGCGGTGTCTGTTCGTCCACGACAATCGCAAAAGCAATAATCGGCAAGCTTTGACACACGTCTACAAGATTTTCTTCTGGTGCGAAATCGAAAGCGGAAGTCCAGCCAGCAATCTGGAAGTCGACGAAGTTGGCCTTTTCCTTCCGGAATCGCTCCCTCCGCTGTCGACCCCTCGCACGACAGCGTCACAGATTCGGGCGATTTACGATCTTTCGCCCGGATGTGGCAGGCGAGCTTCCTTCGATTGAGGTGTGCTGAACCCAGCAAGGTGGACCATGACGGTAGACGCGGGACATCAAAGGACGTTTGTGACGGACCTGGATCGCATCGGCCACGATGGCGGGATCGTAATCGCTCCGGCCGTGATCGGGGCGCCGCCACTGGAGCTGGGTCGTCATGCCGCGCTCGCGGCGGAAGGGGGCGCCGACGTCATCCACGTCGATATCATGGACGGCCACTTCGCACCCATGATCACCTACGGTCACGCTCTTGTCGAACACCTCAAGGCGTTCATTGATCTTCCCCTCGATGTCCACCTCCTCACTGCCAATCCAGAACGGCATATCCCGAAAGTCATCGCAGCCGGAGCCGATATCGTAACCATTCACGTGGAGGCCTGCGTCCACTCCCATCAAAGTCTGACGGTGATCAAGGAACTAGGCGCGAAGGCCGGAATTGCAGTTAATCCGGGCACCCCACTTGTGGCGATCGAGGAACTGATTCCATTTGCTGATTTGCTGCTCATCATGACGGTAAATCCGGGAGAAAGTCGCCTCATAGAATCGATGCTCACCAAAGTCCGCGCCGCACGAACGATGCTGGACAGGGCCGGCCAAAAGCACGTGCCGGTCGCCGTGGACGGGGGCGTAAAGCCGAGCACGATTGGCCGTCTCGCCGCCGCCGGCGCGACGTGGTTCGTCGCGGCGTCCGCTGTCTTCGGCACAAACAGCACAGTCGCGGAAGCCATACATATGTTGCGCAAGGAGGTCGAGATAGCCGTTGAGCACAGAAGCTGATCCCCGGCACAGCTGTGTCTTGCAAATCGCGTATAGCTCAGGAGGCGCGCCTTGGCGGATCCAGTAAGAGCGCAATCGACGTGCGGGCGCCTCGTCCACTTTGCCGGCGATGCTTCGCAGGGATCTCTCGTGTGCTTTCACCCCGCTGGAGGGCTCGCGGCAGTATATCGACGACTTGCTCTTCACATGCCAAGGAAATTTGGAGTTTTCGGCGTCGACGCTCCCGTCGCGTCATGCTCGCGATATACGATCGGGGCGCTCACGGACGGATATGCGCAGCTGGTCAGAACCGCAAATCTCCCGCATCCGCTATATCTGTGCGGCTGGTCGCTCGGGGGGGACCTGGCTCTCGGCTGCGCCAGCCTGCTTCAAGGCAGCCGCAGCTATCCGGCCTCCTTGATCTTGATCGACTCGGCGATGGATTACAGCAAGATGCCGGCGTTCCGGAGCTCGGCACCTGATTATGCAGCATGGAAGTGGATCTTTTTTGCCAATGTCATTTTAGGCCCATCGGCGTCTACCGCGCTGCTGGAGACCGATCAATTCAAGACAGCGGATGCGGACGAAAGAATTCGCCTCATCTATGCGACGCGCTCAGGGTTGAAATCGCTGCCGCAAATCAAAATCGTCGAGGACAATCCTTTGTGGCAATTCAATATGGTGACGGAAGTGGCGGAAAGCCTGTGCGGTTACAAGTCGCCGTCCTGCGATATCAAGAACGTTCTCTATATCGGCAGCGTTGGAACCGGCAAGGAACGGATCAAATACATACTGGATACCTACAGTCCATCCTTCTTCGAGACGCTGTTAATGGATTGCAGTCATGAGGCAATAATGCTTGACACGGCCAAGGTCAAAGTCGTGGCGCGTGCGATCGCATCTCATCTGGAGATGCTTGAAGGACCCTCCTAGTCCTTCATTGCTGGCACACCGATGCGTAGGAACGAACGGTGCAACCGATCTACGATCAGGGAACTGCGATGACTATCTCGGAACATCAAGACATTGCAATCGTCAATGGCCCGAGCAAACCGCTGGTCGGATCGTGCAGAATTGCAGGTTCGAAGAATACGGCCATGCCGGTGCTGGCGGCGGCGTCTTTGTGTCAGCAACCGTTCATTGTTCGAAACGTTCCACAAATCGGGGATGTGGAGCGGCTATGCGAGATCCTATGCGGCATCGGCGTCGCGGTCACACGCGCAGGCTCGGACTGTCGGTTTGAGCCGTCACACATCCGTGGGTCACGGCTGCCGGCGTCCGCATCGCGCTTGCGGGGGTCGATTTACGCGCTCGCCCCCATGGCGGTCTTTCTCGGGCGGGGCGAGGCGGCGCAAATCGGCGGCGATCCTCTGGCCGGGCGCTCCCTCGAACCTCATGCTCGCGCGCTAGCAGGCTTTGGTCTGACCGTGACGCTCAGAAACGGCGGCGTCGAGTTCAGCGGGGGTCCGCCCAAGGCTGCCGAATTTGATCTTTACGATCGCGCCGGCGGCATATCAGCCAGCGCCCTGGCCTTGATGCTCGCCGCCGCCGTGCAGGGCCGCAGTTGCGTGAGGCGGATCAGCTTGGAACCGGAGGTCCTCGATTGCGCTGCCTTTCTGCGCTGCCTTGGCGCCAAAATAGACCTTGAGGGCGACACGGCGATGGTCGAGGGACCTTTGACGCCGAAGGCGACGGAATGGAGCATCCCGGAGGATCGGGTCTTTTGGGGGACCATTGCCGCCGCAACGGCAATCACGGGCGGCAATATCACGCTTCCAGTTCAAAACGCGGCGCGATTCGGCGCAATCGTGGCGGTGCTGGAGGCATGTGGTGTTGAGACGATCTGCCTTTCCGATGCCATTCGCGTCTCCGGCAAACCCCAGAGGCCCCTTTTCGTCGAAACAGGTCCATTTCCCGCATTTCCGTCCGATCTCGTTCCGCCCGTAATGGCGCTGATGACGCAGGCACCTGGTCAGAGCCGGGTGGTGGAATCGATTTATCCCGACAGGTTTTCTCATGTCGACGAACTCAAGCGAATGGGTGCGTCGATTGCGGTGGACGGTTCCGTTGCAGTGGTGAATGGCGTTGCATCGCTCATCGGCCGCGCCGTACGGGGCAAGGGCATTCGGGAAGCTGCAGCCCTCGTGCTGGCGGGACTTGCGGCTGAAGGAAAGACCATGGTGTCGCCATGTAACGTCCTGTCGCGCGGCTACGAAGATTTACTTGGTACCCTGTGTGCGCTTGGCGCGAGTGCCTTCGTAGCCTAGCTGCGGCCAAATTGCAGATCTTGATGGTAAGGGAGCTGCGAACATGCCGACCGATGGAAAGACCGACATGCTTGCCGTCGCGCGGCGCCTGCAATCGATCGCACAGAATGGGCTCTTTTACTCTTCGCACACCTCGAACAAGGCGAGATTTGCACATGTGCGAGCAATTGCCGTGCGACTCGCCGAGGTGGCATGTGATGCACCAGACGAACTTGTCCATGACGTGTATTTCAGCCAAGAGGGACCCGCGACGCCCAAGGTCGAAGTTCGCGGGCTGGTCCTGAATGGCCGGCGCGTTCTTCTTGTCTGCGATCCTCGAGAGAAGCGCTGGTACCTGCCTGGCGGCTGGGCCGGAGCAGGACTGTCGCCTCATGAAGCGGTCGAAAGCGAGCTAAAGCGGGAAACCGGACATCACGTGAGGGTGACGCAGTGCTTAGCGATTTATGACAATCGCTTACACAACTGTCCGCCGCCGCTCTTGCACGTCTACAAGCTTTTTTTCCTTTGCGAGCTCGAAGCGCGGCAAGAAAGCGTGGAACACGCGCCCGATCGGATCGGGTTCTTCAGCCTGGACGACCTCCCGCCTCTTTACGCGCAAATGACGACCGCGCTCGAACTCAACATGCTGCATGCCACCGTTCACAAAAGCGGACTGGCTACGCTCGTGGATTGAATACGCCAATCGCAGGTCCCTACTGAACGGATACATGAAGGGTTTAGTGTTATCGTCCGCATAGAGGTCTGTCGTGCGCCTGCCGAGCATAATCAAGGACCGGGCACTCGGGGAGCTCTGCTGGTTCGGAGTGGGCGGACCGGCGGACTATTACTCTGAAGCGGGTACGGTTGAAGAGGCGTGCGCTCTCGTGCAGTGGGCGCGCGAGAGAGACGTGCCGCTTCGCGTTCTCGGAGAAGGAGCTAACGTTATCGTGAGGGATGAGGGGGTCCGTGGAATGGTCATCCGACTCACCGGACCTTGTCTGACTTCGACGGTAATTCGTGGCAATCGTTTAGAAGCAGGTGCAGGCGTGAAGCTAAGCCGCGCTCTCGCTTGCGCCGTTCATGCTGGACTCGAAGGACTGGAAATGCTCTCCGGGATTCCTGCCTCCATAGGCGGTGCCGTGCGGTGCAACGCAGGTGGGCGGGAAGGGGATATCGGTCAGTGGGTTTGCCACGTCGAAGCGCTGGATCGAAACGGCAAGGGCGTCGAACTGGACCGCAGCGAGATACGCTTCTCCTATCGTGAAAGCTCGTTGGCCGATCTGGTGCTGACTCGCGTCGTGTTCGAACTTCGGCCGGGTGACCGGCAGCAGGCTCGTCGGCGCATGGCGAAAGCGATCGCATCGAAAAAGGCAAGCCAGCCGCTCGGAGCCGCAAGCGGGGGCTGCGTGTTTCGCAATGTCCGAAATATCAGTTCTCGGATCCTGATCGAACGTTCCGGGCTTGCGGGCATGCGCATTGGCAGGGCCGCCATAAGTCCGCTGCACGCGAACTTCATCGTTGCCGAACCTGGCGCCACAGCCTCGGATGTCCTGCAATTGATCGAGCATGTCAAATCGACGGTGCGCGACCGCATGCACATCGACATGCCTCTCGAAGTCGAGATCTGGTAGGAGGCGGACATTGGCGGCAGCAGCACGCAAGCGCGTGGAGATCTCCCCTGACCCCTCGGCGTGTGCCGCAGGCGTCTGCCGCTGGATCCTTGACGTCCTGCAAACACAACCGGCGGTCCGGATCGCGCTGGCGGGCGGGACGACGCCGCTCGGAACGTACCGCCAGCTGGCGGCGGCCCTTCGGGATCGCCCGGCCCTCCTGCACAAGGTCACTTGGTATTGGACCGATGAGCGATTTCGTCCTGCGCCGCCTCAGCACTCGAATAGAGACTGGGCCGCCCGGGCGCTGTTTGAACATTTGCCGGTCGAGTCCTCGGCCATTCATGCAATAAGCAGTGAGGATGTCTCGGCCGAACATGCTGCCCGGTCCTACGAGCAGCAGCTGCGCGGAAAGTATCGCAGCATTACGCGCGATCATTCCGCCTCGCTTTTCACGATTGTCCTTCTTGGTATGGGCACGGATGGCCACACGGCGGCCCTGTTTCCTGGTACGGGTGCACTCAATGAGGCGACGAAGTGGGTTGTGGCCACCCGGACGCCGGAGGGCGACGATAGGATCAGCCTCACCCTCCCTGCATTAAGCAGTGCCGACTATGTGGGCTTCATCGTTAATGGAGCGGCCAAGCGCGCCGCCCTTGCGCATGCGCTTTGCCCCGGCTCGGAATTTCCGGCGGCCCTTATCCGCGCCCGCAAAGAGGTGCTTTGGTTCGTCGACCAGGACGCGTTTGGCCCGGGCAGGCCGGCGACACTGGCGCCGGAGCCCTGACGCCTTCCCTTTCAGATATGGCGTGATCGGCATCGTCTACCCCACTAGAGCGCTTTCCACATTCTGTGAATCGGAGGGGATTCCCTTCGGGGCGCGAATAAGATTCTGTGGCCTTCTCCAAACGGAGGGAGGGGCTGCGATGGGGTATTCGAACGATCTGCGAGTTCGAGTGATCCAGGTAGTCGAGGGCGGGGCGGCGGCGCGAGCGGCTGCCAGGCAGTTTGTGATTGGCGATTCGACGGCGATCCGCTGGACGAAGCGCTGGCGAGAGACCGGCAGCTACGAGGCTAAGTCCAACCGGGGGCAGAGCCGTTCGCCGTTGAAGAAACACGAGGAATGGCTGCTCGCGTTGGTGCGGCAAGAGCCGGACCTGACGTTGGAAGAGATCCGCTCCCGTCTGCTCGACGAGCGTGGTCAGAAGGCCGGGCTCGGGTCGGTTTGGCGGTTCTTCAACCGCCACGGCATCAGCTTCAAAAAAAAGCATTCGCGCAGCCGAACAGGATCGGCCTAATGTCGCTGCGGCGCGGACGGAATGGGCAAACAATCAAGCCGAACTCGACCCGACCCGCCTGGTCTTCATCGACGAAACCGGGACCAGCACCAACATGGCCCGGCTGCGGGGCCGCGCTCCGCGCGGCAAACGGCTGGTCGGCAAAATCCCACACGGCCATTGGAAAACGACCACGTTCATCGCGGGATTGCGCTCCACAGCACTCACGGCGCCTTGCCTCATCGATGGTCCGATGAACGGCAGCGCGTTCCTCGCCTATGTCGAGCAAGTCCTCGTGCCAGCCCTCACACCAGGCGACGTCGTCGTCCTAGACAATCTCAGCGCCCATAAGATACCGGGAGTGCGCGAAGCGATCGAAGCTGCAGGAGCGATCCTGCTCTACTTGCCGCCCTACTCGCCGGACTTCAATCCGATCGAGCAGCTCTTCGCCAAGCTCAAGGCCCTGCTCCGCAAAGCCGCGGAACGCTCCGTCGAGGGCCTGTGGGCCCGTATCGCCGTCCTTCTCGGCGCCTTCACACCCGACGAATGCGCCAACTACTTCCGCAATGCCGGATATGCTTCAGGCTAACTGGAAAGTGCTCTAGCAACGCCCTATCGTTCCCGAAAATTCCATCCTTGGCGATTCGCGCGATGAGGCAGAATCGGCGCATCATCCGGTACGATGCTTGCGATCCTCCAACTGTTCGGGATGTTCGTCGCCAACCTGTGCAGGTCGCGGCGTCAGCTTGAAGTCGAGAACCTCTTTCTCCG
>Ga0126381_100005131_pt1 | contig 14355 bp, 11 predicted proteins | sample PanSoiMetPlot_28_FD_96465 | JGI IMG/M metagenome (GOLD analysis project Ga0126381, IMG submission 96465) | Tropical forest soil microbial communities from Panama - MetaG Plot_28 | ecosystem: Environmental > Terrestrial > Soil > Tropical forest > Bulk soil | place: Panama | collected 2016-02-17
GACAAATCCCGAGCTGGTGGCCAAGCGCGTCGCCGCCGAGACGAAACAGGCGTCGCTGATGAACGGGTTCGAATTCAAGCTGAACGGGCAGAAAATCACTGCCAACCAGATCGACGATAAACTTGAGAAGAGCACTGATCTCGCCGAGCGCAAAGCAGTTTGGGAAGCGTCGAAAGAAATAGGGCCCGCGTTGAAACCTAATCTCGTCACACTGCGCGATCTGCGAAACGGTGTAGCCAAAGAGATGCAGTATCCGGATTACTTTTCACTCGAAGTCGCTGCCTACGGGATGACCACCGACGAGATGCTCAAGATGCTGGACGATTGGATGGCGACGTTGCGTCCGCTGTATTTGCAGCTGCATACATGGACGAAATACAAACTCGCTGAGAAATTTCATCAGCCCGTTCCAAAAAAAATTCCCGCGCACTGGATCAACAATCGGTGGGCGCAGGAATGGCCGGGCCTCGTTGAAGCGGCGAACATCGACAAATATTTCCAAGGCCGAACCCCAGAATGGATCGTCAGGACGGCGGAACAATTTTACACGGGACTCGGGCTCGCACCCTTGCCGCAAAGTTTCTGGGAAAAGTCAGATCTGTTTCCGGTTCCACCCGATTCGAAACGGAAGAAAAACACGCACGCGTCCTGCTGGCATATCGATCTTCAAAGCGACATTCGTTCATTGCAAAGCATCGAGCCCAATTCGCGCTGGTTTTTTACTGCGCACCACGAGCTTGGGCATGGCCATTACTTCGAAGCTTACTCGCGGCCGGAGGTTCCGTATCTGTTGCGAATTGGAGCCGCGCCGGGATTTCATGAAGGCATAGGCGAATTGATTGCACTCGCGTCCAGCCAGGCGCCGTATTTGCAATCGCGTGGCATTTTACCGGGCGATTTCAAGGCGGACAAGACCGCATTCCTTCTGGACGACGCCCTCGCCCGCTCGCTGCCGTTTATTTATTTTTCCTGCGGAACCATGCCGCATTGGGAGGCGGACATCTACGCGCGCAATTTAGCGCCGGACAAATGGAATGCGCGGTGGTGGAAATACGTCAGTGATTTTCAAGGCATCGAACCGCAGGAACCGCGCGGTGAACAATTCTGCGACGCCGCCACGAAAACGCACATCAACGATACTCCAGCGTATTATTACAATTACGCGTTCGCGACTGTGTTTAAATTTCAGCTGCACGACTACATCGCGCGCAACATTCTGCATCAGCCCCCTCAATCGTGTAATTACGCCGATAACAAGGAAGTGGGTACGTGGCTGAACAACATTCTGAAAAAAGGTGGCACCGAAGATTGGCGGAAAGTTCTAAAGGACGCTACCGGCGAAGACATCTCCACTCGCGCGATGCTGGAATACTTCAAACCATTGATGGCCTGGCTTGAAGAACAAAACAAAGGGCGTCAGATCGGTTGGGAATAGGTCAGACCTGCTTCGTCAGGCCTCCCTCCGGGCCATGGCTACACTGTGCCACTGGATTCAAAATCTATTTCAACGGAGCGAATGATTCGCGAAGTCAGCGGTTCAGTTTTGCGGCAGCTTTCATGATCTCAGCTTGCACCACTGGCATGATGTCAGCCATGTAAGCACCGAATTTTTGCATCGCCGATTTTCCGACAGGCGAGCCGTAAAAATCGGCCAATGCCTTCAACTCTTCGGTTGTGAAGTTTTTCACCATCGCGTCCGTCATCGCCTTGGATAACGCGGCAATATCGACCTGGGTAGTCATTACTTTCTTGAATTGCTCACGTTGGTCGGCTGGGAGGGTTGCAGCCATTTTATCGGCCATGTCCTCGAACAGCGCCTTTGGCGGGCTAACCTGTAAATAACGTTCGGCTTCTTTGCGTCGCGTTTCCGGAGTGTCAGGTGCGCTAAGAACCGGAGAGCTGGCGCAAACCGTGAGGATGAGTAAGACCAACACTTTTTGTTTCATAGTGCGCGATTGATACCGCAGAGCGGTTGGTAACGCCATCTTTTTTAGCGCGCGCTGAATTGTCGGCTGCTTAGATCATCACGGCAGCCAGTCCGAGAAAGACGAGCAGGCAACCAACGTCAGTGAACGTGGTAACGACGATGCTGGAGGCCATTGCGGGATCGGCTCCTAGTTTTTTCATTACCAACGGAACCATTGCGCCGGCCACACCGCTAAAACAACAGCTGATGGTGATGGCAAGAAACACCACTAAGCTGAGCATCAGCGCCTGCGGGCTTTTCACCATCGTGGCGAAGATAAACATCGCGACACCTCCCGTAACTCCGGTTAACGCGCCATTGAATGTCCCTAACACAGCTTCCTTGACCAAAAGGAGGCGTTCTTTCCCCGTTCTCATATCACCCAGCGTGATGCCACGCAAACATACCGCCAGTGCCTGCACTCCGGTGTTCGCTGCCTGACCGATGAGCACAGGCAGAAAGACCGCCAGTGCAATGATGCGATCGATTGTGTGCTCAAATAATCCAACTACAACCGCGGCAAGCAATCCGCAGAACAGATTTACCTGTAGCCAGGGATGGCGGAACCGTAAGCTCCGCGACCACGGGGTCGTGAGGCGTTCCTCTGTTTCGACACCAACCATTTCGCCCGGCTGCGCACTTAACTCGACGGCCTGCGCTTCGAATAGCATCTGACCTCGCACCAGGCCAATGAGTTGCCCGGATTTTTCACAGACTGGATATACCGGATAATGTCGAACCAACACCGCTCTCATGGCATCGGTCAACGACATATCGGGCGTCAGATAGAACGGGTCCTTCAGCATAATCTCTTCCAGGCGCTGCTCGCGTTGCGCCAGAAGCATGTCGCGCATGACGACGACACCAAGAAGTTTGTCTTCCTCGTCCGTCACGAACGCATAGGTGATAATCGCTTTTCTAGCGAGCCGCCGAATTTGCTCTGTAGCGTCGGCAACGGTCGTTGCGGGTCTAAAAACTGCCAGCGGCGGCTGCATGAGCCGCCCAACGGTACGTTCCGGATAAGTCTGATTGCGCATCCATTGCTGCGTTGTTTCGGAGGAAGCAGTGGCCAGAATCGTCTCGCGCCGGGATAAGTTGAAGCGTTGCAGGATCTTCATCGCTGCTGCGGGATTAAGCAGCTCGAGCATCTTGACGACGAATCCATCGGGATAGGTTTCCAGCATCTTCACTGCTTCACGCGGATCGCGTTCGACTACCTTGGTAAAAAGGTCGCGAAGTTCCGGCTCAATGTCGCGCACAGCGCCCGATGCCATTTCTGTTGTGGCCTTACTCATTGCGCGAGTCTGGCAAGCAAGCCGTGAACTGGCAACATTAACTGTCTTAACAAAGACCTCTTTAACTGATCATTTGGAAATCGCAGTTTCTTCCTGATTTTAAGTTGTGCGTGTTTTCGTTCTAACTGGCGCTGGCGTTTCGGCTGAAAGCGGCATCCCGACTTTTCGCGGAAAGGATGGCTACTGGCGAAATCTTGATCCGACCAAGCTTGCGACACCGGAAGCCTTCGCGCGGGATCCGCAATTGGTTAGGGACTGGTACCGCGAACGACGGGAGCGGATCCGCAATGCGCGACCGAATGCTGCGCACGAAGCAATCGCGCGACTTGCCCAGCACGCGGAGGAGTTCCTACTCGTTACGCAGAACGTCGACGACCTACACGCCCGCGCTGGAATCCCAGCGCAACGGATAGTTCAAATTCACGGCGACATTTTCGTCACGCGCTGTTCGCGCTAGGATTTTTCGCATGAAGGTAGGTGCGGTTCATCTGAACCGCTCGGCGTATCTGAAGATGAATTCGGAATAAGACGATTGGGGTCTATCGCCCCTACCTCAGAGAATAATGTCAACCTTCCGCGATGTCCGGAATGCGGCGGCCTGATGCGGCCAGGCGTGGTTTGGTTCGGTGAACAGCTGCCGTGGAACGAATTGAAACGAATTGAAATTTTTCTCGATGGCGGAGCTTGTGACGTTGTAATTGTCGCCGGAACGACTGCCACGTTCGGTTACATCATCGATTGGGCGCTTCGCGCCAGCCGAGAGAGCGCCGAACTTATTGAGGTAAATCCTGACCAAACGCCGCTCTCGAAATTCGCAACGCGGTCACTTCGCGAACCGGCTGCGGTCGCGCTGCCGGGCATTGTGAATGAACTGCTGAACTCTCAACGAAAAAAGTTGTAGCTACGCCCTGTGTGGGCCGTCTGTTCTAATCTGTCGCTGCCACCGGCCGGAGGCTCTTGACTGCAAAAAAATAGCCTAACGACTGATCCACCGCAGATAGCGTTCGGCGGATCGTACAACGGCTGCTTTCGCGTCCGCGAGAACATTCGCTTTCCACCAAGCACCGTAAATTTGTTCGAATGCGAACGGCGCGATCATTTCGAGTATACGATTAATCGCCGCAGGTCCGAGTGGAATCAGGTTCGGATAACTGCGCATAAAGCTGACGTATCGATCGTCTTGCACGACTTGAACAATGTCACCGGTAAGCAATGCGCCTTGGCCCTTCGCGCCGGCTGGCCAGTGTAACACCGTGCCGCCCTCGAAATGACCAGCGGTATTGAGCAGCGTCATACCATCCCACAGCGAAAGTGTTGTTCCTTCCCAAAATTCTATGCGCCGATCCGTGCGCATTACCCATTCGCGATCGGCAGCATGCAAAAAAATTTGCGCGTCGAAACGTTTGGCCCATTCCACGACCGCGGAATAATAGTGCGGATGCGAGATTGCCAAGGCTCGAATGCCGCTTCGCGCATCTATTTCGGCGGCGGTCTGCTCGTCGAGAAGAGTAACACAATCCCACAGTAGATTCCCGCCGGGCGACTGCAAAAGTAAAGCGCGCTGGCCGATCGCGAATTCCGGTTGCGTGCCGATGCCCAAAAGCTGCGGGGCTTCGTCTTCGATGCGGTTGTGATGATTGACCCGCAACCGCTCCAGCGTTGTCCATTCCTGCCCGCTGTGGCGGACAAATTGCCGTTCATCCTCGCAAATTGGACAGTGCAACGGCGGCTCCGCAGTCTCACCAAACTGCGTCCCGCATTGCACGCAGATAAAGTTTTGCATGAGCAAATCGGACAACGCCGTCTGGTTCAGCGTACCCGCTAAAGCTATCTCGCAGCTCGGTGCTTACCTGGCGTCATTTGTGGGCAGCAAGTATTTGAGCAAATCGCCAGACTTCGTGAAACGTGTTATAAAGCGGCGCCGGCGCGACGCGGATCACATTCGGTTCGCGAAAATCGCATTTCACACCAGCGGCAATAAGCTCTTCGTGTAACTGCTTTGGATGCTCGTGCGCATGGATCGATAATTGCGCTCCGCGCGCGTTAGGGTCCACCGGAGTGACGATCGAGAATTTCTTTGAACCGATTCGTTCGATTAAAAATTCGAGATAGCCGGTCAGCTTGATTGATTTTGCCCGGAGCGTTTTCATTCCGCCGGCCTCGTCAAAAATGGAGAGCGACGCGCGCAGCGGTGCCATGGAGAAAATTGGCGGATTGCTAATCTGCCAACCGTCAGCGGACGCTACGGGGACGAATTCCGGCTCGAGATGCAATCTGAATCGTGTATTCGGATCATTCCCGAACCACCCTGCGAGTCTCGGTAATTTTGTGTTCGTCGCGTGACGTTCATGCACAAACGCGCCCGCAACCGCGCCGGGGCCTGCGTTCAAATATTTGTAGGAACACCAAACGGCAAAATCGACGTTCCAATCATGCAGCGAAACCGGCACGTTGCCTGCCGCGTGTGCAAGATCGAACCCGACGACGATTCCGTTTTTCTGCGCCGCAGCCGTGATCGTTTCGACATCGAATAATTGACCGGTGAAAAAATTCACTGCGCCGATTATCACTACTGCAAGTTGATCCCCTTGTTGGTCGATAACATGGAGAATGTCCTCGGTGCGAACAGTGAATTCGTCTTTGCGTGGACGCGCCAGAACGAGTGCGTCTTTCGGATCCAGTCCGTGATGAATAAGCTGCGTCTTAATCGCGTAGGTATCGGAAGGGAATGCCGGTTCTTCCATCAAGACCATAAAGCGCGACCTGGTTGGCCGATAAAACGTCGCCATCATCAGGTGAAGATTCAGCGTGAGGCTGTTCATGCAGATCACTTCAACCGGTTTCGCGCCAACGAGGCGCGCCGTCGGTTCGCGCAGTGCTTCGTGGTACGAATACCAGGGCGTTCCCGCCGCGTGATGCGCGTCGACGCCAAACTTGGCCCAGTCGTCGAGCTCATTATCCACGATTTGCCTCACCGATTTTGGCATAAGGCCTAACGAGTTACCGGCGAAATAGATGGCCGGCTTGCCGTTTTTCCCGAGTGGCAAGAAAAACTTCTCACGGAAATCGCGGAGCGGATCCTCGCGGTCGAGTTGACTCGCAAAACTTTCGTCGGGTGAAAAAGTCATTAACCGCAGACTACGCAGATTTTGCAGATTCAAAAGAATGCATGTCCAAAACGGATCTTCTGTGTCAGTCAGCGAATCGAGCTGTGGGGTTCGGCGAGATAGAAGGCAAGCCGTGAAGGGTAGCGGCGAGCGAGTTGGCTAGGGAGCGAGTTTTAAATCTGTGGATGAACTTCCCTTCGTAATCTGCATTAATTCAATGGTTGTCCCGTCAGGGTCGCGCACGTAGACGACACGCCTACCGAGATTCGGCCCTTTCGTGAGTATCTGCGGCTGCCCCACTGTTTTCCAGCCTGAGGCAGCAATCCTGTCGAGGGCAGCGTTGAGATCTTCGACAAGCAGCGCAACATGCACCGAACCGACGTCGCACGGTCGAAGGTTTGCGTGTTTACGATCCGCCGGCGCGAGATACTCGAGCAACTCAATCTTGTGACCACCCGGCGTTTTTAAGACCGCAAGCTTTAGCTCAGCGCCTTCAACGCCGGTGATTTCCTTCGCCAATTCACCCTTTTGGTGCGCTGTGTGTGAAAACTCGAAACCAAGCACATCGCGCCAAAACGAGAGAGAGCGTTCCAGATTTGAAACGGTGATGCCGGTGTGATCTGCGGATACGACGTGGAGTTCGTTCCTTCTCGTGCTCATGCTCGTAATCGTAATCTTCGTCCCGAAACAAACGCACGTTAAAACCGCCCAAGTGCGCGAAATCTCGCCGGAACAATGAGCCGTTTTCCGGCTCCTTATTGCGTTAAGGAGTATGAAATCATTCTATTTTGCAAAGCGAAAACTTAAGTTTGTACCGGCGGCAATCATCCTCCTCGGCCTCACCATATTCACCGAACTATCTGCCCAAACCATCACCACCTTTGACGCGCCAGGTGCCGGCACGGGGGGACGTAAGGGGACCTATGTCTTGGACATCGACCAGTCCGGGAGAACCATAGGATTCTTTCGTGACGCGAACGATGTGCGCCACGGTTATATCCGGTCCAAAGATGGCACTTTCACCATCTTCGACGCGCCGGGTGCGGGTACAGCAGCCAGCCAGGGAACGCGAGCGTACGCAATAAATCTAAGTGGGAGCATCACGGGACATTTCACTGACTCAGCCAATACGGCTCACGGGTATGTCCGGTCCAATCTAGGCGTGATTACCGTCTTCGATGCGCCCGGCGCGGGCACGGGAGTTAACAAAGGAACCTTTCCTTTTAACAGCCCCAACCTGATCAACCCCGAGGGAGCCATCACGGGATACTACGTTGATCCTGCCGGTGCGTGGCACGGTTTCCTGCGCGATAAGAATGGTGTCATCACCACATTTGATGCGCCGGGTGCGGGCACAGGAGTTGGTCAGGGGACGCAAAGCTTCGCGATCACTCCAGATGGCGACGTCACGGGATTCTACTTCGACGCAACCTCTGCGGTTCACGGCTTTCTGCGGGACAAAAATGGCCTGATCAGTACGTACGATCTTCCGGGCGGGGGCACCGGTCCTGGCCAGGGCACGTTTGGCGGGGGCTTTGCTCCGAACGGAAGCATCCTGGGAGTCCTCATTGACGCGAACTTTGTTAATCACGGATTCCTGCTCGATACGGATGGCACAGTCACAACGTTCGATGCTCCGGACGCGGGTACAGGTATTCAGCAAGGTACTCTTCCCTGGGGAATCAATACCAATGGAGCGATCACGGGATGGTATGTTGACAGCGCATATGTGAGTCACGGTTTTGTGCGCGATCAGCGCGGCGTCTTGACTGAGTTCGACGTCCCGGGCGCCGGTACCGGCTTCTTGCAAGGTACCACCGTCTACAACATTGCTCCGGACGGCACCGTGGGCGGATATTTTGTGGACTCGAACAACACGGCTCATGGGTTCGTGCGAGAACCGGCCGCACAGTAACTCCTCGCCGAGTAATATCAGGACGCATCTTTCCTAAATTATTGCCAACGAAAATTAGGGCCGGCATTGAACCCGATGGGGGTGTAAACCGACCATCGGGCTCCGGCCCAAATAGCTAAGTAAAAGTTTCTTTCGCATCAATCTGGTTGTGCTACGAAGCACTATAGAGGTGAGACAAGACGTCGATGGTCCGTCCAATGAGCTCTGGCTGGACGGGTCGTCGCGATATGGAGTACACTCTGCCGTTATGGCAACGGTTCACGCCGACAGGGCACCGGCGTCCCGAACGGAGCCAGTGATTTCGCCTGGTGTGCGTGAGGCGAATCACACCGAGCCTAACGACGCCATCGCGATCAGCGAGATGATGCCGGAGGTTTACGATGATTTGCGCCGTCTCGCCGAGACCTTTCTGCGCGGCGAACGTACGGCTCATACTCTTCAGCGAACCGCGCTCGTGCATGAGGCTTTCCTTCGACTGGTCGGAGAGCAGAATCTTGTCTGGAAAAATCGCAGTCACTTTATCGGGATCTTCGCGCGTGTGATGCGACAGACGCTGATTAACTACGCCGTCGCGCGACACCGTCTGAAACGCGGCGGCCCGGATCCTCTGAGACTTACTCTCGAATTTTACGATAGCCGCAAAATTGATGTGACTGCACTCGATCAGGCGCTGCAGGCACTCCAATCGTTGGACGAGCGGCAGGCGCGCATTGTCGAACTCCGATTTTTCGCGGGTCTGACGGTTGAGGAGACAGCAGAGTTACTGGAAATTTCGCCGGCCACAGTAAAGCGCGACTGGACGCTGGCGAAAATCTGGCTCCGGCGCGAACTATTCGCGAACTAACGATTCAACTTCGACGTGGCCACAAAAACTACCCGATTCCGCGAAAGCAATATCGATCCGCAGCGCTGGGATCTCTTGAAAACGATCCTGGGCGAAGCGTTGGAACAAAACTCTTCAGCGGCCCGGATTGCCGTAGTCGAGAGACGCTGCGGTCAAGATACGGATCTGCTCGAAGAGGCTGAGTCGCTCCTGGCCGAAGCGGAGGCACTTCTTAAGGAGCATACTGACAGCTTCGAAGATTGTGTCGAGAACGCAGCGTCCACGTTCTGGCAGGAAGGACCGCCGCGAAGCGGAGAGCGCGTGGGCGCGTATGCCATCGTTCGTGAACTTGGCCACGGAGGGATGGGCACAGTTTTTCTGGCGGAGCGGGCGGATGGTCAATTTGAGAAACAAGTCGCGATCAAGATACTGAATCGAGGAGCCGACACGACTGAAATCCTGCGCCGATTTCGAGCAGAACGTCAGATCCTGGCGCGGCTCGATCACCCAAACATCGCGCGACTGCTCGATGCAGGCACAACTGAAGATGGCCTCCCCTACTTCATTATGGACTACATCGTCGGCGCACCGGTCACGCGATTTGCAGTCGCGCAACGGCTGTCGACGCGTGAACGACTGGAGTTGTTTTTGAAGATCTGCGCCGCTGTTGAATTCGCGCATCGGAATATGGTTGTTCATCGCGATATCAAACCGAACAACATTCTTGCGAACGCAGAAGGAGAACCAAAGCTGCTCGATTTCGGTATCGCCAAGCTTTTGGCGAAGGACAAAGACACGGTGCAATCGGAAACACAGGAACATCTGACGCCTGCTTCCGCTTCGCCAGAACAGGCCAAAGGACATCCGATAACGGTCGCGACTGATATTTACTCGTTAGGCGCGTTGCTTTACGAAATGTTGAGCGACCAAAAGCCGCACCGGTTTTCAACTGCCCGTCCAACGCGCGAGGAACTTGCCTTAGTAGTAGGGGAGCAAGTTCCCCCGCCGCCCAGTGCGGTTACTTCTGACGCGCAGACGGCGCGGCTGTTGCATGGTGACCTCGACGCGATCGTTCTGTTCGCACTACAGAAGGAACCAGGGATGCGTTATGCCACAGTAGCAGATATGGCGGTTGACGTTCGCCGCCATCTCGCGCGAAAACCGGTTGTCGCTCGCTACCCTACGCTTGGTTATCGCGCGAAGTGTTTGATCAAGCGAAATGGATCACGTCTTGTCGCGGGCGCCGGTGTGGCAATTCTGCTGGCCGGAGTTCTGTTCGCGTTTTGGACTCGGTCTCAACAAATTGCCCGCGAGACGGCACACATGCAGCCGGCGTTGGATACCCGGAAAAGTATCGCAGTTCTGCCCTTCGAAAGTCTCGGGGACAATAATGCTCAGCCATATTTCGCCGATGGCGTTCAGGACGATATTTTGACGGATCTCGGCAGGGTGCGAGATCTGAAGGTCATCAGCCGCAGTGGCGTCGCAACATACCGGGGCAAGAATAGGAATATAAAGCAAATCGGGCGCGACCTGGGCGTTGCGAACGTGTTGGAGGGAAGCCTTCAGATTTTGGGCGATCGCGTGCGGATTAACGCCCAGCTCGTCGACACCCACACGGACACACAGATTTGGGCGGAGCAGTACGATCGGAAGTTGGAGGACATCTTTGCGCTCCAGAGTGAACTCGCGCAAACGATTGCAGGCCAACTCAAAGCAACCCTCTCCATCGGCGAAAAGGCGGAGATTTGGAGGCAACCCACGCAGGATTTGCAAGCCTACGATCTCTATCTCCGAGCCCGTGCCGCCTTGCGTGCTGGAAGTGGAATCATTCCGCGAGAAAATTGGAGCGTAGCGATCGATCTTCTGAACAGGGCAATTGCTCGCGATCCAAAGTTCACTCTCGCCTATTGCCTGCTCAATGAAGCTTACGTCTTACAGTACCGTTACGGCGAGGATCATTCCCCGCAGCATCTCGCTGCTGCAAAAGATGCGGCTGAGACAGCGCTGCAGCTCGAGCCAAGTCGCGAAGAACCGCGTCTCGCTCTTGCTCGATACTATTATCATGGCCTGAGTGACTATCGCCGGACGGCACAGGAATTATCGAGTATTCCTTCTTCCGCGGCTCACGAAGTTGAATTCTTTACGCTGGCTTCATTGGTCGAACGCCGTTTGGGACAATTTGCTGCATCGATTCGCGACGGCGAGAAAGCGATTGAGCTTGATCCTCAGGACGTGTGGCTCGCCACTTGTCTCTCACAGACCTACGCAGGGTTGAGACAATTCCGTGATTCCGAGCGTGTGGTAAACGCCGCCATAGCGCGCCGGCGCGGAGCGAAATCGACCGGACTTTTGGTGCTAAAGAGCGAAGCGATACTTGCCATGGGGAATCTAGAAGAGGCGCATGCAGGGCTCGAATCAATCCCCGATAAAGATGACGTGAATTACCAGGCCTCGCGACTACGGCTCTATTTAATCGAAAGAGATTACAGCGGAGCCAAAGCCTTCGGCGCGAAGGCGAGCAACGACATAAAGAAAACGGGGAATTTCTGGCTCACGTTGGCAGCGGCGGCTCATGCGGAAGGTAACGTAAACGAGGAGCGTCATGCTTATGCGGAGGCAAAGCGCCTGGCGCTGCTTGCGCTCGTGCCGCGACCTGATAACCCCAGACTTCTTGGTGAACTAGCGATGGCCGAAGCTGGTCTCGGCGAGAACGAAGCGGCACTCCGCCATGCGCGTCACGCCGCCGAGATACTTCCCCCGAGTCTTGATGCAGTGGAGGGCCCGATGTGCGAAATGAATCTCGTTGCAGTGCTGGTTATGACGGGAGACCGCGACGCTACTTTCGATAAACTGAGCAAACTGGTAAAGCTGCCGTTTGGCGTCATCAATTACGGCGATTTGAAATTGGATCCTGTTTGGGATGACGTTCGGAACGATCCCCGCTTTGATCATATCCTGGCGGAGTCTGCTTTGCCTCTGACAACGAACGTTAGCATGGCTTCCGCGCATCATTAGCTATTTTGTGTGAAGCGGCGGCAGGCTGTGCACAATGATGATCGCGGCTACAGTGCCAGCGATGATTGAACCCGACATCCAGTCCAACATCCCCAAACCATCATAACAAATCTTCGTTAGCGAAAAGATGCCTTCGCCAATCCGAATGGATTCAGCTATTTCGACGGCAACCCCGCTATCCAACGGCAGCGATTACCTTAAGCTCGATCGCAATCGGTGTGGGCAATGCTGTGACCTCGATTGTTGTGCGGGTTGGGTTTGGTTTAGCGGGACCGGCGAAATACTCCCCATAAACGCGGTTGTAGATGGGAAAATCGTTTTTCATGTCAGTTAGAAAGACCGTGACGTCGACAATGTCCTGCCAGGTCGCGCCAGCATCCTCGAGCACCAGCCGCACATTTTCGAATACAGCGCGGCATTGCGTTTCAATATCGTAACTCACAACGTTGCCGGAAGAATCGAGAGTGGCTCCCGGAATTTTTTTGCTACCGCGCACGCGCGGCCCGATCCCAGACAGAAACAACAATCCGCTCACCCGTTTCGCGTGCGGAAACGCGCCCACCGGTTCAGGCGCTCGTTCACTTTCGAAGGTTTGGCTCATGGCGCATTTACCGCTCAGTACATCGATTAAGACAACGCAGATTTTCGATTAACACAAAGATCAATTAGTGATCCAAAGATTCTCGCGAGACGATTGCTGGGGTTTCTTGCTCCGATCGACGGAAGCTTGTTACCGGCGGGAGGACTTCTCTGAAGGTCGCACCATAGATGTCCCAAACAGTTAGAAAGAGTCCGCAGACGATCGGTCCGACGATGAATCCGATGGGACCGAAAAGGAACAAGCCGCCAAGAGTGCCAATAAGAATCAGAAGGTCCGGCATTTTCGCGTCTCGACCGACAAGCACTGGCCGTAGGAAATTATCTACAGTGCCGACCACAGCGGCGCACCAAATCGCCAGCAAGATTGCCGTTAGGTGCTGCCCCGTTACAAACAGAATGATAACTGCCGGTACCCAAATCAGGGCGGCACCAATCCCGGGAATGATTGCAAGAATTGTCATGATCGTTCCCCACAGAGCTGCGCCTTCGATTCCCGCGACCCGAAATGCGATGCCGGCCAACGCGCCCTGAATAATGCCGATGACGAGTGTCCCTTTGACAGTCGCTCGCGTGATCGAGGCAAACTGAGTTAGCATCCGCGTCTCATCTTCATCGCTCAACGGCGTGTAATAAAAAATGCGTTCCAGAATTTTGTCCCCGTCTCTGAAAAAGAAAAACATTGCGTAAAGCATCACGAACAAATTGAGGAGGAACGCGGCGGTGGTGGCAGTCATGCGCGATGCGAAACCGACAAGAAATGTACCCGCCGTTTTAGCGGCGGTGCCGACTTGTTCAACCAATTGCTCTTGGCTGGGCATGTATTTAGCGAGTGCAGGAAATCTTTTCACCACCCACTCCTGCACGTTGAAGGTACTGGCTGCGCCAAGGTGTTGATTCAGCCACGGGATGGCCTGGTCACTCATTGTTAACGCCTGTTGCAGAACAATCCCCAAAAATGCGCTGACTGGGCCAAGGCCAAGAACGAATAACACCACTAACGTAACCGCTGCCCCGAGCGATGGGCGGCCGCCCAGCAGCCGAGTAATCCAGCGGTAAAGTGGATGAAACAATCCAGCGAGTAACGCGCCGAGAAGCAGCGGTTTGAAGAACGGCCACGCGACGGCGAGGAATAACACCGTAACCGCTACCACGAGCAGCAAGACAAACGCGGTGCGCAAGTTCGTACCGCTTATGGTGGATGGTTCCATGGCGTCGGCTCCCGGATCTCTAATCAGGCGATCGCAGATTTGCCTGATTACAGCGTTTCCATGAACCTTCGGTCAAGCTAGTTGCAGGGACGGCTCGACAGAACCAACAACCGCAAATCTGTGAGCAATCCGTCAGGCCGCCACCGGCTTGGATGTTGCATAACGGTTCGCCGATCGCGCTTTTGCCTTCAACGCTTCCGTTTCGCGATTCCGTGGCGGCGCATTACTGACTAGCGATTCAAGAAGGTGATGCGCGGCATGGGACACCTGAGCCACCGCGCGATTGAAAGCTTCTTCGTTTGCGCGCGACGGTTTTGTAAATCCTGAAAGCTTCCGAACAAATTGGAGCGACGATGCGCGAATCTCTTCATCTGTGGCTGGCGGTGAGAAATTATGCAGGGTCTTAATGGCTCGACACATGAC
>Ga0126381_100005132_pt1 | contig 14354 bp, 10 predicted proteins | sample PanSoiMetPlot_28_FD_96465 | JGI IMG/M metagenome (GOLD analysis project Ga0126381, IMG submission 96465) | Tropical forest soil microbial communities from Panama - MetaG Plot_28 | ecosystem: Environmental > Terrestrial > Soil > Tropical forest > Bulk soil | place: Panama | collected 2016-02-17
CGGCACGGGAGGCACTCTTCTGGCCGGCTCAGCCAGAGAGGCAGCAACTTTGAGTCTCGCAAATGCTGCACGTGGTGTCAAATCCGAATTGGGATAGAAGACAGGGGCCGGGAAAAGTGCACCCCCTCGCAGCTCTAGGACCTGAAGCTTGCAAAGGATATTCATTTGTGAGCGTCACGCAAATCCTTGCGCGTCATACTTGACGTACCGCACCCGAGTTCACTCGGAGCAATTGCGCACAGATTGGAGAGAGTCCCAATGCGGACAATTTATTGTTTCTTGCTGTTGGTGTGCACATCTGCCGTTGGTCAGGACGACGTAACGAGAATAGCCTTAGTCAATTCGAATATTCCGAGTGGCGCGATCCTGAAGGGTATCAACGAGAACTGCCAGAAGGTTGTTCTGACCAACAATGCCTCAAAAGCTTCTTACGCGCTAGAGGCTCAGATCAATAGGGAATCCGAGAATCGCAATGAACGTTCGTGGTTGACTTTGTTCGAAAAGAATGGTGACGCAGTATTTACAACCAATACTTACGGCACAGGGAACGCCGTCAGAGATGTCTGTAACTTTTTGAAGCTGGGCAAGCGTTGAATTCGTCGAAGGATTTCCGCGCTTTCGCAGTTGGAATATTTAGACGTTCGCGGTCATCCTTTCGGCCAACTGGAGAACTTTCGACTTGGCTGGTCGACCCGTCTCATGCAAACTAGATGCAAATTCCTAACAACGTTCAAAGAGGTGAAACCCCATCCATGCCTCTGTTGGATCAGATCCGAACACAGAATCTTATTCGGCTCGCCGCCGCTCGTTTTGATGCCACGTTGACTGAAGCAGAGTTGAAAGTGATGCGGGAATCGGCGGCCTCTATTGACCCTCCCGAACCGGTGACAGGCTCGCCTCGTCCGGTCGTCCGCTCCGAGTTTGTTCGTTGGTTGGCTACTGATCCGGACGCAGCGTCGAACATCGACCCCAAGGGCTTGCGTATTTGGGGTGCTTCATTGCCGTGCAAAATAGACTTCGAGGAATGCCATAAGCTTCCGACTCTGTATTTTCGAGGATGCACTCTAGCAAGCGGAATCAACCTGATGGAGGCAGAAACAAAAGGTCTCTATCTGACTGAATCAGATGTGGTTGGTCCAGTTCAGGGGGATGGGATTACCGTTCGAGGCCCGATTAACTTCAGCGGCAGTACATTCTCGAAAGAGGTCTCTCTGCTCGGCGCATCTATTGCACACGAATTCTCGTGTGTCGGCACGAAGTTCAACTGTTCAGAAGATGCACTTTCCCTGGATGACGCTGAGATCGCCAGCAATGTTCTGTTCAACGATGGCTTTCAATCCTGTGGAACGATTCGGCTGCTCGGAGTACGTATCGCGGGGAGCATCGAATGCCAAAACTCCAAATTCATCACAAATGGGATCGCACTTACTTTGGATGGGGCGCGGATCGAGGGTGACGTGTTCTTTCGAAAGGGCACTACATCTTCTGGAGAAATTCGCATGCCTCTTGCAGAGATCAGCGGTGACCTGGAGTTTTGCGACGTTGAAATGGCAGAGGTATATTGCCGCAACTTGAAGGTCGAAGGGGCATTTATTTGGCTTTTGATCCGCAACCCGGCGAATTCGAAGCTGAAGCTTATCGGAGCCAGGGTCAGATCCCTGCGAGATGATCGGAGCAGTAGGCCAGCGCAAGGTAATTTGCAGCTCGACGGTCTTGAGTATGACGACCTGATGTCCTACAAAGACCTGAATGCAGAGGATGTCGCCAAGAACCGTTTCCCCAGCGAACACGAGTTGAGCGCCACAGATCGAGTCAAGTGGTTAAAGTTGCAGGATGCGGAAAACCAGACTAAACCGCAACCGTGGATGCAACTGAGAGACCTGCTGGAAAGGAAAGGGGACGATGCAGGAGCCAAACACGTCCTGTACAAGCTTCGCTGTCTCCAAGCCAGGAAGAGCTGGTTCCTGTGGCGTTGGTGGAAAATCGCGTTCGCATGGCTGGACGAGGCTCCGCAGCGCATCCTATGGTCGATTGCAGTCACGCTATTCTTGGGAACTCTTATTTTTACGAGGGCAAGTGCAACTGGAGCGCTAGCTCCCACTGATAAGGAAGCCTATTCTGCGTTCGTCTCGGGCAATCCGATTCCCGTCGCTTATCCGGTACTCAATCCGTTCATATACACGCTGGAGAACTCATTGCCCCTGGTGAAGCTAGGACAGGATGACAAATGGGCGCCGGACAGACGCCATCCCGCAACAGATTGGCTCACCAATTACTGGTTTCTGATGTGGACCCGCTGGGCACTAATACTATTTGGCTGGTTTCAGGCTACCGTGCTTGCCGCTGCACTTTCGGATCGCTTGAAGCTTTGATCGAACCGCATGACCTTCTACAGGTCCTCCTCGTCGGTGCCGAAAAGCGAGTTCTCAAGTTTCTTTTCAATTTCACATCTTGGAGATGTACCGGATGACTTGGTTTTCGTGGTTTCTCGTCAGGACTGATCATCTCCAATTCGCTTTACGACTTCGTTCATTGTGTAGTGCACGAATTCTTTGCCTAGCTCAGTCAATACATAAGGTTCCGTGTCGTCGAATGTTGACTTCAACGTCGCGGGTATAGAGCCCTGCGGTCTGCGCTGAGGCTTTCTCCGAATGAATTGCCCGTACGAATTGGTCTCTCGGGGCTGACGAATCACACCGCCCGTGCTGAGCTCTCGAATAAGGTATCTAAACAAATCTGCAGCGGACGAATCCTCGCGTGGAGTATGCTCCCCATAAAGCGCCATCCAGATCTCATACCGTGATGAGCCGGGATTTTTGTAAATCTCTCTCATAATCGAAAAATGGACCTCATTGTAGATGCGAATCCAGTCCAAGAAAATCCTGATTACGTCGTCTGAACAGAGCTTTGTACCCGCCGCATTCGTGATTACATTTGAAAGCAATCGACGCTTCTCTTCTGTGTCGGATTCATCCCAAACACGAAAAGTCTTGCGAACCAGTGCAAGATATTCTTCGCTCTGAATTCGCTCTTCAATTTCTGTTCCAAGATCGGATAAACGATGCCCAATTTCATGCAAGGTTGCTGCTAGAGTCAAAATCTTCCGTTGGTGCTCTTCGAGCCACTGAGTCTGCAGCTTGTTTAAGCGGACTGATCCTTCTTCGGTTCTAAACGCTTCAGCTGCGCTCAGAACTCCACCGACCCAAGGAATAACATTTAGGGCCGCTAAAAAGACTTTTTCAAGGATACGGCTACGCTTCGAAGGCGCTGTCTTTTCCAACTCGGCTCGGAGATTCTCGATGACCGCGTCTTCTGGTTGTGTCTGTCTCGTTTCTTCCTCTCGCACTGAGCCACCTCTTCACGATCCAGTAGTGAATTAGACTACTCTGATTCTTTGTCAGCTACCGCGGGACAACCCGCATATTTGGTGTATCTTGGATTCTAAGTTACCAAGTGCGCCTCGTGGAGGGATTGAACGATGTACGGACAATTCAAGGTTGGCGATGTCGTCATGCTCAAATCCGGCGGACCCAAGATGACCGTCAAAGAAGTGGGGCCGGACTTTGGTGGCAGGCCCATGGTCTGGTGCGACTGGTTCGTCGGGGCCAAAAGGATGAGCGACGGTTTTGAACCAAATTCGCTAAAACCAACTGGCGAGTAATGCCTGCTCAAACCGCTTGCTTCGACATGTATGATTTTCGCTTGTGCAGGCTAGTTTGATTATGAAATCGACGAGTCTACATCTACCTTGTATTCTGGCGGGGAATGTTAAACGCCATAACCGATAAGATCACTTCGCGGTTGGCGTCACCCGGTTGGTGAAAAACATATCGAAAACTTGTTTCATCTAGCCTGGATACCACACGTTTTAAGTTCGGATGCTTTTGAGCACTCTCCTCAATTTTGCGCAAGACCTCTGTAAAGTTCTGATTCCGGTTGAAGATTAGCAGAGCGGCCTTTGTATCTCTCCAACTCAGGTACGACAAAATCTGATCAATTGTCTCTAGAAATTGTTTCTCTCCATCCCAAAATTTGCACTCTGCGATGAAGACGTTTTTGCTGTTTTCGCGAATCAGAATATCGGTCTTGCCCTGGTAGTTGAAGGTCTCGCCCGAGGCGCGACCCTCGTACTGTCCATTCAATTGCACCAAGAAATGCGTGCGGAGATCTTCCTCACCCATCTTTTCAAAGGCTTTTGGGCTTTGCTCCATGACCGTTACCATGTTTCTCACGATCTTGAGAATTTCCTCGTATTCGGCCATGGCTAGCGCGGGCTCAGGCTGAAAAGCCGCTGAAGAGGCAGGTGGCATTTCGATCTTTGGCTTGCGTTTTTGTACCGGTACCGAATACGTCGTTGGGGTTCCCTCGCGTTTCTTGATAGGTAACCCAATGGCTGCCGCCATTTGAGCATCTGCAAGCAGTTTCGCTTTTCTCTGCTGAACTTCCCTACGGACATTTGCTGGAAGTTCTGAATTATGCTGCTCGAGTGCCCTCCGGAGAGTAGTCAGATTCTGTTGGATCTGGGCCAGTTCATTTTGGAATTCATTTCGAATCGCATTGCCATTGAGGTTTGGTCCAGAAAAGGTGAAGTGAATCTCATTTCCAATGAGTTCTCCCTTTGATCTGCCCAAACTGAACGAGAAAGTTTGGGGTTGAATCTCGAGAAGCTCTCGGTCTCCCGTAAATGGCACTATGAAGGTTATGCGCGTACCGGCAATTAGAAACGGTCTACTCCGATCCATGATGAACCGCATGGGGTCTTGGCTCACATCTATCTGCTGCTCGCCGTAGTCTACATGAGCCCCATCTTCATCTATCGCTGGGACATCTAGTGTGAATTCATTCACAATTGCCGCAACGAGATCCTCTTCGCTCACATTGAGGAGGTAATTGGGATCAAGCCCTTGCACCTTACGTTTTATCTGTCGAAGCTGGTCGGGAAGAACTTCGAGAATTGAATACTTGCTGAAGAGCACGTATGTACCCTCTCTTATCGCGATTCGGATAGTCGTAGTAACAATATAGGGTGAGCCGGAGCTACGCGCAATTCCCGAGCAAATCTGCTGTCTGACACTCGAGAGCAGGAAGCCTTGAAACTTTAGATCACTCTCAGCCGTCGAAGCGCATCTGTCAGCGTTGTTTGATTTCGCGGATGAGGCCGCGATTTCCCGGTTCGCCAGTTGATCAGCGTTCGGCGCACAAAGCCTGTTTCCTCTTCCAGTTTGGACAAAGAGATCCGCTTCAAGGCTGGCCTGACATTCCGTTCCCACGCGTCGCGACGCTGATCAATGACTTCGCCGTAGGCGTCCGCCGTTGAATGGATCAAACCGGCGTCCACCTCTTCGAGAAGGTGTGATTCCTTTCCGATGTACCTGATCAGCTCGATCCGCACATGCCGACGCTGCAGAGGGCCACGAGTGTCATTGGTGCAGACGCTTCCGTGCGCATCGGCACATTTTGGTTCCGCATGAAAACAATATTCGAGAATCACATCTCCAAACGTTTTGACACCTGCGGTCTGTCGGCTTGAGTAGCCCTTGACTGTGGAGATCCGAAAGAGTCTTCCCGAGTATTGATCAATCCATTTCAATTGTGTCCACTTCGCAGGATCTGTTTCGTAGGGCGCAATCAGATGGAAGTGTTTTGGATCGTAACCAACCGGACAGCCGAAAGACATCACGTGGCAGCTCAACAAGAAATTGAAGGGTTTGATTTGATGCGAGTAGCCTTTCCCGGAGTTCAGGCCTTGCAGTGCTCGCAAAATTGACGGAGCACTCACGGTGATCCGCCCGACTGCCGGGATTTCTTGGAATGTCGGCGCAGAAGCTTTCCTGCCGGTCTCGGGGAGTAGAATGCACTGCCAGACTTGGGCAATCCATTCCCTATCCTCGCTGGATAGATCAGTGGGGTTCCGCAGATGCCCAAGCCCATGCTGCGACCAACGGTCATCCTCGTTGTTGATTCCCGATCTCAGGAGCTCGGGCACGCCTTTCCCATCCCGTAAAAAGAGTGCGTAGCGTTTTGCAGAAATTGCATAGCACCAGATCTGGCGCTGGTCTCCCGTCTTGGGATCATAGTTGTCATCCTCAATCTCCAGAACGGAACCGGACACGGCAGTTTGGTCATAGGGATTCAGGGACTGAAACCGTGCTGCAATTTCGTCTACTTCTTTCCAAGACAAAGCGTGAACTGCTTCTATTGCCACCCTTCTCTTGGCATCCGATGACAAGTCAAACCGACCGCCCTGGGCCGTCGCGACGATTGCCATGGAATCGGTGTCTTCCATGGCGTAGGTGCCACCTAAATCGGTGACACACTTTTCGAGCATTGCGAGCATCAATCTGGCGGCTCCGGTAATCAAGGAGGCAAGCGGAGGAAAGCAGTATTCGCCCGGAATTTCCGGATCCGTCACTGACTGCGGAAAGGGATCAGCGTCCAGACCGCAGCAGAGCATCGGAATTTGACCAGTTTCTTGACGGTTCATTTCGGCATAGATCCCGTAGCTGGTCGAATTGGCAAGGACCTTCAATGCTTTATCGAGTCGATTCTTCTCGATTTCTGAAAGATCCGTCCGAGATGGCAGCCTCTTGCGCTGCTCAATCACGACCTTGAAAAAGTCTTCGTTCTTTGGATTGATCTCGACACTACTGCGAAGTTTAGTCGACCTAAGATCTCGAATTTGGCCGTGTGCCTCAAGGGTGAACGAATCAACAATGTGCGGAATCTTCCCTGTGAGAATCACTGAGGCGACGACATCAGGGAGCGCGAACCACAGGGCATCTTCCGTTGCGCTGCCGTAAAGGTGATTGATGCCTATCTGCCAGTCATTGGTGTCTTGGTTGTACTGGCAGCGCGATGGAAGGATGTCTCCATTCGGCAAAACGCGAACGAATGCCGTGAGCTGTTTCCAAGTTGGCTGCATGAATAGGTCTCCCAGAGTAATCCTCTCCAGGAGAGATCTGATTTCGTCGTTGCAATGATTTTGTATCTTAATTTGCTCGGCGGTCACAAACTTCCAGAGATCCATGAGGCTGTTCACGGTCGGATACATGGACAGGAAATCTGTGTATACGACTGGCACGGGAACTTTTCGGATATGCGCACTCGTTCGTCCACCAAAGAATGCTGTTTGGGCATATCCGACAAAGGGTTGCAGGCTTTTCTGTCTGTCGAGAACTGGCGAGATGCCCATTGCACGCAGGTAAGCTTTGCCAATCGATGCGGGAGAGAACGCGCTGGTCTCTGGGAGTTGGATCGGATGTCGATCAAATTCCTGAAGTAGTTTCTCTGCCAACTCAGCGGTTGCCAATACATCTCGCCTGCAGTAGTCGATGTACTCTTTTGTGATCTTCCCATGCTCCGACACGACGGTTTTACCGTGTTCCACGCCAAATGCACCGCAGGCTGATTCGAGAGAGTGCCCCTTGTCCGTCAATGCAAACGCAAGTGTTCGAAGGTCAAGAAAATGTCCTCTGAAGATCCCGGAATCCTTGTCGAGGTTCAGCCGATCAGGATTTCTCGATGACGTGAAACCAATCAAAGATCGTTTGCTATCGATATGCCTGATAGCAATTCGTGGACGAAATCCATTTCTCTTCCTGCGTCCCTTCTTATCGACGTAAGACCAAACGCCGATGGAAAACCCGCCAGTGAACTTCCCTCTTGCTGGCGCGACGTCAAAGCCAAGACGCGACAGATCAAACGAAAGATTGAAACCGACGACGAGACATTTGGCATCAACTGCAGCACGATATAGATCGTTGAGAAATTCGTCCAGCGTTAAAAGATCAAGTTCAGGTACACCGCCTTGAGAGACACTTGCGCGATGGGCTGCAGAATACGTTCTTAGAGCTGCCATTTCCGACTTCGAAAGGTCGTGTGCATGAAACAGAGCCTCGCGGACACATTCGCCATCAACGATGAACCTGAAGCACCCGAACATGAGACTTTGAGTGGCGTCAGTACGGGTCTCCGTATCAAAGACGAGGACACTCCTTGGCCGACGCCAGCTTCTTGGGCGCTTTTGCTTTCTTTGCAATCCAGGGATTTCGGGGTAATAGCGAATTGCCAGGTCAAGGTTGCTGGGCGTAGAGCACGCAATTGACCTTACTGTTCTTGGGCCTTGCGGTACAGATTCCAGTTGATCCAGTATTTGTTCCCGAACTTTTCGATCAACACGGCGTCCAGACATTCCAGCATCTCCGCGATCCAATACAAGAGCTCTTCCATGAGATAAATGACATGGTCGCAAAATCCAAGTATGCAGCCTGCAGCAGCTAAAACGGGAGAGCCGTCTGGGTTCTCCCGGATCTTCCGTGACCATTCGTACATGGCAGGCGTCAAAGTTTCCCGATGGTCGTTGACCGGTACTGGAATTTTAAGCATATGATTTCTCCTTCCTCCAACATGGTGATCGTCGAAAACAGATTGGCCGCTTTGCATGCGTTGGCATTTTGCGCAGATGAGGGGATTTGACCCCGCAATCAGCGCCCCTGGTCCCGATTCCCCGCAGCCGCATTTGGCGTCAGGCCCGACACGCTGCTCCGCGCGGCTGCGGCGAAGTTCTCTCCCGATCGGATCGTGTGTTCTTTTCCTCATTAGGTTGTCCTCGGGTACAGCGACTCGAATGACAGCACTCCTGCCGAACCCAACTTCTTCAATTCCGCGAGATCGGTGATTAGCTTGATGCGCTGGCCCTTCTCATCCAGGAGCCTTAGGCGTTTGAACTTTTTGAGCTGCGACGAATCGCCAGTCCGGATGTACTTCTGGACGGCTGAGCTGTACTCGGCAATCTTGCTTGCAACGTCTGAGCCCTTAACGGCAACTTCCTGTAAGCCCTGGGGGCCTGGGATCACAAGGACTCTGAGCAATCTGTCGCTGGCTTTCGCGACATATCGACCGCTCTTTGATTTCTTCAGCGTTGATCCCAAGAGCGCCTTCACCTTATTCGGGCTGATACCAAATTCGCGAGATGCCTCGGTAAAGGAGGTTCCTGACAGCATTTTGGAATGCACGTGAACCGCACGGTTCCAGGTTTCTTGCAGGGCTACAGGTAAGGCAAAATACTGCTTTGCTGTCTTTGGCCGAGTGATCTTCTTTTTCTTCGTCGAGCTCGCAGCAGCAACAACCTTGCTGGCGGGCTTTCTCTTAAGCATCTTTTTAGTGGGCATTTCATTCTCCTTTGGCTCGGTCCCGGATGCCGTCCTGAACGACTTTCAAGCTGGCTTCCTAAATGACCGCATAATTCGTGCCGCTAAAGAGGATTTATACACCCGACTAATAATGTAACGTGCTTGTATATATACGGTTATTATCTATCCCTCAAAATAATTACCGCATAAACTCCCGCCATTATTGGCGCTTTTAACGTATAATAGAGACGTGATTTATGGAGGTTTACGCACTAATGAGAGACCACGAAAAAAGCGGAAACAGGGCAAAAATTCCACTTGACAAGTTTTCGCGGAATCGCGAGCGCGGGCGTCCGTCGTTCGTTCCTCCTGCCCATGTCAGGAGTTGTGCCGACAATTACCGGAGGTTGCTAGAGGCAGGATGGAACGATCTGGGAGAGCCGCTTGTCGCAGCAGAGACTGAGCAGGATGTGACCAGCGCCCTTCAAAGTGTCCCGCTTGGCTACCCGCACGAACTATCTCGACTCGCACCCTTGATCCTAAAGGTCAGGAAGGATCCGAAGTTTCCGAAGCGGAAGAAGGCACAGATCAACTTCTTGGCGGACTCTGTCGCCGGTGGCGGAGTGGTGACGCCGCGAAGATCGCGTGACATATGCGCCGAAGAAAGAGCGGCCGACGCACACAGACACGTAATCCTCCGGTACGAATACTGGATTGAGTGTTCTTGTGGCTACAAAGGTCGTTCCGAGAATCACCGTTGCAGGAAGTGTGGAGCAGTTCTCTATGGTCCAGAGTTAGGAACTCAACAATACGCCTAAACGGGCTCGCCACCTGTTAGAGCAGGCGACGAGCCCTAACCACCAAAGGAGAGTGGACTCCAATGGCAGCTATCAAGACCGTAGCGCAGCCACCCATGCTGCGCAAATCCGCACAGGGAAGTTCGAAATCAGAGCCAAGATACGGAGTAATCACCCTCTCCGGCTATGGCATCGCCGTACGCGTGGATCGCGGACACCTGACCGTGGAAGATGGCATCGGCGCAGATCGCAGTTCATGCCGCTTCCCGCGAGTAGGACACGGGCTCAAGAGACTCGTGGTAATCGGCTCGGATGGCGAGGTCTCACTCGCAGCCCTGCGCTGGCTTGCAGACCAAAACGCCTCATTCGTCATGCTGGATCGGGACGGATCGGTGCTGGCAACGACGGGTCCGGTGCGCTCCTCTGATGTTCGGCTTCGACGTGCACAGGCCCTGGCTCCCGAAAATGGGGTCGCGCTTCGGATCAGCCGGGAATTGGTCGATCGAAAACTCGCGGGCCAAGAACGAGTCGCGATGAATGACCTGGCTAACGAGTCAGTCGCACTCTCAATTCGCCAATGCCGAACCGATCTGGCCGAAGCGTTCTCCATCGACGCGATTCGGCTGGTCGAGTCGCAAGCGGCGAAGGCCTATTGGTCAGCGTGGCGCAACCTGCCGATCATGTTTCCTCAAAGAGACTTGCCGCGTGTACCAGTCCACTGGCGGACCTTTGGCTCGCGGATTTCGGCGCTGACTGGCTCTCCGCGCCTGGCTACGAATCCACCCAATGCAATTTTGAATTACCTCTATGCGCTGCTTGAGGCGGAGACGCGGCTCGCTGCTGCGACATTGGGTCTTGATCCGGGAATCGGAGTGCTGCACGTCGATACTCCCTACCGTGACAGCTTGGCATGCGACCTGATGGAGCCGATTCGGCCGGACGTCGACGCATTCGTGCTCGATTGGATAAAACGAGGTCGGCTTCCTCGTAACCACTTCTTCGAGCAGCGCGACGGAAACTGTCGACTGATGGCGGACTTCGCATCGACTCTTTCGCAGACAGCCTCGAAGTGGGCGAGTTTGGTTGCGCCTGTTGCCGAGTGGTTTACGCGAGAGATCAGCAGATCCAAGAACGCTCGCAGCTATGGTGTGCCTGCAAGACTCACCCAGCACAACAAGCGGATCGCAAAGGGCAGCGAACGACTCCCGACCGCAAAGGCGGCAGTAAAACCACTGCGAATCTGCCACGGCTGTGGAAAAGAGCTCGTAGGAGATTCAGTTCACTGTAAGTCGTGTTCAACCGAGATCATGACTGAACAGAGGTCTGCTGCTGGACTCCTGGCTCGGACGGCGGCCCAAACGTCTGAGGCTCAGCTCAAGCGCGCCTTAACGCAGCAGGTCAACGCGGTTGCGCAGCATGCTTGGAAGCCGTCAGATCAGCCAGCTTGGCTCACGGCAGATTTCTACTCTAAGACGGTGCAACCTGCACTTGTCTCGGTGCGTGGTTCGCAGATCGCGAGAGCGCTCAAGGTATCGAACAGCTATGCGCGTGACATTCGCAAGGGACGTGCACAACCTCATCCACGGCACTGGAGTGTGCTCGCGAATCTGGTTGGCTTCGCGGGCCAGCACAGGTAACTTCTGGTTTGCCGGTCACTCGCTCAGAATGTGTCGATGAGTTCGTCGGCGATTGGCTACACGTGACATGCAAGTGAATCATCGACAATCAAGGGTTGCTGGCCGGGTGCAATTGTGGCTGGTTTCCCTGCGCCTGAGAAGTAACACGGAGCGGAACCTCCAGACTTCCAGCTTCACCGCCATCCAAGTCGTACACAGCGGTGACGAGGTGAATTTCTCCTGTCGTTGGTAGGTCGATGGTGAGATGCACGGGAATCCCACTCTTCCGAATCGAATCGTACTGGTCCGGCTTGATCTTCAAGGTCTCAATCTCGCCTTCCCAGTTCAGCGCGTTGCCGTCGCGATCATACGCTTTCAAGCCGAGCAGCAATTTGCCGCTGCGGTCACCTTGAGGGCGGGCAGTGAACAGGAGGTCCTGGCTTCGGATCACGAAATTCACGGTGTACCGAGCGACTGGATCTTTGAGATTTGGATTCTGGCCGGCGCGAGTCTCACCAGACGAGGGCTGAATCGCAGAGGGCTCGGCACTCACTCCGTACAGCACTCCGGTCGCGTCAGGCAGTCCCAGTTGCAGAAGAGGTGAGAGCGGATCGATGCCCGACTTTGCGTCGGCAACCGGAGTGTCGCTGGCAATGTAACCATGCCGATAAGCCAGCTTGACCTTACCATGAGCCAACCTGACGTCAATCTGCCGATATCTACCATCCATTTTCTTGTCCGCCAGGGAATAGCCAATGGTGTAATAGTTGGCGCCGTCGTCGATTGCACGCTGCAGCTCCGCATTGAGATCGTTGCCGTTGTAGTAAGCCTTACCTCCTGTAGAAACTGCAAGCTGCTCCATATCGAATATCGTGTTTGTTCTCTCATTCGCCTCTGCGCTAGACGGAGACATGACAGATTTGGACTGAGTGTTGGCCGTGCGCGGTTGGATCCCTCCTGGGGCTCCTGGGCCCGCGGAATCTGCTTCGTTGGCGTGTTCGGTCATGACTCCCTCCGCGCTGATGGGATAGACCGCAATTTGAGAGGCGGTAAAGAGATCCGCAGTCATTTTCAGGCGATCCGCGTATCCGGGGAGATGATCGGGATTCGGCTTGTAGGGATCGATCCGATCCGTTGTGGGAAAGATGGCCACGGGGAAGGATCCCGCGAACCAAACGAGATTCTTGCGGCCAGGGATGCCGGCCAGGTAATGCCCGAGGTACATCAGTGCCTCGAAGGTCATTGAGGCCCGTGCACCAAAGTCGTGCATTCCAGCATCGGCCAGCGCGCTCTGAAGCGCTTCAATCCCGGGTTGCGAGGCTCCCATGGTTTGAAGGATTGCGATATCGGCGTCGTCGTTGGCTCGATCACCGTTGGTTTTAAGAAACGTGCTTTTCTCGCCATTGAAATGGTTTCGTGGGTCGTGAAGCGCCGCAAGCAGAATGGAAGTATCGGATGTGAAACCCTGGAGGAAGCGCAGCTTCGAGCCAAGCATGAAGATCGCCATCCGAGTTCCCGGCTGCATCTTGGCGAGGAATTCGAGGACCTGTCTGCGAACATATGTCTGATCTTGCAGCGATGTGTTCAATGTATCGATGAGCAGGATATTGACAGCATCGCTTGGCGTGGCCTTTGGGACATTGGTGCGTGCCCCCGCCGGAATAGCTGGCATCTCCGTTGGCGCACTCCGTCTCAGGCTGCTTCGCGTGTGCTCCTCAAAGAAATCAATCGCTTGCGGCTTCCCGTTTTCGCTGATTTCAAAGTCTTGCTTGCCGAGCCCAAGCACAGGTTCCCCGTTGCCTTTGGTCACAACCACATCCACTACGACTTCCCGAGTTGTCGTTTTGAAGGTTGGCGCTTTATCGATAAACGGTTCCTGCGTGTTGTCGGTAACCATCACACTCGGCGGCGGCCCGGAAGCCGGGGCGACCGGAGAGTCGGCTGCGCGTGACTCGGATGCCGGATCAGGATGGTCCACAACAACCGGTGGACTCTGGTTTTCGGCACGCTCTGATTCTTGCGTCGTAGCGGTTGCCTGCACTCCCTCATTTGTGGTTGTCGCTGAAGGCGTCGCAGATGGAAATCCCGGTGGATTTGTTTCATCGCCGGTCAGAATGCGCGCATCAGACCGAAACATGTGGTACTGCTCGAAAGAAACATCGTTGAGGAGTCTCTGCAGAGGGTCCGGTGCAGCCCTTCCAACGTGGCCGTTGAAATTGGTCACAGAGAGTGCTGCGGAGAAAGCCACACTTCTCGTTGCACAAATGTAGGACTGGCCACCAATCGCCACCGGGCCATATTCCACCATGATGCTTGCATTGGACACGGGATCAGTTGGCTTGAGTTCTGCTTCCACCGTCAACCGAAGTATTGATCCCATATGCGGATCAACAGACATCTCCCCGTGATAAGCGGCGATGCGGTCGAAAGGTGACATCGCATCGCTCCCCGGTTCATAACCGGGGACACAACAATAGTTGACGCGGTAGTGAGAATTAGCCATCGGTACTGCGTATCGAAACACTGCTCGCGCGCCTGTCGCACCCTGTTCCCAATGGCTCCAACTCAGATTGCTTCTTGCGGCGTCCAAGAAAACAGTGCTGAGAATCGGGCCAAACACTCCCCAATCGCTGAGCCCCCTTGCTTGAACTTTTGATGCTTTGGCATTGGCGTTTACATTTCCCTGATCGACTACCTCCTGGCCATCTCGGTACAGTACCGTGACCCTGAAGGCATCCGTCTGGTGCAAAGGCGCGTACTGAATCACGCCCGCCGCCGTTTGATTCTGCGGTGTTTCCTCAAAATGTGTC
>Ga0126381_100005133_pt1 | contig 14352 bp, 14 predicted proteins | sample PanSoiMetPlot_28_FD_96465 | JGI IMG/M metagenome (GOLD analysis project Ga0126381, IMG submission 96465) | Tropical forest soil microbial communities from Panama - MetaG Plot_28 | ecosystem: Environmental > Terrestrial > Soil > Tropical forest > Bulk soil | place: Panama | collected 2016-02-17
CAGGCTCCTCCACGCCTACAGCACTGCCATTCTGACTTCCTCGACTTCTGACTCCTGACTCCCTATCCCAAAGGGATATCAAGGCGAAGCCTTGACTAGTTAGCACCGCAAGCCCATTTTCGGAGCGGCTGATCTGAACGGCGTGGATGTTCCAGATCGTGCTGGAAAGGAGCACCCATGCCGGAATGAATATCCGTCAGAAGGAGGAAATCGCCATTTTGACGCGGGTGATTAAAAAGGTGTGGCCTGCGCCCTTTTTGAGACAGTCCGAAATTTTGACACCTACCGTTCCCTACAAATGACTTTCGTCCGCGCCCACGCAGGTACAGCATGAGGGCAGTGTACGGCGAGTTCGTTCGCTGGGCATTGTACTTATGTTTGATCGTGGTTTGTTTCTCTCGTTGCTCGCCATCCGTTCTGCTGGATTTGGACCACAACGACGCCACTGCCACGCTCCAACGAATGCGCCTCCATGGGCATCACCCCTGTGTGGTTCTCCAAACCAGCCCTGGCCATTTCCCAGCGTGGATTCAGGTCAGTGCCGCCTGCCTGGAGCCTGTCACGGCAATGGCGCGGCGCTGGTCCAGGCTGCGGAACGCCAGATCCGGTGTGGCGCTAGCGTCGCCACCGCTACGGGATCGTGGCCACGGCCGCTCATCCGCGAAGTGGAAATCAATTGCGAGCAGGCCGCCACTTGAAGATAACCCTGCTCCGGGTAGCCCTACGGTAGTGTCGAGCAGGAGTAACGTTTCAGGTGTCCTACTCTGTTGGCTTGTTATGAGGTGGGGCCTCGCGTGTGGGTAAGGACACTTGCTTCGTGCCGACATCATCGTGGTTGGCAAGTGGCGTTTTGTGGACTTCATTCCGCAAAGAGGTTTGCGGTGCACAATGAGGTCCAATTCTGTCCGATATGAGCGTTTCGGCCAGAACGCCATCGCACAGCGCGCGTTGTAGACTGGTTTTCGTATGGCAGATTCAGAAGGTCACGACTCCGTGGAGGGGATTTGGCGCTACCCCGTCAAATCAATGGCAGGAGAGGAAATCTCGTGCGCGAGGGTGACGCCACGAGGTCTCCTAGGAGACCGGGTCTATGCCCTGGTCGACAGGGCCTCTAACCGCGCCGTAACCGCGCGACAGGCTGTGGCCCTGTTTAACTATCGCTCGCAATTCCTAACGGAGGCCGAATTGGACACGCCGTCGCCGGCCGTGCGCATCACAAGCCCGGACGGCCGCACGCTCACCACGACGGACCCCGACATCGACGGGCACCTCTCGGGGGCACTCGGCCGGGATCTTACGATCATGACCACCGCTCCAGTGGGCCTGCTCGTTGAGTTCCCTGCGGGGACCTTGGGCGGTAAATTTATCGACGCTACGGAAGTGCCGCTCGCCGGCGCCGCACCTCCAGGTACGTTCTTCGACTATGCCTGCGTGCACCTGATCGCGACTTCCACAATCGATCACTTGCAGGGGGCGTATCCACAGGGGCGCTTTGACGTCCGACGGTTCCGGCCAAATGTGGTCATCCGATCCCAAGGGGAACCATACATTGAGAACTCTTGGGCAGGCCGGACGCTCGCCATCGGCAATGAGGTGGTGTTGCGCGTCTCCATCCCTTGTCCGCGTTGCGTGCACACGACTCTGCCCCAGGGTGATTTGCCGCACGACCCAGGCATCTTGCGCACAATCGCTCAACACAACAGGCGGGACCTTGGCGATTTCGGAACACTCCCATGCGCCGGAGTCTACGCTGATGTCGTGAAGCCTGGGATCATTCGCCGTGGTGATGCTGTCCACTGCGTAGACTGAACCGTTTCCATTGTCAACCGTCGCGCGGCGATGTGATGGTGAGTGACCGGTTTCTGCAAAGGACTGTGTTCAAGTGGCGATACCGTCCATTAAGGGCGCTCGATGGCGCTATAAATTCCGATTATGGACGAGAAGTTCGTCTTTCAATGATCATTTGCCGCCCTGGCTCATACACCAATGATGCTTCGGAGTCCGAGGAAATGTTCGACGATCACCTCTGAATCAATGAGAAGGCGCTGCTGGCGTCGTAGTCCGCCAACCAGAGCCTACCGTAGCTGCCCGATACATACGTGAACGTTTCACGCAGTTCGCCGCCGTTACACGGACGGCGTGGGGAGTAAACTCCGGCCTCGAATCGATGTTAGCTTTTTCGGGCGGGACGTTTGCGAAGAAAATACAAGGCCAACATCGCCAGTGGCACGAAGTTACAGAAAGTGCCGGGCTCGGGCGTCAGCAAGAGGCGGATCTCACCGCTCGGAAAAACGGAATCATGGATATTCAGGTATGTCTGTTCGTCAACGAAGCCGTTTGCGAATGCAGCCTCGGCCGTCGTTACGGTTCCGCCATTCGCCGTGATGAACGCCGGGTTGTAGTTCACCGCTTGGGTCATATCGAACGTTGCGTCAAAGGTCCCCGATGTGTTGCCGAGAACGAAGAAATTGAACGCTGGCATCGTTGTGGCTACACCGACGTTCCCCCCTGGAGCAATGCAGCAGTGAATGTGCGCACCGGTCGCTCCACTTGCCAGGCCTGAATAGGTCAAATTGACTGTGAGCATTTCTGTGACCGGGTCGAATGTAACAATTGCAAAACCAGTCGCGGTTGAACTGGGATTCGGCGGGCTTTCGGCCAGCGGGCTCAAGTTCCCGCTGAACGTGATCGGCGCGGCGTACGCGGCCGTGGCCACGAGTAGAACACAGATAGCGAACCGGTAGCTCGAAAGCATCTGTCCTCCTCGATGCGAAGTAGAACAAATTGTAGGTTCGGTCGACAGCGGCGTCAAGGTGGTTGTTACTCGCGACGCGAGAACGTGTGTCCGAAACCTCACTTCGCAGCGAAGTGTAATCTGATTGACTTCAGCATGTCTCTCCGGCAGCTAGACGATACTGGAGTGCGTCCTGTTCGGTCGTTGCGATCCGTCCGGACGGCCACCGCGGCTCATTCCCGAGTTGCTCACCGTTCAGTCAGCCGGCGCTGAGGGGTGGGCCAGAGTTCGGCCGGTTACACTCTGCCCTTCAGTCCGTTCGCACCCTCCTTGTCAACGACCGGAACATGGCATTGACCGAAGCGCCAGGCGAGAGATTCTCTCCCTCGCCAGAGGTCGTCGGAGCACCGATTTCCTCCTTCACTATTCTCCCGTCCGAAAGCGTGATGATCCGGCCCGCTTCGTAGCCGAACGCCGGATTGTGGGTGGTCAGAAGGATGGCTATGCCTTCCTCGTGTGCAAGCAGCTTGAAGAGGTCGATAATGGCCTCGCCCGTCTTCGTATCCAGGTTGCCCGTTGGTTCGTCGGCGACCAGGATTCTGGGTTCACCGATCAGCGCTCGTGCGATGGCGACCCGCTGCATCTGTCCGCCCGACAGTTCGCGCGGCAGATGGCTGGCGCGGTCCATCAGCCCCACGGTATCCAGAATATGGAGCGTGCGCTGGCGATCCACGCGCCGGTCAAGAAACGTGAGCGGCAGTTCCACATTCTCTATCACGGTCAGCGTAGGCAAGAGCGCGAACTGTTGAAACACAAAGCCCAGAGTGCCGCGCCGGACCTCGACGAGTTTCTCCTCCGGTAGGCCGGCGACCGACTTGCCCGCAACCAGGAGTGTTCCCTCCGTCGGTGCGTCAAGGCAGGACAAGACGTTGATGAGTGTGGTCTTCCCCGAGCCCGATGGCCCGAGGATGGATACGATCTCGCCGGCGCGGATCGAAATATCGACCCCGTCGAGTGCCTTTACCGTCTCGCTGCCGCGGCGGTAGTAGCGCTTCAGGCCGCGCCCTTCGATAACGATGTCATTCATAACCGATTAGGCTCCCTTCCCGATAGCTTCGACTGGCCGCATGGATGAGGCTCGCCACGCTGGGTAAAGCCCACTGAAAAAACCGAGGGCTACCGCGCCAGATACGGCGTACACGATGACGGCGGGGGTGATGTTTACGACCGACCCCGCGACACCAAGATCGGCCAGAGCTTTGATCGCGCGCTCAACCAAGCCTGAGCCCAGGATGGCTGCAAGCGAACCGGCAATGCCCCCGGCCAGGCAGATCATGACGGTCTCAAGCCAGATCAATTGGAAGATGGATTCGCGCCGCGCGCCGAGAGCTTTCATGATCCCGATCTCGGCGGTCCGCTCATAGACGCTCATGAGGATCGTATTGACAACCCCGATCAGGGCTACGATGATGGCGATGGCCGCGACCGCGGCGATCATCGTCTGGGCGGTGGCGACCAGACTGACGAGAGTATTCTTGACCTGCTGGAGGCCGACGACCTGGACCTCGGGCAGCTTCAGCCAGCGGGTTTCGAATTCGCGCATCTTGAAGGCGTTGAACTGCTTCAGCTTGATACCGAGGATCGTCAGTTGGTCGGGACGGCCGAAATAGCGCCGGGCGACATCGATCGGCAAGAATACGGTGCCGTCATCCTGAGTGCCGGTGCGGTCGAGCACGCCGACGACTTTGAACTCATGCATTACGGGGTCGGGCTGCCCGGCTGGCGTGATGGAGGCATAGAACGTGTCGCCGACCTTGCGCTGCTCGTACTCTGCAGCCTCGAAGCCGAGTACGACTTCGTCCGAAGCGTCGGGCGCGAACCAGCGACCGTTGTCATAGCCAGAACCCTTCTTGAAGACCGTCCATGGTTTCATGACACGGTAGCCTCGGACGTCGATGCCGTTGACGACGGTGAAGTTGCTGGCGCCGGCATCATCGCGGATGGAACTGCCCTGCTTCTGAGCGACGCCGACGAAGATCGGCGTGATGGTTTCGATTTCGGGATCGCTCTTTACCCTGTCGTAAGTATCGGCGGGGAGATAGAGCAGGCCGGTGCCGCCCTTGAGCATCATGGTGGCGGCCTCGTAGGGGCAGCCCTTCGCCATGATCATCACCTGGAAACCGAGCATGTTGATGCTCTTTTCAACGGCCCCGCGGTAGCCGAGCATGAACCCGCCGAGCGAGACGGCCACGGTAACGGCGAGGGCCACGCCGGCGACCGTGAGGCCGGTCCGGACCGGACGGCGACGGAGGTTCTTGGCCGCCAATGACACGTAGCGGCGGAAGACGTAAGGGCCGGTTTGGATTCGCTGGTTCATAATGGCCTCACTCGAACTCCACGGCGTTCGCGAAGAACTGGTAGCCGCCGTCATACGGGACGGTCTGCCCCTCAACGCGGGCCCTGCGGCCTTCGCGCATGGGCGCCGTCATGGCGATCTCCTGGAGATCAACCCGCAGGGCGTTCTTCCCAGACCGAAAGAAGAAGTAGCAACCCATCGACTTGCACTGTGCGGAGACGACTCCTTCGAGTTCGACTGTGCGGCTGAGATATGCCTTCGGGTCGGCAATGACGGATGCGACCTCTGCCTTGGGCGCTCCGGTAAAGCTTCCGAAGCGTGCGGGCTTGGCGGCGGCGCGCCAGAGCGATACGGCGGCGGCGACGATGATCAGTGTGCAGAGGACCAGTATCTTCTTCATGAGATTGTTCCCTTATTTTCTCTGCGCCTGCTGGGCGCGTTCGAAGAATGGTTCGAACCGGCGGCCGTAGACGAAGTAGTCAAGCAGGATGAGGTTCTTGCGGAGGCCGCGCAGGCTGGCCTCGTAATCCGGCCTGCCGGCGGCGTCGAGCGCTGGCGGTCTGATGGCAGCCAGCTTATCCGCCTTCGCGCCGAGCTGGGCGGCGGCGTAGTAGTCGTGCTTGTAGAAATCGGCGAGCGTCAAGCCGTCGAACTGCGCGCGGAATTCCTTCGCGCGAAGCTGTCTCGCGGCGGGGCTTTCGAGGCGCTGGAAGAAGAAGCTCTTGATCGCGGCTGTCTGCGGATCGGTGGCGACGAAGACCTGGATGACACCGCCCTTGCCGGGGACGTTGACGCCATGGACGATACCGATTTTGGCTGGGCCCTTGAACGCGCTGTACACGGTATAGGGCGTCTCGTACGTTTCGTATATGGGATCGAGGTCGCTGCCAAGCCGCGCGCGAATGCCCTTGAAGAGTGCGGCGCCGTTTTTCAATTTCGGAAACACCACCAATTCCTCTTTGAACGTGGTCATTTCCGGATAGAGGTATTTCAGGTCTTCGGCCGGGTTGCTGAGCGTGCAGCCGATGGCGCCGAAAAGGTAAGGTGGCGCGGCGATCAGCATCGTGGAAAAGATGAGCAGTCGTTTCATTGCAGGGTTCCTCAGCGATAGAAGTAATACTGGAGCGTCACGATGGTCGCCGGCGCTCCGCCAAAATATTGCAGTTGGCGTTCGACGTTGAGCTTGATCCAATGCGAATTGGACCCCGCAACGTCGTTGCGGAAATACCAGGAGAACTCCCCGCTGATCGACTCGTTGACGCCCAGACCGTCACGCGAGAAGTGGCGGTATTGCGTGGCGAGTCCCCAGCGGCGCGACGCTCGCAGATACTCGGCCTGGGCGAGCTGCATGAGGACGGGATCGCGCGCGTCCCGGCCGCCGCTCGACTCCATCGTGAATGTCAGGAGGCCGTGAGGTGCCGTGTGGCGATAGCGTGCATCGACACCGATGCGCTGCGTCCTGAGCGGCACGGGCCGCGGCGGGGATGCTGCACTGGCCATCCCGATGCCGGGCATCGGCTGCCAAAGGCGCTCGCCGGCAATAGCCGAGATGCCGCCTTCGAGGCCGTACCTCGAGCTGTACTGGTTCGAAAGGCTGATCCGGACCGCGGCAAGCCCGCGCTGTCCGCGGAACGCGAGGTCATAGCCTGAGCCAGCCATGTAATAGGCGTCGTAATTGAGGTGGCGGTTGATCGCCCCCCAGAAGCCTGCATACCAGTCGCGGTCGAAACCGAAGTTGTCGCCGTTCGAGAGTTGCAACAGCGTACCGTGGGTGTCGGTCTGGAGGTTCAGGCCGAACGGGACGTAGAAGTGCCCCGCCCGGAAATTGAAGCGCCCGACATTAAGGGAGCGGGCGCGGTCGCCAAGCACCGGATTAGCGATGTTGTACAGGTCCAGGTAGAAGTTGTGGTATTCGAAGGCCCAGCCGGGGCGAGTGGCGCCTTCCATGTCATTGGGCACGGGGTTGTAGCCGTCGCGGCGGACAAAACGGCCCTGGAAATCGAAGCTGGCGATGGTCGCGGTGTCGGTGGAAAACTTCTTGAGGACCTCTAATCCGACGGATTGTCGGCTGGCATTGCTCCCATCGGCGTCCGTGGTGAATTCGGACATGAGTTCCTCGCGGAAGCCAAGATTGTCGTGAAAAAACCGGGGGAACCAAGACTGCGGCGGCGCCGGGGCAGGTGAAGCGGCTGCCGCAGCGGTAAGATCCGCGAACGGATCGGTCGCGGGCGGCGTGGTCTGTGCGGCGGGTGGCTGTTCGGGCGGCTGAGCCGGACGGGTGTCCTGGCCGTACAAGTATCCCGACCCGCTGATTCCCAGAATCAACGCCACGAGCTTCAATGCTCTACGCTCTCTTTCCTTCTTTTCTCGACGACTTTTCTCGGGGACAGAACGCAACTCCATTCACCCGCCGTACGCGCGCCGGCGTACCGACGGTGGGGAGATCTGCGGATGCGACTGGGGAGGAAGAGTCTAGACGAGGATCTGGTGGAAGGTGAGAAAACGAGCTTCGCGAGTGAAGTGAGCACGATCGACAACTGGGGTGGTTTCACTTCCGGAAGCGATCAGGGCAGCAGACGTGTCTGTCTCAGCCGCCGTAACATGCCCGCTGTCGAGCGATGGCAGGGCTGGCGGGGTGGGCTGGCGGTCAATGCAAACACAAGTGCCGGTTCCGTTGCCGTGATGCTGCGTCGGCGGAGCCGGGCAGCAGGGATGGGACGGCGCGTGGGCCGACGGAGTGCCGGCGCAGACGCCGGCCGGATTCACAACCAGCAGCGCGATGCCGAGGAGGGCCAATACGAGTTTGCTCTTGCCGATCATCCGTTGCTCGCCGCGTGCGAATGCACGACCGTTACCATTCTCAGACGCGCCGGATGTCGTTCGGTTTCAGCGGGAGGCCGGCTGTGGGATTGTTCCACATTGCGGCGAATCGCTCAAGGCTGCGGGATTTCGCGCATCGGGCGCTCGAACCTGGGGTATAGGATTGATTCCGACGGACCCGTGAGAAGGAACCTGCTTCGGTTGGCCGTAGGCATCGCCGCCGCCGTCTGAGTCTCACGAACGGCCGCTGCAAATCGCAACATCGCGTTAGTACGGATACCGAACAGCGATATTCAGCCAGAGGCCGTGGTTGGCCCCGATGGAACCTGCACGTCCTATATTTCGCGGGCGATGCTAAGGCCTGCGATCTCTTCGTCAAGATGGCTCCTCGTGGTGAAAAAGACGGCACAGGAGCGGTGAAGGGGTCCAAAGACTCTCGTTGTAGTCTCATGTTTTACCCCATGAGCGGGGACCGCACGACCTCCGGTTCGTTTTGCACTCGGACCCCCAACTGTCTCTCAAGGCTCGATCCGTCCATCAGGTACTTCAAGCAGTCATTATGATTTCAGAAACACGGGAGGGCACCGGCATTTCTAGGGATGGTCTCGACCTCCAATTCCGGGTGGCTAGTCGAAGTCCGGAACCCAAGGGAATCGTCCGCACACGTCCATTCATATCCCGTTCACCGATTCACACGTCCGCTCGTGAGAAAAATATCGCACGCATCGCACGACGTTGTATGCTGGAAAAATAGGCATCAGAAGGTCCGTGAAATCGTTCAACGAGATTAAGTCCCAGACCGGGTTGATGGGTGTGGCCCAAAAGGCGATCTTTTTACTCGCCGCTTTTTTGGTCGCAGCCAATGCCCAGTGTGTGGCAAACTGCAGCACGACCGAGTGCAGTCACCCGGTGCCTCAATCCCGCGATTCGGACAAACTGCCCCCTTGTCACAGGCACCACGCGCCGAAACAGTCCACGGTCGCCAAGCCATGTATCGATTCGGTGGTGGTCGTAGATAGCCGTTCAACGTCGCTTTCGCTCGAACGGCACAGCTTCGAACCCCTCGTCGCCGCTTCCGGAGTCGCCAGCAGTCAACCGCTTCCGACACTCGCGGTGCATGCGCCTTCCGCTGCATCGCCTCCCACCCAGGCTAAGGACCGTTCCCCACTCATCCTGAGAATCTAGCTTCCTGTCTGCACTCTCTTTTCGGCCGAGGCCCACGCGTCTTTTTCGCGTGCGCCTGCCGATACCGAATGTGCCAATACAGGAGGACCTTCGATGATTACGTGGCTCCGGCTGGCAGCCGTGTTGAGCCAATCTTTGCTAATCGCTTCGGCCGCGTTCGGACAGGCCGGCGAGAGCGGCCATACGGAGGACTTGCCCCAGGACAGCCCTGGCCAGCAGCCTATGGAAATGCCGGGCATGAATCACGGAATGCGGATGAACGCTGCCGGAATGTTCTTAATGAACATGGCCTCCGGCACCAGTTTGAATCCCCAGTCCTGGTCGATGCCCATGCTCATGCCGCGCGTCGGTTCATGGAATCTGATGCTCATGGGGCAAGCATTCATCGTGGATACGCAGCAGTCAGGGCCGCGCGGCGGAGACAAGCTGTATTCGCCGAACGCCTTCATGGTCTCGGCTGAGCACAGCATCGGCAGCGGCAGCCTCATGCTCCAATCCATGCTGAGCCTGGAACCGGCTACCATCACGAACCGCAGTTACCCCCTGCTGTTCCAGACCGGGGAAACGGCGTATGGCCGTCCGCTGGTCGATGCCCAGCACCCGCACAACTTCTTCATGGCGCTGGGCATCCAATACGCCCGTCCGGTCAGCGAGGACACGATGCTCCAGTTCTACTACGCGCCGGTTGGAGATCCGGCGCTGGGACCGGTCGCATATCCACACCGCGCGTCCGCCGCGGAGTTGCCCCAGGCAACGATGAGCCACCACTGGCAGGATTCCACGCACATCGGCGATAACGTGGCCACGGTCGCGATCCAGCACCGGTGGCTGCGGCTGGAAGCGAGTGGGTTCTATGGCAGCGAGCCCGGCGAGAACCGCTGGATTATTCAGTCAGGGCCGATGAACTCGTATTCCGGACGCCTAACCATCCTGCCTTCTAAGAACTGGATCTTCCAAGTGTCAGCCGGCAGGCTCACTCACCCCGAGCGCCAGGAGCCTGGAGATGTCGTGCGCACCACCGCCTCCCTCCATTACACGCGGCCTTTGGGGTCTGGCAATGCCTGGTCTACCAGCCTGATCTGGGGCCGCAACCACGACACCTTCACGCAACACAATCTCAATTCGTACCTGGTAGAAACCGTCTACCCGATCGGCAGGAGAAACTTCCTCACCGGGAGATTCGAGCTGGTGGACAAGGACGAGTTGTTCGCCGACACGCCGGATTTGGAAGCGAAGCTCGACCGCACGGCCGGGAGCACGTTCCGCATCGGAGGCTATACCGCCGGCTACACCCGGGATATCCCGTTGTTCAAGGATTTGGAAACCGGTATCGGCGCCAATGCCACCGCATATACGCTCCCGGCCCCAATCAAGCCGTATTACGGCGCCCGGCCTTGGGGCATCAACGTCTACCTGCGCCTTCGGCTCAAACCAAGGCAGTAATGATTGCAAGCAAGGAGAGAACATGAAACGATTTCTTATATTCGCTGCTGCACTGGCTGGCATCCTGGCCGCAGCGGATCAGCAGACCTTCACCGGGGTCATCACCGATACCATGTGCGGCAAGGCGCACGGGATGATGCCCGGACAGCCGGATGACAAGTGCGTTGCGATGTGCGTGAAGGGCTCCAGCAGCCAGTACGCCCTGTACGACGGCAAGTCAGTGCTCAAGCTCAGTGATCAAAAGATGCCCGCGAAGTATGCGGCACAGCACGTAAAGGTCACCGGGACCCTGAATGAGAAGACCCAGACCATTAGAGTCAGTTCCATTGCATCAGAAGGGGGTTCGAAATGAAGACGAAGATCGCAATCGCTGTAGTGGCGCTGGCCGCGTTCGGCTTCGCCCATGACGAAGACAAAGGCAAGCCGGTGACGATCACCGGCACGGTGGTCGATACAGGTTGCTATATGAGCCACGACGCCATCGGAGAGAAGCACGCCGATTGCGCCACGATGTGCGCGAAAAACGGCGTGCCGCTGGCGATCGTCGATGCCGCCGGCAAGGTGTACATGCCGGTGGCGGCGGACCACAAGAGCCAGAATGCCAAGCTCATGCCCTTCGTGGAGAAGAAAGTGAAGGTCAACGGGACGCTGCTCGAAAAGGGCGGACTGGCGGGGCTCACCATCAAGACAATCGAAGCGGCGCCGTAGCTTGCCTCATTACTTCGCAACCGCATTCAGTTCTCAGATGGGGCTTTCTCGATACGGTCGATCACCAGGACCTCGACCGGTCCTTTACCCGGCTGCAACCGAAGCCCCATCGTCTCTTGCAGGGCGCCGAAGAGGCTGGGGTGCGTCGTGTCGTTTTCGTCGATCCGGTATTCTAACCTGACGGCGAAGGGCGCCTCAATTCCTGTCTTGTCGAGCACCGGACGGTCGAGTCGGTCGGAGAGCAAGCTCGCGAGTTGCCCGGCAGTCGTTTTCTCGGCGCTAATGGTGGACCAGAACTTCCCCTCGTACGAAATCCCGGATTTTGCTCCGGGTTTTACCGCGGCCATTTTCGGGCCGCCCTTGGCAGGGAGCAGTTCATAAACGGGGGAGCTTCTCGTCTCTCGATGGAACGTCAGCTTGAATCGGTCCTCAAGAAGGGCCTGAAGCATCAGTCGCACTTGCGCCCGTGAAGTCGTGGGATCCATCTTCGCCTCAATGTCGAAGGATGCGGAATCGTCATTCAGCCACTGCGGCCCCACGATCTGGTAGTGCTTGATCCGGTATGCCCAGCGGATCAGTTCCTCAAGGGAGTTGTTTATGACCCGAAAAGATCCGGGACTCGGCATCTCCGGGTCATATGAGATTGAGAGACCCTCGCCGTTCCTGCCGTGCTGGGTGGGTTTGACCGAAGCCACATCGAATCGCGGCTGTGCTTGAGCCGCTTCTCTCGCCTGGGAAGGCGCCGTTGGACCAGGTTGAGCAGACAGGACGAGCGTCATTACTGAGCCGAATACGCCATAACGCCAAGCAGGTTTCAAAGGCATTCCTCCCTGATAGACGTAATCGTGATCGATAAGCCCGCAAAGCCAACAGAGAATTAATACAAGACAACAAACCCGTTCGGCTTCGCCGCCACGGAGGCGAAACTCCAGACAGGAACTCCTGGCTCTACGCGCATATCGCCGAGGGGGTTGCCAATCTGTCCAAACACTTGCCACGCGAGGGAACCGCCACGCTGCCAGCCTGAGCCTTCCGTCCAGCCCATCAACATTTCACCATTGGGAGCAATCGCGATGCGGGGATGCTTCCGGCCCTTGCCCTCTCCGGGAGCGTTCAACGGGACGCTGTTCGGCTGAGTGAGATTCTCAAAATACACCTGCCCACCGGTCTCCCACGCTCCCGCGACCATTCCGGCTCCCTCGGTGAATGACATGCTGCTCATCGGGCATGCGTTGATATCCCACGTGTGCAGTTTGCGGCCATCGAAGTTGCGGCCGTGATCGAGGGATGTGAGAAGAAAAATGTCGCGGTGGATACCTTTCGTCGCAGAACGGTAGAGTGCTCGGATAATTCCTTTGCCGTCGCCAAACATCGCCATTCCGCAGCACCCGCAAGCGCCAGTCGGCTCGCGCCAAGCTGCTTCCTCGGCAGCGAAGGTTGCCCCATCGTCACGCGATGTTGCGATCCAAACTTGCCGACCCGCTTCGCCCGCAGCCGCTCCCGCGGCCTTTCCGTGCCAGGCTACATAGACATTGCCTGCAAAATCAGCCGCAACGGTCCCGCCGCCGTCCAGGCCAAATGTGCGGGTCATAACGGCGCGCTCAGGCTCAAAAGCTGTTCCGCCCTCGTTGAGACGGCTGTAGAGCATCGGGGAACCCCGCTGCCCCGCTTCCGGGTTCAAGGGCCCCTTCGATTGCACAACGGAAGATCCGTCCCAGGCGACGTGGACACGCCCTCCTCGTCCAATTGCGATCTGGCCACCACGAATGGTTCCGATCGCGAGGGCGCTTCCCTGCGTGCTGTTGACTCGGAGAGGTGCCGACCACGTTGAGCCATAGTCGCGCGATTTCACATAGAAAAGATCACCCTTTTTGGGGTCGCCGGCGTAATACAGAAGATGAAGGATTCCGCCTGGGCCAACTATGGCCTGCGGCTGAATGCCGCCATTCGGCACGCGCACCAGCGAAATGTCGACATGTGGCGCAGGTCCGGCAGTAAGTATTGCCATTGCGCCCAGCGCGAACAGGAGCGACTTCCGTTTCATAGGCTCTCATCCAGCATATACCGCCGTCCTCTCGCCATATCCGGATCGTCCTTTTTTGGACATTGGGTTACGGCCGAGAGGACACGAGCTTCGCGCCCTTCACGACGACATTGGTCGCGGGGTTCCAGATTGGGTAAGACCCCGTTCAGACCATATCCGAGCAGCCGGTCGTACCAGCGCGGCTTCGTAAGCTGGCTAACATTGGCGGTGATCCCCGTCACATTGCTCCCGATGCGCAGCCACGTGGCGATGGCTGTCGGAAGCCCAGTCTTCCCATCGAGGGACATCTGGCTGAAGTTCTGCGCGGCGCGCTCGATGCCCTTTGAAGTCCCGACGTATCGATTGAAAAGGCAGTCCTCGCCGTAACTCGCGATCGAGCCAGAGCGGTGCCGCATCGGCCGCTTGCTTCGTGAAGCTGGCGGCGTGATTAAGGGATAGCTCGAGATCGCCACGTAGCTTACCCCCTGGCCGAGTGCCGTGTCTACGCGGCAGCGAGCCGGGGACGCGCGGGTGGGCCGTGGTTCGGATCTGCGCCCCCACCCAGCACACCACTCCGGAGATTCGCTACGTCCCGGCCGAACCAGCAGATCCTTGCGTGCGCCCTCAATTTGGCCGGTAAGATCGACACGCGCGGCAGCTAACTGGCCGTCCAGAGCCGCCCGTGTAGCTTCCGGCTCGGCAGAAGCCGCTCCCGCCACCCCCCTCGAGGCAGTTACCATTCGCGAGCCGGCGTCGATGCCCACCCAGTGTCCGCAAAAACGCCAGATGCATCCGGCATTAGATTGGGAACGTGCGCGACGGGGGCGGTTTCACGTGAGCGGTGCGCCGGCGCCTCGCAGTAGGCTCTCGATTGCCGCGCGCCTCCGCCGACTCACCGCCACGCGCATGCCGTCGCGCAGCAGCACTTCATCGCCATGCAGTCTGCGGATCCGATCGACTTGCACAATCGCCGACCGGTGCACGCGCGCGAAGCGGCGCGGGTCGAGCCGCGTTTCGAGCGACGCCAGCGATTCGCGCAGCAAATGGCTTTTCGCGCCCACGTGCAGGCGCGCGTAGTAATCA
>Ga0126381_100005134_pt1 | contig 14350 bp, 14 predicted proteins | sample PanSoiMetPlot_28_FD_96465 | JGI IMG/M metagenome (GOLD analysis project Ga0126381, IMG submission 96465) | Tropical forest soil microbial communities from Panama - MetaG Plot_28 | ecosystem: Environmental > Terrestrial > Soil > Tropical forest > Bulk soil | place: Panama | collected 2016-02-17
CGACCTGCGGGAGCGCAGAAAGCCGGTGCGCCATTGCGTCAGCGGCCGCAAGATCGGGCGCCACGATATCGATGGAATTGGAGCCGGTACGCGGATCGCTTCGCAGCTCCAGATAGGTTGCGACCGATTCCACCCTTGGGCTGCGCAGATGCAGCGGGTTGAAATCGAAACGCAGGAAGTACAACAAGGGCGATGCGATTGCCACCGTTAGTAGGGTGACGGCAACGATCCGGATGCGATGCCGTTCGAGGAAACGGTCGACCGGTGCAAGCGCCGCAAATCCCACCGGATGGGGCTCACCCGGCGGATTCAGCACCTTGAGGAGAGCCGGCAGAAGGGTGATGCTCCCAATGAAAGCGAGGATCATTCCGGCGCCGGCGATTTGACCAAGCTCGGAGAGGCCCCGATAGGCGGTCGGGAGAAATGACGAGAAGCCGACCGCAGTTGCCAGCGCAGCGAGCCCCAGGGGCGCGCCGGCCTTCGCGGCCGCCCTGTTCAAGGCGACAGTCATGTCCGGCTCATCGTGACGTTCGGCGCGATAGCGCACGCTGAACTGCAGGCCGAAATCGACACCAAGCCCCACGAACAGCGCGAAGAAGGCAACAGAGATCACGTTGAGGGCGCTCACCTGCACGAGTCCGACCGCCGTCGCAATCGCCAGGCCGGTGAAAAGGCTCACGCAAACCGCGAATACGATGCGCCACGACCGCAGCGCGAGCCGCAGGATGAGAAGCACGACGAGCAAGGTCGCCGTGGCGTTGATGTCGGCATTCTCCGCGACTGTTCCGAACTCGTCATCGTCGATCGGGATGCGCCCCGTCTGACGGATTCGGACGCGCGGGTCGGTTTCGGACTTCACATCTGAGCCGAGCTGCGCGATCGCAGCGGTCGCGGCGCGTCCGGGCTGCAGACTGGCGAAGTCGAGCACGGGCTCGACTTGAATGAAGCCGCGCAGATCGCGAGGGACGGCCGGCTTGCCGCTCGCCAGGACGCGCCAGGAGAAGCTCGCCGGGCGGGCGGCGAGCACGTCGTCGGCAGTATCGGCGGCCAGGTTGAGCGGCCGGGTGAGGTCGTCGAGCTTGATCTCGCCTCGCTCGACGCCCACGAGCGCAAGCGAGAGTGCGTCGAGCGATCCGCGCAGCGTCGGATCGCCCGCGAGCGTTCCGAGCAGCGCATCGGCCCGTTTGAGATTGTCGGTGAGCCGCGTCACCTCGTCGAGCGGCAAGTACAGAAGCCCGTTCTGCACGAAGAAGTTGCCGCTCCCCGCCTCGGCGATGGAACGGAAACGGTCAGGACGCGCCTGGATGGCGGCGGCAAGCTTGCTGGTCGCCCGCTCGGTGAGCTCGGGCGTCGGCGCGTCGACGACGACCAATATCTCCCGCCTCGGGAAGTCCCGTGCGTAGCTTTGGGCGCGTTGCATCCACGGCAGGCTCGGCGACAACAGGTCGTCGATATCGGTCACGAGCGCGAAGTGCCGCGCCGCATAGATGCCGGAGCTGACGCCCAGCGCCAGCGCGAACACGATGATCCACCACGCGTGCCAGACGCAAAAGTCGACGACGCGGGTGACCGGTGATTGTTGCATCGCTATGCGCTACAGGCAGAAATCGGGCTCGTGGCATAGCCCCAGAAGCGCAACAGACGGCCTCAACGGCCACCCTCGAAGACGTGCCGGCACGCGGGTCGCAGGCTCGGCATGTTCGCTCTTAGGCATTGCTCGATCGCGTAGTCGTCCTGCACCCCGCGACAGTGCCGCACAACGTCGGGCCGGCATGCCCGCTGCTGCTCCGGCGTGCCTGCGTGGATCTGCTGGGCGGAAGCAACAGTCGGAAATACGACGAGCGAAAGCATCACGGCCGGCAAGTAACGGTGCATGCTTGGTCTCCCTTTGCGCTTGCGGCAAGTGCCCGTCCGGTATGCCCAATAACCTCCGCCCCCGACGGTTGGTTCCGGCAAGCCGTCGCCGAGCACTTTCCAGGTGTCGCGCCGTCAGCACTGACGTAGTCGCCGCCGCTTTTCGCTATTGCGGCGGCCGGTAGACCAGCGAGGCGCGGGCACGTTCTACGATGCGGGGCGGCGTGGCGTAGGCTTTGGCGACCTCCGCCTGCACGGCCTCGCCGGCGAGCGGATCGACATCGAGCTGCATGCCGCGCGCCTCGGCGAGCGCGTCCTGATCCGCAAGTGCCGCCATGAAGGCCGAGCGCAGCGCCGCGACCCGCTCGGCCGGCACGCCGGGCGGCAGGATGTAAGGCCGGCCGAAGATGAGCTGGCTGAAGACGAGCTCCATCACCTGGCGATCGTCCGCAGTCTTGGCGAAGTCGATTGCGAGCGGCACGCCCATCCGGTTCAATTCCGGATGCCCGGTTGAGGCGAGCTGCACCAACACTCGCGTCAAGCCGCTATCGAGCAGGCGCGCGCGATGCGGCGCTACGCTCGACCAGCCGAGCCCGCAAGCGCCTTGCACTTCGTTGCGCTCGATCGCCAGCACGATTTCGTTGCTGCCCGGATAGCCGGTGACGATGCGCAGCTTGGCGGCCAGCAGGTTGTCCAGCATGGCGGTGAAATCCCGGCTCGATCCGCCCTCGTTGGTGGCGCCGACGATCAGCTCGCGGGCAAGCGCGTCCTTGAAGCTCTGCACCGGCGCATCCGTACGGGCGATGCACAGGAACACTTCATTGTTGGCATTGCCGAGATAGATGAGCTTGCTCGGATCGTGCGGCACCGGGTCGCCGAGCAGGGGCTGCAGGATCGCGCCTGAGAAGACCGCGCCGATGGCGGTTCCATCCTTTGGCGCGACCGAATAGATGTAGGCGGCGAGCTTGTTGCTTCCCGCCCCCGGCATGTTCTGCACCACGACCGTGGGATTGCCGGGAATGAAATTGCCGAACCGGCGCGCCAGGAGTCGCGCATAGGTGTCGTAGCCGCCGCCCGCCGAGGAGCCGACATAGAGGTTGATCTGCTTGCCTTTGTAGAATTGCGCGACGGTGTCCTGCGCGCGGGCCGGGGCGGCAATGAGCGCGATCAGCGCCATGATGCACATGTATTTGGACCGCTGCGGCATCCGCATCTACTCTTCGCCGCGCATGGCGCGCGCCTTCCAAAGCCGCCAGGCGCGGTCCGGGTCCTTGGGCTTCTGCCGCCGTGCATACACGATCTCGCTTGCAGTCAGGAAATGCACCGGCCCCAGTATCGTGGCCTGAATTTGCTGCTTGGCATTGGATTCCGCAATGATCGCGTGCCGCACGACCTGGCGGATCGATTCGCCGACCGTCACGGCGCCGTGGCCGCGCAGCAGCACCAGGCAGTGGCGCCCGAGCGCTTGCGCCAATCCCTTGGCTTGGGCCACGGTGCACACGTTGAGGTCGCCCTCGTCGTCGACGCTGCGGATATCGAAGACCGGCGCGCCCTCGCCCAGGAACGCGGCATTGCCGACCATTGGACGCAGGCGCGTGTCGCTGTTGCAGAATGGGATGAGGTGCGGGGAGTGGCTGTGCAGCACCGCCATCACGTCGGGGCGCGCCTTGTAGATTTCACCATGGATCACGCGCTCGAAGAACAGCCCAATCTCCCCATGGCGCAGCGGATTGTTGTCGAGATCGCAGGCGATGATGTCGGCCGCGGCCACCAGCGCCGGCGGCAAGGCACGCGAGATCCAATAATGCTGGCGATGCCGCGGGTCGCGCGCGCTGATATGCCCATAGGCATCGAGGACGCCGTGTTCGGAGAGGATGCGATTGGCGGCCACGAGGTCGTCGAGCACGGCCGGGTCTGGCGTGCCCGGCACCGTGGCGCTTGCGACATCACTCATCCGCCGTTCCTTCGGTTACGCAACGTCACGCGATGATTGGAAAGCATTGCACGAAGGTGCCCGCGAGCGCCCGGCAGGCGGCTGCGTCCACCAGGCCGCGGCGGGCGATGCCGATCAGCTCGTCGGCGCGCGCGCGGCCGATCAGGTGATCGAGTAACCGATGCGCCTTGTCGTCGAGTGCCGTATCGCCGAGCGGCCGGCCTGGATCGCCCAGCGCCGCGATCACGCGCTCGCTTCGCGTGCTGCCGTCCGTGCCGCTCACCTCGACCTCCGCCGGCCATTGGCTCGGATAATGTTGGGCGAGCGACAGCTCGGCCACGATCGTGACTTTGGCCTCGAAGCTCCGGATGGCCTGGTCGGTGACGGGTGCACTGCGATCGACGTCGTAGAGGCGCGCCGGATCGTGGGCGAGCAGGGCGAGCTGGCGGGCGACGCTGACCAGGGTCGTGGTGCGCACCGCGTCCTGCGCCTTGGTCGAGATCATTCCCGCATAAGCGGGCGGCACCCGCACCGTGACGGCCGCGATCGATCCCGGCGCCACGCCTGACGCCAGGATCGCCCGCAGCGCTTCGACCGCCGCAATGGATTGCTTGGCCGAGCAGAACGGCTTCAGGCTGAGCGCCGGATAGATGCTGTGCGTGTGCGATGTGGCCGCCAGATGGTCGCGGTCGAGCGCAAAACCCCAGCTGTCCTCAAAAGCGTTGCCATCGAGCAGCGCCGGATCGCCCCGGTAGCCAGCCTGCACGGCTTCGGCCGCGCGCAGCCCCGAAGCCACCGCGACCGCGAACATCATCCAGCGTCCCGATGGGGCGCCGTGCGGGCGGCCGGTCCCGCGCGTTGAGAGCATCAGAGCGAGGGAGAGTGCGTCCGCGGTCTGGCCCATGTCGAAGCCGCGCAGCCGCGCCGCAGTCGCTGCGGTCGCCATCGGGGCCGCAAAGCAGCTCGGCCAAACGCCGCGATAGAGGATTTCCGGACCGCGCACCGCCGCGCCCAGGCGGGTCATGAGCTCGGTCCCGGCCCAGATGGCGCTCGCGATCTCGATCGGATCGAACCGCATGGCGAGCACCGCCAGCGACAGCGCGGTCGCGACCGCGGCGGCGCTCGGCGTGGTGCAGGACGGCAAGTGGATGTCGTCGACCTCGGACAACCTTATGGCGGCGGCGCGCTGCCCCACGATTTCGGGCGTTGTGCGGGCGCCGAGCAGCGCCGCGAGGCTCTTAGCCTCCATGGTCGGCGCGCCGGCGGCTGCGGCCACCACGGTGTCGAAGACGTGGTGTTGCTGCAGCTTCTGCTCCGCAGCCGGCAGCGCCGCGGCGTTGGCCTGCACCACGAACTCGGCGAGCTGCGCGATGACCGTCATGACGTCCCCTACCAGGCCGCGATGGCCGCGCCTGCAATCGCGCTCAGCAGCACGACGAGCCAGGGCGGCGTCCGCCACATGAACAACAACAGGAACGCCATGATTGCCAGCGCAAAATCACCCACCCCGCCGATGCCGGTCACCCAGACCGGGCGGTAGAAGGCTGCGAGCAGGAGCCCGACCACCGCCGCATTGACGCCGGCGAGCGCCGCGGGGGCGATCGCGCCGCGGCGCAACTGCTCCCAGAATGGCATGGCGCCGATCACCAGGAAGAACGACGGGAGGAATATCCCGACGAGGCAGATGCCTGCACCGAGCCAGCCGTTGGGGCCGACCTGCATCACGGCGCCCAGATAGGCCGCGAAGGTGAACAGTGGACCCGGCACCGCCTGGGCCGCACCATAGCCGGCGAGGAAGGCCTCATCGCTCACCCAGCCGGGCGGCACAACCGCGGCCTGCAGCAAGGGCAGCACCACATGGCCACCGCCGAAGACGAGCGAGCCCGCGCGATAGAAGGCGTCGAATTCCTTGAGCGTCTGTGAGGACGATGCGGAGGCGAGGATCGGCAAGACCACCAGCAGCACGAGGAAAGCCGCGAGCAACGTGCCGCCGACGGTCCGGCTGACCGGCAGCGGCAGCGCGGCGTGATCTGTCGGCGCCTCGCGCTTGAGCAAAGCGATGCCGACCGCGCCACCGAGCACGATTGCGCCGATCTGCCCCCAGGCGGAAGGCAGCACCAGCGCTGCGACCGCGGCCGCGACCGCAAGCGTCGCGCGCGGCGGGTCGGGGGTGAGCGTGCGGGCCATGCCGAGCAAGGCCTGCGCCACCACGGCGACCGCGGCGGCCTTGAGCCCATGCAGCCAGCCCGCTCCAGCTGCATTGCCGAGAACGCCGACCCCATAGGCGAACAGGACCATGGCCAGCGCCGAAGGCAGCGTAAATCCCACCCACGCCGCCACCGCCCCGGCGTAGCCCGCGCGCAGCAGCCCGATGGCGATGCCGGTTTGGCTCGATGCAGGTCCAGGCAGGAACTGGCAGAGCGCCACGATGTCGGCATAGGCACGGTCGTCGAGCCAGCACCGCCGCGTCACGAGCTCTGCGCGGAAATAGCCGAGATGAGCAACCGGCCCACCGAAGGAGGTGAGGCCGAGCCGCATGAAGGCAGCAAGCACCTCGGGCCAGGTTCCATCCCGTGCCTTGTCTCTTGCGATCTCCCCGGCCATCGGCGGCATCGTAGCATGGGTTGAGCCCACCAGAGCGTTTACGTCCGTCTCAGCGGGCTATGCGAAACCCATCATGCGCTCAGCTTAACGGGTAGGTCTTGGGCAGGTGGTAGGCAATGCGCTCGCGGACCAATTGGTAGCACTCGCACGACGCCTTCTTGAGACGCTGCCGATCGAGGATCGTGACTTGACCTCGACGTTGCTCAATCAAGCCGGCCTGCTCCAGCTCTCGCACGACATGTGTGATCGATGGCCGGCGGGCTCCCAGCATCTCGGCCAAGAGGTCCTGCGTGAGCAACAACGTGTCGCCGTCGCTGCGGTCGCGCATCATCAGCAGCCAGCGCGCCAGGCGCTCCTTCAGGCCGTGCGCGCCGTTGCAGGCGCCGGAGACCAGGACCTGCTCGAGAAAGGCCTGCACGTAGGCAAACATCAGCTCGCGGAAGGAGTGCATCGAATCCATGGCCCGCATGAACGCGGCGCGCGGCATCTTCGCGGCGCTGCCCGGAAGCTGGACGAGTAGGCGGACCGAGGAGGTCTTGGCGCGAAATATGGCCTGTAGCCCGCTGCAACCCTCCCGGCCGATGGTCGCCATCTCGATGATGCCGCCGTTGGCATAGACCGCGACCACGGAGATCACACCGCTATCGGGAAAATAGACATAATCGAGTGAGCCGTCGGCGTCGACGAGTATCTGCTCGCGCCGGCAATCGACGCGCTGGAGGTCGGGCATCAAGCGTTCGAGGTTGCCCGGCGGCAGCGCAAGCAAGAGTCGATTGAGCGGCCAGGTTGGATCGGCCTTCATGCTTCTAAAGCCGCCGCTGCGTACGTTAGTTCCGTCACGCGGCATCCCGCCTCCCCGACGTCGGGTGGCGAACAATGTGATGTGGAAGGCTACGCCACCTCATGGCGGCGCGCTCGCGGCGGCTGGCTCGATCGGTCATATCAACACTCAGGCGGAGAGTTGGTCCGATTCCTTCAGCGCGACCAGCGCGAGATCGTGCATTCTCTGCGGGTCGTGCTCGCCGGCCCCGGCGATCTCGATGATCTTTCGCGCGACGATCTGAGTAGCGAGATTGTCGCGAGGGGACAATTGAAGGGATTTGCAGACTGCCATGAAAGCCGTGTTCATGGCATCGATGGCCTTGGGGTCAAAGACTCCTTCATTCAGGTACGGGGTCAGTGGCATTGAACTTAGGCTCCTACCCATAGTGACTGACGCAAACGATGATTGACGTAACCGGTGTTTCCCCCAGCCTTTGCTTGTTGAGATGCCAGAGCGCGCGCGACGCGTCGGTAACCTAAGTTACCGATCGGCTGGAAAATAATACAGTTGCAACGCTCATTAAGTCGGCCAGCGTACATTGGGCAAGGAACGAATGCCGGTATCCGGCATTGATCTGGCAGGCGCGTTGGGAGGTTGCCAATTCGGGGAACTTAGCCCCCATGACCAAAGAAGACGACTACAGGAGGAATGCGGCGGAGACACTGAAGCTGGCGAGCCGCGCGGCGAGTTCCGGCGACAAGGGACGCCTTCTAAGCCTCGCCGAGAAATGGTTGGACCTCGCGGAGCGGACTCGCGACTTGGCACGCCGCCGGGCCGGCAGGGTCCGCGTCTTGCATCCGCTCATCCACGCCAAGATGCCGGACGTCTGGCACGACACCCCCTCACCAACCGGTCGCAGGTGATCGGCCGGCGCCACTTTTGTAGCGAGCAATCGGGCTAAGCCCAATCGCAGCTCACGTCGACTATTTGGTGGACGGCCACGCGCATCATCCGCATGGCGATCATTGCGACGATCACGGGAGGGTCCAACTCCCCTGAGTAGAGCGGACTGTTGCGCTCAAGTCTTGAATAGCCCCCCTTCAATAGCCCTATTCATTTGCGCTCAGCTCTAGCCGATCACCCCTCGCATGCACGCTGCCGCGGTTTCTCACTGCTGCAACAATATAACGTTGCAGCAGGAGCTTTTTTGAAGACGATGGCGTCTCAGGACGAGAGCGCCTCACTCAAGGTCGCAACGTTGTGGCGGAACATGTCGAGATAGGTCGCCGCCGGTCCCCTCTCGTCCGAAAGCGCGTCGGAGAAGAGCGTGCCGCCGATCTTGGCACCGGTCTCCTTGGCGATCTGATCGAGCAGGCGGTGGTCGGTGACGTTCTCGAGGAACACCGCGGGGATCTTCTCGGCCTTGATCTGACGGATGATTTTGGCGACGTCCTTGGCCGACGCTTCGCTCTCCGTGCTCACGCCTTCCGGCGCAATGAAATCCATTCCGTAGGTGGCGCCGAAATAGCCGAAGGCGTCATGGGTGGTGATGATCTTGCGGCGGGTCGCCGGCAGCGCCGCGATCTTCTCCGTGACGTCCTTCTCGACGGTGTCGATGTCCGCCAGGAACTTGGTGGCGTTTGCCTCGTAGGTGCTCTTGCCGTCCGGATCGGCAGCGATCAAGCCGTCGCGGATATTGGCCACATAGATCCTGCCGTTGGCGAGGCTCTGCCAAGCATGCGGATCGGTGATCTTCTTGGTCTTGCCGTGCTCCTCTTCCTCCATCTGGCGCGACTTGATGCCGGTCGTCGCCGTGATGACCTTGCCCTTGAAGCCGGAGGATTTCTGCAGGCGGCTCATCCAGCCTTCGAGGCCGAGGCCGTTGACCACCAGAATTTTGGCGTCCACTAGCGCCTTGGCGTCGCCGGGCGTCGGCTCATAGACGTGGGCATCGCCGTTCGGACCCACGAAGGTCTTCACCTCCACGCGATCGCCGCCGATCTGCTTCACCATGTCGCCGAGCACGCTGAAGGAGGCGGCGACCTTGATCGTGTCAGCTGCCCGCGCGGGCAGCGATCCGAGCATCAGCGGCGTCAGCAATGTGGCGTATAAGAGCAGACGTCTGTTCATTTTCAACACCATGCCTCCCTCCATTGTCAGGCACTGAGATGCTTGCGCGGGACGAGCTGCCTGAGAAGACTGCCCCGCGGAGCCACCAAGATCGAGATCAGATACGCGACCCCGCAGGTCAGGATGATCGCCGGCCCCGACGGCACGTTGGCGTGATAGGAGAGCAGAAGCCCAACCGCGCTCGATCCGAAGGCGCAGATCACCGCGGCGATGATGAGATTGGGCACTTCCTCCGCCCAGAAGCGTGCCGTCACCGCCGGCAGCAGCATGATGCCGACCGCCATCAGGGTGCCGAGCGCCTGGAATCCGCCGACCAGATTGAGAACGACGAGCACCAAGAACGCGATGTGCGTGGGCGAGCTCACCCCGCTGACCGAGCGCAGGAACATCGGATCAAGACATTCGAGCACCAGCGGCCGATACATGATAGCGAGCGCCGTCAGGGTGCCGGTCGCAATGATGCCGATGAGGATCAGCGCCGCATCGTCGAGCGCCAGCACCGTGCCGAACAGCACGTGCAGGAGATCGATGCTGCTGCCGCGCACCGATACGATGAGGACCCCCGTCGCCAGCGAGACCAGGTAGAAGGCCGCAAGGCTTGCGTCCTCGCGCAGCACCGTCGAGCGCGCCACGATGCCGGCGAGCACCGCCACCGCAATGCCGGCCACGAGGCCGCCGGCGCTCATCGCGAACAGCGACAGTCCGGCAACCAGGTAGCCGAGCGCGGCGCCCGGCAGGATCGCGTGCGACATGGCATCGCCCATGAGGCTCATGCGACGCAGCACCAGAAAGACGCCGACCGGCGGTGCCCCGATCGAGAGTGCGAGGCATCCGACCAGCGCGCGGCGCATGAAGGAGAACTCGACGAAGGGCGAGATCAGGAGGTCATAAGGCTGAGAGAATAGCTCCATCATGCGATCTTCCGTTGCGCCTCGTGCTCGCCGCGCTGGCAGACGTCTGCGTCCGCGTCCCACGCCTCGCAGAGCTGGCGGGCCTTGTTGAGAATTTCCGGCACCAGCACCTTGCTCGACTCGCCCCAGGCCACGAGCTCGCGCGCCAGCACCATGGTCTGCGGGAAATAGGCGCGCACCTGGTCGAGATCGTGCAGCGCCGCGACGATCGTGCGCCCCTCAGCATGCCAGCGCAGAATGAGATCGATCAGGTCGTCGACGGTCTTGCTGTCGACCGCGCGGAACGGCTCGTCGAGCAGCACCAGGGACGCGTCCTGCAGCAACAGACGCGCGAACAGCACGCGCTGAAACTGCCCGCCGGACAGCGAGCCGACCGATCGGTGCTCGAAGTCGCTGAGACCGACGGCGGCGAGCGCATCCATGACGGAATGCATGCCGCCCGCGCCAATGCTGCGCCAGATGCCGATGTCGTGCCACAGCCCCATGGCAACGCAATCGAGCACGGAGATCGGGAAGCTGCGGTCCACATCGTTCTGTTGCGGCAGGTAGCCGATCTCGCGTGTCTTGGCGCCGTTCAGATTGATGTGACCATCGAGCGGGCGCAATTCGCCCATGATGCCCTTGAGCAAGGTCGATTTGCCGGCGCCGTTGGGTCCGACCACGGCCAGGAGCTCGCCTTTGCGGATCTCCCCGCTGAGATGGTGAACCGCGGGATGCCGGTCGTAGCCAAGCGTCAGGTCCTTGAATGAAACGGCAACCGGCGGAGGCGCGACGGCGATGTTCATGCCAGCGCCCACACGATCGCGATCCATAGCACCGCGGAAATGCTCGCCACGAGGGCAAGCCGGGCGAAGACACTCGTGCCGAGGAGGGAAACCGACGAACCCCGGCCGCGAAGCGGGTGCCGATGGGCTGCGGCCGGGGTGCTTGGCGGTTGTATGACTTTGGCGTCTGATTGCGTCGCTTGCATTACAAAACTCCCCTTGGCGGCCGAATACCTGACATCACGATGCGCATCCTCCCGGCGCCATGCCCTTGCGGTCGAGGAGGGCAACACCGCCGGCGGTTGGATTTTCCTTCGGAACAATATAACGTTACGCTCCTCAGTCCAGTCAAAGGAAAATGATTTTTAGCTCGTTCGCTGATCGCGCCGGTTGGGTCCATAGCACGGGCGCCTATTTGCGAAGCCTGAAGCGCCGGGCTTTGCATGCTTATCATATGTTATAACATTGCATTTCGCAAGTGAACCGACGATACGCGCTCGAGCAAGAGGTGAAGGAGGCGGTGCCGAAAATCCCGGCCGAGCGACGACGGGTGATCACCAGCTACAATGCGTTCGGCTAATTCCGCGAGGCCAATGGCATATGAATTCTCAGCGCTGCAGCGGATTTCGAATGACGCGGAAGCGTCTGCCAAGGTGTCGCCGCCATCATCGAGCAGGTCAGCAGCGCAAGAGCGGCGGGGTGTTTGTGACGTCACCGATCGCGCCCGGTGCTCTACTCGGATGTCCTGACCGAGGCAAGCGGCCCAGCTCCGAGCTACATCGATCTCACGCGCCACAACATCCTACTCTGGACCGGCTAGGTCCCCGGCGGCCATCGGGTCGTCCTGAGTGCCCCGATTCCCTAAAGGGCCCAGGATCGGTCGCTCGTTGGCGATTGACGAAACCCCGCTCGCTCCCTATTTTCCGCCGCACTTGATGCCAGATATGCCCCCGCCGGTTCGTGCGGACGGCCCGGAGGTCGCCATGAAGGTCCGCAACTCGTTGAAATCGCTGCGCGGTCGCCACCGCAACAACCAGCTGGTGCGCCGGCGCGGTCGCGTTTTTGTGATCAACAAGGTCCAACGCCGCTTCAAGGCGCGCCAGGGCTGAGAAATCAGGCCCAACCGCGGTAGGACAGTGTGTGGCGCAAGCGCCACGTTGCGCGGGATTCGTGGGCCGTTCACACGGATTTAATCTTGTTGCGGTGCAATATGGGGTTAGACTTACCCCATGAGCACACGAATCGGCAGGACATTGCCCCTGAGAACGGTGCGGCTGGCGATCCTCGCGGCCGCAATCGTTTTGCCGGCGACCGCGTCTGCATTGGCCCAACAATCCAACCGGAACTTCATGGAGCCGCCGCGCGATCTGCCGCGGGTCCAGGGCAGCATGAATCTCGACCGCCTATTCGAGGCCCTGAAGGTGGCGCCCGACAACGAGAGCGCCAAATACGTAGAGAACCGTATCTGGGCGATGTGGATCGCCACCGACAGCGACACCACGACGCTTTTGATGGCCCGCGCCAAGCAAGCCATCGACAGCAAGGATCTCGACCTTGGCATCAAGCTTCTCTCGGCGATCATCGACATCAAGCCCAATTATGTCGAGGCGTGGAACCGTCGCGCCACCGTCTACTACATGAAAAAGGATTTCGATCACTCGCTCGAGGACATCCACGAGGTGCTCCAGCGCGAGCCGCGCCATTTCGGCGCGCTCTCCGGACTAGGCATGATCATGCAAGAGCTTGGCGACGACAAGCACGCCCTGGAGGCGTTCCGCCGCGCGCTTGCGGTGCATCCGCATCTGGAGCACATCCCCGACCTGGTCAAGCAGCTGAGCGAGAAGGTCGAGGGTCGCGATATCTGACCGTTGAGGACTGCGGGCTAGTCTAAAGAAGAACGGCAGGCAAACTCCGAGACCGGCGTGGCCTCGGGGGACGCACGGTCCGGCGAAGACCGCCAATTGATCTGCGAGCAACGTTCAGGCGTCGATCGCCGGGGCGTTGGATCGGATGTCCACGTCCGCCGGAGTCGGTTTCCGAGTTCTCCTGGCTGAAAAGTCTCATCAGCTCCAGTCGGTCAATCGGCAGATTGCGGCTGGGTCGACGTTTTGCAGGTCCGCGCACTTCCTGCCTCATCCGTGCGGGCTTTTGCTCAACGTGTTCCAAAAGCGCTCGTAGTAGAGCTTCTCCTGAGGCGTTGAAGCGCTCACGCGTGGTCGCCGAAGCTGTCGCTGGATCACGATCGGAGTCTCTTCCTTGGGCGGCTCAGGATCGGGCGGCTTTTACCAGCCGAGCGGCGCCCGGCCCGCTGTGGCAGCGCGACGCTGTGATCGCACCGTCTCCCCAAGCGCCGCGACGATCCGACCGTAGATCTGTATGGGTCGGCACCGAAAGCGCCCTGGTTCGGCCCATTTTTCTCTGAACCGCAGTGGCCGACTGGCGTTCGGTCGCCAGCGTCGGGGCGCTGCCACGGGCGGTGCCAAAAGCTTTTCGCGCGCGTCGACGGGGCCAGTGTGACGCAGACGCTGATCGTTCTGCCGGTGAAATCAGGGCAGAGTGAACATCAAAAGACGATCGGTGAGCCCTGCCCCGCCCGGTAGCGTCGAGCCGCCCACAAAGTAGACATTTCCGCCGATGACGCCGGCCCCGAAACCATGGGCGCCCAGCGGCATGGGGGCAAGCGACACCCAGCTTTTGGTCTTGAGATCATAGCCTTCGTTCTCGGTGAAGGTCCGCATTTCCGGCGGCCATTCGCCACCGTCAACCACGATCATGCCGCGATAAAGCGCATAAGCGAGCCCGCTGCGTGGTGTCTTCAGCGGTGCCACTGTCGACCAGGTGTCGGTTGCAGGATCATAGATCTCATGCATGTCGGTGCGGTCGACGGGACTGGTGAAGCGGCCGCCGATCACATGCATCTTCCCCTCCGCCACGACCACGGCCATGTGATCGCGTCCCTTGGACATCGGCGCCGCATCGCTCCATTTGTCGGTCGCGGGGTCGTAGACCAAGTGCGTGGTGGTGGTGACCTTGTCGAGACCGCGGCCGCCGACGAGGTGGACCTTGCCGTCAATTACGCCAACCCCGACGGAGCCGAGCGGGGTCCTGAGCGGCGATCGCGCCCGCCACGTATCGGAGGCGGGATCGTATTCGAACACGTCGGTCGTCGCCCCTTCATGCACGCTCTTCACGAAGCCGCCGAAGGTATAGATCTTGCCGTTCACCACCGCGACGCCGAGGTGATCGCGCGGCGCCGGCAACGCGGCGCGACTGCGCCAGCGATCGGTCGCGGGGTCGTATTCCTCATTGCGTGGCACGGCGTTGCCGCCGACATTGCCGCCCAGCGCGTAGAGCTTGTTCTCGAACACCGCCGCCGCCACCTCGCCGCGCA
>Ga0126381_100005135_pt1 | contig 14350 bp, 13 predicted proteins | sample PanSoiMetPlot_28_FD_96465 | JGI IMG/M metagenome (GOLD analysis project Ga0126381, IMG submission 96465) | Tropical forest soil microbial communities from Panama - MetaG Plot_28 | ecosystem: Environmental > Terrestrial > Soil > Tropical forest > Bulk soil | place: Panama | collected 2016-02-17
TAGCCAGGCTGCCAACCGGCCGCGCGCAGCGCCACGCAGTCGATCACCCACGGATACACCGCGTATCGCAGGTCCGCGGCCGGCGCGGGCGTCACGCCCATCCGGTGCAGCCGTTGCGCGGTGCCGAACGTCAGCCGCGCGGGGAGCTCGAACGACTTCATGCCGCTGAGCTCCTCCACCTCCGGCTGCTCAAGCCAGCCATCGCAGCCCACCGCGAAATCGCCGCTGATCACGCCGACCGCCGCGAGTTCGAGCGCCGAGACCAGGTCATCGACGTGGCAGAACTGCCAGCGGGGCGCGCAGCCCCGCACCGTGAGCAGCCTCGGCGCCTCGAAATGCCTGGTGAGCAACGTGTCCACCGAATCGCCGACCAGGGCGGCCGGCCGCACCACCGTCACGGAGGTGCCCGGGTTGACGCGGCGTGAGCGCCGTGCCAGTTCCTCGATCTCAAGCAGGTCCGCCGCCACGCTCCCATCCGCGTCCGCGAGCAGCGGCGCGTCCTCGGGCAGCGGCACCGGGTTGTCGGGCCGAGCGCCGTAAACCATCGCGCTGGTCACGAGCACCACCCGGCTAACACGCTCGGCCGCGGCCGCGGTGAGCACGGTCTGCGCGCCCCGGACGTTGAACGCGCGGCGCTGCCGTGCCTCCGCAGCGGCGGAGGTGTCGAGGTCCGCGTGCACCACCGCGTCGACTCCGGCTAGCCGGGCGGCCAGCGTGGGGTCCCGGACGTCGGCGACCCGCCAGGTCACCCCGGCGGCGTCGCCGCGGTGATCGTCTATCGCCACGACGCGGCCGACCAGCGGCGAATCCGCCAGCCGGACCGCGAGCGCGTGCCCGACGCCGCGCGCCGCGCCAGTGACCGCCACGACCGGCAGCGCGGACGTGGTGCTACGCTCACGGCGAACGCTGCGCTCAAGGCGAACCTGCCGTCTCGCGTTTCTCAAAATCGGCTGCTCCCGAATAGCGTGGCGAGTATGACCCTTCTATCCTGCCCGACTACCTGACAGCTGAGGGGGCGCACCATGCCTGACCGTCCTCCCTTCGGCTTCGGTCCGCCAAGCCGACCCGGCGACGACGACCCGAAGCCGGGCGACCAGGGGCCTTTCGGACCGCTCGGCGGACCGTTCGGCGGCGGTCCGGGCGGACCGAACCAGTTCGCCGACGCGCTTAGGCAGTTCGCCGACCTCCTGTCGTACAGCGGCGGGCCGGTGAACTGGGAGCTGGCCAAGAACCTGGCCAGGCACACAATCGCCGCTAAAGGCGACCCTAGCGTGCTCGCGAACGAGCGGGCCGCCGTCACCGACGCGATCCGGCTCGCCGACCTGTGGCTCGATGACGTGACCACGTTCCCTTCCGGCATCAGGAAGATCGAGGCGTGGAGCCAGTCCGAATGGCTAGAGGCCACCTTCCCGATCTGGTCCTCGCTATGCGAGCCGATCGCGGTCAAGGGCGTCGACGCGATGAGCTCGATGCTGAGCATTGATCCCTCGCAGCTCGGCGACGAGGTCCCCGAGGAGATGCGAGCCATGCTCGGCGGCCTCGGCGGAATGAACAGCCTGGCCGGCCTCGCCCCGATGCTCCGCCAGCTCGGCGGGGCAATGATCGGCGGCCAGACCGGCAACGCGGTCGGCGAGCTGGCGGGCGAGATGGTCAGCTCCACCGACATCGGGCTGCCGCTCGGCCCGGAGGGAACCGCCGCCCTGCTGCCCTCTGGCGTCGCCGCGTTCGGCGCCGGCCTGTCCGTCGACATCGGCGAGGTACGGCTCTTCCTGGCACTGCGCGAGGCGGCACACCAGCGGCTGTTCGCGCACGTGCCATGGCTGCGCCAGCACCTGTTCGGCGCGGTCGAGGCCTACGCCAGCGGGATCACCGTGGACATCGGCAAGCTCCGCGAGGCCATGCCGGAGATCGACATCAACAACCCGGACGCACTGCGCGAAGCCCTCGCTGGCGAGACGCTCTTCATGCCCGAGGACACACCGCAGCAGAAGGGCGCGCTGGCCCGGCTGGAGACCGCGCTCGCTCTGGTGGAAGGGTGGGTGGCCGCCGTCGTGTCGGCGGCAGCGGGACAGCGTCTGACACATGCCGACGCGCTCGCCGAGGCCATCCGCCGGCGCCGGGCTACGGGAGGTCCCTCGGAACGGACCTTCGCGACTCTGGTAGGCCTCGAGCTTCGCCCGCGGATGCTGCGCGAGGCGGCGGTGCTTTGGACGGGACTGACAACGGCGCGCGGCATCGAGGGCCGCGACGCGCTGTGGAGCCACCCAGACCTGCTGCCGACCGCCGAGGACCTTGAAGACCCGGATGCGTTCGTGCGCGGTCAGGATGAGCTCGATATCTCGGATCTTGAGCCCGGCGAGGGCGGCGAACCCGGCGAGGGCGGCGAGGGCGGCGAGCCCGGCGAGTCCGGCGAGGGCGACGAGCCCGGCGACGCCTGACCGGAACTAGCGCGGTCTGCCAGGCTTACGAGGCCTGATGCCGGAATGTCAGTAGCCGGTGTCACTCTGTCGGCATGAGACCAGCATTGAAGGCCGGGCTGCGGCCCCTGTGGCGGGACCGCGACACGCTCCAGGTCGGCGTGGATCCCCGGCGTGCTGCCGCGCTCGCCGGGCTAGGCAAGGCAGCGGCGATCGTGTCGCTCCTCGACGGGTCACGGGACTCCGCGCAGGTGGTGCGCGCCGCGGCGGAGTACGGCATAGCACCCGACGCGGTCGACCGGGTGCTGGGCTTGCTCGCCGCCGCCGGCGTCCTCGACGATTTTCCGGCCCGGCTGCGGGGCACGCTGCCCGACTACCTGCGGTCCCGGCTCGCACCTGAGATGGCTTGCGCCGCGCTGGCCTACGGCCATGGAGACGGCGGCGCCCGCGTGATCGCGCGGCGCCGCGCGGCGTTCGTCCGGGTGTACGGCGCGGACCGCGTCGGCGCCTGCGTCGCCACGTTCCTCGCCGCCTCCGGTGTTGCCTGGGTCAGCTGCCGGGACCGGGGAACGGCGGTCGCCGACGATGTCACACCCGCCGGCCTTGAGGCATGCGACGTGGGAACCGACCGCGCCTGCGGGGTGGCTCGCGCCATCCGGCGGGTTGCCCCCGAGGTGCGAGCCGCGGACGACGCCACCCGGCTTGCGGACCTAGCGGTGATCGCGGGACGGCCGGACCCCGTCGACCTCGCCGACCTTATGAACAACCGGGTGCCGCACCTTGCGGTCCTCGCCGACGAGGCGATCGGCATTGTCGGCCCGCTGGTAGAACCCGGGCGCTCGGCATGCCTGCGCTGCGTCGACCTGAGCAAGACGGATCGTGACCGCGCCTGGCCAGTCATCCTCGCGCAGGCGGGCGCAGGCGGGCTCGCGCAAGGGGTCGCTCCGCCAGCTTGCGACACCGTGCTCGCGACGGCGACCGCCGCGCTGGCGACCGCGCAAGCGCTCGCCTTCATCGACCGCGCCGGACCGCAGCCGCCAGCCACGGCAAACGGGACGCTCGAGGTTGTGCTGCCCGACTGGCAGTGGCGACGCCGCAGCTGGCCGCCGCACGTCGCGTGCACTTGTGGCGCGGCCGCGAAAGCAGCCGGTTTGACCCAGATGCCAGCCGGTGTGACCCAGCCGGCGCCCGATGAGGGAATGGGCGCGGGCCGCATCACGCTGTAGCGCATCGGCGCGATTACTGAGATCACCGCGCCAGCTACGCATAAAAGATCGTCGATTGACGGAGAATGCAAGTGTGAACGATGTCCCGCGGAATGCCGTGAGCAGGACCGCCAAGCTTGCCGTGCTGCCCCTGGGGTTCGCCGGCCGCACGGCGCTCGGCCTCGGCAAGCGGATCGGGGGCCGGTCCGCAGAACTCGTCGCCCAGGAGATCCAGCAGCGCACCGCCGACCAGGTCTTCCGTGTACTCGGCGAACTCAAGGGCGGCGCCATGAAGCTGGGCCAGGCGCTGTCCATCTTCGAGGCCGCGCTGCCGCCCGAATTGGCCGAGCCGTATCGCGCGACGCTGACCAAGCTGCAGGAGTCCGCGCCGCCGCTGCCCGCAAGCAGCGTGCACCGCGTGCTCGCGGCAGATCTTGGCGAGGACTGGCGGTCGCAGTTCACGTCGTTCGACGACGTCCCTGCCGCGGCGGCATCCATCGGCCAGGTGCACCGCGCGGTCTGGAAGGACGGCAGGCAGGTCGCGGTCAAGATCCAGTATCCCGGGGCCGGGCGAGCGCTGATCAGCGACTTCACTCAGCTCAGCAGGCTCGGCCGGCTGTTCGGTGTGCTCATGCCGGGACTTGATGTGAAGCCGCTGCTGGACGAGTTGCGCAACCGGGTCGCCGAGGAACTCGACTACCGCATGGAAGCGCAGTCGCAGCAGGCCTTCGCGCTGGCGTACGCGGATGATCCGGAGATCTACGTGCCGCCTGTCGTGGCCGGCACCGATCACGTGCTGGTGACCGAGTGGATGGACGGCACGCCGCTGTCGAAGATCATCGCCAACGGATCGAAGCTGGACCGTGACAACGCGGGCATCCTGCTGGCCCGCTTCCTGTTTTCCGGGCCGACCCGGGCGGGGCTGCTGCATGCCGACCCGCACCCAGGCAACTTCCGGCTGCTGCCCGACGGCCGGCTCGGCGTGCTCGACTTCGGTGCGGTGGACAGGCTGCCCGACGGCCTGCCCCCGTTCTTCGGACGACTGCTGCGGATTATGCATACCGAAGAGCCCGACCTCGACGAGGTGGAACGCGAACTGCGGGTCAACGGGTTCCTGCGGCCGGGTATCTCGGTGGACCTCGAGGCGCTGCGCATATTCCTGGCGCCGCTCGCCGAGCCGTCGGCGGTGGAAACGTTCAAGTTCAGCAGGGAGTGGATGCGCTGGGAGGCGGCGCGGGTCACCGACCTCAGCGCGTCCAACATCTCCCGCAAGTTCAACGTGCCGCCCTCGTACGTGCTGATCCACCGGGTGTCGACCGCGGGGATCGGCGTGCTGTGCCAACTGGAGTGCGAGGGAGCGTTCAGGGCCGAGGTGCTCCGCTGGGTGCCTGGCTACACGGACGACCCGCTCACCGAGCCCGAGCCCGTTCCCGCGGGCTGAGCGAGCCGGCCTATGAGACGGGGCGACCCGGGATGGCCCACGCGCATCCCGGGTCGCAAGGAAGTGACCTAGCCGGCTATTTCCATCGTCATGCGGAGTTCATCGGCGCGCTGCCACGCGCGCAACAGCTTGCGCTCGGCGCGCTGCCGGATCCGCTCGAGCCGGCGCAGTTCGGCCGCCTGCCACGCGATCCTGTCCTCTTGCGCTTGCTCTAGCAGATCGCGATATCGGTCTCTGGCCAGGGTTTCTGACATATACATGGTTGTTTTGCTCCTGCATCGTGTGCGTTTGCTTGCTTGATCGGTAGTCGCATCGTGTGCTTTGCCGAGCCGACGGCGCCCAGCGCTCGCTGAGCGCCGCCTGCTGACATGTACTGCCGGACCTGACCGGCCTGTGTGCTCGGCTCGCCTCCGGGCCGCCTTCGCGGCCCGTAGGCTTGCCGGCTCGCCGCGCCTAGGCCGCCTGCTCGTCGGCCTTGGCGATCTCGGCGTCCTCCTTGCGCGGACGCCCACGCGGCCGCTTCCGCGGCACGATCGTGCCGCGCAGAAGCAGTTCGCCGCCCCAGACGCCCCACGGCTCGCGCCGCTCAAGCGCCCCCTCGAGGCAGGCGATCCGCACCCGGCAGCCCTGGCAAAGGGCCTTCGCCTGCTCCACGTCACCGGGAGCCTCGGCGAAGAACAGTTCCGGATCTTCCGTGCAGGGAAGGTCCAGGCCGCTCGGCACGCCGACGTTGAGGAGCGTCGCGACGGTGCTCGCGGACGTCTCCTGCTCAATCACGCCGACCGCTTCGAACCCGGACGGTCTTGCCTCGAACCCCGTCGCGCCTGCCGCGCCGACGGTGGCGTCGGGCCACTGCATCGGTGCCATCCCCTCTCGCTTACTGGTCCTGTTGTCCTGTTTGCGAGGGACCGGGACCTACGAAACAACTAGGCCGCGGACCCTGTGGGTCCGCGGCCTGAAGGGGATCTTGGCCGGCCTATTCTAGGCCGGTTCCCTTTCTGGATGCGGACCCGATGCGCCATCACCACCGGCGTTGACGCGGGTCTTGTGCGCGTACTGCTTACGGATGTCGGTCGGCAGCCCTTCGGTCGTAACGGCGAGCGGCCGCGCCATAACCGCGACGGAGCGCGGCGTGACGAAGTCGGCATGCGTCGTGACAACGACCGGGCTATTGATCTGCGGCAGGGCAGACTGCACCCCCGTGCCGGGCAGGTTGGCCCATGGTGTGACGACACCAGGGAGGACGGCGCCGCACCAGGCAACCGAAGCGCTGAGCTTGTTGATCGTCACGATGGGCACCTCCTTCCGGAAGGGTCGACACTCTGGCCCACGGACATGTGAGAAGCCTACGTAACCACTCACAGGTCGGCAACATATTTTTGACCTGCAGTTTCCGCCGCCGGTGAACATCGTTGCCGAATGTCCCACGCCCGTCCCGTCGGCACGGCCGTGCATCTGGAGTAACGCGGACAGCGCCGCTCAGGTTCCAGGATTTTCGGCGGGCCTGAGCGCGGTTCGGATCAGGCCTTCCTGGACCACAGAAACCACGAGGTCTCCGTCGGCGGTGAAAACCTCTCCCCGGGCCAGCCCGCGCGCGCCGTAGGAGATCGGCGAATCCTGCGCGTACAGCAGCCACTGATCGGCGCGGAACGGCCGGTGGAACCACATCGCGTGGTCCAGGCTCGCCCCGGAGGTCCGCCCGCCGTGCCAGGACACCCCATGCGCGAGCAGCACGGTGTCGAGCAGCGTCAGGTCCGAGGCGTAGGTCATCAGGCACACATGCAGCAGCGGATCGTCCGGCAGGTCACCGTCTACCCGCAGCCAGACCAGGTTGCGCGTGGTGAGCAGCGTGGGGTCGCGCTCGGCCTCGATGCTGAGCGGCCCGACGGATCGCAAGTCGATCGGGCTGTCACGAAAACGCGCGGGCAACCGCACGCCGAGCAGGTCTTCGAGGCGGTCGGCGTTGCGGCGCAGTTCGTCAGGCGGCGGCACGTCGGGCATCGGGGTGCTGTGCACCAGCCCCTCTTCGGCCACGTGGAAGGACGCGGACATGATGAAAATGGGCCGGCCGTGCTGCACCGCGGACACCCTGCGGGTAGTGAACGAGCGCCCGTCGCGCACCCGGTCCACCGAGTAGACCAGCGGCACCGCCGGGTCACCGGGGCGGATGAAGTAGGCGTGCAGCGAATGCACCGCGCGGTCCTCGGGCACCGTCCGCCCGGCGGCGACGAGCGCCTGTCCCGCCACCTGTCCGCCGAACACCCGCTGCACAGTCTCATCCGGACTGCGCCCGCGGAAGATGTTGACCTCGATCTGCTCCAGATCCAGCAGATCGAGCAGCCGATCCAGGGAGTCACTCACTCGTGGCGCCCCTTCGGCTCGCGGGGGGAGCGCCCGCAAGGGCGCTCACAGGCGTATCACTGCCAGGAAGCGGGAGCGCTGGCGGGACTGGCCGGAACCGGGTGTGCGGGCGGACGCCCAGGAGAGCTGCAGGTGCTTTCGCGCCCTGGTGACCGCGACGTAGAGCAGTCGCCGCTCTTCCTCGATGGCCTCGGCCGTTCGCGCGTGCACGATGGGCATTATGCCCTCAACCAGCCCGGGAAGCAGAACCGCGTCCCACTCAAGCCCTTTTGCCGCGTGCATCGTGGCGAGGGTCACCGCGCTCGCGACCGGAGCGTGGCCGCTCTCGGCTCTCCGGGCGAGTTCGTCGGAGAAGTCGGCCAGCGTCGCGCTCGGACGTGTCGCGGCCAGGTCATCGGCCAGGGCAGCGATGGCGGCGAGCGACTCCCAGCGCTCCCGCGTCGCGCCGCGCGCCGCGGGCGGCTCGGCGGTGAGCCCCGCACTGGCAAGCACGTGCCGGACCGCTGCGGGCAAGTTCTGCGGGGTAAGCGTCGCGTCCGCGTCCGCGCTGACCGCCCGGGCGGCACCGCGCACGAGCACCAGCGCCTGACGCACCTCGGGCCGCTCATAGAACCGTTCGGCGCCGCGCACGACGAACGGCACGTTCGCCGCGGCGAGCGCGTGCTCGAACCGCTCCATGTGCGCGTTCGCCCGTACCAGGATGGCGATCTCCTCCAGCGGCACACCCTGCGCGACCAGCACCGCGGCCCGGGAGGCCACGCCCGAGGCCTCGGCCTCGTCATCGTCGTAGCGGGACACCAACGGCTCGGGTCCCGGTGGCTGCTGCGCGACCAGCGAGACTGATGTAACTCCAGATGACACAGGGACAGCACCATTACCCGCCGACAACCGGTTGGCAATCGCCACCACCTGAGGCGTTGACCGGTAATCGCGCACCAGCCGCAGCACGGTCGCACCCGGGTAGTCGGCCCCGAACTGCCGCAGGTAGCTGGCGGTCGCCCCGGTGAACGAATAGATCGTCTGCTGCGGGTCCCCGACCACGCACACGTCGTCACGCCCGCCGAGCCACGCGTCGAGGAGCAGTTTCTGCAGCGGGTTGACGTCCTGGAACTCGTCGACGGTGAAATGGCGGAAGGCCGCGTGCACCTCGCGGGCCATGGCAGGCTCGGTGAACAGGATCGCCGCGGTCAGCTCAAGCACCGACTCGAAGTCGATCAACTGCCTGTCGCGGCGCAGCTGTTCATACAACTGGTACAGCCGGGCGACCTCCTCCAGGCCGGCCGACGGGGTCCGGCCCGCGGCGAGCGCCGCGGGCAGGTAGGAGTCGGGATGGGTCTGGCAGACCTTGGCCCACTCGATTTCGGTCACCGTGTCCGCCAGCGCCGGGCCGTCTAGCCGCAGCCGCATGCCGCGCGCTGCCTCACGAAGCAGCGGAAGCTTGGAATCGACCAGCCTGGGGGGCCGCCCGCCGATCACCCGCGGCCAGAAGTAGGTGAGCTGCCGCAGTGCCGCCGCGTGAAACGTGCTGGCCCGGACAGCCTCCGCCCCGCCGCCGAGGACCCGCAGCCGGCCGCGCAGCTCGCCCGCGGCGCGGACGGTGAACGTGAGGGCTAGGACGTGCGCCGGGTTCACCACTCCGCTCGCCACGGCGTACGCGATCCGGTGGGTGATGGCGCGGGTCTTCCCCGTGCCTGCGCCCGCCAGCACGCATACCGGTCCCCTGGCGGCGAGCGCGACATCGCGCTGCTCCGGATCCAGCGTCGCAAGCAGGTCGTCCGTGTCCATCCGTAACATTTTCCCGTACCGGAGCGCTCCATAGTCCGCAAACCGACCGCGGCGCGCGGGAACGCGCGACGCAAGAAAGTTGTTGCACACCGAGGACCAACCCAGACGAGGCGAGGTCAGCTTGACGACAGGGAGGCAACCGGTGCCGCTCACCATGTATACGACCCAGTGGTGCGGGTTCTGCAGGCGCCTGAAGGCGCAGCTCGGCCGGGCCGGCGTAGAGCTCACTGAGGTCGACATCGAGCGCGACCCCGCAGCGGCGGAGTTCGTGATGGGCGTCAACGGCGGCAACCAGACGGTACCTACCTTGCTTTTCCCCGATGGCAGCACGATGGTCAACCCATCGGCCGCGCAGGTTCAGGCCAGGCTCGCCGAGCTCGCCGCGCCGCAGGCGGGCTGACCGCAGGTAGCGGGTGATAAAACATGATTTATCCCGAACGGGCGGGACTTACTCTGCGCGCGTAGCGAAATTCTGGACGAATGATTTCGTCAAACAGTGTTCTACCGTTGATAGTGATGGGAAGCGCCTTCATCGTGGTGTTAGGGGACCAGGGGGGAACAGGCAAGCATGAGCGTTAACGGGTCGACTAGTCGCGAACATGAGCACGACGTGGTCGTGCGCAAGGCAGAGCACGGCTGGGTGGTCCGCGGTGAGAACGTTCCCGACCTGACCAGCGCGATGGTACTCGCCGACCTGCTGGCCGCGGACCAGACCGCGGACGAGGACACCAAGCTGCTCGAAGCCGTCGACGAGAACAGCGAGCCGCGCAAGGCGCCGGAGCGCGGCGGCGGCGGACGGCACCGGATCCCCCGGCTGGGCGGCGGGCACAAGGGGCGCGGCAAGGACACCGACGACGCCCGCGGCGCGGCCCAGCACGCGGCCGGGAGGCCGCCGGCGCCTCGTACGGCGGCGGAATCGTCCAACGGGCGAGCCACGGAGAAGCCAAGCTCCGTTCGGGACAATGACAACAATGAAGCGGCGCGGCTCGCGGTGACCGTCGCCCAGCTTGAGCACGCCCTGGCATCAAGGGTCCGGGTCGAGCAAGCCATCGGCGTGCTCGCCGAACGGCACAGGCTACGCCCGCGGGAAGCGTTCGACCTGCTGCGCACCGCGGCGCGGTCGCGTGGCAGCCGGGTCACCGAAATCGCGCAGGACGTGGTGGCCAGCGCCGCGAACCCGCTGCTGCGGCTGCCCGAAGAACTGGCGCGCAAGCTGCCAGAGCCGCGCCAGCGCGGGCGCTCGCTGCGCCGTACCAGGCACGCCGCGCAGCTCTAGGCTGCCGGCCCCGTCCCGGCCGCCTGCGCCTGTGCCTGCCGAGCACGCAGCGCCGCGAGCACGGCGGCGGCCATGACGGCCTGGCCGCGGGCGTTCGGGTGGAACGGCGCGGCCAGCGACGTCGGGACCAGGCCCTCGACGTCCTTGACAGTCGCGCTCTGGCAGAAGTCGTGGCCGGCCGTCGGCGTGTACGTGTCGACGAAAGTGACGCCGGCCGCGGTGGCGACCCCGCTCAGCATGGCGTTGAGTTTCATCCCGATGCCGCGCAGATACGCGATGTCGCCGTCGGTGATCGGTACCGCCGGCCAGCAGCCGCCTTGCAGCGGAAAGACGTCCGGGTACCCGACGAGCAGCACCCGCGCGTGCGGCGCGCGCGCACGGATCGCGTTAAGCACCACGGTCAGCCGCGGGCCCTCGGCCGCGACCCTCGCGGCGAGCTGGTCGGTGCCGCCACTGGTGAAGTGGTTCTGGCACGGGCTGCCGTCCAGGTCTGTGACGCTCAGCTTCATGCACGTGTCCAGGACGTGCAGGAACCCCATGTCGTCGCCGCCCAGCGTCAGCATGACCAGGGAATCGTCGGATGCGAGCGCGTTCAGCTGCGGCGGGTTGGTGCCGAGGTACGTTCGCTGCGAGCCTGTCATCTCCTTGACGCCGGCCCCGGTGCACGCCGCCTCGACGAAGCCGGCCGAGGCGCCGAGAGCCGTCGCCACCTGGACCGCGTACCCGCGGCTCGAGCGCAGGCAGCCAGGCGGCGCGCCGCGCAGCGAAAGCGGCAACAGGTCACCGGCCGTGTATGAGTCGCCGAGCGCCACTACGGGACCGGTCATGGCCTGCTGAGCTGCCGGTTCACGCTCGCTTGCTGTCGGCGTGGCGGCGGGCGCGGTCGCTGGCGCGGGACCTCGCGGTGGCGCGCTGTGGACCTGTGCGATCTGCGGGGCGATCAGAGCGCCCGGGGCGCTCGGGATGAACAGGAACGCCGCGACGATCCCCGCCGCGGCGACCACCCCCGCACCGGCCCACCAGCGACTCCACACAGTAATACCCCTCGCGCAAAGCGTTAGCGCTACACGGCAGCAGACTAACACCGCCAAGGCACTCCGCGAGTACCGATACCCCGCAAACAGGACGATGTGCCCCAAATCCCCCGACGCATGGCTCGCCGCAAATGCCAGTCGGCCCACGCGACATAGCGGACAAATCGGACTTAGGATCTAAGTTGGGTATTCTCGCGCCCGTCTTGTCCTGATTTGTCCCCTCAACTTCGATCCTATGTGCGGCTGCCCGCCCGACATGAGCGGTTGGTGCTGACGCTGGGCACCGAAGCCCAGCATGGCGGCGGGTTCCCCGACGTGGCTAGGCGGCCGGGAGTTTGACGCCCGCGTGGGCCCATGGGCGGGTGAAGCCGACGACCTGCTGGAGACCTCCGGCCGAATTCGGCTTTCCGTAGGTGGAGATGCGGATCGGGAAGCCGGTCGCGTAGGCCTCGATCATCTGGCCGTTGCCGATCACCAGTCCCACGTGGCCGGGTGCGGTCATCGTCCCGTCCGAGCCGGCGAAAAACACCAGGTCGCCTGGCTCAACCTGGGAAGCGGGGACTTGCGGGCCCCAGGCCCACTGCTCCTGCGAGGTCCGCGGGATGAAAATGCCCGCGGCCCGGTACGCCATCATCACCAGCCCTGAGCAGTCGAATGAGTCCGGCCCTGTCCCGCCCCACAGGTACGGCTTGCCGATCTGCTGCTGCGCAAAGCTGATGACCGTGCTGACCGTGGCGTTTGGCGAAATCAGGGAGTCGAGCTGGTTAGTACCGGTGCAGGACGCGGACGAGCTTCCGTTTGACCCTGGCGTGACGCCGCTGACCGTGAAGCCGCCACTGGAGTAGGTCGACGCCCAGGACAGCACATCCTGAACGTAGGAGTCCAGGTGGTTGTACGCGAAGATCGCCCCGGGGATGTCCGATTGCACGCCGTGCTGGATCAGGTATTTCGCCGCGCCCGCGATCGCGTCCGCCGGGTCATAGACCGACACCGTGGGCTTGCCGTCCTCGTCGGTGGCGACCCCGGCGACCACCAGGTTCGCCGCATGGACGGGTGCCCCGCCCCACTGGTTGCCCGCCGCGCCTGTGATGCCGATCTGCATCGGCCCGGCCGCGCCGAAAGCGTTGTGGCCGTTGAGCACGCCGGGCAGCGGGCTGCGCCCGTGATCGCTTTCCACCTTCCCGATGCCTGCCAGGATCGTCCACGACAACCCGAACTGCACGCCGACCTTCCGGTACCACATCAGGTAGTTAGCGGGGATCGAGTTCGCCGCCGCCGCGCTGACCCCGGGCTGGTTGACGGACTGCCCGGATCCTGGCGTGCAGCCTCCGGCACCGCCGCCCGCGAACAGCAGGCTGGTGCCCCCGATGACCATCATCGGCACGGCGATCAGGCAGAGCAGCAGCATCAGGCCCAGGCCGATGGCCGATGGCCCTACGACCCGGCGGTTCACGGGTTACCCGCAGTCGCGAACTCGATGTCGTTGACCTGCCAGCCGGCCACGCCCTGCACGACCGTTACGGCGTAGGCGGTGGTGGTCGACGCCGTGCCCGTCGTGGTCAGCTGCTGCGCGATGTTGACTACGAACGTGATGGACCCAGAACCGAACGACCGGATCGAGACGATCCCGCCGCTGCTCGTGGAGACCTGTTTCTGCGCGGTCCGCTGGGCCGCGATCGCCGGGGTCGCGTAGTTGCTCTCCAGCGTCGCCGCGAGTTCCGCGGTGGCCACGTCGGCCATCTTCTTGGCGTAGGCGGCGGCGGGCTCGGTATAGCTGAACGTGTCGTAGTCGACGGCGAACGCGAGCGTGACCTGCGCCGCTTGCGTCAGGTCCTGCCGCGTGAACGGAAGCCACTGGTAGATGTCCGCGCTCCCGCCGCTCGCCGGGGAGGAGCCGGGCGTGGTGGCCGGCACGGTCGACGGCGGCGCCGATGTCGCGGCCGGACTGCTGGCCGCGCTACTGGCCGGGACGGCCGCGGTGGTGCTGCTCGCCGGCTGGGTGGGCGCGGTGGCCGCCTTGTGGTGTGTGGCCGGGCCGAGCAGGTAGATGCCGAGCCCGGCGAGGAGCAGGACGACGATGACGAACAGCAGCCGCTGCTGGCCGCTGGATAGTTCCATGGCCGGCTCCCGCTACTTGTCCCGGCGGACAGGCCGCAGCCAGAACGGCATCGGCGATCTCTTTCCCGCCGCCCCGGTTGAATTCGGGTCGTCGGAACGAACCGAGGCTCCTGCCCCGAACCACCCGCTGCCTCCGGCTTGGCGGCCCGTCGCGCCCGCCGACCCGCTGCCAGCCGACCCGCCGGCTGCGGACCCGCCGCCGGCCGGCCGCGAGTTCTGCCGCGCCGGCGGCTGGGCGCTCTGCCGCGCCCTCGACCGCTGCTGCGTGGACTCGCCGCCAGTGCTCGCTCGGTGGCCGGTTCCGGCCTGGCCAGAAACTGGCGCCGAACTCGCGGGCCGGCTGGTCGGCTGGCTGGGGGCGGCCGGAGCCGAACTCGCCTGTCGACCCGCGGTCGTGCCCGCACGCGTGGCCGGCCCGCGGGCCCAGCCAGCGGAGGCGCCTTCGGGCGCCGGCCGTCCGCCAGACGGCGGCAACGGCAACGGCGGCGCCGCCCGGCCTCCGCCAGGCCCGGCGTCCGGCCACTGCCTGCCCCGGCCGCCGCCGGCCGCGCCTGCCGAACCTCCAGTGCCACCGGAGCCGCCAGAGCCACCGCCCGAGCCGCCAGAGCCACCAGAGCCACCGCCCGAGCCGCCTGAGCCGCCCCCGGGGGGTTGGTCGTCGCCACCGCCACCGGGCAGCGGACCGTCAGGGCGCAGCCTGCCGGCGGCATGCA
>Ga0126381_100005136_pt1 | contig 14349 bp, 9 predicted proteins | sample PanSoiMetPlot_28_FD_96465 | JGI IMG/M metagenome (GOLD analysis project Ga0126381, IMG submission 96465) | Tropical forest soil microbial communities from Panama - MetaG Plot_28 | ecosystem: Environmental > Terrestrial > Soil > Tropical forest > Bulk soil | place: Panama | collected 2016-02-17
GCTGGCGAGCCGGCCCTCGCGCCAATTCCGATAAACTGGATCATGCATGGTCTTTTCTTCTCTCTTTGGAAAACGCGACAAGCCCGAAACTCCAGCCGAGTCCACCCCGGAGTCCTCCACTCCGAAGCTCGGCTTCTTCGACCGCATGAAACAGGCGGTCACCCGCACCCGCGAGTCCTTTTCTGAATCCATCAGCTCCGTCATCGCCCTTACCCGTGAGGTCGATCAGGCCTCTCTCGACCACCTCGAGCCCCTGCTCCTTGCCGCCGACCTGGGAGCCCCCACCACAGCCATTGTGATGGAAAACCTCCGGCAGCGCGCCCTCCGCACCGGCATCGAGAGTGGAGCCCAACTGAAGCAGCTCCTAAAGACAGAGCTCAAACAAATTCTCGATAGCGTCGCCCGTCCTATCCAGCACCCATCCCTGCCTCCTGAAGTCATCTTGATGGTTGGCGTCAACGGCACCGGCAAAACCACCACCACCGGCAAACTCGCCGCACTCTTTCGCGGCCAGAACCAGAGCGTCCTCCTCTGCGCCGCCGATACCTTCCGCGCCGCCGCGATCGAGCAGCTCGAAGTCTGGGCCCAGCGCTCTGATGTCCCTATCATCAAAACCAAGCAGGGGGGCGATCCCTCCGCCGCCCTCTACGACGCCTGCACCGCCGCAAAAGCGCGAAACACCGACATCCTCATCGCCGACACCGCCGGTCGGCTCCATACCAAGTCCGACCTCATGAAGGAACTCGACAAGATGCGCCGAACCGCGGAGAAACTCGTCCCCGGCGCTCCGCATCAGACCTTCCTCGTCATGGACGCCACTACTGGCCAGAACGGTCTCCAGCAGGCCCGCCTCTTTACTGAAGCCGCGGGGGTCACGGGCATCATCCTGACCAAGTTGGACGGCACCGCCAAGGGAGGCATTGTCCTCGCCATCGCCACAGAACTCCAGCTCCCCGTCGTCTACGCGGGAGTAGGCGAAAAGATCGAAGACATCATCCCCTTTGATAGCGACTCCTTCGTCGAATCCCTCCTCGAGTAGTCTGCAATAGACTGCCCATCCCACATGCATGGCCCACATGCGCCCCATCATGGAACCAATCCTCGGTTCCGGTGACGTCCTCTCTCTCTATTGCGTTATCGCTAACGTACTCCCCTAGGAAAACGCTTCGACCGATCCCAAAAATGGAGCGGCCGAAACCATAGTACGGAATAACAACAAAATGTCTTGACAGTCATGGAAGCGATACGATTTTATGGAGTTCGTCTCAAATTACGCCATCTAGGATTCATTCAAGACTATCGTTTGTCTTTAAAATCGTGCATCCGCAAATAAGTTCCACCTGAATGAATCAGATGTTCGAAGTTCGAATCGTTCTTGCTTTGCTTTGAGGAGGCTCTCGTATGCTGAAAATACCCCGCAGAATCTGCGTTCGACTTGGTCTTGTGCTCCTGGCGCTCTCTCCCGCCGCGTTTGCACAGTTGTCCACCGCGACCATGTTCGGAACCGTCACCGACCCAACGGGCGCGGTGATTCCAAAGGCAACCGTCACGATCACCCAGACGGACACCGGCTTCGTTCGCAAGGTCGTGACCGGCGACGATGGTGCGTACCGGGCAGACTTCCTGCCCATCGGACCCTACCGAGTCACCCTTGAGGCGAGTGGCTTCAAGAAGCTTGACCGCAGCGGCATCACCCTCACCGTGTCCGAAGATGCGCATCTCGACTTTGCCATGACCCTGGGAGACAACGAGCAGACGGTTGAAGTCAACGCCGAGCTTCCTCTCCTCAACACGGGCAACTCCACCCTCGGACGTACCGTCAGCAACGTTGAAATCGACAACCTGCCCCTGGTCGACCGCAACGTCTACACCCTGCTTGACCTCACGCCGGGCATCCAGAACAACAACAACGCCGGCACCGGCGCCAACGGCGGCGTCATCAATCCGCTCGGCTACCCGGAGCAGCACGTAAAGATCAACGGATCCAGCGACTCCGGTGTAGGACAGGTCGCCTACTATCTGGACGGCGGCTCCAACATGACCGGCGTGCGCAACACCGGCAACCCCCTCCCGAACCCCGACGCGATCCGCGAGTTCCGTGTAGACACCAACAACTTCGCCGCCGAGTATGGCCGCAACTCTGCCGGCGTGGTTACAGTCCTGACCAAGTCCGGCACCAACCAGTTCCACGGTTCGGCCTTTGAGTTCTTCCGCGACCGCAACTTCAACGCCACCATCCGTAATGGCACACAGAAGACACCCTACAATCAGCATCGCTTTGGAGGGACCATCGGCGGTCCGATTAAGCATGACAAGCTCTTCTTCTTCGGCTCCTATGCTGGCTTCCGGTTTATCTCGTCCAATATCTTCAACCCTGCAGGTGTTCCTAGCGCAGCGATGATGCAGGGAAACTTTACCGAGAACATTCCTACAGGAGCAGCGCCACCGGACAATCAGAAGTGCACGGTGGCCGCCCAATCAGCCACCAAGTTCTGGGCTTGCAATCCGTATCTGCCCAAGGCGACAGCCTGGTGCCCCGGCAACATCTGCAACCCCTCAACGTTTGATCCCGCAATCGCAGGAATCATCAAGGCGGGTCTCATTCCAACTTCGGCAGGCAACGGAATCTACTCCGCTCAGCAGTACAGCCCCTACCGTCAGAAGACCGACGAACAACTCTACAAAGGCGACTATCAGATGACGCCACTGCAGCGGCTGACTCTCAGCTACTTCCACCAGACCGGGGACTTTATCGTCAACCCTTCCGGAAACAACATTCTCGGCTGGGTCGTACATGACTACAAGTTTTCGCAGCATGAGGCGAATATCGCGCACACCTGGACCATCAGCAACAACACCATCAATCAGCTCGCGCTCAACTACACCCGCCTGATTGGCGGCCGCGTCCCCACGCCATCTGAGAGCCTCGCGAACTACGGCTCGAAGTTCGCCGAGCAGTTGCCGAACGGCCAGATCTGCGGCGTCCCGGCCCAGGCTGGCTGCGCCCGTCCACAACTGGCGCCCAGCGGCTGGTTCACGGCCGGAAACGCCATTACGGGTCCGGTCACAGGCAGCAACGTCTATGCCATTCGCGATGTGGTGAGCTCGACCCATGGCAAGCACACGCTCTACTGGGGCGGCGAAGCAAACCGCGAGAACGACGCACAGCAGACCACGCTGAACAACTACGGCGTGTTCGGCTTTACCGCCCACACCAACGCTGCAAACCGTTCATCAGCCGCCATCACCGACTTCTTCTTCGGCTCGCCGAACTCGATGGGCCAGGACGTTCCGGTGTACGCGAACGCAAACTACTTCAACTACGGTCTCTTCTTCCAAGATGATTGGCGCATGAAGTCGAACCTGACACTCAACCTTGGGGTTCGCTACGACATCCAGACGACCCCGACGAACACCCAGAACATGACGATGAACTTTGTTCCGGGAGTCCAGTCGACGACCTCGCCAACCAATCTCAAGGGCGTGCTGCTGCCGGGCGATCCGGGTGTTTCTCGCGGAGGCGCACCCACCCGCTACAATCACGTCTCGCCGCGTCTCGGATTGGCTTGGACGCCCTTCCCCGACGGACGAACCGTCGTCCATGCGGCTGCCGGCATCTTCTATGGCTCCATCGGCGGCAACCTGTTCACCTACCCGTCCAACGGCGAGCCATTCTCCGGTCGCCCCTCCTTCGGTAACGTCATTCACGTCTCCGATCCATATGCGACCGACCCGAAGGACTTCTGCGGCGGCGATCCCGCATGTATCGCCGGCGGTGTGGGCCACTCGCCCTATCCGTTCATCTATGACCCCAAGAACCCCAATTACGTCGTGATCCCGGCCGCGATCATTGCGGGCGATCCCAACTTCCGCTGGCCTGAGATCTACCAGATGAACGCTGGGTTCGAGCAGCAGTTGGGCGCCGGCTTCATGTTCGCGGGAAGCTATGTGGCCTCCCTCGGACGCAAGCTGCCGATCGAGTGGGACGTCAACTACCCTCAGTTCAACGTAACCTCATCAGGAACATCCGGAGCCACCTGCACCGACACCACCCTGGCCTGCGCCTACACCAATACCAGCGGCAACGCCAACGCCCGCCGTCCATACAACGCCAGGTCTTATGCGGCGACGGCCAACGCCTCCGCCTCCAACCCCATCTTCTCGACCATCTCGCAGATTCAGTCGTCGGAGAGTTCCGTCTACCACGGCTTGCAGGTCATGCTGCAAAAGCGGATGGCGCACGGCTTCAGCGCACAGGGCTTCTGGGTTTGGTCGAAGTCGCTCCAGAGCGAAGACCTCGATACCAGCGGCAACACCGGCAACAGTGCAACCACGACGCCTCAAGACCCGAACAACCGCTGGCTCGACCGGCAGCGCTCGGACTATGACCAGAGGCACGTCGTAGCGTTCTCCATCGTGTGGAAGCCGAACTACAACTTCGACAACCGTGCAGCCCGCTTCCTCGCGAACGGATGGACCATCACCTCCATTGTGAGACTGCAGAGCGGGCTTCCGTTCAACATCACAACCGGTTCGGACAACAATGGCGACGGCCAGACCAACGATCGTCCCAACCTGATACCGGGAGTCGCCCGTCCGATGATTAGCGACAATGGCAACTCGCGCACCGCGATGATCAAGAACTGGGTCAGCGCATCGCAGTTCTGCCAGTTCAACGGGCCTCTCAATGGCAATGCAGCCTGTCCGCAGCAGGGCGCCGGTCCGGCAGGCTCGGATGGAACCGTCCGCCAGAACACGCTGGATGCTCCCGGTCGTCGAAGCATTGACGCTTCGCTCTTCCGCGACTTCAAGATCTACGAGCGCTGGACCTTCCAGTTGCGGGGCGAGGCAACCAACGTCTTCAACCTGACAAACCTTCCGGCTCCAGTCGGCACTTTGAATTCGCCCACCTTCGGACAGATCAACTCCTCGATTCAGGGTGGCAGCTTCAGCAACCGCGTGATCCAGGTCGGCGGAAGAATCCTCTTCTAGGCAAGGTAACCTCTTCTGCTCTGTTCCAAACGACACTCGCCGGCCCATGTGGGTCGGCGCTTTTTTTGCCCTGCGGCCAAGCGGCGCAATGGCCTCTTCCCTACGCGCGGCGCTGTTTCACAAACAGCCGGGCAGCGATCAGGATCGCGGCGCATCCCATCAGAGTCAACACTGCCGCATTCGGCCACAGGTCCGTGAATCCCCCACCCCGCAGAATGATCCCGCGCAGAATCTGGATAAAGTAAGTCGTCGGAATGAGCCTGCTCACGCCACGAAAGAACGGAGGCATCGTCTCAAGCAGAAAGATGTACCCGGAGAGAAACACCGAAGGCAGAATCGTCCCCATCGCCAGCTGAAACGCCTCTGCCTGCGTCCTCGCCTTGGTCGAAATCATCAGCCCGATCCCCAGCACGGTCAGCAGAAACGGTAGCGCCATCGCCAGCAGCAGAAACACATTTCCGTGGATCGGTACCTGGAAGACGACCCGCATGATCACCAGGATCACGCAAAGCTCACCGAACGCCAGCACGCCGTACGGAATCATCTTCCCCACCATCAACCCCAGCGGAGCCACCGGGGTCATCGTCAGTTGCTCGAGTGTGCCGCGTTCTCTCTCGCGCACCAGGCTGAGCGCGATCATCAATATCACCATCATCTGCAGCAGAACAGCAATCAATCCAGGAACAAAAAAGTTTGCCGATCTCGTGCTCGGGTTATAGAGCACCGAAGGCCTCACCTCCACCGGCATCGTTCCATTCCCCAAAAGTTGCTGCAGCGATAACTGCATCGCGACCCCCGTCGACGTATTCACCGCCTGCCCCGCTAGCGATGAGTCGGATCCATCCACCAGAACCAGCACCGTCGCAGTCGTCCCATTCTGCAGCCGACGCGCATAGTCATAAGGAATCTTGATCCCCACACGCGCCCTCCCCGCGCGCATCGCTCCGTACAACGCGTCATCCGAGTCCGCAATCATCGAGATCTGAAACACATCCGACGCCGCCAGCTTCTCCACAAACTGCCGGCTTTCCTGCGTCCGCGACTCATCCCGAACCACCGTGGGAATCTGCCGGATGTTCGTGTCCACCGCATAGCCCAGCAAAAGCATCTGCAGCAACGGAATCGCCAGCGCAAAAAATAACGTCATCGGGTCACGACTGATATGCGTGAACTCCTTACGACACACCGGCCACAGTCCGTAGAACAGCCCTTTCATCGCGCTGCCTTCATAATCTGGTACGTCAGTGTCACGAAAACGTCCTCCAAAGAGGGCACAATCGTCTGAATCTTCGCTTCGGGAAACCGCCGCTGCACCGCCTCCAGCTGGTCTGTCTCGATGAGCGCATGAATCGATCTCCCGAAGATCGTCGCTTCGCGCACTCCCTTCATCCCGCGCAACTGCCCAAGCATCGACGAAGCCTGCGCCGTCTCGATCTCCACCCGCGAAGTCCCCGCAGGATTCGCCTCCGAAAGCCGCTGCAGCTCGGGAATCGTGCCCAGCGCGGCCAGCTTCGAGAGGTAGATATAGCCAACTCTGCCGCAGCGCTCCGCCTCATCCATATAGTGCGTCGTCACAAAGAACGTCACTCCCTGTCCTGACAGCTCAAAGAACAAATCCCACAGCGAACGTCGCGCCACAGGATCAATTCCGGCCGTCGGCTCATCCAGAAATACCACCTCCGGCGAGTGAATAATCGCGCAGCCCAACGCCAGCCTCTGCTTCCATCCTCCGGAAAGTGCGCTCACCCGGCGGTCCAGATAAGGCTCCAGTCCCGTCAGCGCCAGGATCTCCTTGCGCCGTCGCGTAGCCGCTTCCCCACGGATCCCATACACGCCGGCATAGAACCCCATGTTCTCCGAGACTGTCAGGTCTTCATACAACCCGAACTTCTGCGACATATATCCCACATGCCGCTTGATCTCCGGAGCATGCTTGCGAATATCCATACCCAGGATCGTCCCTGTCCCCTCGCTCGGGACCAGCAGGCCGCACAGCGTCTTGATGATCGTCGTCTTGCCAGATCCATTCGGCCCGAGAAATCCGAACAACTCGCCCTTCCCGATCGCAAAGCTCACATGGTCAACAGCCGTGAAGTTGCCAAACCGAATCGTCAACCCGTCTGCCGTGATCACCGCAGTCATTGGAGTCGCACCGTCGCCGACATCCCCGACTTCAGCACCCCCTCCGGATTGTCCACCATCACCTTCGCTCCAAAGACCTGGTGCCGACGGTCGTCGCGCGTCTGCACGTTTCGAGGCAAAAACTCCGCGTCCGACCCGATCTGCTGCACACGTCCCGTAAACGCTCGCCCGTGGAACGAATCCACCTCAACCGCCGCCGTCTGTCCCACCTTCACCCGCGCCAACTCCGTCTCCGGAATATAGATCTTCACCCAAAGCTGCGACGGCTCTAACATCGTCAGGACAATCCTCCCCGCCGGAACAAGATCACCCGCGCGCACGCTCACCGTCTCTATCACGCCCTCGGCCGGAGCATACAATTCCGCCTCTCGTAGCCGCGCATCCAGCTCCTTTACACGCGCCTGCGCCTGCGCCAGCCTGCCCCGTGCCCCATCGATGTCCTCTCTCCGGTAACCGCGCCGCATGAGATCCGCCGCCGCCTGCGCCTGCAGATATCTCTGCTCCGCGGCCTGCAGGTCCTCCTTGCGCGTCCCCTCCTGCAACATCTTCAGATGCTGCCTCGCCGACTCCGCCCTCTGCGCCGTAGCGTCGCGTTTCGCAACCGCATCATCGTACTGCTGCTTCGAGATCGTCTCGCCGCGAACCAGCATCTGCATTCGCTTGTACGTCGTCTCCGCATTCGTGGCATCGGCAACCGCAGCATCATAGTCCGCCTGCGCCTGCTGCAATTCCTGTACGCGCGGCCCGCTCTTTGCAGCCTCATACATCGCACGCTGCTCTCGAGCTGTCGCCTCCGACTGCGCAATCTCCTCCGGCCGATACCCTCGTTGCAGCTTGTTCAGGTCCGCCTGTGCCTGTTCCACCTCCGCCTGCGCCTGCGCTCGTTGTGACTTCAGTTCATCGGCCTCAAACCGTACCAGCACCTCCCCAGCCTTCACCATCTGGCCCTCTTCAACTGCAACCTCCGTCACTCGCCCGCCCAGCTTCGAACCTACCTGGATCTCTCGCGTCTCCACCGTGCCCGAATAAACAAGCGCCGTCGTTCGATGGGTGAAGTGATAAACCAACGCACCCACGATCGCCAGCAGGACCATGGCCGTTCCAACCATCAGCTTGCGATTCATGCCAGCCCCGCCAGCGCAAGCTCCAGCCGCGCGCGCAACGTCTCCGGAAGCCACTCGGCCGTCGTCTCCTCGCGCATCAGCCACTCCAGCATCGTCGACATCAAAATCGCAAACATCGTCTCGGCCACAAGCCTCGACGCAACCGGCCTTCGCCTCGCAATATGGTCAATCACTCCGCTCAGTACTTTTAGCGCTTCCTCCCGGTTGGCGATCAGTGAGCCCTGTGATGCCTGTTGAAACCACACCTTCAGCAGGAGCCTTCGCGAACCGCTCGCAATCCGCACATTCTCCTGCGCAATCTGGAGAACCAGCGCAATCACATCGTCGAAGCTCGCTTGCCTCCCCTCCAAATCGAACTGCGAGACGATCTCCTTCAGCCGCTCGATCCGAGAGTGCCCTATCTGCTGCAGGATCAGTTCCTTCTTGGGAAAGTAATTAAACAGCGTAGCCCGCGACACTCCCGCTGCCTCGCTGATTCGATCCATCGAAACCTCTTCGTACCCGTCCCGACCGAACAGATGGAACGCTGCATGCACAATCTCTCTACGCGTCTGCTCTTTCTGCTTCTCCCGCAGAGTTCCCTGCCGTGTCGTCATATCTAAGACTATAATCCAAAAATTAGACTAAAGTATATTTTTGCCACAAAACTCCCCGTCGCTCCGCGAACTTCGAGCCAAACCTTGCGAACTCTATGTGCCCTTGCCACTTCTGCCCAGGGCAATACAAAGCCCCGGATCCCTCCGGGGCTTATCGATAGAAAACAAATTGTTTACAGCAATCCTTACTCGGAAGCCGAACCAACTCCCGTCGCCACCGTAGTCGTCGGCTGAGTCTTCGGAACAAAGTAGCTCTTGTCCCAAAGCGCTCGATAGAACTGCCCTGTAAGCTCAGCCGCCTTCGGTCCAAAGGTCGGCCTGCCACCCTCGAGGAAGAACACCGTCACGATCCGTCCATTCGGAGTGTCGGCAAACGAAGCAAACCAGCCAAACCGCGTTCCCTCGTTCGAACAGGTCCCCGTCTTCCCCATCACCGGAAACTCGCTAAAGCTGGCACGCAGCGACCGCGCCGTCCCGTAGCTGGTGGCTCCCAGCATTCCATCCTGAATCTCAGGAATCAGCGGAGCAATATTGAGCATCCGCTTCACCTTCGGCTCGAAGTGATCCACATCATCTTTCGTCTCCGGATGCTGCAGATAATAAAGCGTTCCGCCATTCGCAATCGCCGAGACCAGCGCACCTAACTGCAGCGGTGTCATGGAAACGCTCTCGCCGAACGAGCACATGCGGCCGACGCCGCCCATGTTCGACGGCAGTTCCACATCCGGATAGACCCCCAGCTGCTCGCCCTGGATGTTGTAACCGGCAAGCTCACCGAGCCCAAACTCGTTCGCGTAATGCTTCACACGCTCAAAGCCCAATGTTCGCCCAAGCGTCTCAAAATAAAGATTGTTTGACTTCGCCAGCGCGTCAGTCATGGTCAGGTGGTAGTTGTGACCGAGGTTCACCGGAGTGTCCTTGCGAACTATGCCCTCTTCAAGGGCCGCGAGCGCCACCGAAAGCTTGATCGTCGAGCAAGGCTCAGCGCCCCGAGAGAGCGCAAGCTTCTGATTCACCATCGCCAGGATCCGGCCGGTACTCGGGTCGATCGCCACCGCCGTGCCGTTCATATTGCCCAGCGCATCAATCGCGGCAGCCCGAACCACCGCATCTTCGCCGTCAGTCACATCACCCAGGGTGAGATTGTCGGCAAAGGAACTGGCCGTAAAGTGTTCATAATAACGGGACCGCCGAGTACGGCGAACCGCAAGCGTCGCATGCGCCCCGCGCCGTGAACTTCTCGTCGAAACCACTATCCGGCTCTTCGAGGTCGCTGCGCTCTGACTTCTGGCGGTATGACTCGCCGTACTGACGTGCGCCTTCCCGTGCGCCGCTGTACGCGTCGTTCCGGCCGAATGATGTTTCACCGTTCCGGAAGGTGTCGTCGCATACCCGGGCGCGCTCATGGCCCAGCCGAAGAGGATCAAGCTAAAAAAACAAAGAAATCTCAGCACACGGGCCCCTCTTACATCCTCAAAATTAGATCGAACAATTAATTAGATTCAGCAATCCAACTGCTAATTAGATTCAGCAATCCAACTGCCAGCCTCTGTCCCAGATTACTTAAGACACCGTTACTTTCCAATTGGCCGGAAGCAAAAACCACACAACCCTCTTCACCTCGCTGTCCCTCCGCTCAGTTGCCTCGGCGCAGAAACGCAGGAATATCCAGCTCATCTGCCTCGTTGCTATCCGCTTGAGCGACAGTCGCGCCGCTAAACGGCACACGTATATCCGCAACTGCACCACACTGTTGGACGCCCATTGCCTCGGAAAAGTGAGCTGGAACGACACGGCTTGAATCGTCAACAACATGGTGATTCACGCTGCACGATGGAGCGCTCTTGAAAAAGTCATCATCAAACACCGAGGCCGGCACCGGAACCAACTCGGGCTTCGGCTCAATCTTCGGCTCCACCACCGGGACCCTGCGAGCCTCAATCACCGGCTCTGAGACAGCCGGAGTCACCTCTGGCAGGTAAAGAGGCTGTGCGGGGGGCGGAGAAGTGCGAACACTTTGCACACGTGGGTGGAACGGAATGTCATACCGCACCGTCGGAAGCGACGACTCCGACAGCATGCGCTCCCGCCGCTGCGGCATCTCCTGCAGCTTGAAGCCGGTTGCAATGACCGTGATCTTCACCTCCTCGGCCATCGACTCGTCCTGCACCGCACCAAAGATGATATTCGCATCCTCATGGGCTGCATTCTGAATGATCGTCGAAGCCTCGTTCACCTCGCTCAGCTTCAGGCTGCTCGACCCCGTGATGTTGATCAGAATGCCCTTCGCCCCATCGATCGCTCCCGATTCCAGCAGCGGTGAAGCCATCGCCGCCATCGCCGCCTCGACCGCGCGGTTCTGTCCCGCACGCACAGCCGTGCCCATCACCGCATAGCCCATTCCCGCCATCGTCGTCTTCACGTCCGCGAAGTCGCGGTTGATGACGCCCGGAATCGTGATGATGTCCGAGATGCCCTGGACTCCTTGCCGCAGAACATCATCGGCAATCCGGAAGCTCTCAAAGAAGCCCGCGTCCTTCGCCACCGCGAGCAGCTTCTCGTTCGGAATCACAATGACTGTATCCACGGACTCCAGCAACTCCTGCAGTCCGCGCTCCGCCTGCATCATGCGGCGCTTGCCCTCGAACCCAAACGGCCGCGTCACCACAGCCACGGTCAACGCGCCCATCTCACTGGCCAGGCTGGCAATCACAGGAGCCGCGCCCGTGCCCGTGCCACCGCCAAGCCCGGCCGTGACGAAAACCATGTCCGCACCCTCAAGCGCCTCAATAATCTTGTCCGAATCCTCAAGCGCAGCCCGGCGCCCAACATCGGGATTCGCACCCGCTCCCAGCCCGCTGGTCAGCTTCACCCCAAGCTGCAGCTTCACCGGAGCATTCGAGACCGTCAGTGCCTGCACATCCGTATTCGCCGAAATGAACTCGACGCCCTCCACCTTGGCGGCGATCATGCGGTTTACGGCGTTGTTTCCCCCGCCGCCCACACCAATCACCTTGATCTTCGCTCCGCGCGGTATCTCGTCGTGGTAATGAATGCGAATATCGTCTTCCGGCAGATTGGGCATGAAATCAGGACTCCTCTTTCATCTCAATTCTCCCATCATCTCCCCTGGCAGTCTCCCCCGGATTTCCACCACCCGTACCACCGATGGTTCCATATCCTCACGAAAACAGCGGAGCCACGCCGATCGAATCCTCCCCGAAGGGGCAACAGCGCAATTCCCCGAGAGAAGAACTCTCCGCCTTACGGAAGAGGCTTCAGATCGCCGAGTACCGTCGGAATTAACTCCGCAACCGTGGGATGAATATGCACCGCCCGCTGGATCGTGGTATAAGGCGCCTTCGCATACATCCCATCCAGAATGCAATGGACCGCCTCGTCGCCCCCCACGCCTAGAATCGAAGCCCCCAGCATCTCCTTGGTCTCAGCATCGACAAGCACCTTCATGAACCCCTCGGACTCACCCTTCTCAACCGCGCGATTCACCTTCGTCATCGGCCGCGTGCCCATAAGCGCGCGCCTGCCCGACTCGCGCACCTCGCGCTCCGTCATCCCTACCCTCCCCAGCGGAGGATCCGTAAACAGCCCATAACAAGGCAGCCGATCTGTCACACGCCGCGGATCGTTGTCCAACAAGTTCGCCGCAACAATCTCAAAATCGTTGTAAGCGGTATGGGTAAACGCCCCGCAGCCGTTGCAGTCTCCCATCGCCCAAACCCCATCAACGCTCGTCCGAAGCTGATCGTCGACCACAACATAACCCCGATCATCCGTCTTGATGTCCGCCTTCTCGAGTCCAAGATCATCTGTGTTCGGACGCCGCCCCATCGCCAGCAAAACATGCGAACCGACAACCTCTGGATCTCCGTCGGTACAGGCCACGCCAACCGCCACCTGCTCTCCCCGAGGCTCAAAATGAATACACTCAGCCCCGGTCCGAATATGAATCCCTTCCTTTTCGAGAATCCCCGTGATCGCCGAGCACACATCTTCGTCCTCATGCCGCATCAGCACCGGCGCCCGCTCCACAATGGTCACCCTGCTGCCAAACCGCCGGAACATCTGTGCAAACTCAACTCCGACATATCCGCCGCCAACCACCACCAGGTGCTCCGGAACCTCCTCCACATCAAGCAACGTAGAGTTCGTAAGGTACTTAACCTTCTCGACACCCGGCAACGCCGGAACAATAGCACGGCCCCCTACATTCAGAAAGATCTGGTCTGCGCTCAACAACACATCCCTAACCCGAATCTGGTTCGCGGACTCAAAGCGCGCATGCCCTGTATAGACGGTGCAGCCCACCATTCCGCGCAACCAGCTCTCCACATTGCCCCGCGAGCGCCCAATGATCGCATCCTTCCGCGCCTTCACCGCCTTCATGTCGACCTTGATCTCACCCGCGATATTCACGCCATAGGTTGCCGCGCGCCTCGCGATGAAAGCCGCATACGCGCTCGCAATCATCGTCTTCGTGGGCGTACAGCCCGTATTCACGCACGTCCCGCCGAAGAGCTTCCTCTCAATCATCGCAACCGTGCGTCCGGCTGCTGTCAACCGTCCCACAAGCGAGGGGCCAGCCTGCCCGGCCCCAACTACGATCGCGTCAAAGTGAGTAGCCATGGCAGACCATCATAGATGCAAGACGTTGAAAATTCCCCCAAGCGACCGAATACTGCTGGCCCGCCTGCGCAGCAAAGCAAATTGTGTGTTCGTAATCGAAGAGATCTCTTCTTTGAGTCCGCTAAAAGCTGCCGGCAAAGATCGCCTTCAGCTTCGCGCGCAACCCCTGCTCCTCGCTTGCTTTCCGCACTTGCGTGCGATGCGTATACAACAGCATGCCAATCGTCGACGCAAACTCCGGCCTCGCCAGTTCCTGCGGCATCCGCGACAAGGGCACCGGATACCCCACTCGCGCCGGAACCCGCAGCAGGCTCTCCGCATTATCGAGCAGGCCCGACATCAGCGCTCCGCCCCCCGTCACCACGCATCCGGCTCCCAGGGCCTCAAGCACGCCGCCCTGCCGCAGATTGTCCCGCAGCATCGTGCACAACTCCCGCGCCCGCGGCTCAAGAATCTCCGCAAGAAACCTCTGCCGCACAATGCGGGCAGGCTGGCCGCCCGAGATCGCAAGGTTCCCCCCGATCTCAATCTCGTTCAACTGAGGCACTGCCGTTACGACGCAATGGCCGTACGTCTGTTTCAGCTGCTCCGCCTCTTCCACCGTGACGTGAAGTCCCACCGCCAGATCATTCGTGAAATGATCCCCGCCAATCGGCAGCACAGCGGTGTGAGCCACCGAGCCTTCAAAGAAGACCGCCAGCTCCGTGGTGCTCGATCCAATGTCGGCGATGCACACGCCCAGCTCGCGCTCATCGGCCGAAAGCACTGACTCAGCCGAAGCGATGCCCTCATAGACTATATCCAGCACCTCGAGCCCCGCACGATTCGCGCATGTGATCACGCTCTGCGCA
>Ga0126381_100005137_pt1 | contig 14346 bp, 9 predicted proteins | sample PanSoiMetPlot_28_FD_96465 | JGI IMG/M metagenome (GOLD analysis project Ga0126381, IMG submission 96465) | Tropical forest soil microbial communities from Panama - MetaG Plot_28 | ecosystem: Environmental > Terrestrial > Soil > Tropical forest > Bulk soil | place: Panama | collected 2016-02-17
CTCGGATATCCGACTGGTTTCTGTGCCGTCAAACGTAATGGTCATTCTTGTGGACCCTCCCCGGACTCGACGCCTTAGGGCCACTCAGTTGAATTACAACTGTGAATATGGCACCCTGCTTGCAACAAGAAACCGGCAGCCTGTTTGTTCGAGGATCCCATGGAGACTCCCTCAACCCAAGATGTGACCGGGCTCTTGAAAGAATGGGCCAATGGCGACGAAGCTGCCCTTGGTAGGTTAATGCCGCTGATTTACGACGAATTGCGTCGGATAGCGCGGCGTCGCATGGCGGCCGAACGGCCCGATCATACCTTACAGACGACGGCCCTGGTCCACGAAGTGTATCTTCGTCTAGTCAATGTGGACCGAATCAACTTCCAGAACCGCGCCCATTTTCTAGCGATCGCAGCCCAAATGATGCGGCGCCTTCTTGTGGATGCGGGTCGCGCCCGCCGAAGGCAAAAAAGAGGTGGCAAGTATCCAGTGGTTTCACTTGACGAAGCACTCGTCGTAAGTGCGCCGGCGGGAGCTGACGTCGTCGCGCTGGACGAGGCCTTGAAAGAACTCGCCACAATTGATGCACGCAAAAGCCAAGTCGTGGAGCTGAGGTTCTTCGGCGGGCTGAGCACAGAGGAAACAGCAGAGGTGTTGAAGATTTCGCCGATAACAGTGAAGCGCGACTGGAACCTGGCTAAGCTGTGGTTAATGCGCGAACTGAAAGAGCCGCATTGATGGACTCTGAACGATGGCGTCGAATCGAAGACCTGTGCCACCACGCGCTGGAGCGCGATCCTGCCGAGCGTGCGAGTTTTCTCGAGGATGCTTGTGCCGACGATCACGACCTGAGGAAAGAAGTGGAATCGCTCCTGGCAGGTGAGAGTCAGGCAAATAGCTTCTTGGAAGTGCCTGCATTGGAACTGGCTGGGAAGGCTGTAGCGCATCAGCAAACCCAATGCTTCGAAGAAACTGACGCCAATGGCAACGACGCACCGTCCATCGGCCAGACCATCTCTCACTATCGCATCGTCGAGAAGCTCGGCGGCGGAGGGATGGGTGTTGTCTATAAAGCTCAGGATCTTAGTCTCGCCCGCTTCGTGGCACTAAAATTTCTACCGGAAGACATGGCTCGGGATCCACACGCTCTAGAACGTTTCCGCCGTGAAGCCCGCGCAGCTTCAGCCCTGAATCATCACAACATCTGTACCGTGCACGAAATTGGCGGTTTCGAGCACCGATCGTTCATCGTCATGGAGTTTCTGGATGGCATGACGCTTAAGCATGTCATTGCAGGACAGCCCATGAAGCTGGAACAATTCCTCGCCTTGGCGATCGAGATTTGCGACGCGCTGGACGCAGCCCATGGACAGGGAATTATCCACCGGGACATTAAACCAGCGAACATCTTCGTAACCAGTCGCGGCATCGCGAAGATCCTCGACTTCGGAGTGGCCAAGATAATGCCGTCCGCTCGCCACGCGTTACAGGTGATGGCGAGTAGTAATGTCGGCAATAGTACCGACAATCTGACCAACACCGGATCGGCAATCGGGACGGTGGCATATATGTCGCCGGAGCAGGTCCGAGGTGAGGAACTGGACGCACGCACGGATTTGTTTTCCTTCGGTGCTGTGCTGTACGAAATGGTGACTGGGAAGATGGCTTTTGGCGGAGCGACGACCGGGGTGATTTCAGATGCCATCCTGAATCGAGATCCAGAATCGCCTGCAAAGTTTCGACCGACGCTGCCGGTGCGGGTGGAAGATATTATTAATAAGGCACTAGAAAAGGATCGTGAGGTGCGCTGCCAGTCCGCAGCGGAGATACGAGCGGACCTAAGGAGACTTAAGCGCGAGATCGAGTCAGGCACTAACCGACCTGTTATAAGGCCCTCCAACACGCGTTGGTCGTCGCGCTCTATGGCCTTTGCTGGCATTGGACTACTTGCGTTGTTTTCGCTCCTGTGGATCGCCCTCGATTGGTTAGCCTTGAGGCATGAACCGTTTCATCGCGTAGAAATCAGGCAGCTAACAGAATCGGGCCGAGTCACACGCGCAACAATTTCCCCAGATGGCAAATACGTCGCCTACATAAAGTCAGATTTTGCGGCACAGCTTTGGGAAACCGCCCCACGCGAAAGCCTTTGGCTGCGGCAAATTGTGGGGGGCGATGTGCAGGTCATCGCCGCAGCAGCAGTCAGTTATGAGGCGCCTACATTTTCCCGAGATGGAGATTTTCTCTACGTAGTCCGATTCGAAAATGGCTCTGACACTGGAACTCTTTATAGAACCCCAACCCTAGGTGGAGCCCTTGAGAGATTAACTACTGGTGTCGATTCTTCGGTATCGTTCTCTCCAGACCAACGCCAAGTGGCTTTTGTGCGCAATTCGCATCACCGCGTTATCGAGAAGCTAGGCAGCGGCGGGATGGGTGGAGTCTACTCCCAGGCGAGGAATCAATCCGCCTTGATAGTAAGAAGCGAAACAGGCGAGGAAAGGCAGATCGCCTCCCAAGCGTTACCGGATAATTTTTACAGCGTTGCGTGGTCGCCCGATGGTATGACGATTGCGGCCACCGTCATGCGCTACAGTGAGAACGGCGCCTATACTGAGCTTGTGGAAGTCCCATCCGGGGGAGGATCAGAGCGAAAGCTATCCTCCAAACGGTGGGCCGCCGATTATGGTCTAACTTGGCTTCCAAGCGGAGAAGGTCTCATGGTCAATGCACAGGAGCAACCTGGAGGAGAAAGCCAAATAGTCTTTGTGTCGAGAAAAACTGGCGAACCGCGAAGCCTTACAAGCGGCCCCAACGGTTTTCAAGATATCAGCGCAACCGCAGATTCGGGCAGCCTCGCCACGGTACAAAGTAACTCTACATCGGACGTTTGGGTGGGCCGCATTGGAGATTCGAATAGTTTTCGCCCGATCCCAAGCAGCGGCCGACCAGGTTGGGCAAGATGGACGCTCGATACCAAGATCATCTATGGATCGTATCCGATACATAATTCAGTTTGGACAATGGGGCAGGATGGAAGCGCTCCCAAGCAGCTTTTCCCCGGTGCTGAATATAACGTAAGTCGCTTTCGGGTTTCTCCAAACGGACGGCACGTGGTCTTCTTTTCCTGGAAGGGCAACTCTCCGCATCTCTGGAGGATGGATATAGATGGTGACCATTGGGTACAACTCACCAATAGCCCCAACGACGTCAATACCGGCCTCAGCTTTACGCCCGATGGTGACTGGGTGATTTACAACAGAGAAGGATCCGAAAAAGGCATGTGGAAAGTACGAGTCGAGGGTGGAGATGCTGTACAACTGAACGATATCGAAGGATATGGTCCTGAAGTGTCCCCCGATGGTTTGATGATTGCATATTGGGACAATTCAGCAAGTTCTCAACACAGCGTTGTGATTGCTCCGCTTGCAGGCGGATCTCCAATCAGGACCTTCGATACGCCAACGGCTTCCCGCTTTGAGAGGCGCTGGGCGCCGGACGGCCGAGCCTTTTATTTCGTAAGCGACGAAAATGGCATCAGCAACATTTGGAAGCAACCGGTGAATGGATATGGGCCGCAACAGATTACTAGCTTCAACACCGAGCAGATTACTAGCTTTGACCTGTCGAGAGATGGATTGCAGCTTGTCCTCACCAGAGACCACACTAGTTCCGACGCCGTTTTGATACGCGACGCGCGATGAGTCCAAGATCCGAATCTCGATATCCTTTGAGAGTTGGGAACGGCACGACGCTGCTACCCTCCACCCCTAGCTTAACTAGGGATAGCATCAGAATACGGAGGGCAAAAGCGATGGCTGAAGCCACACGAAAGTCCAAATATCAGACTAGTCCATCGACGGTTTTGCGCTTAGCCGTCCAGATTTTAGACAAAAGCACGCGACCCATATCGCGAATCGGGGAAGATCATGGGCCACATCGTTTGTCGACCTTTGCGGATGATCTGTCACGTGTCTCGGAACTGGACAACTGTATGAAGGCCATCGGGTGGAATGAAGTTTGTTCACTTTTCCTCCCGCTATCAAAACCTCAACTCCAGGACAACTAATGCTCTAGGAATTCAGACACCTGCGCAGCCATCTGATGATGATGTTACATGCGGTTTTGAATCCTCCTCTTGAATAATGCGGAAGGCCTCCTCCGGAAGGCGGGACTAATGATTTGTGAAAGCGATCGCTTAAAAAGAGGTTTTGTGCTTGACTTCCTGAATACTTATGATAACCTCCGCCTGATCCGGCGACACGAAGGTGTGCGGTCATTCGCTAGAGGGGGCTTCTACTCGCCGGCCTTCCCCACAAACAATTACGTGCGCGAGTTCAGTTGATTGGCGTCGCTGCTCCGACTCTTGCGTCTGAGTCAACTTTGCTTTGCCAGCACTTGGCTAGAGCTCCAGGATGTATTTGTGCTCTCATTGTTGCTGGCAACCGCCTAGTCGTCCTTGCATGTGAGATCCTGAGCATTCAGAGATGTAGAACTGTCCTATAGCGCACTTAATGTGAATTACGGCCCTAGGATCTCGCAAAAAACCGAAAATCTAACAAACCACTCTGGAGGTCCCATATGAGATCGTCTAATCGACGGGTCATGGTTTCTCTGTTATCAGTGATGCTCCTGCCGCTTGTCTGCCACGCGAAGGAGCAAAAACATAACGTCAATTGCAACAAGGAGTTTGAGTTTTCGCAGACACAAGTAAAGTTATCAGTCAGTTATTTGCAAAAGATTAGCGGCAGTTTGGATTTAACTCCCGACGTGCTGGCCCAAGTGGATAAATGGACTACAATATCTCTTGACAACCAGCGTGCTCTATGCGACGCATACAGCAAGTCTACGGAAACTAATTTTCCCACTAATGAATATTTGACTCAACTACAGGATTTACGTGCCTGGCAGTTAGATTTTCTGAAAATCGTCATCACGGCCCAAAATGTCGACGACAAAAAGGCTGCGGCGGCCGCAGGAGGCAGGGGACCTAATGACCCTGAGGTCGCCCAGCTGAAGACTGATTTGAGTGATCAGATTAAGAGTCTGCTTAACAATCCGGCAAAGGCGGTCGTGCCTCCCACGGCAGCCGCTAAACCTTGACATCTAATGAAGGCCGAGGCAGCCATGATAGTCTCATGGTTGTAGAGATCTCGAATTGGTTGCCTCTTTTCAATATTGAGTACACCTATGATCTCTAAGCTAATATTTGTCCTGGCGGCACTGGTTGTGCTTACCACTTCTGCATGCGGGGATTCCTGCAAAGCCGATTCGGCCCATCCATTACGAGTCTGTTTCAAAAGCGCTGCGTTCTTACGTTGCAGGCGTCAAATCCGCACTGTCTTCTATGTTGATTTCGAGGACTGGAATCATAAGTATTTATACACAATAAGCATATACAAGGGCGATCCACAGAGAATAAACCTTAAGGCCCAGTTTACCTCGACTGAACCCCAGCCAATTAATCATCTCGCACCAGAGGATCTTCATGATCTGTCGATTGCAAGATCAGGAGAAACCGAGGTCAACGGCGACTACACGATTGAAGTTGAAGCGGTATATGCTGATGATCCTAAGTTTAAGATAACAGAGCGAACAACTCTATCAAATGTGGTCTACCAGCGCCATGTACGAGCAGTGATCGTCGGCGTATCCAAGTACCAAAGAGGTTCAGACAAACCCATTTCACCATCTCAAATCACTAACCTAAGCTTTGCTGCAACCGATGCGACAGCAGTTCGTGACTTTCTCGCAGAATTCTTTCCGGAAGACTCTCGAGACGTGTTTACATCTCGTCTGCTTCTAGACGAGCAGGCGACGAAGCAAGGAATTGAGCAAGAGCTGGACGACGCTGGGCAATCTGACGCTGCCTGTGAGGGTGATTTATTCATATTTTATTTTTCGGGGCACACTTTTGCCGCCACCGATAGTTCCACCCGTTGGATCGGAACCTGGGATGTCGACCCTGATCCGAAGAATATGGTCGTCGCAGGCCTGAGTTACGACGACTTATTCAACGTCTATTTGAGTGGCAAGAAGATCAAGGCTGACAAGATCATAATCTTCGATAGCTGTTTCAGTGGGTTGAAGAGAGCTCCCTCGGAACAGTCTCCAAGACTGCCTAGCACAACTCCTGGCGTTCCTGACCAGGGGAGGCTAGAGGTGGTGGATATCGAGGGAAAACTGCGTCGTGATATATTGCCGCAACTGCCGGATGATAACGAGCAAAACGATACACTCGATGAGCTGAAGCGCCTAGGACCTTCTGTCGCAGTTTTCAGTGCAACAAATATCGATCGACAAGCGCAAGAAGGAATAGTGCTCTCGAAAGATCTGCCCAACCTTCCTGGTCGGCATTTTGTGTTTCCTGACGAGCTGGCGATAACTCCCACAAGCACCGGGCATGGTTTATTCACTTATGCACTTTTTGCTGCTCTGGAAATGCAGATGTCCCCGACCCACCAACATCCTGACTTCGCCGGCGATGGTCTGGCGAAAGGGCGATGGCACGTGGGAGAGTGCCAGTTGGATCTCTCCAAGGCTTTCAAGGATGCAGAAGGTATCCTTGAGGATATTCAAAGCAAACGGCAGAGGCCTCTACAGGAATTTGAGTATTGGGCAAAGCAAGATCCCGAAAAGATTCATTGTCGCAGGCAGGCGTCGCATTAGGACATAGTGCTAGCCGGGGAGGAACTTTCCTTATGGCTCAATGCAAGCACCTCAAAGTAATAATTACGCTCTTCCTAGAAGTGCTCTCTTGTGGTGTGAGTTGGGGAACTGCTCGACCCGTCGTGCACGTGACCCTATTCACGGAGTCGTTGTCGAAAGGAACAGTCGGGGGGCCGGTAATTAAGCTTGTTCAAGACAGCCTGGTGCTACCCAGGGATACACGTGGGGCGATTGCTCAGATTTCGGTCGATCACAAGGCAGAGGACCGTGAGGCGCAGGTCCTCTTGAACGGCGAGCTAATTTCTCGGATTGACATGAGGCCACATAGTACCATGTCCAGCACGCTGGTGCGCCTACGGTTGCGCCCCTATAATAATCAATTGACAGTCGTTTCTAAAGGTAAGTCGACATTGTTCGTCAAGCAATATCAACTTTATCAAAATGTGGATGAGTCAGGGCGAAGTCGCCGGTGGGCTGTTCTAAGCGGTTTCAACGATGAGTCGCCGTCACTCGTCACGCACAACATAGAGCTGGTTAGTCGAGAGCTGCGGAACAACGGTGTCGAGGACATAGTATCTCTCCCCGCCGCCAATATGACGGCCATCAGGGGAGCGTTGTTTGATGTTAGCCGAAAGATGAAAAACGGGGATCAACTCCTGTTTTATTTCACGGGCACCGCACGATACGATTACTCTCTTGAGGATATTCGGCTGGCGAACAGTCCGGATCAAGAAATCAGAACGGTGACCAATGAGTCCTCTCTCACAAGTTTGCTATCATATATCGCGACGTTAAAGATCCCTTCCCTTGCAATACTTATTGACGCTTTGCCCAGTGCTGCTGTTGATGACCCCGCGGGCCAATCACGCCAGGCGTTCGTTGAGACTACTGACCAAGCACAGGCTACGATGTTAGCGGACCAAGCCTCATCTCCGTGGCTAGCGCCTTTGCAACGGCAGAGGAGCCTGGAACTCGTAATCAGCAATCGTTTTGTGGGAGTGTCACAACGCGAGGCTCTCCAAGACCTAACAGTTGAGCTCTTGAAACCTTGGGGGACAGTGACTAAGGAAAGCAGTTGTTTATCACTGGGAGAGATGTATGCGGATGCCAAAAAGAGCCGTGAGTGGCGACAGACGGCAGTTGCACAGCCGTTGTACTTTTCCACTACGCGGGATACCAGCGCATTCTGCTTTACATCGCCCGTCAATGGACAATTGAGCGTTGGCGCTACTAGCGTGGACGACGATACTGATTTTGCAAATGTTAGTGCACAAATTCCGGTAGAATCGCCTGCGAACAAGATAACAGTGTCTGTAAATGGCACGACCGTTAGTGAAGAAGACCTCGTCAGAACTAATGCGGTGCGAGGGATGAGTCAGTACAGTCACCGATTACCGATATCTCCCGGCTTAAACATGGTTCGAATATCGACTGGAATCGGACCGCGCACTCTGTATTCCGGCTCGGCGTTAATCAAGAACCCAGGTACAGCGCCTGAATTGATGTGGGACTCCGAAAAGCCCGCGCCGCGGGTGAGACTCGTCAGGGGCCCGGGTACAAGTGCCGGGGAGTTCGGAGCCGCAAGCGATGGCCTCGCACATTTAGTGTATGTTGCTGACAGAGTTGCAAACCTACAGTTTGTGGTTCACGACGTTGAATCCCTAAACACCGATTATGAGCTTCAAAATAACGGTGTCACGATTGTGAGACACCACGTGCGTCGACGCCATGCTGCTGACGCATTTAACGTCTTGGTAAATGTTCCTCTCGTTGAGGGAAATAACAACGTTTTTCTGCGCGTCGGCCGTCCTGCACAATGTACGATGTTGCGGATGCGGTTAGTGTACAAGAAGCCTCAGCGCGTAGTAGCAGTTGTCGCGGGGCTGTCAGAGTACAAAGATCGCTCTCAGGTCACCTCTCTTAGATATGGGGCGAGTGATGCTGCTTTGATGCGCCTGCTGTTGCTAAAACACACGTCAATATTACCTCAAGACATCGTATTGTTGACAAATAGTAAAGGAACTAAAGATAATATTCGAAACGCTCTTAGTTCGAAGCTAGTGGACATGTTAAGAGCGCAGGGCGGAAACACGACGCTTTCTGAGATCGCGGACGCTACTCTTTTCTTCTACTTTGCAGGATACGGTGCGACCATTCCGCAATCCGGAGAACGGTGCCTTTTACCATACGACGTAGACGTGGCAAGGCTGGGCGAAACATGTCTCAGCACCGTGCGCTTGGACGAATACCTAGGTGAAGGTCCGTGGAAAAATGCTGTCGTTGTTGCTGATGCCTCTTACGGGGGAAAGGCAGGGTTAATTGGAGATACTGACAATGACAAAGCCAATTACATACGCAGCCGAACATGGACAGACTCTTACTCCTCTGACGAAAGCTGGCGGGCTACAGCCGGCCTGGTGGACGACAGAGTACTCTTCGTTGCTAGCTCGACGAATGAGGCAGCGATTGAGACTGGAGATTCAGAGCACGGGCTACTGACTGCGTCGCTCCAACGATCCTTCGAGGAGAACAAGGCGTTGCGTATTGGGTACTCGTTTGCCCCATTAGCGGATGTTTTCACAAATGCGAGGGATTTGGCTGTAAAGCTTACAGATGGGCAACAGAATCCGATCGTGAAGGGCAGTCTGTCAGAGCCGTTTATGTTTCGAACGGTCGGACTTCCAGAGTTTCGCTCTGAATGGAGCCCTATCTTCTCAGGCCTACGGAGAGATGTGCTCTCGTTGAAGCTGCCGGATTCCGTACAGGTTGAAAGGCTTGAAGGAAGTATCGATAAGGGCATCGATCTCTATCCTGATGAGCCCTTACCGCAGATTGCAAAAATAGCCGTGGCGCGGTACCGCGCAATACTGTGCCGAGAGCGCGACGGACAACTTTGTGCCACCATACTGAGCGATAGTACTGCTCCTCTAGACAAGGTCCTCGCGGCGGTACAGAAGAATTTCGCGATAAGTAAGAGTTCTGCGGATAAGGAACTTCTCTACGGCACCCTGATAACACAGGCGAGGTTACAGGGCGAGACTGGTCGCATCGACGCCGGGCTGTCGGCGTGCAATCAAGCACTGGGACTGTTCCCAGATTCGGTGGGCGCGAAGTTGACACTCGCTAGTCTGCTGATGGAGAAGGGCGACTTCAATCATCTGTCGGCAGTGCTTGATCAGATACTAAAGGGCGCGTTGCAGAAAGGCTCCGCTGTGAGCGCGAGTCTAACCCCGGAAGAGGTAGGCCAGATCATTGTCTGGCGATTCATATCCCTGACGGAAATAGGAAAGAAGAATCAAGCCAAACTCCTGCTTTCCGTTTACGGGAATCGGCGCGCGCATTCAACTAAGATGAAAAAATGGTTTTATGGAACCAAGTTGTCAGAAAGGATATTTCCAGAAAGATACCGGCTGCGAAAGGAAGGAGATCTGGATGACGATTCCGAATGGTGGGTATACCTCGCGAACTATATGTTAGGTAAGCGGCAAGATGATGATCTGTTGGCTTTCGAGAAGGAGGCAATCAACCGAAGGAGTATTGACCAAGGGCCAGGAGATTGCATGGTTAACTTTTACATGGGTATGAAACACCTCCACGACAACGATCGGGGCAAGGCACTTGAATTATTTCGCATTGCTACACAGACCAACAGGTTCGAGTATCCCGAATGGTGGGTTGCACACTCAGCATCGCTAGGTGCGATACGATAGAGTGGTCATTGAGTCAAGAGAAACTCCGTTGGCTATTGGACTCGGTGTGGAGCAGGAATGGCCTGCAGATTTGGATTCTCAATGCGGTTGGTCGAGGCTGTGGTAATTCAAGATGCGGGGTACTTTGATCAATACATTACCGGAGATTACCCTGCTGGTTATAAATTCTGAGCAATGTTCATCATCGTCACATTAGAACTGCAAAAGAAAGTGTGAAAATGGTGCATCCCCGAACCAGAGATACATTGAACCGAGAATATACGCGACAGATTGTTTGTTTTCGCAATGCTTACCAGTACGGATTTGAACATATGCACTTCCTTATCGCTAGGCTGACCACGAAGGCTCAAATGAGTTTGCTGTGAGACGGCGCCTAGGGGTTTCGATTGAGGCGAACAACTCCCACGGCAGGAACCTCGCAAGGTTTGCCTGCTTGTTTTTCGCTGAGCACTTCATAAATCCTCCGAGGCATTTGCTTTGATTGCTTCGTTTTCTTTGGTGCGCGGGTGGTGCGGATCTTGCGAGACTTTGCCAGATTCTGCAGGGGGAAGTCCTTTATTTCCTTTGGCAGCCAGGGATTCTAAAGGACTTAGTTCTCCGGTTTTTCTGAAACACCCACGAAAAAGGCTGACCGGTAACAAAAACTGGCCGCGTGCGGGTCTCTGTCTCATCGCGTGGTGGTTTGGATATGGCGTTCCTGTGAGGACAGAAACGACGCTACTTCCACAACCTCCTCAAGCCAAGCAAGAGATTGTCAGAGTTGTATTGCGCTAGCGCCATAAGCAAGAGGACCTTTCTGTGGCTGCGGAACCGAATGGTATCGACCAGCCAGTTTCGAATCCAGTTGGGTAGTGAGACCTGTACTTTGCCGAGGTCGGCCTCGATCTCCACTTTCGCGCTAGCTTTTGCTTTTGCTGCCGGCATACCACCCTCAACACCAGTCTCTGCACCCAATGTAGCTTTGATACCTATCTCTCGCGACCACAGGGGTTGATCGTCGATGGAATCGTGTCCCGGTGGGTAGCGTCTTGTGAGTTCCCTAGTGACATCGAGCACATCCTTCTCGAGTTGTTCGTTATGAGTTCCGCTTGCCCAAGCGCTTCTCAATTCGCGATAACAACGGCGATAGGCGATAAAGTCACCGTCTGTCTCTCTAAGCCTGAGGGCCTCATCCAGCAGGTGTCGCGAGCTCGTCGCACCCCGCTGTACCAAAAAAGGAAGAATCGTCGGCGGTAACTGAATATCCCGAGAGCTTAAGCGGGTATCCTGGGCCACAATTTCGTTGAGGCGGCTGAAGAGTTTAGATTCTTGCTGACCTACCCACAGCGGCGCATCGTCCGGTTGTGTAAGCTCGAGCAACAGTCTGCTGCGAGTAGTCTGAAGAACATGGTCGGATCCACTGATTTGAGCATAACCGCCGAATATCAGCCCGCCGAGCAGCAATCCTCCCAGCACCTTATCGCTCCCAGTGAATTGAGCGCCCGGCTCAGGAAACCACTGGTAGCCAACTGCCTCAAACTCATCGGCACGCTCCGCGGCAAGTGCATCGCGTCTCTCGATAGGAATCCTCGAGAGGTCCAGAGTCAAGAGCTTTAGTTTAGCCATTTCCTTCAGCTGCCCGTATATCGGTGGGTGTATCGCCACTGCTAGTGGGCCTAGGGCATCAAAGTTCGTGGTGTCGAACGTATACTCGTAATCGATGAGTGGGATTCGATCGCGTGTCATCAGCAGGTGGAAGAAGGCAATTAAGCCGTCCACATTGCGCTGAATCGCTTCCCAGACTTTGTCCGGATCAAGATTGGCTTTCGCGGAAAAACTCTTGCCTCCGATAAAAAGATCGGCGATGCGCATGACCATGGGATCGGGAATGATGTCGAGCCCGATTGTGGCAAACTCGGTAGGCCAATTGTTCTGGTCAGCTGAAAGGTACATGGTTGCGACCATAACGGACCTCGCAAGGTTCCAGAAGGTGTCGGCGCCAAAATACGCGAACACCGCACTGTAGTTGGCTACAGGCGGCGCAGGCTGGAGTCAGTAGGCCCTCGACATGGCAAAGCAACCCGAACAACTTCCGCGGGTATTACTGTTCTACATATCATGTGAGCGGAATTGCCGCAACTGGACTCTGAGATTGAGTGTCGAAGACTGATTGCTCCGCTGTGTCTCAAGCGCCCCACGCGAACTATAGCAGTGGCCAAGCTCTTCTTTGTCACTAAACGGCTGAGTGTTTCGATTTGCACCTCTTCGCGTAGTAGACCCATCCAATACTTTTAGGGAACCCGGGTTTCACCGCGCTGGTTTGGCATAGGGATGCGAACGTGGACGAAATCTGGTCCCCCGATGTCGCGAGAGTTTAGGAAGGATAGAGTTTTGTTTAACAAAGATGAAGATCCAATCGCGCGGGTTGACGGGAGGGCCAAGCTTGAGAGTACGGAAATCAATACTTTCTTGGGGCACTCCACTTTGCGTCGACCATCGAGCATCGAACTTGGATGGAAGAATTTCGCTATAGAGCGCCGAACGACTCTGCCTTACGAGAAACATGAGGTTGAGTTACAGAACCACTTTTTGATTCTTTGGGATGTGCGAATCGCCGAGGGGGAGATCGCGTATAGTAACGGCCGATTTTCGCCCTATAAAAAATATCCGAATACCATCACGACCCGGCATGAATCCCGGCCAACCATACGTAGTCAATCGAAGCATGAAGTGGTCGTAGGTACGCTTCGCGCAGATTTCGTTCGAGGGATAGAAGAGGAGCTTGAAAAGCCTCCAAGCGGAACTTTCCACGAACTATATGGAACAGAGGATCCCGAGCTCCAGAATCTCCTCCTCCTTCTGGCAAAAGAATCGGAGACGGGAGGAAGATGCGGGACTCTTTATGCTGATTCGCTGACCGTGGCGCTTGCGACGCGGTTACTATACGCGGCGCGGCTCCAGACGCCAGCTGCGAATGCGGGAGTCTCTCCGTTGCCGCCACGCCTGCTACGGCGTGTGTTGGAACGTATGCAGACGGACCTCAGCGCGAATATAGACCTTGCGACGCTGGCGGCTGAAAGCGGTTACAGCAGGGCTCACTTCCTGCGAACATTCCGAGCAGCGACGGGACAGACGCCTCATCGTTATCTGCTCGAACTGCGCTTGAAGAAGGCCCAAGCCCTGATTGACGGCAGATTGATGCCGCTGATCGATATCGCCCTGGCTTGTGGCTTCTCCAGTCACGCTCACCTGACGACCGCCTTTCGATCGAGGTTCGGATTATCGCCGAGTGCATACCGGCGCGGACTGTGACCCTTGGTGAGAGAAATCAACTCCGGTGGGGACACCGTATTATTTGGACATAACCAAGTGCCCGCCGCCGGATGTACTCGATGGCCCCCCCCAGAGTCGCATTCGCATAGGCGAGCAGCCGTCTAGGAACGTCCAGCACAAATTGCTGCTCATCTGATAGAAATTTGATCCCTTCCTGAAAGCATCCGCTCCTTCCAATAGCCATACTTGTGATCAGTTCATCGGTCGAAACCGACCGACGAAGTGAAGATCCCAAGCAGTTTGATCGAGACCATCAAAGGAGAACATTAGTTATGAAAACCCAGAATTCACAAACAGTAGAGATACCCAATGTCTGCCCTTACCCGAGGGAATTGTCCGACCTCGGCGCACTTTGCGACGGACACCTCGCAAGAGAGTTTGCCGATCTTGACGTTGACGCCACGATGGAAACCATGGTCGCCGAACCCTATGTATACTGCATTCCTGTCATGACGGGAGGTTTCGGGGGCCAAGGCGTCCGCCGCTTTTACAGTGAGCACTTCATAAACCAGATCCCGAAGGATGCAAAAGTGAGGCCCATCTCGCGCACCGTCGGTAAAGATTCAGTGGTCGACGAATTCATACTCAGCTTCACCCACGACACACAGTGGGACTACCTGCTGCCGGGAGTCCCGCCCACGGGCAAGCGAGTAGACCTTCCGCA
>Ga0126381_100005138_pt1 | contig 14343 bp, 14 predicted proteins | sample PanSoiMetPlot_28_FD_96465 | JGI IMG/M metagenome (GOLD analysis project Ga0126381, IMG submission 96465) | Tropical forest soil microbial communities from Panama - MetaG Plot_28 | ecosystem: Environmental > Terrestrial > Soil > Tropical forest > Bulk soil | place: Panama | collected 2016-02-17
GCAACGCGCGATCTTCGTTTGGGCTCCGGGCTCACCGCCAACCGGATAAACCAGTTCAACGCCTCGGGACTCTATCTTGCCTTCATGCGTTCGTTCTCGTTCTCCTCGACCAGCGCTTTGCTATAGACCCTTGCGAACCCTCTCTGGTCTCTTTCGAGTCCAGCGTGATCCCGCTTGAGCCCCGGACGTTGCACCAATCGGCAAAACTTAAGAACGTGCCGAAGAACGAGTATGGTTTTACGCTCTTTTAATTTTTCGTCAATCAAAACTACACACTTCTATCTATTGCAAAATCAATCGAGTGCAGCTGGTTCACAGCCCCCTGCCGCATTTTGGTGCAACCCGCTCACGCAGACCTGCGAAATCCCCGCTGTTTTCGCGCTTTTTCGCACATTCACGAAAGTGAAGATCGATTTTCTCCGCGCCTGCAGGCACTTCTTTCCGTGTGGAAATCCGGGAAGAAAACAGAAACGGCGCGGGATCGGGAAATTTCAATTTCAGTCAGTAGACACGTCAGCGTGGTCAGTTCCGAGTTCCGAAAAAAGCTTTTAACCGCAAAGGGCGCAAAGATAGAAAACCACAGGGGACACAGGGAAGCGCGGAGCCAGCCAGTGGACAGGAATTCTGGGTATTGCCCGATGGCCCGACCACCCGATCTGCAATCACCCAATCTCCAAAAGCCTGTACAATTCGCACTTTCCTTTTCACGGAGGGAATGCGTGAGGTTGAACCCACGGTGGGTGGTTGTGTCGGCGGCCATGATCTGCTTGCTGATCGGTCGCGCATCGTCGCAAACCGCCGAAGAGCGCACGGCGCGGCACCTGGCTTCGATTCACGACAATCCTTCCCTGCTGTTGGCGTTCATGCGCGCGATGCCCAAGGGCGGAGATCTGCACAATCACCTCGCGGGCGCGATCTACGCCGAAAACTGGATCGACTATGCGGCGGCGGACAACCTTTGCGTCGACCGCACCAGTTCCAAGCTTCTTCCGCCTCCTTGCGATACGTCCTGCGCGAAATACACGAATAAGCCCGCGGTGCGATGTGCGTACAGCGACCAGGTCCTCTACAACCAACTGATCGATGCATGGTCGATGCGTAACTGGAACCGCGCGGAAGACTCGGGTCACGACCATTTCTTCGCAACGTTCGAGAAGTTCGAGTTGGCGTCGCTGAATAGCGTCGGCGATCAGCTGGCAGAGGTCTCCCAGAGAGCAGCCGCCGACCACGTCACCTACCTCGAACTGATGCACACGGCGGACGAGATGCAAGGAGCGGAGCTCGGCGCCAAGCTTGGTTGGGACGACGACTTCGCCAAGATGCGCGAACGGTTGCTTTCCGGCGGGCTGAAGGACGTGATGGCAGCGGCTCGGACGAAGCTCGACCGCGATGAAACGCGACGTCAGAAATTACTGCACTGCGACACGGCCGATGCAGACGCGGGCTGCCGCATCACTGTGCGCTACTTGTATCAGGTGTTGCGCGGCCTGCCCAGAGAAATGGTCTTTGCGCAGATCGTTCTGGGATTTGAATTCGCCCAGACGGATCCGCGCTTTGTGGGATTGAACCTAGTAATGCCGGAAGACTGGTATGTCCCGATGCATGACTTTGACCTGCACATGCGTATGCTCGATTATCTGCACGGTGTGTACCCGAAGGTGCACATCACGCTGCACGCGGGCGAGCTGGCGATGGGACTTGTGCCCCCGGACGGGCTGGCGTTTCACATTCGCCAGTCAATCGACAAAGGACACGCCGAGCGCATCGGGCACGGAACGGCGGTCATGGACGAGAAAGATGCGGTGGGCCTGCTAAAACAGATGGCCCAGAAGAATGTGATGGTCGAGATATGCCTTACCAGCGGCGATCTCATCCTGGGTGTCGAGGGAGTGCGTCACCCGTTGCCGACATACATCAAGTATGGCGTGTCCGTAGCGCTGGCAACTGATGACGAAGGCGTTGCTCGCTCTGACATGACGCATGAGTATGCGCGCGCGGTCGAAAGTTACAACCTTCCCTACACGCAGATGAAGAAGCTGTCACGCGAGAGCCTCGAACACAGCTTCCTTGCCGGTCCGAGCTTGTGGCAGGAGATCGCGAGCGGCCGCAAAATCTCGGCTTGCTCGGCTGATGTCGCGGGCGCCGAGAAGCCGTCGGCCGGGTGCGCAAAACTTTTGGCGTCGAGCGACCGAGCCCGCGCACAGTGGGAATTAGAGAAGGAGTTTGCGGAGTTTGAGGGCAGGTATCAGGTCCTCGGCGTTAGGTCTTGGAGTGTTCGGTGATCGGTTGTCGGTGTTCGGCTTTTGGACCGGAATTGTGAGAGCGAGACTGACGAGGATGCGAAGTTAATCGCTCGCAGCTCCTAACTGGTGGCTGCTTTTTGAGGATTTCGAATGTCATCCACTCTCGACATATTTACTCGCGCGGATTCGGCAGCACAGTTTCTGCTCTCGCAGACCAAGGTGCGTCCAAAGATTGGTCTGGTACTGGGATCGGGTCTAGGTGCGTTCGCCGATCAACTGACGGACGCAGCGCGGATTCCCTATTCGCAGATTCCATCGTTCCCACGTTCAACGGCAATCGGCCACGCCGGGCAGATGGTGATTGGGCATGCCGGAGACGTTCCGGTGGCGGTGATGCAGGGACGCGTGCATCTTTATGAAGGCTACTCGGCACAGGAAGTCGCGTTCCCCATGCGCGTTTTCGGGCGCATGGGCATTGGCGCGGTCATCATTACGAACGCCGCGGGCGGCATCAATTTGAAGTATCAGCAAGGAGCGCTCGTCGTCATCACAGACCACATCAATCTGCAAGGAACGAGTCCGCTGGTGGGTGCGAACGATGAACGATTGGGATTGCGCTTCCCGGATATGACACGCGCGTATGCGAAGGAGTATGTGCAGATCGCGCGAGAAGAAGCGGCGAAGCTTGGAATCGATTTGCAGGACGGCGTGTACGCAGCGTTGCTCGGCCCGAGTTACGAGACGCCAGCCGAGATTCGCCATCTGCGGATCATTGGCGCGGACCTGGTGGGGATGTCGACTGCGGCCGAGGTAATTGCGGCGCGGCATATGGGGATGAAAGTCCTGGCGATCTCCTGCGTCACCAACATGGCGGCCGGAATTCTTGATCAGATCCTCACCCATCAGGAAGTGATGGAGACTGGGGAAAAAGTTCGCGGACAATTTGAAGCGCTCATCCGCGCCGTGCTGCCGCGGATGGCCGCGGAGTTCAAAGCGTAGAAGTGTTTGGAGTGTGGTTGCAGTCTCGTTTGCGGCAGTGTTGCGGCATTGCGGAGCTGCGCTCCGCGGGACAGAGGAGGGCGTCTGTCCCCACGTGGTTCGGGAGCGCGCACAGCTTTATTCTGCCAAGACTGTCCGCGTGGGTGTCTCCTTCGCTAGCGGGTCTACTTCCCATGTGGAACTGAAAACTTCACTGGCGGCTTGATGCCATACGTCGCTGCGAAACTTCCCTGGTTGACCGCCAAGGCAAAGTGCCCGCGCGAGTCGATATAGACCAGCGGTTTGTTCAGCGGCACATCACTGAAAGTCTTGACGAACGGCAAGTCGAACTTGTGTTCACCGATCGTGATAGGTACGTTCTGCCCGCGCTGATAGCCGAGCTTCAGGAAATCTTCCGCGTCGACATTTGTTACCAGATTGCCGAACGGACCGTCGGTGGCGATGACTTCTCCATGTAACCCCTGGTCATCGATCTTCGCGGCTTGCAGATCGAGCTTCACCAATGTATTGGGGTCGATTGACGGGCCAACCAGGGTCCAGTCGTCGCCACGAGCCAAGTGCGCTCCGGCGGGAGAAAAAATATCGCGTCCGTGGAATGTTGAAGACAGTGCCTTGCCGATCATCCAACCGGTGTTGGTGATCTCGCGTGCGGAATCCAGTCCGTCGCGTTGAGCGACCAGCGTAATGAGGCCGTTGTCAGGCAAAACAAAGTACTGGCCGCGCTTGGATTTGATGATCACCGCTTTGCGCGTGCTGCCAACGCCGGGATCAATCACGACAACGAATACGATTCCGGCCGGGTAATACGGTGTCGCGCCGTAGAGATAGCGTGCGCCGTCGAGGATCGAGAATGGCGTGACCTCATGCGACAGGTCGACGACGCGAACAGTCGGCATCACGGAATACATCACGCCACGACATATCGCCACCGAGTCGTCGACGACGCCGAAGTCGGTCATGAATACGATGGTGGGCGGATAGCTGGTGGCGTCCTGCGCGCGTGCGGCCAGAGGCGAAAAGGCTAGGGACAGAACAATTATGACGATAAATTTCCAGAGGAACGCCGAGATCCGCATCCAACCTCGCTCCTATTACTGTGAGATGGCATCATCGCGCAGGTGCGGACGTGACAACCGCGCAATCGCCGGCCAAAACGCCGGCGAACTTGTCTTTGGTAAGTGCGCCATTCTACCGAACGCGCGAAGGAACGCAAATATCGGATCCGCGGTGGTCGCCGTGCTGGTCGATCTTAACGCCGCTGCACACAAATGAAGCCACAGCTATAATCCTCCTGCCGTTATCCTTTCCGTAACTCAGGAGGTTTTCATGGCCGGGGCCATCCCTGACAAATACGCCGACCTGTTTCAAAAGCGCGCGTTCGCGAACCTTGGAACGCTGATGCCGGACGGGCGTCCGCAGGTGACGCCGGTGTGGGTCGACTACGACGGTGAGCACGTCATCTTTAATTCTGCGAAGGGCCGCCAGAAGGACCGCAATGTGCGGCGTGACCCGCGCGTATCCCTGGCCATCAGCGATCCCGAAAATCCCTACCGCTATCTTGAGATTCGCGGTCGGGTCGAGGAGATCACCGAGCACGGCGCGTCAGAACACATCGACAAAATGGCCAAGAAATATCTCGGGGTAGATAAGTATCCTTACGCGCAAGCGGGCGAAGTGCGCGTGATATACAAGGTAAAACCCGAACACACCACCACCATGGGTTAGTCGCTCTGGTGAAGGCCATCCGATCTTACAATCTTTGCCTTCTCGGCTTCGGCAATGTGAACCGTACACTGGTGCGCCTGCTCACGGATCGTAAGTCCGATTTGCTGGCGCGCGGAATCGAGTGGCGGATTACCGGAATTGCATCGCGGCGCCTGGGATGGATTGCTGATCCAGAAGGTCTTGACGCTGCGGCACTCTCGGAGCCGTCGTCTTTGTCTGAGCGATTCCCTTCGTCACATCGCATGAATGGGAATGTTCACGAGTGGCTGCGCGCAGCAAAAGCAGATGCATTGTTCGAGGCCACTTCGTTGAACGTCGATAACGGACGACCGGCCGTGGATCACATTCGCGCGGCGCTTGAACACGGGGCGCATGCCATTACAGCGAACAAGGGTCCCATCGTTCATGCCTACGGCGAATTGAGTGAACTGGCGGAGGCGAAGCACAAACGGTTTCTGTTTGAATCGACCGTAATGGACGGTATTCCGGTCTTCTCTATGTTCCGCGACAATCTCCCTGCGATTCACGTGAACGGCTTCCGCGGAATCCTGAATTCCACGACCAATGTGATTCTGGGCGGGATGGAGAAGGGATTGAGCTTCGATGCGGCGCTGGCGGAGGCTCGGGAACTGGGCGTCGCGGAAACGGACGCCACCCACGATCTCGAAGGGTGGGACGCCGCGGTCAAAGTCGCGGCGCTTGTGATCGTCGTCATGGGCGTGAAGATTCCGCTGAGCGCCGTGCGGCGGCAAGGAATCATCCACCTCACAGGCGAACAGGTACGTGCAGCACGGTCGGGAGGCACCCCTTATAAGTTGGTGTGCCGAGCGAAGCGAATCGGTAACGGCGTGGAGGCAACGGTTGCGCCGGAGGAGGTGCCGCTGAGCGATCCGCTGGCTTGGGTCGCGGGCACGTCGTCGATCGTGTATTTTGAAACAGACATTTTTCCGGGGCTTTGCATCACCGAGGAGAACCCCGGGCTGTATGCGACCGCGTACGGGATGCTGGCGGATTTTGTGAAGGCTGTAGAGACATCTCCGGGAACGTGAGAGCAGGGATTGGCAGTGCCCGAGGCCAATCTGGAACTTCCGCTACAACGAGCCGCCGCACAAAACATTTTCATTCAACAAGGGACCTTATGCCGACCACGCAGGACGAAATCACGACCAAACTGGACATTCTTTCGATTCGATCTCAGTTCCCTTCTTTCGCGGAGAAAGTGAACGGCCATTCGGCTGTATATCTTGACGGGCCGGGAGGCACGCAGGTTCCGCAAAGCGTTATGGATGCGATCAGCAGCTATCTGAAGCATTCAAACGCGAACACCAATGGCGCCTACGCTACGAGTTTCCGCACCAATGAAACAATCGCCGCAGCACGCTCAGCCATGGCCGATTTTTTCAATTGCGACGCGGACGAGGTCGTCTTCGGCTTCAATATGACGTCGCTGACCTATGCGATGAGCCGCGCCATTGGCCACGAGCTCGGACCCGGCGACGAAATCGTGCTGACGCTGCTCGACCATGACGCAAACTTCTCGCCCTGGAAAGCGCTCGAGGAGCGTGGTGTCACGGTGCGGCAGGTCGCGTTCAAAGAGGCCGACTGCACGCTCGACATGAACGATCTCGCCGCCAAAATCAACAGTCACACAAAGCTTGTGGCCGTGGGATACGCGTCGAACGCGGTCGGAACGATCAATAACGTGAAAGAAGTGGTGCGCCTTGCCCACGCGCATGGCGCGCTGGCTTACATTGATGCCGTGCATTACGCGCCCCACGGTCCCATCGATGTGCGAGCACTGGGTTGCGATTTCCTGGTCTGCTCAAGCTACAAGTTTTTTGGACCGCACATGGGCGTACTGTACGGAAAGAGAGAACACCTGAAGCGGCTGCATCCATACAAAGTCCGCGCGAACACCAACGAGAGTCCCTATCGGTGGGAGTGGGGCACGCTGAATCACGAGTGCATCGCTGGGATCACGGCGTGTGTCGAATACATCGCGAACATTGGCCGCCAGTTGCAGCCTGCAAAGACACGGCGCGCGGCGATTCTCGCGGCTTACGATGAGATTGTTCGTTACGAGCGCGGCCTGTGCGAGCGGCTGATCGTAGGACTGAAGACGATTCCCGGATCGAAGATTTACGGCATCAGCGATCCGAAGTGTTTCGACCATCGTTGTCCCACGATCGCCGTCCGCATCGATGGGCATCCACCGCTCGAGCTCGCTACCAAGCTCGGCGAACGCGGATTCTTCACCTGGGACGGAAACTACTACGCGCTGAATCTCACCGAGCAACTCGACGTCGAGAAAGACGGTGGCTTCCTCCGGATCGGACTCTTTCACTACAACACGGTTGCGGAGGTCGAACGGTTGCTGGCTGCGCTGAAGGAGATCGTTTCGTAGCAAAGAGAAGTGGCATGAAGGCTCGAATCGCGTTATCGGCAGAGGGTTACGCCTCGGCCGAGGATACCGACAAACACAATTAAGACCGCGAGTGCGGTGAGAATCCAGCTGTAACTGCGCGAGATTGGCTCTTCGACACTTGAAGGCACGATCGACTTGGGAACGTAGTAGCGGAACCAGATCATGCCACTATGCCCTCCCGCGGTCGCGGGAAGCGCTGAGAGCCACACGTACTGGATGCCGATCGGATTGAAGATTCCCGAGACACCCACCGCAACGATCCCCGTAAGGTAGGGCACGAGCGTCAACCGAAGCAGACGAGGACTCTTGGAGGAGACCCCGAGGTATTTCGCGAATCCGAGTCCCGCGAGCAACACCACGCCATAGTAAGACCCGACACCCACCAGGAACAGCAGCGTCCGCCACATCCAATGTGGTTGCCACCCCTTGATGACGCCCGCCCAATCCCCAAAATTCGTGATCCCGGAAAAAAAGAAGTATCCGGTGCCGTCGAAGAGATTGAACAGGCAGGCGATGAGGAGGAAATAGCGCGTGTGGGCAGTCGCGTTGCGGCGCATGCGCAGAAAGAGCCACAATAACGCCCCTGCAAGCAGATTCACCAGAGTTCCGCCTGCCTGCACCAAACGCGAGTCGGCCGAACTCGACCACGCTACGGTGCTGAGGATGCCCGACTGCGCTCCGGTCAGCAACGCGATCGCGGCATGCCCAATGCCCTCGTGCAAAAAGTCCGCGAGCGTAGCCGCGAGTACGCTAATCGCGCACAGGGTGAGCAGGTCGTCGCCAGTAAACCGTCCACTCGGCGCAGCGATCTTCGTTTGCAGGTCGGATTCAGTCATGACGGGCGGAATTCTTCCACGTCTCCGGCTTTGGCCATCAACACGACGCTCGCCATGCCAACGAAAAGGCCGTGCTCGACGATTCCTGGAAGATCACAAAGTTTTGCGTTCAATGCAACCGGGTCCGGAATCTGGCCGAAGTGGCAATCGAGGATGTGATGGCCCTCGTCGGTGATGTAAGGCTTGCCGGATGCATCCTGGCGGCGAACGACGCCAGCACCGAGGTCGGTGAGCTTTTTGGCAACCAGTGGTTCGGCGAAGCCGATCACTTCCACCGGCAGCGGGAATTTTCCCAGCGTCGCCACTTGCTTCGACGAATCCGTCACCACCACCATCTTCTTCGAGGCAGAGGCCACAATTTTTTCGCGCAGCATCGCCCCGCCGCCACCCTTGATCAGATTCAGGCGTGGATCGAATTCGTCAGCGCCGTCGATCGTCACGTCAATCTGCTGATACTGCTCGAAGGTCGTCAGCGGGATGCCTAGCTCAGCCGCCAGAACACGCGAGGCAACCGAGGTAGGAATGCCGCGGATCTTCAAGCCCGCGTGCACACGTTCGGCCAGTAGCCGGATCGCGATGGTCGCAGTCGATCCCGAACCGAGGCCGACGATCTGGCCGTCGTGAACGTAACTCAGGCTGGCGCGCGCCGCGGCTTCTTTTTCGGAGTTGTTCCCCATGAATCAGTGCCATCCTGTTTCGATGTAGATAAGATACCCGCCGAGCACCAAGCCAAATAGCGCGATCACGACGGCAACGAGGTCGATGACAAAGCCGGCCGGCTCGAAGCTATCGCTCTCGAGCTGAATGCGGGTGCGACGGTAACGAACCAGTCCAGCAAGCGTGAGAACCACGCCCGCGATGATGGAGATCATGCCGAACCAGACGGAGAGTCCGGTCGTCTGTAGCTGGCGTCCTTGGATCATGCCAAATTGCCGGAGTGCAATCGCGAAACGTCCGATCGCGAATCCGAACACCACGATGGCGACGCCGGTCCGCACCCACGCGAGGAATGTGCGTTCGTTGGCGAGGTGGTCGCGGGCGCGATTGGGATTGTCGGCCATCGGCAAGCGGAGTTGCCGGATGATTATTCCACAGCTTTCTGCAGGAGGGCTCCCGCCCCCGCCAGATTCTTCACGAGGTCGGGCGGAATCCCGTGCCGTTTCGCCAAGTACTCAGGATCGTTGTAGGTGATCCAGACTCTTCCCTGGTCGTCTTCGGCAACGAGAGCTTTGAGCGGCAGATCGATCGCGACCGATGGAGCCGCCAGCATTACGGGTGTGCCAGCCTTGGGACTCCCGAAGAGAAGCACCTGCGTCGGGCGCATCTCGAGTCCGACCTTGGCGGCCTCACCGCTGTGATCGATAATCGCGAAGATTTTCAGCCCTTTGGACTCGAGAGATGTTTGCAACCGCTTCAATGTGTCGGGCACAGAATACGGGCTTGCAATGCGGATGAGGCCACGATCGTCAGGCATCCGATCCTCCAGAGCGACGGTGATGTTGATGAGCAGTGCCCCGGCAGCACAGATTTCATAAACAGCGCACGTACGGGGTCTTGGGTCTTTAATTTAAAGGACTCAGCGGCACGTGTGCACGCCACTTGGGAATTTTTCCGTGCACGGAATGCGCGAGCTAGGCGGTCTCAGTCTCACTTCTACGGGCACGTGCACGACGACATCATCTTTCCCAGCAGTTCTTTGAGAATCTTGCCCGCCACAGTTGCCGTCAACTCCGACACGTCGCGACTCGGGTTGTACTCGACGATGTCTGCCCCAACTATGGTCCCGGTGATGGAATGCAGGTGATCGATCGCCTCCCGCACCGACATGCCGCCCGGTTCGCGGTGGGAAACACCAGGCGCGAACGCCGGATCGAGCACATCCATATCGAACGAGACGTAGACCGGGCACCAGGTCTTGACTTCTTCGAGAGCGCGCTCGTGCCCGACGCTGAAGATCTCGACGCCGAAGCGGGCAGCCTGCTTTTTCTGATGCGGATTCAGCGTGCGTATGCCGACCTGGATCAGCCGCTTGGTCAGCTTTTCTTCCATGATGCGGGCGAAGGGCGATGCGTGTGAATACCGATTGCCCTGAAATTCGTCGTAGAGGTCGGGATGTGCGTCGAAATGGATGAGGGTGAGATCCTTGAAGGTTCGCCCGAATGCTTTCACGATGGGGTAGGTGATGGAGTGATCGCCGCCAAGGCACACCGGGCGCTGCCGTTTTTCAAGAATTCCCTCTACCGCTTTTTCGATTGCGGGAAATGGCTCTCCGTCGGTGAAGCGCAAGTCGCCAGCGTCTTTGTAGGCGCCTTCGCTGCCGACGTCCATTCCGAGTTCGGTCCATGAGTTGGAGGCATCGCTAGTCAGAGCATCGCGGATGAGCGGTGGTGCTGCGGCTGAGCCGCGCTTATACGACGAGTTCGCATCGAACGGGATGCCCAACAATGTGGGCGCTCCCCAAGGCAATTTTCCCTTTGCAGGGCTCGACATGGGCACACCTCAAGCGTCTTTTACATTACACCCTTTGACAGAAGGATTGCTTCGGGCTCCAAACACAACAGAGCGAGCGGAACTAGCGGCGCATGCATCAATCGAAACGGCTGGGAATTGATAGTTAACCGGCCGAGCCGCCGCCCGGCCGGTATTGGTTGAGGTTTATTTTCCTGGTAAGTAACTCAATTCCGGATGGACCTGGACGATGTCGCTAGTCTGCTTTTCAACTGAATTGTCTAGCCGGCTGACGATGGAATCCGCTTCCTCCTGTCCGAAGGCGTCTTTCAACATGTCGCGGAAGGGCTTGACGTCGGGTTTGTCTGCGAAGTCGGCCCAGTTGCTGTGTGGCAAAACCGGGACATAAACGTTGGTTGGTCCTCCGCTCCACAAGGAGTACCGGGAGTAATTGAGCGGCCACTTGGTCTTGGTCCCGGCTTCGTTGACTCGCGTCATCGCCGACTCGAAGTCTGATGTTTTTCCCTGGCGGACGTAGAAGGTGATAATCTCGGCGAACTTGGAAGGCACCTTGTCCGCAGTCGGATTACTCATCTTGGGCATGTATTCGTAATATCGGGCAACTACCGAATCCACATAGGCCCCGACAACTTTCTGGTATTCGGCGACATCGGCTTCGTCCGGGATCGGCGGTTTGTCGAAATCGGCCCAGTGCTGTCCGAGACGGCCGACGATGTAAGTCCCGGTGTCCGCACCGGTCAAGGTCTCCCATACAAAGAGGGCTGAGGGTCGTTCTGCTGTTTGTGCCAGGCCACTTTCTGTTTTCGTCCCGCTTCGTATTGCGGAACCATCCCATTGTTAAGTTTCTGAAATTCCAAAGCTGCGATGGTTCCCGGTTTTTCCTGCGCTACAAGAAAACACGCACTGCACAACACCGCTCCCAAAGGCAACCACAGGTGTTTGCGTTTCATTTTTTTCTCCTTGTGTTTCGGTACGTCATGCAAACGTCCTTAGTGGGCCCAAAACGTCCCGGCGACGAAGTTCGCGATGGGGAACGAAAACGAAAGCGGCGCCCAGCAGCGGAACATTTCCGCCAACAGACGCCGCTCCGTTTCTTTCAACTTCTCGTTACGTTGACTATTTGTCGAAGTTGAACAAATCCATCATGTCGCCGATGGCTGGGCTGTTCAACGGGACGTAGGGATTACTCTTGCTCGCTACGGGGTTCGGGAAATTATCGCGGCTGCGCTTTGTCACCGGCGACAGCTTCCAATTCGCTTCGATGAACTTCAGGATCGAAACGTGGTCGGCGTAGGTGTGCGAGATGTGGCCGGGCTTGGTCCACGGCGAGACGACCAGCGTCGGAATGCGGGTGCCGTCGCCGAAGAAATCCAGCGGCTGGATGTAGCCAGAGTCCCAGTAGCCGCCGCCTTCGTCGAAGGTGACGATGATCGCGGTGCTCGCCCACAACTTCGGATTGGCCTGCACGCCATCGACGATCTTTTTTACGAAGCCCTCGAACAAGTTCAGTTTCGAAGAAGCCGGATGCCCGTCGAGATAGCCGTCGGGCTTCACGAACGAAACCGCCGGCAATGTGCCGTTCTGGATCGCCGCGTAGAGAGCGGTGGTGTCCTGGTTGTGCGCACGTCCGGACGCGCTGGTCATGATCGACGTGGAGTACTGAAACGGATTGCAGATGTTGCAGTACGTGTTATCGGGCGTGACGTAGTTATTGTCGGGATTGGCGAGGTACGCGGCGAACTGGTCGCCATAGTACGCCCACGAGATGTTGCGCTCGTTTAGTTCATCGCCAATGTTACGTAGCGGAGACGGTGGAATGGTGAACACAGTCTCGTTGGGGTTGGTGATGTCCGCGTACGCGTTGCGTCCATCACCGTAGTAGCCCGGGTTGTAGTTGTTCAGCAGATAGTAGTGTCCGCCTTCGCAGCGGGGATTGATCGAGATCGAGTGCAGGTAACGAACCACTGAGCTCACGCCGGCAGCATCGCTATCCGCGCAGGCGCTGTACGTTCCACCGCCTGATGACGCAGAGCCATAGGAACCGGACCCGTATCCATCCTGCGTGTACCAGTTGTTGGTGCCCGCTTGCGGATTCGGATTCTCGATTTCATCGACCACACCGGCGTTCGGGCTGCCAGCGGCGACTAACTCGTTGTGCGGAGGCCGCGCAGGATTCCCGTTCGGATCAGCGAACCAGATCCCATCACCCGTTCCCAGCATGACGTGATTGGCGCCCGTGCCGCCCATGACCGATTGGTGGAAGTTGTCGCTCATCGCGTAGTTGTCAGCGAGAGACTTCAGATACGGGGCGTCACCCTGCAGCATGTTGTAAAAACCCATCGCCGTCGAGCCTTCCTTCGTGCTCGTGTCGCTGAAGTTCGGTGCCTGAGCTGCACCGTTCGATCCGGCGCCGATAGTGGTCTCGACCCATGGGAACAGGTCAGCTTTGCAGCCGCTCGGATTACTTTTGGTTGCGTTCGCTGCCTTGCAATCGAACTGCTGCCACATCTGATAGAAACGATGCACGGGACTATTGTCGTAGGCGTCATACGGATGTGTTGACGAAGTGATTTGGAAGGGACCGCTGGGCAGGCTGGCGGCGTTCGGAATACGCGTGTCTACATCTCCGTGGCTTAGGCCGCTGGGAAGGCTGCCCGTTGTCAAATAGACGTAATAGTCATCCGGTAAACCGTTCTCAATTGCCTTGGCGCTGGCGACATCGGGGAATGGCGCTGGACCTCCACCCGCGAGCACTGGAGGCAAGACCACATAGGCAGTGTTGCCCGAAGGACTGATCCGATATTTGTCGGGGCTCACATCTTGAGCAGACGATTGGGAGGCCAGAGCGAAATTCGGACCTGGAGTTCCGTCTTCCTTCACGATTCTCTTCGAGAGCAGGTTGCTCACGCTCTCGCCATGCTTCGGCTTGTACGTCGCAAAGACGTGATCGAAGGTGCGATTCTCGCCGATGATCACGATCACGTGTTGAATGGGAGTTCTGGTTTGGCGGTGATGGTCTTCGGCCGCGACAAACGCCGGCGCCACCAGTTGCGCAACCAGGGTAGCCACGCTGGCGAATGCGGCGCCGCGCCACTTCCAGGGAACGAGTTGCCGAGATTCCATGTAGTGCCCTCCTCTAAGGCACGGGCAGACTAACCACGCTTTGTTTCGATTCGATAAAGGCGACGTTACAGTGCGATGAATTCCGCTGTGGAAAAACCCTTCATTCGGATAGGAACATCGTGAGCCGATGTATTTTCTAAGGCGTTTGCCGTAGGGCAATCGCATCGCTTGAATGCCTTGCCCGGCGCGCCTTTTGCGCAAAGTCTTAAAATTGCGACAAAGGCAACGCAGATTTCTTGATGGCTGGTGGAATGTCGTACCAATCGAGAAAATCACATCAGACATTAAGATCTGATCTATGGATGAAAGTCACCCGCTCAGGGCTTTGTGGTCAGCGGTATTAGTCGCTTTCACCATCGAGTTCGACAACGAATTTTGAGCAGCGGGTACCGCACCGCACGACGAACCACGGTTCAGAGTTTGTTGAGAGGGGCCCTGCAAAGAATTGAATGAGAAAGTTCCTGCTCGTTTTCACTACACTCGTATTTTGTTCCGGCGCGTTTGCCGGTAATCCGCCGACGCC
>Ga0126381_100005139_pt1 | contig 14341 bp, 10 predicted proteins | sample PanSoiMetPlot_28_FD_96465 | JGI IMG/M metagenome (GOLD analysis project Ga0126381, IMG submission 96465) | Tropical forest soil microbial communities from Panama - MetaG Plot_28 | ecosystem: Environmental > Terrestrial > Soil > Tropical forest > Bulk soil | place: Panama | collected 2016-02-17
CCCAATGTTTCTGCACGCGTTTCTCTTAACGTAAAAGGGAACACGGGCGTTCGGCTCCCCTATGGTCAACTGGTGGAAGTTGCGGCGAAGATTCGTTCGCCGCGGAATTTCCAGAATCCTGATTCCTTCGATTACGTCGCCTACCTGGCCGCGCAGCACATTTACTGGACTGCTTCGGCCACGAGTCCGGCCGACATCGTTATCTCGGGTGGACGTTGCGGATCCCGCGCGCTGAGTTGGATTTTCGCCGCCCGCACGTGGGCCCTGAACCGGCTCACGGCGCTTTATGCGGATGACCCGCAAACGGCGTCGCTGCTGCAGGCGACGCTACTCGGCGAAACCAGCGGCGTTGAGCGCCGATGGACCAGCGACTTTCGTGTAACGGGAACGTATCACGCCCTGGTGATCTCCGGCCAGCATGTTTCGGTCCTGGCCCTCACTCTTCTTTTCATTTTCCGGCTCTTGCGCTTTCGCCGGTTTCCGGCGCTTTGTCTAGCAACGCTTGTCAGCTGGGTGTATGCGCTGATTTCGGGATTCAGTTCGCCGGTCGTGCGGGCTGCAGGTGGCTTCACCGTTTTCCTGATCGTCAGCTACTGTTTTCGCAAGACGCGTGTTTTGAACGTGCTTGCGCTAATAGGCCTCGTCTACCTTCTGTTCGCTCCGGACGAGTTGTTCGATCCGAGCTTCCAGTTGTCCTTCTTATCTGCCGCGGCGATTGCCGCGTTTGCCATTCCCGCGATGGAGTTGATATCCGAACCGGTCCGGATGGCTGTAAGGCGCTTCGATCAGACCGCTTACGACCCACAAGTCGAACCGCGGGCCGCTCGATGGCGTGTTGAGTTTCGGCTATTGGCGGAAACGCTCCGGTTGTGGACGGGCTTTTCGGCACGGACGTCACGGCTCCTGATGGAAAACGGGGCGTTGTTGGCGGCATTCACGTTGGATGCCGTTACCATTTCGGCTTGCGTTCAGTTTGGACTCGCTTTACCGATGATCGAGTATTTCCATCGGCTTTCAATTACTGGATTGTCGGCGAATATCGTCATCATTCCGCTTCTCTCTCTTGTCGTGCCACTCGGCTTCGCGTGCATTCTGACGGGCTCCCGCTGGCTTGCCTCGATTACTGCCGCGCTGCTCAAAGCAGCGGGACTGGTCGCAACCTGGCACGCGAGCTTTGAGCCATCGTGGCGTATTGCAGCCTTGCCGCTGTGGATTTCCATCCTGTTTTCCGTCTCACTCGTTCTTCTTGCCATTAGCATCAGAAGAAATCACTGGCCTTTTATTGCGCCCTGCCTCGTCTCCTCTCTTCTTCTTTTCGGAGTGCTTTGCTATCAGCCCTGGTCGCCCGATTTGCGTAGGGGAATGCTTGAAGTAACCGCTGTCGACGTGAGTCAGGGGGATAGTCTTCTCGTCGTGCTTCCCGACGGCGAAACCATGCTCGTCGATGCCGGCGGATTTCCGGGCATGGAGAGAATGCAGCACAAACCGCAAATCGATATCGGTGAAGATGTTATCTCGCCCTATCTCTGGAGCCGCCGCATCACGCGATTGAACTATGCCATTCTCACCCACGGCCACTCCGATCACATGGCGGGACTTCCTGCCATTCTTGATAATTTCCATCCCAGTTCCCTCTGGATCGGGGCGGAGCCTGATACAGGACAGTGGGAGAACGTGGTGCGGCATGCGAAACAGGATCACGTGCGGATCGTGAGTATGCGGCGGACTGGAACGCCGCTTCACATCGGCGGTGCCGAAATCCGGGTGCTGGCCCCTTCACCAGACTACCGGGAAGGTGCAATGCCGCAGAATGACGACTCGCTTGTGTTGGAAATCTCTTACGGACGACGGAGCATTCTTCTGACGGGCGACGCTGAGCGCCCGATTGAAGATGACATGTTGCAAGCCGGAGAGCTTCGTCCTGTCACTTTACTGAAGGTGGCTCACCATGGGAGCAGAACGTCTTCATCCGAGGAGTTCCTCGACCGAATTCAGCCGCGGTTTGCATTCATCTCCGACGGCTACATGAATCAGTTTCACCACCCCCACCCGGATGTACTCGAACGGCTGTCTGAGCATCATTCGGCCGTCTTCCGCACTGATCAGCGCGGACTGATGACTTTCCGGACCGATGGCGACCACGTACAAATAGAGACGTTCAAATAACCGCTGACCAGTGTGGCTATGGGCCGCATTCCTTTGATTACCCGGGAAGCGACTTCAGTCCCGTCGCTAGAATGAGTACGGAGGAACGAATGGAGCAAAAAAACGGTGCAAGCGCCTTGGGCTGGTTCGTTTGCGGGGCGGTCTTAGGAGCGGCGATTGCACTGCTGTCCGCGCCCGGATCAGGCGAACGAACCCGACGGAAGCTAATGCAGCAGGCCGAGCAAGGCCGGAAAACGATTGTCGAATCCGGCCAGGAGTTGTTTGAAAAGGGACGCGAGTTGTACGAACGCGGACGCGAAATAGCCGAGGATGCTGCCGAGATGTTCGAACGCGGCCGGCGCATTGCCGAGAAGACGGTGAACGAGCGGATCTGAGCTCCTGGAGACCCCACAGGGAATTGGCATGATGCCGGCTGTCGCTACTCTCTCTTCACAACTCGCGCCGTTTGCTAACGAGTCTTATACCGACTTCGCCCAGCCAGCGAATGCCGAAGCGATGCGCGCCGCCTTAAAGAAGGTACGCTCCGAGTTCGGTAGAGAGTACGATCTACTGATCGCCGGCGACCGCCGCAAGTCGGCGCTAAAGCTTGAGTCGTTGAATCCTTCGAAGCCGTCCGAGATCGTAGGCATTCATCAGAAGGCTTCCGAGCCCGATGCGCGCGATGCAATCGAAGCAGCCTATGCTTATTTCCCGGTCTGGGCTGCGGTGCCCTTTCAAGAACGGGCTCAATATTTAGTCACGCTCGCTGAAATCCTCCGGAAACGGAAATACGAGTTCGACGCATGGTTGGTGCTCGAAGCTGGAAAGACCTGGGCGGAAGCCGAAGCGGACGTTTCGGAGGCCATTGATTTCTGCGAATACTATGCGCGGCAGGCTCTGAAACTCGCGCATCCGGAGGCGCTCGTCCAGCTTTCTGGCGAACGCGACGAATTAGCGTATCTGCCCCTTGGCGTGGGCGTTATTATTCCGCCCTGGAACTTTCCGCTAGCCATCTTGCTGGGGATGACCACCGCGGCCTTGGTGACCGGCAATACGGTTGTCATTAAGCCTTCGAGCGATACTCCGACGATTGCCGCGAAATTTGCGGAGGCAATGCTCGAGGCCGGCATCCCTGCACAGAGTTTTTCTTTGCTGATTGGAAGCGGAGCCGCAATAGGCGATGCTCTCGTGTCACATCCTAAGACCAGGTTCATCTCGTTCACGGGCTCGCGCGACGTGGGGCTTCACATTAATGAATTGGCGGCGAAAACGCCGCGCGGGCAAATCTGGATTAAGCGCGTGATCGCCGAAATGGGTGGCAAAGATGCGATCATCGTCGACCGCGAGTGCGACTTGGATCAGGCCGTTCTGGGCGTTCTCTACTCCGCGTTTGGCTACCAGGGCCAGAAGTGCTCAGCGTGTTCCAGGGCGATCGTAGACGAAACGGTGTACGATGAGTTCCTCGACAAGCTGAAATCGAAGACCGAAGCCCTTACAGTTGGCCCTTCCGACGAGTTTCAAAACTACATGGGCCCGGTGATCAATAAGCGCGCCAGGGAATCCATCTTGAGCTACATAGAAGCCGGGAAGAAAGAGGGACGGCTCATCACGGGCGGCGAATCGGCGGAAGGCGAGGGCTACTTCATCAAGCCGACTGTCATCGCGGACATTGATTCGAAAGCGCGCATCTTTCAGGAGGAGATTTTTGGACCTGTACTAGCGGTCGCCCGTGCGAAAGACTTTGACCAGGCGCTGCAACTCGCAAACGATTCCGAGTACGGCCTGACAGGTGCGGTTTTTACTACTAATCCGGCCAACGCCGAGAAAGCCAAAAGGCAATTTTTTGTCGGAAATCTGTACCTCAATCGTAAGTGCACTGGCGCAATGGTGGGGGCGCATCCCTTCGGCGGGTTCAATATGTCGGGGACCGATTCAAAGGCGGGTGGTCCCGACTACCTTTTGCAATTTGTGCAAGCCAAATCGATCGCTGAGAAGATTCTTTAGACGCGGCGGGGCAGCCAATCTGTGGCGGCGTCGACTCGTATGGTCCCGCGCATAGCAATCGCGCCGTACTTCACGCTCGGCACTAAGTGATCGGAACGTTGAGACCCCACGCTATACTCGTAACTGCCCCGATGCGAAGGGGACTGCATAGTCACAACTCTAGGGTCGAACACGATCGACGCGACGAACGGGAACCGCAAGGTTCCCGTTTCGCTTTACTACCTCCGCAAAAATGAAACTCGCTGACCGGATGAACCGCCTTGAGGTTGAATCGGCTTTTGATGTTCTCGTTAAGGCGCGGGCGTTAGAAAGGGCAGGGCGGTCGGTAATCCATCTGGAAATCGGCGAGCCTGATTTCGGCACGCCTCTCAATATCGTCGAAGCCGGAAAGCGGGCGCTCGATGAAGGCTGGACCCACTATGGACCGCCCCAAGGTCTTCTGGAACTCCGCGAGGTGATTGCCCGGCACGTCTCTCGAACGCACGCCATCGATGTTGGACCCCAACATGTGTCCGTTGTTCCTGGGGGAAAACCGATCATCTTTTTCCCGATGCTCGCCTTGCTGGAACCAGGGGACGAAGTACTTTACCCCGATCCCGGATTTCCAATCTATCGCTCGATGATTCAGTTTTTGGGTGCTCGGCCGGTGGCGATTCCCCTGCTCGAAGAAGATGGCTTTTCTTTCGATCTCGATTTTCTGCGGAAGGCGATCGGGCCGCGCACGCGGATGCTGATCCTCAACTCACCGCAGAATCCTACTGGCGGTGTCATTCCAGAGCTGCAGATTCGCGAGATTGCGGAAATCGTACGCGACCGTGACCTGGTGGTCCTCTCCGATGAGATCTACTCGCGCATCTACTACACCTCCGAACCTCCATTCTCGATCGCGAGTATTCCCGGCATGCTCGAAAAGACGATCATTCTGGATGGATTTTCGAAGGCCTATGCCATGACGGGCTGGCGGCTCGGTTACGGAATCATGCCGGAATGGCTGGTCGATGCAGTCAACAAGCTCATGGTCAATTCAAACTCATGTGCTGCGACATTCACGCAGAAAGCGGCCATGGAAGCGCTGACGGGGCCGCAAACGGATGTCGAGAACATGGTGGCCGAATTTCGTCGTCGCCGTGACGCTTTTTGCGCCGCGCTCAAGGAAATTCCCGGGTTTCGCTGTACCGTTCCGGGAGGGGCGTTTTATGCCTTCGCCAACGTTTCGAAGACTGGCCAATCTTCCGGAGACCTCGCCGATTTTCTGCTGCAAGAGGCGGGCGTTGCTTGCTTGGACGGCGCTTCCTTCGGCCAGCACGGGGAAGGCTATTTGCGGTTCAGCTATGCTAACTCGATCGAAAACCTCATGGAAGCAACCCGCCGGATAAAAACTGTTCTATAATCTGAAGTTACGGGTCTCATGCTCCTTTCGATTCAGGGCATCCTCATTAGCGTGGCCATTAGTGGCCCCGCCTGAGACCTCGTGCATGAAATAGTTTTGAGGCCACCGGCGGGACGAACCGATCGGTGGCCGTTTTGCTTTTAGGGATGTTTTTGGGACATTACAGAAGAGTTGAGGAACTCGCGTTATGAAAGTCTTTACCTTCGACACCACCCTGCGGGATGGCACGCAAGGCGAATCCGTTTCGTTCTCCGTTGACGACAAACTGCTGATTGCAGCCAAGCTCGATGAGCTTGGTATCGATTACATCGAAGGTGGCTGGCCGGGCTCTAACCCGAAGGACAAGGAATTCTTTGAGCGGGCGAAATCGCTCAAGCTTAAGAACGCCAGGCTAACCGCTTTTGGTGCTACGCGTTTTGCCAAGAACACGGTGGACAAGGATCCAAATGTCGCCGGACTGGTTGCAGCGGAAACGCCGGCCGTCTCAATTTTCGGCAAAACCTGGGACTTTCATGTCCGCCGCGCGCTGGGCATCACCGAAGACGAGAACCTGGTGCTCATCTCTGATACGGTTTCCTATCTGAAGTCTCATGGCCGTGAAGTGATTTATGATGCTGAGCACTTCTTTGACGGCTACAACGCGAATCCTGCTTATGCGCTCCGCACGCTGGAAGCCGCTAAGGAGTCGGGAGCGGACGTGCTTTGCCTGTGCGACACGAATGGAGGTACGCTTCCCGGGCGCTTAGCAGAGGTTGTTGCTGTCGTGCGCGCCCGCTTCGATGGGATTCTAGGTATCCATTGTCATAACGACTCGGAAGTTGCGGTCGCAAACACTTTGGCGGCCGTTGAAGCCGGGGTAACACACGTCCAGGGCTGTATCAATGGCTACGGAGAACGCTGCGGAAATGCGAACCTCTGTTCGATCCTTGCGAACCTGGAGCTAAAGCTCGGGCACACCACGATCGGACCCGACAACCTCAAAAATTTGACGAGTGTTGCGCGCTTTGTTGCCGAAGTTGCGAATTTGCCCATGCGCCGCGAACAAGCCTTCGTGGGCAGCAGCGCATTCGCTCATAAAGGCGGCATCCACGTGAGTGCTGTGATGAAAGACTCTTCGACCTATGAGCACGTGGCTCCGGAAACGATCGGAAATAGGCAGCGGGTGCTATTGAGCGATCTCTCCGGCCGCGGCAATGTTGCTTATAAACTCAAGCAACTCGGCTTCAAAGAAAGCCTCAACGACTCCACGGGCCGCGAGATCCTGCAGCGCATTAAGCAGATGGAGCATCAAGGTTACGATTTTGAGGCCTCCGACGGTACTTTTGAACTGCTCATGCGCGAGGCTGCGCATCCCGAGTTTCATCCGTTTGAAGTAGTCCGGTACGAAGTTTCAACCGAGCTGCAAAGTGGCACCGATGAAACCGTCACCACGGCAAGCGTTACCCTGCGCGTCGGGGACTCGGTCCACTCCTCCACTGCCACCGGCCAGGGCCCGGTGCATGCCTTGGATATTTGCCTGCGCCAGTGTCTCGCCTCTATCTACCCGGCCATCACGAGTGTCCGCTTGACTGATTACAAGGTGCGTGTCCTCGGCGCGAGGGGAGGAACCGAATCGAAAGTCCGCGTACTGGTTGAATGGACCGACAACAAGCGAAGCTGGGCAACGGTCGGCATCTCCGATAACGTCATCGACGCAAGCTGGCGCGCTCTGGTAGATGCGCTGAGGCTGGAACTCATGCGACTGCTCGAGAAAGACAGTCCATCAAAAATCGCCGTTCGCGACTACAGTTGGGCCGTCTGAACACAGCTCGTTAAAAAGCGCATAGACTCGAAGGAATGTCTCCGAATTCTGCAATCTCTTCGAAGTCAAGCAGCAGCCACCGGCAACAAAGGATTTCCCACGGCCGCGACCAGCGCAAGCGACTGAGCCGGACGAAGCTGGCTGAGTTGCGTCCGCGGCCGCGCAACTTCGATCCTGTCGAGCATCTCCTGAATGCAACGGTCGGGCGCGTGCCTCGGCTGCTTCCGATCAAATACGAACGTATGTCGGCCTCGGCCTTTGCTTTCTTTCGTGGTGCCGTAGCCATCATGGCCGCCGATTTGGCTAGGGAGCCACACAGCGGCTTGACCGTGCAGCTCTGCGGCGATGCTCATGTGCAGAACCTTGGATCATTCGAAACACCCGACGGACATGTAGTATTTGACATCAATGACTTCGACGAAACCGTCGCCGGGCCCTGGGAATGGGATGTCAAACGTATGGCTGCCAGCATTGTGCTCGCCGGACAGGAATGCAATCATCGGCGTTCAGGATGCGAGGACGCCGCCGAAACTTTCGTTACTAGCTACTGCAAAAGCATTGAAGAACTTGCTGAGCAACCCGTACTGATCGCCGCGCGCCACCTGATTCGCCGTATACAAAGGGCCGAGCCCATTTCGGCGGCGCTCAAGCAAGCCGCGCGAGCCAACCCGCTGGAATTGTTAAAGAAGTATACGGAGAGCGCGCCAAACGGGCACCCGATATTTCGGAAAATCACGCCGATTTTATGGAGATTACAGGGTCAGAGACGGCGCGAAGTGATCGAAGCCCTGCCCCTCTACCGTGAATCACTGCCACCCGAGCGACTGCATCTCTTCGATTTCTTTCATCCGGTTGATGTGGCATTCAAGGTGGTGGGGACCGGAAGTGTCGGCCTGCGCGATGTTGTTGTGCTGATGGAAGGCAATGGCTCGAAAGATCCTTTGTTTCTCCAGATCAAACAGGAAGTGGCCTCGGCCTATGCTCCTTATCTCAAAGGTCGTCCTTACCAAAACCAGGGCTGCCGGGTAGTGGAAGGCCAGAGAAAAATCCAACCGGTCTCGGATCTCCTGCTTGGGTGGACACGGGTCGGCGAGCACGATTATCTGGTCCGGCAGCTGAACGATCACAAAGTCGGTTTGGATCTGCAGCAGTTGCGCGGGGAGGGGCTGAATAGTCTGGCGGTGATCGCCGGCGAACTTCTGGCGCGGGGCCACGCCCGCTCAGGTGATGCTTTGACAATCAAAGGGTACATTGGAACTTGCTCGAAGGTCGTAAACGCGATTGCTAAATATGCGTTGAAATACGCGGAGTTGACCGAAGCCGATTTCGCTTCGTTTCAGAAAGCGGTCAAAACCGGGCGGGTCAAGGTAGCAGCCTGAACACGGTCGTAGTCAAAAAAAAACAGCGCGTTCAAAAAATGCGAACGCGCTGATATCGACACAATGAGCGGGTGTGCCCTCACTTGATGGTCAGTGGTGAGCCTCCGAACTCACCACTTTTTATCCGCGAGTGCAATGATTACTGCAGTTTAGGTGCCGCAGCAGGATGGTACGTAAGCTATTGAAAAATGGGGTGCGCCTTTGTGATTGCCGTTATACAAGTGGATAACGCCTCACCGCGAGGATAGTGGAGCGGTCCTAAAGCGGTCGGAGTGGATAATGACCTTAGCGCAATAGGAGCGGGACGCCTGGGAGGAGAATGCCAATCAGCTTCATTTCCAAAACAGAGGACGGTTTCGGAATTCTGGAACTCGCTGGAACGTTGACACTCGGACCATCACTCCGAGATCTGCGGGAGAACGTGAGAAAAGTCCTTACCGATACGAAGCTCGCCGGGCTCATCGTAAATGTGACCGAGGTCACCGCAGTCGATAGCGCAGGACTAGGAGAACTCACGGTGTTATACACGGTTGCGAGTAAGCGGAGCTGCCCCGTTCGGCTCGTGGGCGTGAATCCGGCATTGCGGAAAATGCTGGAACTCACCCGCTTGGATGCCGTGCTCCCCTCGGCTGATGATATGGCTAGCGCAAAAAAAGAGATCCGCGCGGGTTAGTGCCCGCGCGGCGTGTTAAAGCCTCGGATCGCGCCAGCCGGAATCCTCGAACTGTGTTTATGAGCTGCTTCTGCTCTCTCCGCCGTATTTAGCAACCGGATCCAGGAATACGGACGCACCGCTCGTCGCTTTTACTTTTCCGGTGAGGATATCGGTATTGTTCTCTTTCTTGCCATAGAGCGCCTTATTGCCGTCCTCGTCGGCGCGCAAGGTTCCGCTCTGGAGCGAAAGACCACCGAACACGCCCCGGGAGCGCGACCAGGATAGGATGTCGGCCTTCATGGTGGCATCCGTCTGCGCCGTAGCGTCGCGACCCACCGGTCCGGCTGCGGCCGATGCTTCGCCTCCCAACGTGAACTTGCTGGTGAGGACTCCTTTCATGCCCTTGTCACTCATCACCAGCATCACGATGTCGGCCGACTCGCCGCCAACCTGTAATCCGAATCCGCCGCCCTCAACCCGCATGGCGGCTGGTGCAGTCCAGCCGTTCCCTTCCGGGTTCCGGCAGGTAGCGTAGCCCTTCCCATACTTCCCGGAAAACATGAAGCCGCCCTTCTTCATGTTGGGAATCACAATCACGCAATACGCTTTGTGAAAAAGATCACTCGGAATGGCCTTATCTCCGGCCCCCATGATTTCGTCGAGAACTTTCCCTGATTCGCTAAGCCGTTGTGTATCCGCTTCAGCTGCCATAAGAGGCAGCGCAAGGGCGAGCAGCGGGGCAACCAGCAATTTACTTGACATGGATAATCCTCCCTTTCTCAATCCATCTAAACCACTTAGTGAGTGCCACTTCATGATATGCCTTTTTATCGCTTAATAGAAAATCTGCAGCAGCCGAATTAGTCGTGGTCAGCCCGCAGATTGGCTTTGGTGTGCCACTAGTTGCTGCTGCCGTTCGCGCTGTTCATCTTCCTCATTGCTTCTTCGACAGCTTTTTTCATGCTCAAAGTATCCGCTCCCTGGCTTGGTGGGTAATCCTGCAAGCTCTTCAAATGAGCTTGAAGGAACGGCGTAGCGGCGGTGGGCGCCCAGAGTTTAGATGCAAGGAACTTGCGCCCTATGTAGCCCCATTCAGCCGACTCAGGATCCATTTTCTCCATCGGGTCCATGAGCAGATTGAAAAGGTAGGGCACGCTCGGATAGTATTTCTCGTTCCACCAGCTTCCTTCCTTTTTCACGCCAATGTGCATTTTCCATGCATCCACACGAATCGCCATCAGGTCCGTCTCGTCATAGTAAAAGATTTCTCGGCGCGCCGACTTATCCGATTTGCCCGTCCAGAGGTCGAGATTGTTATAACCGTCCAGGTGAACCTTATAGTTCATTGACCCCATCTTTTTGCCTGTAAGTAGGTCTTCTTTGAGGTTCGGAATTCCGGCAGCAGCGGCAAGCGTGACATAGAGGTCCTCATGGCTTTGAATGCCGTTTGAAACCCTCCCCGGGGGGATGTGCCCTGGCCAGCGGATCAGGCAAGGTACTCGCATTCCGCCCTCCCACGTAGTGCCTTTCTCGCCTCGGAACGGTGCGTATCCGCCGTCCGGCCAAAACAGAAGCTCGTTGCCGTTATCCGTCGTGTAGATCACGATCGTGTTGTCCGCCACGCCGAGATCCTGAAGCTTTTTGAGAATAGCTCCCACATGTTCGTCGTGCTCGAGCATCCGGGCGCGTACCACGTCCTCTTCAGCCCGCCCCTCGTTCACCGCCATCTGCACATACTTTGGATTTGGATGCGACCAAATGTGGATCGCGGTTGAGTTGAACCACATAAAGAACGGCTTGTCGCCTTTTGCGTTCTTGTCCATCCAGTCCAGCGTGTACTTCAGAACCTCCGCGTCGAAGGTCTCCATCCGCTTGCGGGTGAGCGGGCCGGTGTCTTCAATCTTCTGTCTTCCCACTCTTCCGAACTTCGGGTCGGTGGTCGGGTCATCCTGGTCCGTGGCCCATGTGTGAAGTACGCCACGCGGCCCCAGCTTCTGCTTGTATTCGGGATTCTTCTGTCCGGGATAATCCAGCTCCTCGGGTTCTTCCTCGGCGTTGAGGTGATAGAGATTCCCAAACCATTCGTCGAAGCCGTGGACCGTCGGCAGAAACTCGTTACGGTCTCCCAGGTGATTTTTCCCAAACTGGGCGGTTGCGTAGCCCAAAGGTTTGAGGACCTCCGCCAGAGTGGGGTCCGACTTCTGAATTCCGCGTGACGACCCAGGGATTCCGATTGTTGTCATCCCTGTCCGAACCGGGAGCTGGCCCATAATGAACGCAGCACGTCCCGCGGTACAGCTCGGCTGGCCATAATGATCGGTAAACAGGATCCCGTCTTTGCCGATACTGTCAATATTGGGCGTCGTACCCATCAATCCGTGCGTATAAGCGCCAACATTCCAGTAGCCGATGTCGTCGCCAAAGATGACGACGATATTTGGTTTTTTCTCTTGAGCGCGCGCATTCTGCGGCAGTGTTCCGAGTAGCGCTAACGCGGCTATTCCCGCCACGACTCGAATGCGTGAACCAGCAACGCAGCTTGAACCCCTCATCGTCTGATCCTTTCGTCTTTCGCTCACCGGACAAACCAGGACGTTCGTCTCCTCGCCCTGTGATGTCAAGCTTTTCCGTTGGGCTTTAAATTTTCTCGGTCCCAATGCCGGCGCTCCGAAGGCATACATGGATTCCGTTGTCCTCCAGAGGCGCCCGGGTAATCGGAAACCTTCACGGGAAAGTGTCTCGAGAATTAACTTTGGCGGTTAGCCGGGTTTTGAGGAATTGGGGAAATTCCTGATTTCAGGGCAGTAAATTTCCCTGGTACCAGAGCCGAAGTGTGCGAACCATATTCTTGCGCGATTATTCCAGCCCTTCAAACTGTGACGAGCCCCAGTCTGATTGCGCACTGAATTAGTTCGGCCGTTGTTTGAATACCTAGCGTCTGCATCATCTCGTATTTGTGACTCTCGGCGGTCCTTGGCGAAATGTTGAGAATACCTGCGATTTCCTTCATCGTGCGTCCCTCGGCAATCAGTTGCAGCACTTCTCGCTGGCGGGAGGTCAGCTTGAATTCGTCTCCTGCTTCGCCATCCTTTGTCTCAATTAAAACGCTGATCACGTCTTTAGTAACCAGCGGGGTCAGATACGCGCGGCCCTGAACAATTTCGTGAATCGCCTGGATCAGTTCGTCGCCGGCTGCGCGCTTTAGCAGAAAGCCGGACGCTCCGGCTTTAAACGCCTGTGCTGCAAGACTTGCGTCGGGATGCATTGTAAGCACAACAATCTTTGCGCCGATTCCTTCCTTCTTCAGCTGACGGATCGCGTCCAGCCCGTTGAGGAGGGGCATGCTGATGTCGGTTACGATGACATCCGGCTTCAGCTGAGCGGCGGCCTGAAGGAGCGCGCGTCCATCGAAAACCGTGCCGACCAGTTCAAACGACTCCTTCAGGAGCAACTCAATGCCTTGCGCAACGATCGCGTGGTCATCGGCAAGCAGAACTCTCGTACGAGGCATGCAGGGTTGTTCGGTTTTCGAAGCGTTATTGGTTCAACTCTGATTATCCACCGCTGTCCGGATCCTTACAGCTGGATGAGACAAAGGTTGAACCGCTCAACACTCGGTATATGGCGGGAACGAGTTCGTCGCCGGCTGTTAACTTGTTGACATAGCCTCGAATCCCAATACGTAGCGCGGCTTTCGCGAGTTGAGGATCGTTGTACACCGTAAGCAGCACAATCACCGTTGCGGGATCGTCCTTCAGGATTTCACGGCTCGCGTCAATGCCGCTGAGTCCAGGCATCGCGATATCGGACACGATGACATCGGGCCGCAGTCTCGCCGCTTCGGCCACCATGCTCACTCCGTCGGCCGCCCTCCCAACCACATGAAACTCAGACGACAATAACGCTTCCATCTCGCAAAGCACCCGCGGATGGTCGTCGGCTATGAGGACGCGTGTCCTTCCGGCCTCATTCTTATCGGTCATTCAGCACACTTATCGGCTCAGGCCGAGGCTTGCTGCCTTCGCTTGGGCTGCTTACCCATTTAGGTCCGCTGTCATTTCGTTTGAAAATGAGGAAATTTACGGACCTGACAAGCAGGAAAAGCACTGATGTCGCGACCTTTGCTCTCGGAAAACGCCTTGCGTCTAAAGCGAACTTGCAGCTGCCTTCATGACCAAAGGGATAGTGCGGACACAGGGTACGCGAGCCCGCACACGGGTCCCTTTCTGGGGGCTGCTCTCGATGTCCAGCGTGCCGCCGGCCAATCGTACCCGCTCTTCCATGCTCGTTAGACCGAGGCCCCCCTGTCGCCACTCCTTGGAGTCAAATCCTTGGCCCGCATCTGTGACGATCAGCTCCAGTTCGCCGCCGACACGTTCAACTGTAACTTCGGCTTGTCGAGTGCCGGAGTGTTTTGCGGCGTTATGCAATGATTCCTGTGCCACGCGATAAAGGCAGAGCGCCACGTCTGGCGGAATCACCTCCGAATCGAGGCTAGTCTTCACATTTACCTTCATACCGCTAAGCCGGTTCAGTTCATCGGCGTGTTGTTGTAGCGCCGCAGCGAGGCCAACATTCTCCAATGCCGCCGGATGAAGCTCATGTGAAAGCCGATGAATTCCGTCGTGCAGCAGACCCAGTCGACTCTGCAGATCATCAATTCGTCGATAGTCTTTCGGCATGAAGGCGCTCAGATCACGTCGAATCGAACTTACGAACATCGCGACAGCCGCAAGCTGTTGGCTCAGGTCGTCGTGTAGTTCCCGGGCGATTCGCTTGCGCTCGTCTTCCTGCGCTACGATCAACCTGCCGGCCAGATCCCGCACTTCGTTGCGGCTTTTCAAAAGCGTGCGTTCGATGCGCCGTCGATGCGAGCGCTGCAGCAGCAGCCCTACGATTAATCCTGTCTCCGCGAGGCAAAGAACGCCTACGCCTGCAATCACCCACTTGTACTGTTCCCAAGGGGA
>Ga0126381_100005140_pt1 | contig 14340 bp, 11 predicted proteins | sample PanSoiMetPlot_28_FD_96465 | JGI IMG/M metagenome (GOLD analysis project Ga0126381, IMG submission 96465) | Tropical forest soil microbial communities from Panama - MetaG Plot_28 | ecosystem: Environmental > Terrestrial > Soil > Tropical forest > Bulk soil | place: Panama | collected 2016-02-17
ACTTACTGTCGAGCTTTTCATGGCCCTGTAGGTTAGGTGGCCTCCTCGGCGCAGGCGTATTCTCATGAGGCTGCCCAAGGCGTCTCAGGGCTCATGTCACCCTTGCCTAGCGACCCACGGAGAACCTTCCTACATTGCTGGTTTGGTAGTCCGCAAGTTTGATGTCGTCGATTTCAATTTCTTTTCGGATTTGCCGTCCTACCTCTTGCGTCCTAAAGATTAGTGACGTTCCCGGACAAAGGCTCGGGCTGCTGTTGGTATCGGCGTTCCCTTCCCATTTCCAGAAATTGATATCCAGCGTCCCGACAGGACTGACTAAGTCGGGCGCCGAAGATGCAGACCAGTCTCGCGAAATCAGCCCGGGACGCGGTGCCCCATCTGCGCTGAAGGGACACGGCATCTCCGAGGAGGACACCGTCGTCAGGACAGTTGGGGTCGCGAAAGCATATCTGCAGCGAAGAGAATCGGTGGCGTACCCCTGCACAATGGCACAAAAGCCCAGACCTGGAACTTTAAATTCACCAGAAGTCGCAATAATTCGTTTTGTTTCTCCGTTTTGAAAGGTGCTCAGAGCGAAGGATATGTGCGCTTGAACCGGAGTAGGTTTCACGTGTTCAAAGAATGCTTTCTTCACTTTAAAGGTGGAATTGAAACCCTGATCCTCCGGAAACAGATGCTCCCCAACACGATTCCATCCCGAACTCCAGCCCTGTCCATCTGGAGCGTGCAGGCTCAACATCGCTCCATCTACGCTGACGCTGGTAGCCGCAGCGATCGCCCGAACCTTTATAGGTATTTGGATCTCCACATCCTTCTCCTCCTGCCGAGCCACAACGTTGGGCGCAGGTGGCTTCGCCTCATCGAAGGCTAGTTGTACAGGCTGGCTTCCGGTTGGCGGCAACACATACTCCCGAGCGACTAACGTCTGATAAGGAGTAGCCACTACCACGAGGAAAATGGCTAAGGCTGAGACAGCCAACAAGCCTCGGGACGAAGCTGTCCTGCGACCGGCATATTGCCAGAGAACGGCCGCAATACAACCAATCGCAAGAATTCCTTCTTGCAAAGTGTCGGAACCTGACGAAAAGCTTTGGCTGGGTACGTAGGCCGCGACGGTCGCCACGATCGCGACATACGCACCGACGGCGAGTAAGGCAAGCAGAAATTGTGTAATGTTTGCGGTCACTGTGGCCAGGGTCGCAGCGATCATGACTACGAAAACAATGGAACCGGATTGGGCTGAAACGATCGCAGACAGTGCGGGCAAAGGCGATCCAAAACCAGCTTTTGCAAATAAGACCGATCCAGCGATCAGCGTTGGTACGCTGATAAAGACAAGCATGAATAGTAGTTTCGCTGCCAGCAGTTTTTTCCAGTCATAGGGTTTGGTCACCCAAAACTGGCGATCCCCGACTAGCTTCTCCCCCTGAACCACGCGGACTACCAACGTGCACCAGCTAACTACAACGGCGAAAGTGAGTCCTCCGGTCAAGAAGTCGCGCAGCCGATTCTCCGATAGTCCCCGCGGAACCCACTCGTCCGGTTCGTTCCAGATATAAGCCGCCAGAACGGCAAGCGAGAGCAAAATCTCCGGCCAGTGATGGCGAATGTCTTTCTTGAAGATGTGTAGGACTTGCTTCATCGTTGTTCCTCAGTAACGTTGCGCGAGCCACACTTAGCCATAGCGAGAAAAATGGAACGTAAAGTCATACTCGTGAAGGTCACGTCCTTAGGTTCTCCGAGAAGCTGCCGGATCTCTGCACACGTACGCTCCTGGTTAAACTGACTCTCAATAAATCGAATCACGGGCCCAGAATTGCTGGTTCGCATCCAGGCCGCAGGCCACTTCTGCGGAAGGCAAGGAATTTTCTCAAACTTCAGTTCAACTTCCCGGAAACGCTCGCGCAGTGTCGAAAGGTCTTCAGAAAAACGCAACTGCCCTTGTTCCATGTAGCCGACGTGGCTTGCGAAGCTCTCGGTTTCGGCCAAGTCATGAGACGAAACCAGAGTGGTGGATTCCGAAGCCCTTGCAAGAAGGCCTTCGATCAACTGATCGCGTACCAACGGATCGAGTCCGCTAAATGGCTCATCCAGAATGATGACCCTGGGGTGGTAGGCGAGAGAACCGGCAAGGGCAGCCTTCATTCGCATACCGCGCGAAAGATCCTTTAGTTTGCGTTCCGGGGGCAACTCGAATCGCTGAATCAGCTCGTCCTCTAATTTCCTATCCCAGGTCGGATAAAACGGCCGTAGATAGCCGAGGAAACCTGCGACGGTCATCCACAATGGCAACTCCTGGTTTTCTGAGACGTATCCGATTAAAGCAAGAGTTCGCGGGGCAATTTTCCTGGAGTCAATTCCTAAAATCTCGGCAGTCCCGCCGGTGGGGCGAAACATGTCCATCAGAATTTTTATGGTGGTGGTTTTGCCGGCACCATTAGGCCCTACCAAGGCGTAAATAGCACCCTCGGTTATGTCCAGGTTCAGTCCAGCCACAGCAGCCACCTTGCGGAACCGCTTGCTTAGGTTCTTCGTTCGAATCGCGCTATTCACCCCGCAGCCTCCCCCAGGCAATCGCCGGTCCGTCTTTCACCCAGAATGCTAAACCCACGATGACAAACAACAAACAAGCCAACCCTCGCAAATAGAGTCTCTTAAGACAGCTAGGCTAGCGGCAGTCATAGCACTGGAGCAGGTCTCCGCATCGAGTAGCACCAAGCTTTCCCACTATTGCGATTGCGCTCAAGGGTGGCCGAGATTTTGAGATCGCAATGCATTTTACCCAGAGGCGGGCGTTGCTTGGCGAAAAGATCCCAGTGACACTCAAGATGCCCAAGCCGGGGTTGAGGAGCATAACCGCAACAACACGAGCAGCGTCGCGACATCTGCGATAACACCACATGATTATCAATTGGTTACACGCCAAGTGCGTGTTTGGGTGGCCTAACGGGCGGGCAAATTAGAAAAGCCATCTGCGCTGGCGTCGCAACTGTCGCATAGAATCGTGATTCCTTGAGCGTAATCGCGGGTCTCAGGTCTCTGCCTGAACCTCGACCCGACCTTGGCGAATCGCCTTCTTAAATGCGGCATGGTCTTGCTCGGTCTTGTCCGCATAAGCTTTACCGAAAGCCGCTAAGGCTTTGTCGAAGACGTCACTCTTGCCCATATAGCCGGCGATCATGGCAGGGTCGCCGGATCGTGCGTGGGCGCGTGCCAGCGTCCAGCCGCACAAGCGGGCGTAATCACCTAGGCTGACAGGTCGGAACAGTTCGACGAGCGGTTTAAGCTTCATGTCGCGTAACTGGCGCAAATAAAAATGGCGCTGTCTTTGGTCGTGTGTCCACCCCAAAAAGATATCGCTCGCTGCTTGCATCAGGTGCTGGCCGACTACCACTCTTTGCCCGTGGTTCGGATAAGTGCTCCTGCCGAGATAGGTTTCAAGTACCGAGGGTCCCGCCTGCTTGATCTGTATGAACAATGGGTCATCCCCAGCAGCCATCAACAGCGCCACACCGCATAACGTGCCTACGCTGCCGATCCCAACCACCTTGATCGCAACGTCCATCACTTTATACCGGTCGAGTAATATCTTGCGATCGTCGGACAGGCTCTCCCGGTACAGAGACAACGCGCGCTGAATGTCCTCTACGCTGATCCGGTGAGCCTGATGATAGATGAGTGGCGGCACATCCTTGATCACATAGCGCCCGCCACGCGCCTGCACCAACTTGGGGAACTCGTGCTCAGGAACCTGGTGGGTTTCCGCTTTTTCAACTTGCTTTTTCGCCATATGCCGCCGGGCCTTGCGATGGATATCCGCCATCGCGTCGCCAAGCGTGAGACTCGCGTACCAGATATCCAGGACCATCATATCGGCATATTCGAGCATGTGCTCGCGATAGGAGCGCACGCAAGCTAACGCCGCTTCACGCTGATCGGCGGGGGAAAAACCATTCGAACGTGCCGCGAACAAGAAGCTTGTGGTAAGCCGCTTCAGATCCCATTCCCAGGGGCCGGGAAAAGTCTCATCGAAATCGTTGATATCGAGAATCAGGCGGCGCTCAGGGGTGGCAAAGCCGCCAAAGTTAAGCAGGTGGGCATCGCCGCAGAGCTGTGTGTTCAAGCCCGACACCGGTGTAGGTGCCAGGTCTGCAGCCATGATGTTGGCGGTGCCTCGATAAAAGGTAAAGGGAGAGACCATCATTCGACCGTAGCGGATGGGAATGAGCTCCGGAATGCGGCCTTTGCTGGATTCGATTACCAACTCGACCGGATCGCGGCGGTTCCGGCCGGGCGTCCATTCGCCGTGTTGCTCTCGAGCCACACGCTGGCGCAACGCTTTGCCCGCAGCGTAGCGTTCCTTGCGGCTTTCGGGAAGGGCTGAAACCGCGGCATTGTTACGCGGGCGGGGTCTTGACGGAAAGGGAGTGACAACGGCTGCCATGAAGCCTCCTTCTTGGACATTTCATCGCAATGAGAGTAAGCGGACCTGCTTGGCTATAAAGTTGAGGTCTCACCGCACTCGCAAGCCCTGAGCTTCTACCCAATTTTGCGACCTTTAGACTGGGTGACGACTGGACAAAATGACAGAGGCCAGATCATTCCAGCTCTTATCAGCATCAGCCGCATCTCAGCATTAGCACAGCATCAACACGATCACGACATCTGCGATAGCGTCACATGTTTATCTATTGATTAACAGAAGCGTGTCATTTCATTGACGTTGTTTCTCAACCCCGACGGTTTTTGACGGGAGAAGGGGAAAGAAGACATCTAAGAGACACCCCCCGTCGACATGTTGAACTCGGCGCGTCCCTTGGTTGTCGGGGCGTGACGCTGAGCGGTCCTGGGCACGTTTACGGGGCGAATAAAAAGCGCGCGGTCACACTGGCAACAATGGTGGAATCAAGGGGTCTTGAAGGCTATTTCAGCACGGTATGGAAGTGATTTGCCATCCTGGACAATAGGGCTGAACTTCCATTTTCCAACGGCGTGAGAACATGCCATAAACAGTCCAGGCGCGCATTCACCAGCAATTTGCTCGATTAAACCGCCGTCGGAATCAACGGCAACTCGAACGGCGCAGCTCAATCCGGATGGAGTTCCCGCTGGAAAAGCGGGATCCACAACATTCGACGCAAGCTTACGCGCTTCTACGTCCGTCAGCATCTCCGTCGGACCATAGGCGCGGGTATTGAAATCGAAATTTACAACAGATTCGACTTGCATCGGAACGCGGTTCCGGAGAACGGGTTTGAACTTCCATCGCATGATCTGTCTTCGAGCTGAATCATCGGCGCGCTCGATGGCAACGCTGAGCGGAAGGACTTCCCTTACTTGCCCCTTTTTGTCTATGGACACAAAATAACTGGTTTCCCCGGTCGTTTTACCATCGAGAACTTGCGGCCAGATGATTTCCAATTTTTGCAGAGCTTGCTGTGCGAGCTCCGTTTGATTCAGAGCAACGGTACCAATCTGAGCTTCCTTGGGAGTTTGAACTTGGATTTTGAAAAGGCTCGCGTCAATATTCTTCATCTCTTCGAGCGTCGTAACACGTGCCAGGAGACTGTCACCTTGGTCAATCTTGTACGTGACTAGGCGCGCCACTCTCTTATTCGCAAAGGGGCGGTAATCCGAAAATGTAACGGCATGCCCAGGCGAACCTACAGTTTCCATCATCCCCGAGCGACTATAGCCGCAGATCTTCCCCTGTGGGTCAAAGCACATTTTCCCGGATTCATCGGCTTGACCGTTCGCTTTGGTTATCAGCTGATCACCAGGTCGCCAGGCGTCGAGAATTGGCCGAGGGTCAACCACAGCGATTGCCAGCGTCTGTAATCCAATTGGGATATAGTCATCCGAATCCTGCTCAAAGACATCGTCGCCGTTCACTACGAGAGTTTGCGAGAACTCCTGCGATGCGATCGTCCGCCGCCATTTGGCCGGAGATACCCAGTAAATCTCCAAGTCAACATGCTCACTGAAATCCGCTCGTTCGGTAATCGCAGCACGGAGGTGAAATGGAGGAGTGCCGGGTTCGGTGAGAACCGCTTGAACAACACTTGGTCCGTGATCTTCTACATTCCCCGACGCTATTGCCGGTGGTTGGGGTTGGGGTGAAACGGACGAGGTCTTCCTAGCTGCGCAACCGATCATCAGGCTACCCATAATTACCGCAGCCAGCACGTCGATTTTGAGCTTTGGCATTTTCCTCCCTGGTTGCGAAACGCGCAAAGTGTACACGATTTGTTTTGAAGTTGTGACATCGCCTCTCTAGAGCCGGAACCTTCGATGTTGTTTGCGACGGCAACGGGCTTGCCGTCTTTCATCGCGGGCTGGAATCTCCATTGCTTGACGGGACGCGGCGGGACGGCTCGGCACTGGCATTACATCTTCCTTCGCCCTTCGCCGTCCGAACGTCTAGCAGATCTTTTCTCGATCTTCCGTCGAGGACTTCTGACGCCGGCCACTGAACTCCCGTGAGTTCGGCCAGTGTTGGGGCTAGGTCGACGAGTTGTACTCTGTCAGTAATGCGTTGCGCCCCGATGTGCCATCCTGCCAGCACAAACGGAACGTGGGTGTCGTAAGGCCAGGGGTCTCCGTGGGACGTGCCCGTAGCTTTGGAAGAAAACAGTGTCCATTGATGCGTCAGATAGTACACATCACCACTACGAGTGGGGAATGCGCTATTTCTGAGAATTGGGCCGATCCAATCCCGCACTGAATCTAGGTGCGTCACGTCATAAAATCCATCCACGCCAGGGACATTTTTCACCTGCGTAGTCAATGCATCGGTGGCGGCGGAAAGCGTGATCTTATGGCGCGCAAGTTCAGCGCGGTCGAAATACAACATCGTGTCGGTTTGACCAGCAAACCAATGCATCTTGCCCGAGACCTTGAATATGGTGTTAAGTTGACCTTCTACAGATTCGAGCGCTTGAGAAAACGGCAGTCGGCGAGCTGCTTTGTTATTTCTGAGCGTGAGTTCAGCTTCGGGCGTCGGCTCGGCTCCGTGATCAGCCGATAGCACCCATAATATGTTATCGGAGCCAATCCGCGTGGTAAGAACATCAACCAAACGGCCCAACGTTCGGTCAAGTCGAACCTGCTCATCTGCGATCTCTGGACTATCTGGTCCGTATGCGTGTCCTACGGCATCGTTGGAGGAAAACCCGACAGCCAGCAAGTCAGGCGCATTGTGCTCATTCTCTCCCAGGTGATTAGATCTGACCGCCGTCTCGGCAAGCGCTTCCAGCAACTCGTCTCCAAACGGCGATCCGTAAACTGCGCTATTTAGCTGGCGGCCAGGTTGGTTCGGCATTTCATGAGGAAATTGCCCATCAACTTCCTGGGCGTGATAGGCAGGGGAAGAAAGCGGCAGAACAGTTGTCCATTGTTTGCCAGCGTAAGAATCAACCACATGCCTGTGATTGAATGCTTCGACCCAATCGGGCACCCGATCGCCGTAGTAGCGGCTTGTGATAAAGCGGCCGGTATCGTGCGAAAACCAGAAAACACCCTGGGGATGATGCCCCGCCATGAGTATGGCTGCTCGGTCTTTCAACGAAATCGAAAAAACCTGAGCGCTCGGATATGAGGACTGAAGCCAATCGCTGAAATTTTCGCCAAGAAGATTTTTCGGCGATACAGCCGGGCCGGTTTCTCCTATTAATGGCGAATTGGCATCCTCGACACAGTAGCTCATCTTCCCGCTTTCCCGGTCGTACCAGTCATTTGCGACGATACCCGTGTGAACAGGATCTCGCCCAGAAAGCAGCACAGAATGGCCTAGACAGGTTTCGGTGGGCATGTGCTCGTAGTTGGCATTTACGAAATTCGCCCCCCGCGTTACGAGGAAGTGGAGCCCTCCGGTCTCGTATGGAGCAAATCGCTCCAGGTAGTCAGCACGCATCTGGTCAACCACCACCAAGACGATCAGTTTCGGGTGTTGTTGACCGTAGAGCGGGAAAGCGAGTGCGGGTAGGGCCAAGGCCAAGACAGCGGCATACTGGGAGAGTGTTCTCATACAAATCTGATCCAAGGGTCGTTAGCAATTGTCAGACGTTCGAAAGGCGCTGAAACGGCTCTCATTGCCGTTTGCTTTCAGTTTACAAGTTATAGATTTCCTTTTCCGGTGGCAACACAAGGCAATCCGCTTGGGAACATCAAATAGCGGAGTGCAAGTGCAGCCCCCGCCCTGCTCTGGCTGGAACTGCTGGCATTGTCCCCGTCGTTGGCGAGTTTTGATGGCGCTGTGGCGCTGAAAACAGGGCGAATAAAAAGCGCGTTTCATGTGGTTTCGCCAAGCTCGACCCGGAGAGCCAGGCTGAAAAACCGATTTTGATCGCGTTTCACGAAACACGCGGGCGAATGGACTAATGCCACTTATTACAACGTCCGAACTGGCGAGGAGTGCCGCGTCACGACCGGCGAGAGTAAGGACTCGAAGATCATTCCGGTAAAGTCTTATCGAGAAATTCTTCACCAATACCTTTGTAACCCAGAATCCAAATTTAACGGTCCGGATGGCAAGCGCTGTGATTCCTGGACGCGCGGCATCCTACAACGCCGCCACATCACTGCTTCAGCTTTCACATACTGCGGCAAAGAATTTAAGCGGAAATTGGAACAAGGTCCGGCAGATCACGAGACCAATTTCAAAGCTAAGGTGTACGCCAACGGTCGGGTCAAAACCAAGACGATGCACAGGATTCATGATTTTCTTGCCAGAAACAGTCGTGCAACACAAAGGAGCGAAACAAATGCCTTACAAGAATCCAGAACGTAAGCGGCAATGGGAGCGAGAACATCGCGAACAAAGAAATGCGCGGCGACGTCAAATAAGGCGACGTTCTGGAAGCAGCACGGCAGCGGCCTATCGAATACGAGCGAGCATCCAGCCGCGCGGGTGAATCCCTGGTGGAGCCCGGTCTCTACCTCAGCCGTCTCGTTAAGGCGATTGGTATCCGGAAACTGAATCGCCAGGGCTTTGGGAGGCGAATCCTAGAGAAGATCAGTCGTCGACAGCTCGTGAAAGCTTCCACATTGCGGGATTACCAGCGTGGAATCGAGCAATACGCGCGTACAACCCGGCAAAGAAAAAAACGCACGCTGAGCGATTAAGCCAATGATGACGCCCAGATGTGGCGAACAAAGGTCGCAGCTGTGAGTGTCCCCACCGGCATCTGTGATTCGCGTCACAGCGAGAGGCTTGGAACACGTCTAGTATCACCCCTAGCATGTGCATCTATCGCAAACTCGTTTCAGTGCTGCTCGTAATGCTGATACCGACTGCATCAGCTCTTGCGGCGGCTACTTGCCCACGAGGCATGGCGGCTACGAGTAACCCGCGGACAGACATGGCGATGATGGACATGGCACCAGTACAGCTCAGTTTCGCAGCTGCGCAAACCAATTTGTGCTGCCAAGTGTCACCAGCCGAAATCACACCGGGGGCCGCACGAGGGTCAGTGGGGGAAGAAACCAGTGCCGTCTTGATAGCCGGGCCACCAACCTTTCGCACTGTGAGCGCCGCGAGCGCAAACAGGGTTTCCAATCGTCTCCAGAGAAGTAGCTCTCCCCCGCAGGCCCTTCTCTCTGTGTTTCTGATCTAATCCCCAGTCCTCCATTCAAAGTTTCGACGTGAACGGAAATTGTCCACTGACAAGCATATTTGCCGGACCACAAGGTCCATTGGAGGATTTATGAAAAGCAAAAGTTTCATTTCAACGGCACTGATGATCGCGACCCTTTTTGGTGTATCGTCCACGCCTCTTTACACACTGGCACAGAACCAGGACGTCCCGACGAAGAACGAATTAGCAACACTGCTGAGAACCGCAAAGACACCCCTCGAACACCACCGGATCGCCATGTACTACAAACAAGAAGCTTCGCAAGCACGGCGAGACGCGGATGCCCATCGCGCGTGGGCGAATATCTACGGCAAAGGACAAGGAGCTGCTCATTGCACAAATCTCGTGAAAGTTTATGAGCAAGCTACAAAGGATGATGATGCACTCGCAACCATGCATGAAAACATGGCCACTGAAGCAGCGAAGAAGTGACGTGAGTAATGGGTTACGTGATGCCAATAAGCGGGCTATCTGTCGTTTGTCAACGGATGGCCCTCTTTTTTGTGATTTCGATCACAGTGCGCCGTAGCTTGGCCCACAGAAGGGTTTCGCAAGTTTTCAGACAATCAGCTCTGAAAGGATGAATCCGGTGCTTTGGCCTGGCTTTCCAAAACGCCTTCTTTCAGCCCTTAAAGGTCTCTGCTGCCTCGCCCATTCGGATCGGGCAATGCAGGCCTCTGAGATCGCAGAAGGCATTGGGGTTTCGACCTTCGAAACGGGCAAAGTCATGCAGCTGCTCGTGTGGGGTGGATTCGTCACATCCCGACGCGGATCGAAAGGAGGTTTTCAACTGGCAGCGGCAGCGGATCAAATCACTACTGGTGAAGTCATCCGCTTCTTCTTTTCAAAGTATCGGATCGAGCCGGATCTCGATTGTCCGGTCGTGAGCGTTCTTCAAACGTACGGGGCTCCATGCCAAGAAGCATTTGAGCGCCTGACATTGGCCGATATTGCGGCAAAGCGTGGAAAGTCTTCGATCGCTGGTGCCGAAAGGGAGGTTCTGAATCATGAAGCGGTTTAGCTTTTTCGCTGCACTGGCTCTGCTCTTCGCGGTCTCAGCGCCTGCGCAAGACGGGCCACAACTCAAACAACCCGACGAAGGTGTGCCACTGCTCACAGGGTTTGTGGGCTTCGGCACCACTTTCCAACCCGGTCAACAACAGCTTTCGCCGACCATTTCGCCTATCGTCCTCGTGCCGTTTGGTGATAAATGGCTGGTCGAAAGCGAACTCGAAGTGGAAGGTAATTACACCCATACGCCTAATCAGCCATGGGATCATTCATGGGACAAGGGATTTGAATACGCTCAGATTGATTATCTTGCGAATCGTTATCTAACTGTGGTCGGCGGTCGTTTTCTTACTCCATTTGGCATTTTCAATGAGCGCTTACATCCAGGGTGGGTTCGCAATGTACAGACTGCACCCTACATTACTGCAATGGAAATGAGTGATAGCAATGGCGGCATGCTGCGCGGCGGAGTCCCACTAGGGCGTTTTGTGAGCATTAACTACGCGGGTTTCTTCTCGGCGGCAGTCAACAACTCCTGGGAGGGGTCCACGCGGGCCGCCGGCGAACGCGTTGCCTTCTTCTTCCCATCTGCTCGACTGGAAGTCGGCACATCGTTCCAACGTCAACTCCAAGATCAGCATGTCAACACAATTGGGGCAGATGCAATCTGGCAGCTGACCAATGTGCCGTTAGATGTTCGATTCGAATATGCTCGCAACAACACTGTCGGTAGCGGGTATTGGATTGAAGGTGCGTATCGCATGAGAAAAGCCCCGTTCTGGCAGCCGTTCATGGAGAAGTCTCAAGCTGAAGTCCGCTTCGAGCAATTCTTTATGCCGAACGCGATGAACATGGTGGCAGGATCAGGGGATATGGAATTGCCTGACTCGAATGCAATGCGAGTGTTTGCCGGGTGGAGTTATTGGATTCGCCCAGACATTCGAACCAATTTTGCCTATGGGCGCGAATTCATTGACTCGGGTGATCACAATCTTTGGACAGTTGGATTGACGTATCGCTTCGCATTCCCGCTGATTGGAGGCCGCAGATGAAAACCGGAATTTCAATGTTGCTGCTGCTCACCATTGCGTTACTTTTTGTTGGAATCGTTACAGCTCAGAGCTCGAACAATGCAGCTACACCTGGGACGACTTCAAGTCTTACCCAGATCAAAAACAGTTCTACACATAAGCTGCACTTGCCCCCGAATTTTTCAGCGGACGATGCATACAAACAGAATTGCACGCGTTGCCATTCGGAAGTACCGAAACTAAACGAGCGCATGACAAAGACGATCTTGCGGCATATGCGTGTACGCGCCAACATTCCGCAGGACGAGGCAAAAGCTATTTTGGAATATTTGAATCAATAAATTCATAGGAGAACCGCAATGAAAACGTTGCTACCAGTATTTGTGCTATTGCTCGGGTCTGGTATTGCGATTCACGCTAGAGCTGCGGAAACCGGAAAGGTTTGGGAAATTGAGGCCACAAAAGACCAAACATTCGTGGTCAAGGGAGAAAAGAAACCGGTGATCACCGCGAAAGCGGGGGAATCCATCACGTTGCGTATCACCGCTCAGAAAGGCACGTTTCAGGCCAAAGATGGCGCTGTTCACGGGTTTACAATCAAGAGCCTAGCTGATCAGGGCTGGAACATCCGCCTGAAGGAAGGAATTCAGGAAGTTACGCTCAAAGCTCCAGAAAAACCTGGTGAGTATGTCATCGAATGCACCGTACCTTGTGGGGCGCATCATGCTGACCAGAAGATGAAGCTAGTGGTAACACCCTAACGGCAGGGTAAAGTGCGTGGAATAGTCTTTTGAGATAATAGGGATGTTGCGCAGAACGTCACAATTCGCCGCAGTTTTGCTAATCATTGCCGTCGCCGCAATGCCAGTCATGGCCTGCATGGTGCCTGATAGGCAGATGACAGCTGACGAGCAGAGCTGCTGCAAAAAGATGGCACACGAATGCGAGTCGTCCGTGATGCCAGCTTCGCATTCCTGCTGCCAACATCCCGTTGCACGACACCCCGCGAATATCACGAGCATTCGGACCGGGGATATTGCACTGTGTGTGGCAGTCTTGGTCGAGACACCCCTCAGTCCGGCTATTTCGATGAGCGACGGCGCTGCTCATCCATTTGAGTCTCCGCCCGAAAGTCTGTTCAAGATATACACCGTCCTGAGAATCTGATCCTTCTTTGTCGCACCAAAACTGCGAGGACGCCGTAGTTCGTCCGCGCACGACCTCATTTGCCGAAAAGTGTGTGAGGAAAAATGACGACAAGGATAGGAAAGGTCTGGATTTACTGCATATTGGCGAGCACTGCAATCGCGCAGAATGCTCCAGCCAGTCTACAAACGCTGATTGCCGAAGCGCGCCAGAATAATGCCGCAATCAAGGCTGCCGAGCGCGCGATTGATGTTTCACGCTATGGTCCCGCGCAGGCGTCTGCACTGCCCGACACGGAAGTCATGGTGCAGCAATTTTCAGTCGGCAGCCCCCGGCCATTCGCCGGTTACAGCAACAGCGATTTTGCGTATATCGGCTTCGGCGCCTCTCAGGAGCTCCCATATCCGGGCAAGCGTGGACTCAGGGCGCAAGTGGCCCAGCACGAAGTTGCGATTTCAGGAGCCGAGAAGAACGCGGTTGTCTGGGACGTGCTTACCCGTCTCAAGCTGGCGTATTTCCAGCTTGCAGCGTCGCAGCAGATCATCTCTATTCTCGAAAAGAATCTGCAGACTGCTGAACAGATCGATCAAGCAACAGAGGTGCGATATCGGGTAGGAGAAGGAACGCAGGAAGATTTGCTACGGGCGCAACTACAGCGTACTAAGCTCTTGAATGACCTCTCGATGCAGCGTCGCGAAAGCGCGCAGGCGCAGGTCGCTCTCAAGGCGCTGCTGAACCGCGGTCCTGAATCACCCAATATCGTTGCAGAATCGCTCTCAGCTCGTCACCTTCCACCCGCTGACACTCTGATCGCGACGCTACGGGAACAAAATCCGGACTTAGAAACCAGCACGGAACGGATTTCCCAAAGCCAAGCCGCTATGGAGCTGGCGAAACGCGAGAAAAGGCCGGACTTTGGCGTCCAGTACATGTGGCAGCACACGGCGTCGAACTTCCGCGATTACTACATGGCGACGTTCTCGGTAAAACTGCCCAATCGCTCCCGCATTCGAGCCATGGAGGGAGAGGCGCAAGCAAAGTTGGCTCAGGCCCAGGCAGAAAAAGATTCGCGATTAAGGCAAATGGAAAGCGATGTTGGAGAACAGATCGCAACCGCACAGACCACAGAGCAACAGCTGAGTGTCTACGAGCAAGGCCTAATTCCGCAGAGCGAGGCGGCACTCAATGCCGGGCTCGCCGGATATCGCGCTGGCAAGCAAGAATATCAGGCCCTGCTGGCATCTTTCGCGGACACGCTCCAGCTCACCATCGAACGCGAACGAACAATCGCAGAACATGAGTCGGCAATCGCACGGATCGAAGGACTCATCGGGAAGGCAATCCAATGAACTACCGAAGACTTTTCATCATCGCATTTGTGCTTAACATCGCGTTAGCAGGCGCAGCGTATTGGTTTTGGAGATCCTCGCACCAAACGGTCGCGCCCCGACCTCCTGCCGAACATCCCCCGATGGAGGGCTTCGCGACGAATGTTCCGCCAGAAGGCGCGCCTCCAC
>Ga0126381_100005141_pt1 | contig 14340 bp, 10 predicted proteins | sample PanSoiMetPlot_28_FD_96465 | JGI IMG/M metagenome (GOLD analysis project Ga0126381, IMG submission 96465) | Tropical forest soil microbial communities from Panama - MetaG Plot_28 | ecosystem: Environmental > Terrestrial > Soil > Tropical forest > Bulk soil | place: Panama | collected 2016-02-17
TCAATTACGTCACGCTGAGCAAGAACAAGAAGAGTTTGCAGCGGCTGATCATGGGGCCTTGGACGCATGGAGGACGAACTCGCAGCTACGCTGGCGAAGCGGAGTTCGGAGTAGAGGCGGCCATCGATTTCAACGAGTTTCAGCTGCGCTGGTTCGATCATTGGCTGAAGGGGGTCGACGATGGGGTAGATCGCGAGCCGCCGGTGCGGATTTTTGTGATGGGCGGTGGAGATGCGCACAAAACTCCGGAGGGGCGGATTTTTGTTGGTGGGCATTGGCGAGAAGAAAAAGAATGGCCGCTGGCACGGACCGCGGTAACCGCTTATTACCTACACGCGAATGGAGTTCTTTCGACACAGCAGCCGGGAAACGAGGTGCCGAATTCGTATGAATTTGATCCGCGCCATCCGGTGCCGACGCTGGGCGGGAACATCTCTTCGCACAATGCGCCGCCATCGCATCACAATTCGATCGAGCGGCCTGGAGATTCGGAGAACTTGATGGAGCAGGGCGCATATGACCAGCGCTGCCGGGCGGAGGTATGGATATGCAACGACACGCGGCCGCTCTCCACGCGAAATGACGTGCTGGTGTTTCGGACGGAGCCTTTAAAAGAAGATACGGAGGTGACGGGACGGCTGATCGTCAAATTGTGGGCGGCATCAAATGCAGCGGATACCGATTTCACGGCCAAGCTGATCGACGTGTATCCGCCGAACCGTGATTTTCCCGCGGGCGTGGACCTGAATGTCGGTGACAGCATCGTGCGCGGGCGCTATCGGAATTCCCTCGAGCACGCGGACTTGATGAAGCCAGGGGAAGTGTATCCGTTCACGATCGAGATGTATCCAACCTCGCTGGTGTTCGCGAAGGGGCATCGGATCCGTGTCGATATCTCGAGCAGCAATTTTCCGAGGTTCGATGTGAATCCGAATACGGGAGAGCCACTGAACGACAACCGACGCTCGGCGATTGCGGTCAATACCATTTATCACGATGCGCAACACCCGTCGCACATTTTACTGCCGGTCATTCCAGGGGCGAATCGGAAGTAAAAAACAACGTTGATGTGGCGATCAAGGCCAACCCGCAAGGTAATCTCAGGAAATGCTGAAACTTTTTGCTGTCGCGTTATAAACTCCGTGCATGGCCACAAGCCAAGTTGAGGGTTCGAAACCGCCACAACTCGTGCGTCGATTGGGCCGGTTCGACGCCACTATGCTGGTCATGGGTGGCATTGTCGGATCTGGCATCTTCATTAATCCCTACGTTGTCGCCCAGCAGGTGCACACTTCCGCTTTGATTCTGGGAGCGTGGATTGTTGGCGGTGTGATCGCGCTTGCTGGTGCCTTCATCTACTCGGAACTCGCGCAGCGCTTGCCTGAGGTCGGAGGGCAGTACGCGTACTTACGCGAGGCTTACCATCCGCTGTTTGGGTTTTTGTATGGATGGACGCTGCTCTTGGTCATCCAGACCGGCGGCATGGCTGCAGTCACGGTCACATTTGCGCGATATTTTCTCGAGCTGACGCGCTGGCGGACCTCGGAAGCCGCGCTTGCAGTAGTCGCCCTTAGCATCCTCACGATTCTGAACTGCCTCGGTGTCAAAACCGGCAGCACCGTACAGAGCGCACTGATGGTGACTAAGATAGCCGCGATCGCCTTTCTGGTCGGGTGCGGATTCCTGTTGATTCGAGCGCCGAAGCTGCAATGGACGCCCATAATCGATCGGCCTGCGTCTCTCGGCCTGTTCTCCGAATTCGGCGCCGCCATGGTGCCAGTGCTTTTCGCTTACGGCGGATGGCAGACGACGCCCTTTGTCGCGGGCGAGCTAAAAGATCCCCACCGTGATCTTCCCCGTGGACTTCTACTTGGCGTAATCGGCGTGATCGTACTCTACACCAGCGTGAGCCTAGTTTCTTTGCGAACTCTCGGACCGGCGCAGCTTGCTCTCACGAAGACTCCGGCATCGGCGGTGATGCACGCCGCTCTAGGAAATTTCGGTAGCAACCTCATCGCGTGCGGGATCGCGATCTCAACCTTAGGCTTTCTTAGCCAAGGAATTCTCACCGCTCCACGGGTTTATTTCGCAATGGCCGAGGACGGAGCATTCTTTCGCAGCGTGGCATGGGTGCATCCCAGGACGCACGTGCCAGTTGTCGCCATAACATTGCAGAGTGTTTGGACAATGGTGATCATGCTTACGGGTGGCTATGAACAGATTCTGAACTACGTCGTCTCGATGGATTGGGTCTTCTTCGGACTGTCTGCAAGCTGCTTATTCGTTTTTCGACGGCGGCATACGGGTCGCGCGACTCAGCTCATGCCCGGCCATCCCTGGACAACCGCGATCTTCTGCCTTGTCTGTGTCTTGGTTGTGATCAACACGGTTATCCGGTATCCCGCAAACACGCTCATCGGTGTAGCTATTCTTTTATCAGGCGTTCCTATTTTCTTTCTGTGGCGAAAGATCAATCTGGCGAAATGACTTCCGGACGCACTCAATCCCGCTCCGCATACATGGAATTTGCCAAGCTGCGCGCGAGCGCGAAGCACAACCTCGCGACCAGCGGCATGGCTGGATTTCCATTAGCGAAACTTGGAGTAACCATCGATCAACTCGAGATCAACGGACCGGACGCCTACGGGTACGAACCGCTGCGCCAGGCGATCGCGCAGCGTTACCGCGTGCCCATGGAATGCGTTGTACCTGCAGCGGGGACCTCGATGGCCAATTATTTTGCGCTGGCGGCATGCGCAGAGCTCGGGGACGAGGCTCTGATTGAACAGCCAACCTATGCGCTTCTGCTCGATACTGCGCGCTATCTGGGACTGGAGATCAAGCGTTTTCAGCGGCCGCCGGCTAGCGGTTATCAGGTCAATCTGGCGGATCTGGAGCGCCGGATTTCTCCTCGGACAAAGCTGATTGTCCTCTGTAATCTGCATAATCCCTCGGGCGCGCTGACTCCGGAATCGACGCTGCGCGAGATCGGCCGCATGGCGAAGAAGGTCGGAGCCTATGTGATTGTCGACGAGGTCTACTTGGAAATGCTGTGGGAGTCGCAGCCGCACAGCGCATTCCACATTAATCCTGACACTTTTATCAGCACCAACAGTCTGACGAAGGCCTATGGACTCAGCGGCATCCGCTGCGGCTGGGTGCTTGCCTCGCCGGAGATCGTTGAACGTATTCGGCACATTCACGACCTTCATGCTGCCAGCAATGCTTTTCCGGCCGAGGCGCTGGGAGTTGTTGCTTTTGGAAAGCTGGGACGCATCGCGGCGATTCAAAAAGCTCGCTTAGATGAAAACCGGAAATTGCTAAAACAGGTTCTCGAATCGCAGCCTGCCCTCGAGTATTTCTGGCCGGAACATGGAACGATCGTGTTCCCGTGGCTCACAAATGGAAATTCGGTCGAGATTTGCGAACGATTTCGCAAAGAATACGAATTGAGTGTCGTGCCCGGAAAATTCCTCGAAGATCCCCACAGAATCCGCATCGGAGTTGGTGGAATCACAGAGACTGTACGTCGTGCTTTGGAACAGTTGCAAAGCGCACTTCGCGAGTTAGGAAAATAGAGCGATTGTTCCCCTCTCCGCATGGGATCGGGAGGATACCTGCAAAATATCGCGAGAGACGACAAGTTACGACGCACAACTTCGCATTGGCGAGCGCCCGCCGATTGTCTTGGGGCGCAGACCCCCATTTCCATCTTGTGCAGGTCAACTAGCTCGTACCGAAAAACTCAAAGAGGACTGGGGCCAAGGCGCGATCGGAAATGTTGTGGTCCTGGCCGGGCAAGAATCGACTATGCGCATTTGGAAGAGCGGCCGTAACCGCCTCGACTGCGTCGTGGAGTCCTTTCGGACTCTTCTCTCCGCCGACTACCAACGTCGGAACCGATATCGCAGAACTCCTCTCGTGCAACACCGTCCTGTCGCCGAGGATTGTCAGATCGTAAAGCAGTGTGTTAGCGACCAACTTGTTCCGCTTCCAGGCGTTTGGCATAAAAAAAGGCATGGCGAAAACGAATGCGCGAGGAGCACCGTAGACGTCAGTCATAAAGAAGCTCACCGCACCAGCACGGTCACCAGCCGAAACGAACGACTGCAGCCGATTTTTGGCGTCCTCGATCGAGTTTGCCCTGCTGTTTGTTACGTAAGGCGGTTCATAGAGGGCTATCTTCTTCACGCCGACTCCGCTTGCGACTGCCTGCAAAATGAGCGCTCCCCCGGAAGAGATGCCGAGGGCGAATGGAGAAACTCCCGCCTCCTTTGCAACGGCCTGGAGATCCTCGATTTCACGTTCGACCGCATATGGCTCTGTATCGCCGCTCTCTCCGCGACCTCGACGATCATAAGTGAACACCGTGAAGTGTTGCCTCAGCACCGCAGCCAACTCTGTCGCGGGTCCGTTTTCGCGATAACAGAAAGCCCCGTCCACTATGACTAATGGCGGCCCAGATCCCCTCTTCGTATAGGCGATGGTGGTGCCATCGCGCGAGCGTGTCGTTCGATTCTCACCCGATGATTTCACGGTTTGCCCTCCTAAGAGCCAGATTGCAAGCGTCCCACTCGCCACCATTGCGAGAATTACGACTAACGTATACCGCTTCATAGATCCTCCGCTCGTCTCTCGCCTGCAGAACTCGCGACTTTGATGCCCTGGTACCTATTTTGCGCACATCGTGAGAAGATAAGCCGCGAGATTCTCCAGAGTGTGAGCCGTGCCCGCATCAACGCGCATCTGGAGCAAGGCCTCGCGATCTTTCTCGGTCGCGCACTCAATCGTGATCGTCAGCCTCGTTTTCTTGCCCTCCTCGCTGAAGACCAGCGTCGAAACCCCGGGACCGGACGGAGAGGCGAAGACCAGCTTTCCCGGCGCATCGATTTCTCGATATATGCCGTCGAACGAGTGCCCCTCCCCGCCGTCGGGCGCGCGGTTAACCCAGCGAAAGACTCCATTCGGCCGCAGATCGATCTCGCAGACCGCAAGCGGCACACCGCTCGGGTCCCACCAATGTGCGACGTGTTCGGCCTTGGTCCAGGCCTCGAAGACAAGAGCGCGCGGCGCATCGAACAGCCGGGTTATGACGATTTGGCGGTCGCCGGGAGTCGTAATTGTGACTGGTCCGATGTTATTCACTGTTGCGGTCTCTCTTTCGCTTTTTCCGTCCACTGGCTTTCTCCTTCCCTCGCATCTCTTTCAGGTACCCATCCAAGCTGGCAAATCTCCGCTCCCAAAGGCAGCGAAAGGGCTCAATCCACTCAGAAATGTCCTTGAGCGGGACAGCCACGAGGGTGCGCGGACGTCTCTGTGCGTCACGCTTGCGCATAATGAGGCCCGCGTGTTCGAGCACGCTCAGGTGTTTGGAGATTGTCGACTGGTGGAGGACGAACGGTTTCATTAGCTCGGAAACATCTGCGTCCCCAGACGCGAGGCGACTAAGGATCGCCCGCCGCGTAGGGTCAGCCAGCGCGGCAAAGACCAAGCTCAAATGGTCAGTTTGTGCGTTTATCTCCATATCGCCATATTGCCATATAGCAATATACAGAGTCAAGTCTATCTCCCCGCCAAGGGAAACCGGCAGGAGGTGGCAGGAAAGGAGCCGAGCGATTGGAGCGATGTCCGATGGGACTCATCGGTGTGCATCAGTTTCTTGTTTGTCCGACCAAACGTCCGCTAAAGACCCGAATCATTCGAAACGAAGGGCAACCATGGGTTCGATGCCGGCGGCACGCTGCGCAGGCAGAACAGCGGCGACGAATGCAGCGAGACCAAGAATGGACGCGGTCGCGGCGAGGACGGCTGGATCCCAGGGCTCGACACCATATAACTCGCTGGACATGAAGTGTCCGGCGAGGATCGCCGCGGGAATACCGATCAGCAGACCAATGCCGGCCTGAAGGAATGCGCCGCCGAGCACCATCTGCAGAATTTCTCCGCGGTTGGCTCCAAGCGCCATGCGAATGCCGATCTCGTTGGTGCGCTGCGCGACTGAGTAAGCAGTGACGCCATAGAGGCCGATGGCGGCCAAGACGAGTGCAAGGAATCCGAAGATGGAAGTGAGCTGGACGAGCAGCTCCTGTTGGGAAAACTGATCGTGCACCTGTCCGGCGAAGCGGTCGAAAGTGAGGATGGTGAGGTTGGGGTTGATCTGCATGAGAGCACGGCGGACCTGAGCTTCGAGTCCGGGCACCTGCGCAGCTGTGCGCACCTCGATGGCGTTCATCTCCAGATGCGAGACGTTCTCAAACATGACTTCTGACTTGTCGTCGTATTTTGCCCACTGCGCCGCGGGGAGAAAGAACATTGGCCGAATGTGTTCGTTGGGGTCCCAGTACTGCGTGTCCTCGGTGACCCCGACGATTTCGAAATTGCCGGCATATTTCAGATCGAGATCGCCAAAGTGGTGGCCGATGGCATCGCCGTTCTTGAAGAACTTGCGGGCGAAAGTCTGGTTGACCACGGCGACCAGGCGTCCGGAGGCGTCATCTTGCTCAGTAAAACCACGGCCGGCGGTGATCTTCGTGCCGATAGTGTCGAAGTAGCCGGGGCTGACGCGATCCCACGAGGCGCTGTTTTCGTTGCTGCCGGGCGGGGGTGGGGCCTGACCTTCGATGTAGATGCCGTTGCCCCAATTATCACCTTCCATGGGACTGTAAAGCGAGTAGCTGACCTGTTTGACGCCGGGTAGGGCGGCCAGTGTGTCATGAAGCTGGCGGAAGAAAACGTCGGCTTGTGAAGCTTGGTAGCCCGCCATTTGGGGGTCGATGTGGACGATGTAGCGGTTTTGGGTCTCGAAGCCGAAGTGCTGGTGCTCGAGGTTGCCAAGCGAGCGGATTAGCAGTGTGGCGGCACAGAGGAGGGCGAGGGAAACCGCAGCCTGCATGACCACTAAGATTTTCTGCGTCCAGAGACCGCCCGCACGGGTGGAGCGGTTGGCACCCCGCAGAGCTTCGATGGGGTTGGCATGGGCGGTCACCATCGCGGGAGCGACGCCGAAGAGCACGCCGGTGATGAGCGAGACGGCGCAGGCGAAGCCGAGCACAGGCAGCGAAGGCGTAGCCTGAATGGGCAAATAGCTCTTGCCGCCCACGAGGTGCAAGATCAGACGCGCGCCCCCGTAGGCGACGGCTAAACCGGCCAAGCCACCTAGTATCGCGAGAACCAAACTTTCTGTGAGCGCTTGGCGTGCGAGGATGGTGCGGGATGCGCCAAGGGCGGAACGGACCGAGATCTGGGGTTTACGCGTCGTGGCGCGAACCAGCATAAGGTTGGCAAGATTGGCACAGGCAATGAGGAGAACGAAGGTGGAAATCCACATGAGCAGGTGGAGACCGGACTTGTAGGAATCCTGCATTTGCTGCACCCCACCGCCGCCCGGAGACAGGTGCAGCGTCTGTTTCGGGATCAGAGTCTGATCGCGTTTCTCGACTTTGCTGACGGGGTTGAGCAGAAACTGGCGCAGCTCGACCTGGAGGTGAGCTTCAATCTGTTGCAGGTTTGCGCCCGGCTGGATGCGGCCAATCACGTTAAGCCACTGGAGTTCGGGGCTATCTAGAACGTCGAAGCTGCCGGACTGGATAAGAGGAGAGTCGCTGAGCGGAAGCCAGAAAGCCGCGGGATCAGCCGTGAGTCGTTCGCCGAAGAAGCCCGGCGGCGCGATGCCCACGATCGTGAATGCCTTGCCATTGATCTGAAAGGATGCGCCAACAACCGAGCGGTCCCGGCCAAATTTCTGCTGCCAAGTGCGATAGCTAATGACGGCGACTGGCGGTGCACCCTTCTGATCGTCAGAGGGCTCGAGAAGACGGCCTGCCCATGCGCTAAGGCCGAAAGTTTCGAAAGCATTGCCGGAGACGAATTCAGCGCCGAAGGGCTCCGACGGACGATTGCTCCCGGCGCGGCGGACGCCGATCTGACTGCGGCCAGCCTGAAAAGCGGCGAGCGAGGCAAATCCTGGCGTGTGGTCGCGGAACTCTCGATATAGCTCGGTCGAGAACAGCGACCAGTCATCCTCCATGCCACCGTTAATGCAGCAGTTTTCGTTGTTGCCCACACGGATGAGCTCGCTCGGACGCCTCACGGGCAGCGACTTGAGGAGCACAGCGTGGACTAGTGTAAAGATGGCAGTAGTGGCGCCGATGCCGAGCGCGAGCGTGAGAAGCGCCGTGAGCGTAAAGCCGGGTGTTTTGAGGAATCCCCGAAGCGAATAGCGAATGTTCTCAAGCATTAGACGCCACATATGAGACGCCCCATCTCCACAATCGTTATACGAGATTCTTGCCTAGCGGTTCCAAAATTGTATGAGCCCCAACTACGTTCCGAAGAACCTCGCACATTGTCCAATCCCGAACATCCATGTCCAGAAGCGGACAGGCCCGTCGAGAGGCTGTGTTGCGAGTACAGAACTTTGGCGTCCTGTCGAACGGAACGCTGCATGCTGACTTGTTCTTTAATGTGAGGTGCCCAGTGAGAAGAACAGAGCGGGTGCGGCAGGTGGCTTCTGGTCCCGTGGAATCCATCGATCTCCAACAGCGAGCCGAGGGTGGCTGGAAGCTGGTAGCGATTGAGTGGGAGCGAGAGGTGGAAATCGCTGACGATCAGTTGTTGACCGAGGTGCCCTTCGGACTTCGTATCGCCCCGGAGACTCAAGGACTCGAGCAGCATCCGGCCGAACGAGAGATTCTATTGCAATTGATGGAACTCATCGTTCAGGAAGGCTCGTACGCACACATTGCAGACGAAATCAATCGTCGGGGATTCCGCACGCGACAAGGTGAGAAGTGGACTCCGGTATCCGTCTTCGAAATGTTGCCCCGCCTCATTGAAGTGGGCCCGCAGTTGTTCCAGAGCGAGGAATGGCAAAAACGGCGGCAACTCGTTGCGAAAGAACGTTGACCCCAGACCACCCGTCACCCCTGGCTCACCCCTTATGTATTGAAATGGATCCATCTCCCGTGTGGATTGTCATTAGTTTCCCCCCGCCATTCATTTTTCCGTGGACGTCGTTTTGTTTGATCCTGCCTTCGGTTGTCATGGGTAAATTCACATCAATGTGCCCATCACCGGTATGGAGATACAAATCCGCGGCCAGGTTCTCTGGCAGCTCTAGGTTCACATTGCCATCGCCCGTGCGCATGGTCCACTCATCGGCAATCGTCGAGCCAGCGGCCGCCCTGATGTCCAGGCGCCCGTCGCCAGTCTTGAGGTCCAGCACGTCGAATCTGCCATCCGCCGTGATGTGTCCATCGCCGGTGGTGGCGTGAAGCTTTCCATCCACACCGTGCAAAGTTTCAGAACCGTCGCCGCTGCTGATTTCCATTTGGCCGCCGAAGCTGGCGAGTTCAATGTTCCCATCTCCGGTCCGCAGGTTCACTCGTCCCTTATGCGGCATGCGGATATTGATATCCACGCGATGATTGCCGATGTCCATTGGATGGAAGCCACGTGGAAACCGTACGTTGATCTCAACCGTGTCGCCGGTCTGGTGTTCTTCGATCTGGAGTCCCCCGGGGCCAATTTTGTAATGGGGGCTCATAACGTTCACTTCTATGGTCTTCTGGTCCGAGGTATCGACGCGAATGTTTGCGTCCGAGGTCTCAACTCGCAGATCCGGCTCTCCCGAGATGTTGTAGGTCTTTGACCACTGCGCTGCGCTCGCTGGGACCGCGCCAATCAATGCTACTGCCAGAGCAACTAGTCCAATCTGTTTCATTACCCCTCCTACCACTGAGCACACCTATCCTCGCTCGATAGACGTGGATACGCGCCAAGGGTGAGCTTGGTTCCAGGAAAAAACCGCTTCCGGTCGCAGGAGCCCCGTGATTTCGTCCAAGCGGCCTGTGAACTCCTGAGGGTGGAGAGGTGAACACCGAAACGGCCCAGTCGATGTGCCTTTGATGTTTGGCAAAGGCGTGAGAAACCATTCGATCTCCATCGCTGGACCGTTCCCGACGTTTGCCAACATTGACACACCTTTCAAGCCCCGACGGGGATCCGTTACGGCGACGATAGCAGGACGAAAGGTCGCTTCACTTGCTTTACAGACTGCTTCGCGATAACGTCGTTTGCCCTCACCGTCGTGGCAACTCGACCTAGAAAAGATTCGCGCATCTCTATACACTCCCTGCCCCCACTGCGGACACAGCATCACGTCAGAGCATCTTTCGTGAATCAGCCCACGATTGGCGGTTATTGGCGTTTTCGTCCACAATGTAGCGTCTAGTACATTTTCGCGGTCGGAGCGATGTCCTCATTCATTGCTCCAGGAGCAACGAGTTTGCGACTGTCAAAAGGATATGCGTTGACTGGCACTTGGCGTATCGCGCCATAAGGGGAGAACATGGACAAAGTTACTTTGATTCGAATTGTAGCTGGCGTTCTCGCGGTGATCGTGCTCGTAACTCTACTCTTCAGGATGAAGAAGAAAGCGCCGCGCTAAATGCGGGCCGAATGAAGGTGAAAACGACTCCGAGCGCAATTGATTCTGTATTGACGTTTTGCGCCACGCGCCAACAATTTGGAGGTGCGGCTGTCGGCTGCTTTTGGCCCGTTATGTACCCTGTTCACGCACAGAATACGCACAGTTCGTGACTTGCTAAATGCCGCGCAGTGGAAACTGACATGCGGGTGAGCCTTTCCGTACCTACGTTCAGGCAGCCTGCGTGCCTTCAATGAGCTTGAGCACTTCGGTTTCCTCAAGTTGAGATTCCACGAAGCCACAAACCAAACAAACCACCAGTCTTGGGGAAGCCATCACGCTAGGCTTCGTCAGGCCATCGAACCCTGGAAAGTGGATGTTAAGTTCGGCGTCGAACGTGTGTTGGATTTCTGAGTGACATTGCCTGCAAGTCATATCCGGCCTCCCGAGCCAACGTGTTCAGACCTTGAGTCTCGGGTGGGCGGTTAGAATCTTGCAGTGAGCGGGCGCAAGTCTCTCTGTGACCAGGATCACTGGAGTTTTGCAACCAGCAGTAGAGGGTATCTTATTGTCGCATCCACCGGCGGTTCGGTTGTTAGACTCTGCTGCAATGCCCCGCCGTGGCAATTTCGACCTGCAAAAGATTCGCTCCCTAAACACTGCCTGTTTGAACCCTTCGCAGGTTCGCCACCAATTCTCGTCCAAACAAGGCGAGGGACAAAAGGGCGACGTGGACTGGGCACACTTCGCGTCGTTTACCAGGTAGATTGTCGTAAGGAGCCGACGTTCTCGCAAGCAACTACGCTGAGAGTCGTTCGACGCTGCTCCGTCCTTCCAGCGGGATGCGCACGTGGATGCTGGTTCCGCCCATTGGCTTTGATTCAATAGCAATCGTTCCATTTATCAGCCGAACACGTTCTCTCATACTGGTAAGCCCCAGACCCATGCCTTGCATTGCTGCTTCGACGTCGAAGCCTGTGCCTGAATCACTAATGATGAGATGAATCTCGCCGCAATGTTCGCGCAGTTGCACTTCAATCCGTTTTCCTCCGCTGTGCTTAGTAGCGTTGTTCACAGCCTCCTGAAGAACTCGAAAGAGCGGAAGGCCCACGTCGTGCGGCAGATTACCGGAACTATCGCTTCTGAAGGCAATCTCAATCTTGCGCCGGTCGGCCACAGCCTTGCACCAGCTCTTCATGCCTGCAATGGCGCCCAAATATTCCAATTGTGAGGAGTGCAAATCATGCGATATAGCCTGCACATCGTCTGAGATCTGGCACAAGTGTCTCCTAAGTTCTGGCAGACGACCCCGAACCTCGGATCCACCGCCCTCCAGTAGTTCCAGTTCTATGGACAGCATGGCAAGGCGTTGGTTGATGTCGTCGTGAAGCTCTCTCCCGATCCGGCGGCGTTCCTGTTCTTGCGCTTCAACCAGCTTTCTGGTCATACCCGACAGAGCCTCTTCTGCCCGTTTCGACTCTGAAATGTCAATCATGGTGCATTGCACTATAGGTATGTTGTGTTCGGAATTAAGTGCTGCCGCGTTGAACAGCACCCAAACCGGACTCCCGTCCTTTCGCTTCAATTGCAGCTCACGACTCAGTACCGCCTGCTGTCGCAACTCGTCTAAGAGCGGTTGGCGGTCGGCGGGATTGAAATAGAACTCCAACGCATGGCGTCCGACCACTTCGTCTTTCGACTCGTAGCCAAGAATACGCGCCCAACCGTCGTTGCAATCCAAGAGCAGTCCATCCGAACTCCCGATGCCAACACCCGCGACATTCCGCTCGAAAAGGAGCCGGTAACGTTGCTCAGAACTCAGCAAGTCCTCTTCATCCCGCTTTCGCTTGGTAATGTCGCGTGCGATGCCAGCACACCCCACGATTTTTCCGCGTGCGTCCTTAATTGGGGAAATACTCAGGGATACGTCGAGTCGTTTGCCCGTTTTGCTGACACGAACCGTTTCAAACTGCTCGATACGACCGCCCGCCCTCAACCTCTCAAGAATCTTGTTTTGTTGCTGGTCTTGTAGCTCGGGCGGGACAATTATGCTGGCGGGTTTCCCGACCGCTTCGTTCTCGGTGTACCCGAACATCCGTTGCGCACCTGCATTCCAGGTCAGGACAACGCCGTCCAGAGTCACGGAACTAATTGCATCATCAGAGGATTCGACAATAGCGGCGTTCCTGAACAGGGCTTCTTCCGCTCGCTTGCGGTCGGTAATGTCGCGGGCAATCTTGCAATAACCCACGATTTTGCCGGTTGCGTCCCTAATTGGAGAAATAGTCAGAGACACATCGACTTTCATTCCTGTTTTCGTCACTCGAATCGTCTCGTAATGGTCGATGCACTCTCCCGCTCTCAGCCTCGCAAGAATCTTGTTCTCCTCGTCCCATAGCTCAGGCGGGATGATAATGGTTATGGGCTGCCCCACCGTTTCCTCTTCCGTGTATCCGAAAATACGCTGCGCAGCCGCGTTCCAATTGTTAATGACCGCATTCAGATCCTTGGAAATGATTGCGTCATCCGATGATTTGACAATAGCGGCGTGCCTGAACAGCTCTTCTTCCGTCTTTTTCTTGTCTGTAATGTCCTCCAGCATTGCGATCACCAGTGGAGATGGATGACTATTCCACAGAGAGATAGTCAAGCTTCCCCAGACCAAAGAGCGATCTTTCCGGTAGTACCGCTTTTCTATTTGGTAGTGATCGATAGCACCTGCTTTTAGTTGCTGAAAAAGCTCCCAGTCCTTCTCTGCATCTTCAGGAGGAGAAAACTCAACGCCGTGCATGCTACGCAGTTGTTCGTCACTGATGCCCAGCATTGAGCAAAGAGCTGGATTCGCGAATAAAGGCTGCCCTTCGAGGCTCTCCACCGCAATCCCGATGGGACTGGCGTTGAACGCTTCGCGGAAAAGATGTAGGGCGAGGGTATTCTCGGCTGAGGCTGGCGTCACCCCAAGAGCATATAACAGCCCGCATTGCAAGCGCGGAAATACGTCAAACGTAACGTACGTGCCTCGGAATACAGCCCTGTCAGAACTGACAGTTGCCGAATTGTTTCGTTTCGGGTATGCCGCCTGTCCGTGATTTCTGATTCCGACGTTCGTTGGCCACATGAACGTCCGCATGGTGAGGCACCATACGCACGTATCCAGCGGCACGGCGCGGAAAGCGGTTGAGTTGCGAGATTCCGATCCTTGCGCCAACAGCCTCTAAAGGCGAAGCCTCAAAAAGCGAGCGGGTCCACTATGCCTAGGGCGTTTGTGGACAAATGGGCTCGCCGGTATTTCCTACCATTCTAAGCTGCTGAAAAGAATGGCCGGAACGACAGGACTCGAACCCGCGGCCTCTGCCGTCACAGTCTAGGCACATCAGTAGTTTCAGCGACTTACATTCTCAGAGGGGCTGCCAGTCGCTACAAGGAGTCGCTGAAAGCTGTTTGTTGGTAAGGTTGTGGGTAGAAATTTTGGAGCATCGGACGTTCGATCTCGAGCACTTCCCTGCTTTTTCTTCTTTCCGGAACATCAGTCGCCGCGCAAGATGCTGATACTCTCGGAATCCACTCAGCGGTGCGGAACTGCAGCCGGTATTTAGGCTGATCTCCTTTTCGTATATACGACGCGTATCCAGGCATTCAACCCATCACTTTTGGGAGTCGTGGGCAGGCACTACAGCTGCATCACCGAGACGCCGGGAATCATGCAGACGTGGCGCGCGCGTTGACGGTCAGCAGAGAGTAGCCCACTCCCCAGCGCGGTCTTCGACAGTCGGGGTGGATCGCATCCACTCGCTCTTTCCATAAAATTCTGGGTCACGGCGATATTCGCGTGACCCAGAATATCCAGCACAACATCCGGCCCTGCGCTTCATCAAGCATATGGCCGGAATGCATGGTGCGGAAGTTCAGAAAAA
>Ga0126381_100005142_pt1 | contig 14340 bp, 18 predicted proteins | sample PanSoiMetPlot_28_FD_96465 | JGI IMG/M metagenome (GOLD analysis project Ga0126381, IMG submission 96465) | Tropical forest soil microbial communities from Panama - MetaG Plot_28 | ecosystem: Environmental > Terrestrial > Soil > Tropical forest > Bulk soil | place: Panama | collected 2016-02-17
AACGAAAAGGGTGGCGTCCCCAGGGGGATTCGAACCCCCGTTATCGCCGTGAAAGGGCGGTGTCCTAGGCCGGGCTAGACGATGGGGACTTTTGGGAAGACCTTCTTTTGCTACTTTAGCACGCCAGGACGCCGCGAATCGGCTCGATCGCAATCAAACGCCGCACGAGCGAAATGCTTTAGAGGGTCTTTAGATACGCGATCAGATTGTTCTTTTCGGTATCGGACAGCAGGTCGGCATACGAGGGCATGCCGTTTCCACCGGTGTTGATGAACGCCCGCACGCTTTCCTCGGTCACCTTCTTGCCGTTCTTCAGCGTGGCGTGCTTGAAGAGTCCCTTGAGTCCCGGGCCTACCTTTTTCTCTTCGCTATCGGCGTTGTGACAAACTGAGCACTGATCGAACACCTCTTTGCCCTTGGCGGGGTCGCCCTTGTCGGCGGCAAACGCCGCGTTCGTCACTAAGAGTCCGGCTAGTCCTGTCGTTACGAGCCATGCGCGCATTTGAAGAATCCTCCCGTGTTGTATCTGTGATAGAAAGCCGCAAGCGAAGAGCGTCGCGAACCGGCCTTTGCGGCCGAAGTTTCATTGTACGATTTTCCTGGCTCCTCTCGCAGCTAGTCGAGTTACAATACCTCGGTGCCAAAAACTCTCAAAGAAGGAGACGCGGCGCCCGCCATCCACGCCGCCGACGATCGCGGCGAGACATTCGATCTCAGCTCGCTCAAAGGCAAGAACATCGTGCTCTACTTCTATCCCAAGGCCGACACGCCGGGATGTACGCGCGAGTCCTGCGAATTTCGCGATCATTCCAAGAAGTTCGCCAAGGCGGATACGGTGATCGTCGGTGTATCGCCGGACAAGTCCGCGGCGCAGTCGAAGTTCAAAGATAAATTCGATCTGCCGTTCACACTGCTCGCCGACACCGATCACAAAGTGGCCGAAGCCTACGGGGCATGGGTCGAGAAAAGCATGTACGGGCGCAAATACATGGGCATCGAGCGCACTACGTTTCTGATCGGCAAGGACGGCAAGCTCAAGAAGATTTTCCGCAAGGTGAAGCCGGACGGCCATGCCGAACAAGTGTACGAAGCGCTGCAGGCGATTTAGCGGGTAAGGCCCGGATGTCCGATTATTCGGACGTGCCAGCCCGGCGCTGTGCGACTTGAAAATGACTGAGCGTGCTGGCGTAGCCTGAGACGCCTTTGTACAACGCCTCAGCGATGCGCTCGCGGTATTCAGCCTTCTTCATTGTGCCTTCATCGTGGGCATTGCTGATGAAGCCGATCTCGGCGAGAACTGAGGGCATGCTGGCGCCGATCAGCACGACGAAAGGCGCTTTGCGAATCCCGCGATCCTTGGCGGACTTGTTATTTCTCGCTGACAATGCGAACAGCGCCGTCTGGACGCGCGCCGCAAAATCACGAGACTCATCCACTTTGTCATTGAGCGCGATCTTCTGCAGGATGTCCTGGAGATCGTAGACTGTCTCGGTGGACGCGGCGTTTTCACGGGCCGCCAGATCGAGCGCGGTCTTCGAAGTGGTGAAGCTCAAGTAATAAGTCTCGACGCCCGCCGCGGTGCGAACCGGCGACGAATTCGCGTGAATCGACAGGAACAGGTCGGCCTTGGCTTCGTTGGCGATTTCGGTTCGGCGCTCTAGCGGAATGAAAGTATCGTCGGAACGGGTATAAACAACTTCGCTTCCCATCCGATCTTCGATTAGGGCGCCCAGGCGCTTGGCGACGTCCAGGACCAGGTCTTTTTCGCGCAGCCCTTCAGGACCAACTGTTCCGGTGTCGTGACCGCCGTGGCCCGCGTCGAGCACGATGCGGCCGACCTTCAGGCCAAGGACGCGGATCATCGAGCGGTCGCCGGTAGTGTTGCGTTTGGCCGGAAGGGCCGAGTCGACCGGGGAAGCGGATGCTCGTTTGGGTGACGCCGGCTTGTCCGCTGAGATCGAGTCCCCGTCATGGTTGGCGGCAAGTTTCGCTTCTAGCGGCTTCGCTTCCGGTAGTTTTACAGCCGGTGCTTTTGTTTCTGGTGTCCCGATAGGGCTGCCAGCGCGAGTGGGCGCAAGCTCGGACGGCTCGGCTGTCACCGGCTCGGCCTTGGGAACCTCCGTTTTCGCGACCTCCGCGCTCTTCTTGCTTGCACTCGGAGTGGGATAGGCGCGCGGCCCGACCTCGGGCTCATTAGCCGCGGGAAGGTGCTTCAGATCGACCGGGCTGCGAAAAGGAGCCGGGGCGATGTTCGAATAGTCCGTAGTGAGCTTGGCGTTCAGCGAAACAAGGGGCGCGAGCTTCGCATCCACCGCGGGCGGATCGAGCAGAGCGACTTGCGCACGCTTGCCTGCCGCTGTAGCCTTTGCGGGCGGATGGAACGATCGGGGTCCGAGTGGCGTCGCCGGCGGCGCAAGAGGTACCTGAGCGGGAGCCGCGGCCAACACGGGAGCAGGCGGAGTCGCGGGCGACGAATGGCCAGGCTGCCGGACCTCGATGATCAACCGGTGTGGGTTTTCCAGGCGCGACGTGGTGACGTCGGCGACGCCACCGAGGTCGAGCACGACGCGCGTGACATTCTTGCGCGGCTCGGCGACGCGAATCTGCTGGATCAGCTTGTCACCAACCGCGAACACCGTCATGTTTTTCGGTCCGATCACTGGGTGCGTTCCCACGAGATCGAAGAAGATGCGCTCAGGATTGCTCAGGTGATCGCTGAGGATTTCAAAGTCCCCATCGGTTTCGATCGCGACGCGCGTCACGTCAGGCATGGTCCAGAAGCGCACGGCCGTGACCCGATTCTGTCCTTCCGGCTGGGCAAACAACAAACCCGCGCTGGCCACGAGGAGAAAGCCGAACCCTCGAAACAACGCGATACGGGAATGCTCTCGGGGGAGGTGAGGCATATGGATTCCTAGCGAGTCGCGATGTGGAGCCGGCCCTCCGCGTCCAGGTATGCGGTCACGTGGTGCTGTTCCGGTTCGGCCAGGTTCGCTGGGGCAGCCCCCTGGTCAGACTTTTGCTGCGCGATTTTCGCCGCGCTCTTGCTCTCAGACGTTTTCTTCGCCTGGCGGTATTTTTCGCCGACCTTGGCGACGTAACTCACGGTCTCTGGATACGGCGGAACGCCGCCGTAGCGCTCAATCGCCTTCTCGCCCGCATTGTACGCAGCGATTGCCAGGCGATCATCGCCGAAGGTCTCTTTCAGGAATTTCAGGTAACGGACGCCGCCTTCGATGTTCTGGCGCGCATCGAAGGAATTGGTCACGCCAAATCGACGCGCGGTGGCGGGCATCAGTTGCATCAGGCCTTCGGCGCCCTTGGACGAAATGGCGTAGGGATTGTAGTTGCTTTCGACTTCGATTACTGAGTGCACAAGCTCGGGGCTGACCTGGAGGTTGCGCGCGGTTTCTTCAATGGTCGCGACGACCGCAGGATCGGGCTTGGCGGGAGAAGCCGGGGTACGCGACACCACCACCCGAATCAGACGTCCCGTTCGCGCATCAGTGCGGACTACGGACACGACTCGCGGTGCCTCCGGCGAGGGCGCTTGGGAAGCGTCGCCAGCGAGCAGTGGAACGCCCGCAAGCGGGAACAGAAGCGCCGTTTTAAGAAGATTTTCCAAACAAAAGCGCATCTTCTTGTTTTACCCGATTATAACCGTATTTCTCCCCTGCGCAACATACAGTCTTTCGGGTGCGGCGCGAACGCCAATGTTAATATTCTCTCATGGCCGCAGCCGGATTTGTGCTGGCAGGTGGGCGAAGCCGGCGCATGAGTCGCGACAAAGCGATGTTGCCATACCGCGGGCGTCCTTTGATCGCGCACGTGGCCGGAACCGTGGAGAAGGCTCTTGGCAAAGAGACTTGGTTCGGTTCCGGACCCGTGGCGATTGTCGGTGAACCGGATCGGTATCGTAACCTGGGTTACCGAGTGCTTGCGGACATCCATGAAAACTGTGGGCCATTGGGCGGAATCATTACAGCATTGAGCGCCAGTCCCGTTGACTGGAATCTGGTGGTTGCCTGCGACATGCCCAATCTGGACCCCGAGGACCTGCGCATGCTGGTTGAGCGCAGTTCGAACCGGACTGCGCTGTGCATTGCCGCCGAGGGAGAGTCGCGCGAGGCCGAACCGCTGTGCGCCATTTATCATCGGGATTGCCTGCCGATCCTCAGACGCGCGCTTCATGATAAGAAGCTCAAAATGAAGGATGTCTTGCGGGAACTCCACCCCGAATTCGTGGCGCTGCCGGCCGAGTCGCTCGCGAACTTGAATACCCCCGAAGAATGGATGGCATTCGAGGAGCAACCGGAATGACAGACAAGCTCCACTACATAGAGTTCCGCCACGTGTATAAGACGTTCGACCACCCGGTTTTGGTCGACGTGAGCTTTCATATCGACGCCGGCGAGACGCTGGCTGTGATTGGGCGCAGCGGCGTCGGCAAATCCGTGAGCCTGGGCCACATCATGGGGTTCATCAAGCCGGACCAGGGGCGTGTGTTCGTTTCCTACCAGGACATCACGGACTTCGATGAAGCGCAGCTTCGCGAAATTCGCAAGAAGGTGACCATGGTGTTCCAGTCGGGCGCGCTGTTCGATTCGCTTACGGTGGCCGAGAATATCTTGTTCTCGCTCGAGCTGCGCGAGGACTACGACGAGAAGAACAAAGAGGACGTCGTGGACGGGCTGCTGTCGATGGTGGATCTGCTGGAGTTTCGCGATGCGTATCCGGCCGATCTGTCGACGGGTTACAAGCGGGCGGTGGCCATCGCGCGGGCGCTGGCGGCGCAGCCTGAATGCATCCTGTACGACGAGCCGACCACGATGGTGGACCCGCTCATGTCGAGCATCCTGACCGACCTGATGCTGAAGCTGAAGCATCAGCTTCGGTTGACGGCGGTTGTCGTGACGCACGATCTAGAACTGATGCGCAATGTCGCCGATCGGGTGGTTTTTCTGTACGAGGGCAGGGCGATCTTTTTTGGCAAACTAGCAGAATTAGAAAAATCAGATCATCCGCACATTCGGGAGTTTCTGGCCATGGATCGTGTGGAGCTGGTGTGAGGCAGCTTCCGCTGCTGTTGCTGACTGCTGTCGTCTGCGCGCAAACGGGTAAGCTGCCGTCGTTCGATGAGTACAAGGTGAGCGAAGTATATAACGGCAAGCCGGCGGCGCCGAAGCTGGCGACTTTCCTGGCGCGTGAGTATCAACCGCAGATCAAGGACGCGGCCGAAAAAGGGCCAAATTTCGCAGGAAAGTACGCGATCGCACAGTGGGGCTGCGGCAGTTCGTGCCTTCAGATGATGGTGATTGATGAGCAGACCGGCGACGTCTACCGCGGTCCGTTTCTGACGCTCAACTTTGTGCCCGGGCTGTTCTTCGCCGACGGCAGCCGAAGCTCAAGCGACGATTTCGAGCCGTTAGCATTTCGCAAAGACAGTCGGCTGCTCGCCGTACGCGGATGTCCTGAAGAAGAGATGAATCGATGCGGTGAGTTCTACTACGAGTGGGACAAGAGGAGGTTCCGCCTGCTTCAGAAGTTCACACCGGCGCCACTGGCCGTGCCTTAGGTTATTTTTTCTTGAAATCCAGCGACGCTGAGTTCATGCAGAACCGCTGCCGCGTCGGCTTGGGGCCGTCGTCAAACACGTGGCCTAAGTGCGCGCCGCACGTGCTGCACTTCACTTCTATCCGATGCATGCCGTAGCTGTCATCGGCTTCGGTCTTGACGTTTTCTTGAGCGATCGGCTCATAGAAGCTCGGCCAGCCGGTGCCGGAATCGTACTTGGTCTCGGAGTCGAACAGTGGCGTCCCACAGCAGACGCAGTTGTAGACGCCGTCTTCGTGATGGTCCCAATATTTTCCGCTGAAGGCGGGCTCGGTTCCCTTGCGCCGCGCGACGTGATACTGCTCGGGCGTCAAATCGCGCTTGTACTCTTCGTCGGTTTTTAATTTTTCTCGCATATGTTCTTATGGCTTACCGCGACGCTTGGATGTTGGCGGCGAGTCCGTCCATTCGTTGGACCAATCCATGTGCACGAAATCCTCAGGATCACCCACGAGAAAGTCAGGCTTCTTCAGATTCTTGAGCCGTTCCGGAAATCGCGGGGCAGCGGTTTTGCTCTGCAATTTTCTAAGTTTTGAGCTCATTCGTCAACCTTCCAGCTTCACCAGCGGCTGGCCGCTCAGCACTGCTTCCGCGTCTTCAGCCGTGAACTGCTCGGTCTTGGCCGAGTGGTTCATCGAGCAGAATTTCGGACCGCACATGGAGCAGAAAGCCGCGTCTTTGAAGCCCTCTTCCGGCAGAGTCTCGTCATGCATCGCTTCGGCGGTCTCGGGATCGAGCGAGAGCTCGAATTGTTTACGCCAGTCGAAACGATAACGGGCGCGGGAAAGGTCATCGTCGCGATCCCGCGCGCCCGGACGTTTGCGCGCGATGTCGGCGGCATGGGCGGCAATCTTGTACGCGATGATGCCTTGCTTGACATCTTCGCGATTCGGTAGTCCGAGGTGCTCCTTCGGCGTGACGTAGCACAGCATGGACGCGCCATACCAGCCGATCATGGCCGCGCCGATGGCAGATGTGATGTGGTCGTAGCCGGGGGCAAAGTCAGTCACCAGCGGCCCGAGCGTATAGAACGGCGCTTCGTAGCACATCTCATTTTCTTTCTCGACCTGAAGCTGGATCTGGTCCATCGGGATGTGCCCCGGCCCCTCGATCATCACCTGGACGTCGTACTCCCAGGCTTTCTTCGTCAGTTCGCCCAGCGTTTTCAACTCCGCGAACTGTGCGGCATCGCTCGCATCGGCGAGGCAGCCGGGGCGTAAACCGTCTCCGAGCGAAAAACTTACGTCGTGCTTCTGGAAAATCTTGCAGATCTCATCGAAGCGTTCGTAGAGGAAGTTCTGCTTGTGATTCTTGACCATCCATTCCGCCAGAATCGAACCGCCGCGGCTCACGATTCCCGTGATGCGCTTGGTGGTGAGCGGCACGTATTGCACCAGCACGCCGGCGTGAATGGTCATGTAGTCGACGCCCTGCTCGGCCTGCTCCTCGATCACTTCGAGCATGACGTTCATGTTCAGGTCTTCGACCCGGCGAACGCGCGCCAGAGCTTCGTAGATCGGAACGGTGCCGATCGGGATGGGCGACTCGGCGATGATGGCCCGACGAATCCGCGGGATGTCGCCGCCGGTGGAGAGGTCCATGACGGTATCGGCGCCATATTTCACCGCGTAGTGAAGCTTCGCGACTTCCTCGTCAATGTTGGATGTCGTCGAGGAGTTGCCGATATTGGCGTTGATCTTGCAGCAGCACGCGACGCCGATGCACATCGGCTCGAGATTGGTGTGGTTGATATTGGCGGGAATGATCATGCGCCCGCGCGCCACTTCGGCGCGGACCAGCTCGGGCTCTAGGCGCTCGCGCCGGGCGACGTATTGCATCTCCTCGGTGGCAACGCCTTTGCGCGCGTAGTGCAACTGGGTTCGTATCGGGTCGTTCAGCCGGGGAGTAATCCATTGGTTCCGCATATCGGCCATTTTAGCGCCCTGGGGCGCAGGCGGACGACGGAACGACGCCCGGGAGCTACGAGACCTTTTTCCCAGTAGTTGGTGCGGCCGAACGGAGTGATGGTCACATGCTTCAGGAATGTTCCACGCGCTACCCGGTGGAATCAAGAATGGTCGCTACTCGTTAGGCGACGAAGTTGCTATCGTTCCTTGCCGCCCACGCAGATTCTCTGGCGTTCGTTAATGCAACCGGCGTCATTCAGACTGCGGGGCGGAAGATCACGACCATCCTGGTCAGCCCTGTCTCCCCCCACTCATAGCGCGTTCCCGTTTTGAGGTCTGGATCGCGATGGTCAATGCAAGAAGCGGAAATGTCACGCCCCTGCTGCACCTTGCTGCGCTAGGCGACAATCAAGACACTGAACGATCCGGAAGCAGCGCTTGCAAGGCAGCTGACCAAGTCATTTAGAACGATTCACGTCGGGGGAAGCCGAGCGGACACATCCCCGACCGTAGTCCTCGGCGATGCCGCAAGAGCAAATCTGGATCGAATTAAAATCGAAGCCGCTCGCGCGCTGAGTTCGAGCTAACTCTCCCGCGCGACCACAAAAACACCCAGGCCGATCATTGCGGCGCCTGTCGCTCGCCTTTGGTTTCTCCGAGCGCGCTTCGACCGGAGGAGTTTCTCACCCAGTGGCCCGGCGAGAAACGCGACCAACACATCCGCGCTCGAATTCAAGATCACGCTGATCGACCCCAATGCCAGAAACTGCGCAAAGATTCCTCCCGCCTTCGGGTCGACAAACTGCGGAATGAACGATAGAAAGAACAGCGCCGTCTTAGGATTCAAAATCTCGGTGACGATGCCCTGGCGGAACGGATCGCCCGAGACATGACTAGGCGCCTGCAGTCCGTCCCGCTCGGCATTTCGAATCATTCGAAATCCGAGATAGACGAGATACAAAGCCCCGGCCCAACGTACTGCCTGGTAGGCGACTGCGGACGTCGCCAAAAAGGCTGAAATTCCGAGCGCCGCGGCAATCACGTGCACAAGGCCGCCAATCAGCGTGCCAAGCGACGAGAGGATGCCCTCGCGTCGCCCTCCCGCCATACTGCGCGTGAGCACGTACATGATTCCGGGACCAGGCGTGATTGCGAGCAGCAGCGCGGCCGTGACAAATGCGAAGAAGGCACTCGTGAAATGAAAATTCATCTCAGAGATAAAGCTGCTTGGGCCACCGCGACACCGGAAGCTTGCGCCGTAGGGAAGATAGCTTCCACTCCACCCAAAAGAGGGGCCACGCACTCGTGATGAGCAATAGCCACGAGCCCTTCATGGTTAGTGCCAGGATCGCGGCCAGCCAGAGCCATCGGAGCGCACGGAAAATCCGGCCCCGGTTCGGAGTGAACACCGGCAGCTTGAAGGCGCTGAACAAGAGCGTGAACCCGGCTGCGCCCGTCAGCATAGTCCAGCCAAAATAAGCGTCGCCAGTAGCGAAGAACCGGACCGCGGCGATCAAGATCAGTGTGGGGAGCAGCCAGAGCCATCGCCGCGATCCGGACCAGAGGCCGCATCGGGTCTCACGCAACAACGCGGCTTCTGCGCTCGTGAGCAAAACCTTACGGTATTCGCGATTGGCAGCCGCAGCGTCTCCCAGCGAGGCCACAGCCGCGCGATCCAAATCTGCCTCGCTCGCGCCGGCAGCTAGCGCATCTTCGCAGGCCGATTCATAATGCGCCCAGATCTCCGCCCACACCTGCAGGCGCGAATCGGACGACAGACCCTTGGTCGCGCGGCCCAGCCAACGTTCCAGAAGCTCGCTCATGGTCATCCCCTTTCGAGAATCAGCGTCACGGCTCGCGAAACCGTCCGCCACTCGTCGCGGTCTTTTGCTAGCGCCGCTCGTCCGACTCTGGAGATCCGGTAGTAGCGTCGCTGTCTGCCATTTTCCGTTTCTTCGTAGGACTCAACCAGCCCGTCGTTTTCGAGTTTGTGCAGAGCAGGGTATAGTGTGCCTTCTTTGAAATCGAGCACGCCGCGCGAACGCTCCTTGATCCGTTGCGCGATCCTGTAGCCGTGTTTCGGCTCCTGCTCCAGCGCCTCCAAAATCAAGGTCGGCAAAGTGCCTCGAAGATTCATTTTGACTATACCTCGAATTCCTATGCATAGATTACTCAAGAGCGCTGGTCCGTGTCAATGAGGTCGACAAAGACAATTCGAGGGATATCGAAGTGTAGCTGCCTCGGAACCCGCAAACTCTCGTGAATGAGGCCCTCTTTGATTTTTGTCGCGCTCGCGACCGCCCCGGCAGCGATCGAAGCGCAATGGACAACCGAATGGAGTTACGACGGCGTTCGGGGCCCAGCCCACTGGGCCGCACTCGATCCTGCGTATGCTGCATGCAACGGCAAGGAGCAGTCGCCGATCGACATCCGCAGCGCCGAGAAGGCCGTCCTTCCCGGGCTGAGATTTGAGTATCGCACCTTGCCTCTGAAATACTTAATCAACAATGGCCACGCCATCCGCGTGAATTACCACGGAAGCGGTGACTTTCTGATCGCGCAAGGCGAGCGCTACCAACTCACGCAATTCCACTTTCATCGACCGAGCGAAGAGCTGATTCAAGGAAAACGCTTCGCTATGGTGATTCACCTGATGCACGAGTCGAGCGGTGGCAACTCGGCGGGAGTCGCGGTTCTTTTGAAGGCAGGACGACGGAATGCGACGATTCAGCAAATCCTGGATCACCTGCCTCAGGTTGCAGGCTCGGAGCACGAGGTTCCCGGCGTTGAGATCGATCCGGCGAGCTTGTTGCCCAGTAATCTCGATTACTACACATACATGGGTTCCCAAACCGCGCCGCCGTGCACGGAGTCCGTTGTCTGGTTCGTGCTGAAGACTCCGATCGAGATCTCACCGCCGCAGATCGCGGCATTTGCGAGAGTCTATTCGCACAACGTACGCCCGGTTCAGCCGCTCAACGGCCGCATTGTGAAAGAGAACCAATAGCGTCGGCGGAAGGATGTTACTCAGGCCAGGATGGTATCGGTTCCAGAATCCAGTCTGGTCGCGCCGAAACAGACAAAAGTTCCCGCCGTTTTGCTCGATACGAAGCATATTGGTCTCGCTCAAGAAAGCGATGCAGGCCTCGATCGAGGAGTCTTCGCGTTCCGCTGTAGACTCCTATCGCAGCGCGTTGACTGCTTGCCGCAGACGCGGGCGCCCAAGGCATATCCTCCTGTTGGCGACGGCCCTGAAGCAGAGCCTGCTTGGACTTCGGCAAAGGTTGAGTGAGACAAGTACGTCCGCAGTTTTCGCTACAACCGAGCAGCGCGGCAGTGAAGAACTAAAGGCGTGGAGCGATAGCGCGGCTCATTACTACCACGACAGCGCAGAGGAGATAAAAACTCTCCTGCTTGAGGTAGCGTAAGCGGCGGCTGAGATTGGCGCGCGTGACCTGCGCTACGGCGAGCATCTGAACGGCTTAGCCGTTCGGCTCGAGGGCGCAGCGAAGCTCGACAATATCGTCGCCATGCGGCAATCGCTCAGCTCAAGCGGCGTGGAACTGGTGAGTTGCGTGAACAAGATGGCCGAAGACGAAAACGGGCAGTGGAACAATTGCGCGCCCAGGTCTCCAGCTATCAGGAGCACATCGAGGAAGCGGAGCGCCAGGCCGCCGTCGACGCTCCCACCGGCGTTGCCAGCCGACGAATCCTCGAACGTCAACTGGATCTGCGCGTAGCGGCAGGATCGCCATTCTGCGCGGTTTATCTCGACCTGAAAGGATTCAAACAGATCAACCACTCGCTCGGGCACGCCGCCGGCGACGACTTACTTAAGCAAATTCGCGGGCGAACTGCGCGACAGGCTGCGCGCGACGGACTGTGTCGGACGCTTGGGCGGCGACGAGTTTGTGGTTCTGATCGATGGCTCACTGGACACCGTTCGTGAGCGGATGGACGTAGTCTCAATCGGGTTAACGGGAGCTACACGCTTGTCCACCGAAGCGGACAAGCGAAGGATCATCCTCACTTCGGCGGTCGGAGTCGCCTCCCGCCAGCGCAGAACAGATTCTCACCGCTGCCGATCGCTCGATGTACGAGAACAAGCAACGCGCCGCGGAGGCAAAACACACACCGGTTCCGCTGCCGTGAGGGTTAGTTCGGGCCGAAGGTGTAGTTCGAGTCGGCATTCGCCGAGCCGCTAAAATGGTGTTGGTGTTAGTTTCCATCACCTCTCAACCCACTCGGCCCACTCGGCCCACTTGGCTCCGCGCCCCCGCGCCCGGCGGCGATAACTATCACGAACTGAAGCGTCTGGTCACCGATCTGAATCTTCACACGGTCTGTGAAAGCGCCGCCTGTCCTAATGTGGGTGAATGCTGGAACCGCCGAACCGCGACCTTCATGATTCTCGGCAACGTGTGCACGCGGCGCTGCGGGTTTTGCGCCGTGCAGAAGGGCGCGCCGCTCTCTGTAGACTACGATGAGCCGCGGCGTGTTGCGGAAGCCTGCGCCGCACTCGGCCTGCGCTACGCTGTCGTGACGAGCGTCAACCGGGACGATCGCAAGGATGGCGGCGCCGAGCTTTTCGCGCTTACCATTCAGGCCATTCGCGAACGCATCCCCGGCTGCAAAGTGGAGGTTCTCGTGCCCGATTTCCAAGGCTCGCACGAAGCGATGGAAATCGTGATGAACGCGCACCCCGACGTGCTAAACCACAACATCGAGACTGTCCCGCGCCTTTATCGGCAGGTCCGGCTCGGCGCGCGCTACGAGCGCTCGCTCGAAATGCTTGCCTTCGCGCATCGAACTCGGCCTTTCATCCCAACTAAGTCCGGACTGATGCTGGGTCTCGGCGAAACCCTGGGCGAAGTCGAACAAGTGATGCGCGATCTTCGCGCGCACCATGTCGAAGTCCTCACGCTTGGCCAATATCTGCGGCCTTCCCAGCGCCATTTGCCGATCATCCGCTACGTTCCGCAGAAGGAGTTCGACAAGCTGAAGCGGCTCGGTGACGCGATGGGTTTTGCGCACGTCGAATCCGGTCCGCTCGTGCGAAGCTCTTATCATGCCAGCGACGCAGTCTGACGTCTCGGGGTTCCGCGAAGTTCACCAGCATGTTCTCAAACTCGCGCTCCCGCTTCCATTCGAACTCGAATCCGTGAATGTCTACCTGGTCGCGCTCGACGACGGCTACATGCTCATCGACTGCGGCATGGAAACGGAACCGGCGTTTATCCGGCTCGAATCGGCACTGATCGCCCGTGGATTCACCTGGGGTCAGATCCGCCGCATCTTTCTGACACACATGCATCCCGATCACATGGGAATGTCGAAGCGCTTGCTCGACCTCACTGGCGCATCGCTCGCCATGCATGAAGCGGAAGCGAAGCATCTAAGTATGATCGCCGGGGCGGAGCGGCGCTTTCCCTGGCTCGATATCGCGTACGCACAAGCGGGTGTGCCCAAGGGTCTCGAGGACACGATAAACGCGCACTTCGCCGAAGTACGGAGGAACTTTCACCCGCTCTCACCCGACATGCTGTATTCCGGCGGTGAGCACATCCCAACTGCACTCGGTCCGCTCGAAGTTGTCTGGACGTCGGGCCATTCACCCGGCCACGCGTGTTTGTATTCGAAAGAGCGGAAGCTCCTTTTCTCGGGCGATCAGATTCTCGAGAATATTACGCCGAACATCGCCTGGCATCCAGGGCGCGACATGTTGGGCGAGTATCTGGACTCGCTCCGCCGCCTAGCTGAGCTCGAAGTCGATCTGATTCTGCCGGCACATGGCGAGCCGTTCTACGGCCATCGTGCCTGGATCGATGAAACGATCAGTCATCACGGCGAGCGTTGCGCCGAGATCCTCGGCTTGGTCGCGATCGAGCCCCGCACCGCGCATTCGCTCGTGGGCGACATGTGGCGCAAGAAACTCTCGCCGATCAACCATCATTTCGCAGTCTTCGAAGTTCTCGCGCACCTGGAGTACATGCAGCGCCAAGGGCGTGTGCGACATCGGGAAGAGAATGGGGCATTGGCGTGGTATGCCTGAGGAGTGGGTTATGACCGAATCAGCCGCTCGCGCTCAAACCGGTCCATGCGCTTTTCGATCTGATCCATCCGCCGGTCTCAGCCTGCGATATCAGCACGAAGAGTTCCCTCGATTCGCTGCATCTCGGAGCGCAGGGCATTTGACTCAGACTTTATCAGGTCTTTGATATCGGTAATTCGAGAATTGCTATGTATCACACCTAGCCCGACCGCGATGACGGCCAGAAAGAAAGGTGTGTACTGGGCAAACAGCGGATTCATCCCAACTACTCGATTCTAAACCGGTAGGTGGGTAGATCCCTCCACAGTTCTCAGTGAACCTGCGCCGCGGTAGTCAAATGGCCTCCTGCCGCGGAGAACTCTGAGAACATCCTCTCGGCCGCCGCTTCGTCCACCGCTTTGACTGCATCGGTCAAGATCTCTACACGCTTGCCCATGTTCAACAATCCGAATGCTGCGAACTTTACGCAGATCTCCGTCACGACGCCGTACACGACATAGCGATCGGCATTCAACTCTTTCAATAGCGGCATCAAGTGCGGATTACTGAAGCAGTTGAGCTCCTGCTTCTCGAGGATGATCTGCTCAACGCCCTCGGCGCGTGAGGGAATCGTGCATCTTTTTTCCCTTAGCAAACTCACGGGCTTCTGCTGTCCGATCGTTCCCACCACACAGTGGTGCGGATATTGTTTGAACTCGGGATCGTCTTCTGAATGCGTGCACATGGTAGAGATTACCAGCGGCGCGCGGCGATTCAACTCTGAGACCG
>Ga0126381_100005144_pt1 | contig 14339 bp, 11 predicted proteins | sample PanSoiMetPlot_28_FD_96465 | JGI IMG/M metagenome (GOLD analysis project Ga0126381, IMG submission 96465) | Tropical forest soil microbial communities from Panama - MetaG Plot_28 | ecosystem: Environmental > Terrestrial > Soil > Tropical forest > Bulk soil | place: Panama | collected 2016-02-17
CGTATCGGCCATTAGACTAGGAATCGGTTCCGGAAAGTGCTTCCCCGCAGGGTGGGCAAAATTGCCGGGCGCTGCGATGATGTCCGCGCGGCGCGCGCAAATTCCCCACGCGGAGCGCGGCCAAGCGAAACTGGAAACGCCGATGCAGCGTCTGGCGATAAGCATCCTGGTGGCGTTACCGGCCGTCATGCCATTCCCGGCAGTGGCGCAAACCGCCGACAAAATCTACGCCGACCTCGCCACGCTGCCCACGACGGAGCGCAGCAAGCGCCTCGAGGAGGGTGCGCGCGCCGAGGGCAAGCTCGTCTTGATCCACACCATGCGGGGCAATCTCGCGACCGACCACGTCGCGCTGTTCCGCAAGCGCTACCCGTTCCTCAAGATCGAGCTCGAGGACGACATCGGCTCGCAGGACGCGACCGAGCGCCTCTACACCGAGGAGACCGCGGGCCGGCATCTCACCGATATCATCAACGTGGCGATCGCCGATCTCACGGCGCTGCGCGCCAAGGACATGCTGGCGCGCTTCGCGAGCCCGGCCACGGCGACCATCCTGCCGCCCTATCGGGGCTTCATCGACACCCAAGGCCACTGGACGCCGTGGTACTGGAGCGAGCACGGCATCTCCTACAATTCGAGCCTGGTGCCCAAGGACAAGGCGCCGCGCGACTGGGACGATTTGTGCAATCCCTTCTTCCGTGGCAGCGTCTCCTTCGATCCGGCCGAGGACCGTTATCTCGCCGGCCTCTATGCCATGTTTGGCGAGGCCGGGACCGAACGCCTCCTCAAATGCATCGGCGCGAACGATCCCATCATTCAGCGCGGCCACGCCCAGCGCATGGAGCTGATGCTCGCCGGCGACCACATGGTGCAAGGCGACAACTATCTCTATCAAGGCGTCATCATCCAGCGCAAAAATCCATCTGCACCGTTCGCCATCGCTACCTCGGCCCCTGCGTTCGGGTTTGCTGGCGTTGCCGCAATCAACAAGAATGCGCAGCATCCTTACGCGGCCGCGCTGTGGGTCGACTGGTGCCTGACGCAGGAGAGTCAGGCTTATGTGGCGCGTCTGTTGCGCGGGCCGGTCGCCCTCAAGCATCCGTTCATTCCCGACAGCATGAAGGTCGTCACCTACGTGGACGCACCGGCCGACGTGATGGATCGGCTGATGGGCTACTGGAACACATACGTGGCCAAGCGCCATTGAGAATCGCGGGGCGGACGAGGATGGCGCGCCTGCTAACCGCAAGCGTAGTCGCGGCCACCGCCGCGCTCTCGGCGCACGCCCTCGCGCAGCCGGCGCCGCTTTCCGCTCCGGAGAAAATCTATGCCGCGCTCGCCGCACTGCCCAAAGCCGAGCGCAGCGCCCGCATCGAGCAGGGTGCCCGCGCCGAGGGTAAGCTCGTCCTCGTCCACACGCTGCGCGGCGCGCTTGGGGCCGGCCATGTGGAGCTGTTTCACAAGCGCTATCCGTTTCTCGCCCTCGATGTCGCGGGCGAGATCGGCTCACAGGACGCGGCCGAGCGTCTTCTCGCCGAAGAGACCGCCGGGCGGCATCTAACCGACGCGATCGTCACGGCCGTGATGGACCTCGACGAGCTCATCCGCCGAAATCAAGTCGCCCGCTATCCGACCCCAGCAGTGGATGCGATCCTGCCGCGCTACCGCGCCTTCATCGATCCGCAGAACCGCTGGATCCCCTGGTTCTGGAGCGAGCACGGCATTTCCTACAACACCAGCCTGGTGCCGCCATCGCAGACGCCCCGGCAGTGGAGCGATCTCTGCAATCCCTTCTTCCGCGGCGCCGTCTCGTTTGATCCGGCCGAGAACCGCTTTCTGTCCGGCCTCAACGCCATGCTGGGTGAGGCGGCGACCGTGCGGCTTCTCGAATGCATCGGCAAGAACGACCCGATCGTGCAGCGCGGCCACACCCAGCGCATGGAGCTGATGCTCGCCGGCGATCACATGGTGCAGGGCGACAACTATCTCTACCAGGGCGTCGCCATGCAGCGGAAAAATTCCGCCACGCCCTTCGCTATCGTCTATTCGGCGCCGATCCTTGCCACCAACGACGTCGCCGCCATCAATCGCAATGCACCTAACCCCTACGCAGCCGCGCTGTTTGCGGATTGGACCTTGTCGGCCGAGAGCCAGGCCTATCTCGCCAAGCAGCTGCGCGGGCCTGTGGGGCTGCCGCACCCCTACCTCCCCGACAACGTCACGCTCATCGACAATATCGATCCGCCGAAGGAAACGATGGACCGCCTGCTCGCCGCCTGGTTCCGCCATGTGGAGAAGCCGAGGTGACCCGCCTCGGCCTTAAGGAAGCAGCGCTCGCCCTCCTGATCGCGGTGCTCGCCTATCAGGTGATCGTTCCCTTCGCGATGATCATCTGGACGAGCCTCAAGCTGGCTCGGCCCGGCGAGCCCGATTTCCTCAGCCTCTCCTTCACTTTCGCCAATTATCTGCGAGCCTACGGGGGCGAAGCCTTTTGGCGCATTAGCCTGAATACCTTGAGCTTTGCGTTTGCGGCAACGCTCATTGCCTTCGTGATCGGGGCCTTCATGGCCTGGGTGATCGAGCGCACCCACACGCCCCTTGCGGGATTGATCGGTGTCCTGCTGATCGGCCGCATCGCCATTCCAGGCATCCTGATCGCGATCTCCTGGATTTTGGTCGCGAGCCCCAATATCGGCCTCATCAACCAGATGGCGCTGCGGCTCGCCGGGCTGCGCAATCCGATCAACATCTATAGCTTCTCCGGCATGGTCTTCGTGCAGGCGCTGGAGCTCGTGCCGCTCACCTATCTGTTGCTGGGCGCTGCCTTCAAGGCCATGGACCCTCGGCTCGAGGAAGCCTCCGCCATGACCGGCGCCGGCCATTGGCACACTTTGCGGCGCATCTCGCTGCCGCTGGCATTGCCGGCGGTCGCGGCTGCGCTGCTGCTGTTGTTCCTGACCACGATCGAGGCGTTCGAGGTGCCGCTGCTCATGGGCACGCGGGCCGGCATGCGTGTCTATACAACCGAGATTTTCTACGACACCTCGCGCACGCCGGTCGATTGGGGCCTGTCGAGCACCTACGCCGTGGCGCTGCTCGCGGTCGCGATCGTGCTTCTGTTCGCCTATTTCCGCCTGGTCGGCCATGGCGAGCGCTACCAGACCATCACCGGCAAGGATTTCCGGCCGCGTCGCATCGATCTCGGGCCCTGGCGCTACGCGACCTGCGTCCTCGCCCTCGCGTTGGTCTTCCTGATTACCGGCGTGCCGTTCCTGATGATGCTCTACGCGTCGCTCCTGCCGTTCTATCAGGTGCCGAGCACGGCGGCGTTTGCCAGCATGTCGCTCGACAATTACTGGACGCTGTTCCAGAACAGCAAGACCGTCACCCCGATGATCAACAGCTCGATACTCGGGCCGGCGGTCGCCACCGCGGTGGTGCTCGTGGTCGCGCTGATCAGTTATTTCGTGCAGAAGACCCGCCTGCCCGGCCGCCGCCTGCTCGATTTTCTCGGCTTCGCCCCGGTCGCCATCCCAAGCGTCGTGCTGGGCGCAACCTTCTTCTGGTTCTATCTCATCGTGCCGCTGCCGCTGATCGGCACCCTCACCATCATTGGGCTTGCTTATCTCACCAAATACATGCCGGTTGCGCTGCGCTTCGTCTCGGCCTCGATGATGCAGGTCCATGCCGAGCTCGACGAAGCGGCGCAAGTCGCCGGCGGCTCGTGGGCGCGCAACTTCCTCAAGATCATGCTGCCGCTGCTCAAGCCGGGGCTGCTCGCTGCCTGGTTGTGGGTGATGGTGCATGCCTATCGCGAGCTCACCATTGCGCTGATGCTCGCGCGCTCGCAGAACCGCACCGCCTCCGTGGTGATCTTCGATCTGTGGGAGGAAGGCTCGTTCCTGCGGCTCGGCGCCTTGGCGGTGTTGATGTTCGGGCTCCTCAGCGTGCTGTGCGCGCTCGCGCGTGTGATCAGCGCCCGCTTCGGCGTCGAGGAGCAGGTCGCATGATCGAGGTTGCGGGTTTGCGCAAATCTTTTGCGGCGGGCGGCCAGACGATCGCGGCCGTTGATGGTGTCGACTTCTCGATCAAGGCCGGCGCGATGGCGACGCTGCTCGGCCCTTCGGGCTGCGGCAAGACCACAACGCTGCGCTGCCTCGCCGGGCTCGAGCGGCCCGACAGCGGGCGCATCGCCATCGGCGGCGCGACCATGGTGGACACGGGCGTGTTCGTGCCGCCGCAGCGACGCAATCTCGGCATGGTGTTCCAGTCCTATGCGATCTGGCCGCACATGAGCGTGCTCGAGAACGTCGCCTATGCGCTCGAAGGGCGCGGCGTGCCCAGGGCAGAGCGGCGCAAGCGCGCCATGGAGGCGCTCGCCTTGGTGCAGCTCACGGAGCTTGCCGAGCGCGCGGCGCCGCGGCTGTCGGGTGGGCAGCAGCAGCGTGTCGCCATCGCACGCGCTCTCGTCGGACAGCCCCAGGCGCTGCTATTCGACGAGCCGCTCAGCAATCTCGACGCCAAGCTGCGCATCGAGATGCGGAACGAGCTCAAACGCATCCAGCGCGAGAGTGGATTGACCGCGGTCTATGTCACCCACGACCAGGCCGAGGCGCTCGCCATCTCCGACGAGATCATCCTCATGCGCGCGGGCCACATCGTGGAGCGCGGCACCCCGGTCGACGTCTATCGCCGGCCCCGCCACGTCTTCACGGCACAGTTCTTGGGTTCGACCAATCTCATTCCTGGAATGGTGGCCGAAGTGAATTGCGGCCGGCTTGCGATCACAACAGCCTTAGGGCGCATCCTCGGCGTCGATCCAACCGGCGCATTACGAGGCGGCGCCAAGGTGATGGTGAGCATCCGCCCCGAGGACCTCGCCACCGACGGCATCAACACGATCGAAGGGCGGATGGCGTTCGCAGCCTTCGCGGGCGCAGTAGTCGAGGCCGTCGTGCTGTGCGGAGATACCAAAATTCAGTGTCTGCTCGATGGGGACGCCGATCTGACCCCCGGGCGTAGCGTCGTGCTCCGCGCCAAGCCGGAGGCATGCTTGGTGCTGGCGGAGGAATGATGCGCTACAAATTCGCAAGGAGGCGCCGATGAATGTTGCCCGTAAGCCCGGCAGCTGGCAGCCGCCGGATAGCGTTGCGCGCGCGGAAATCGTCGCCCGCTCGACCGCCGTCCTGGCCATGCCCGATCTGCCGCTCCTTCAGCGTGAGGACATCTTCCGTATCAACGCGCTCGCGCTCGACTGGGACATGGGCGTGATGGTGTACGAGCCGGCTGAGGTTGCGCGCGGCGCCGACGGAAAGCGCATCGGCATTTTTCTGCTGCATGGCGGCTCCGGCGATTACAAATCCATGGAGCCCATGGCCAGGCTGTTCGCCGCGAAATTCGGCTGCAAGGCGGTCGCCATGACGTTTCCGGGGCGCCTCTATCTCGATGATCTGAGCCGCGATTGGCCGGGTGACACCGTCACTCCGGACGGCACCGTGCGCACGCCGATCTGGCTCGAGGGCGAGCATATCGGTCCGGACCAATACGAGGTGGTGCGCGACGCCTCGATGCGGCTTCGCTACGGCACCCGTACGCTGGCGCGCGCCAGGCCCGGCACGCGCTTCTACGACCGCATGGCGGCCTGGCCCGTCGCGTTCGAGGCCGGCATGAAGGACGCGCTCAAGCGGCATTTCCCGCCGAGCGACTATTCGATCTACGTGACCGGCCATTCGACCGGCGGCCCGATGGTGTTCATGATCAGCCAGCGCGTGCCCAACATCGCCGGCGTGATCGCAGTCGAGAACTCGCCCTTCGGCTTCATCCAGGAGGCGCAGCACGACTGGTCGGGCGCGCTCGGCAAGGTCGCGGGCTTCGAGCGCGTCACCAAGAAGCGCGCGCCTCGCTCCGACCCCTTCAACGAGCTCTATGTCCGCACCTGGCGCGACCGCGCCCGCTATGCGGGACCCGAGGCGCTCGGCCAGGAGGGACCGCAGGCGCTGATGCGGCTGCCGTGGCTGATGGAGGAAGTGTTCGACTGGTGGGATAAAACCAAGGCGCGCCCGCAGTTCAAGGCCGAGTACATCATCACCCACAACATCAAGAGCTCGCTCGAGGCTGCCGCGCGCGCCGCCGCGGGCCGGCTCAACATGTCGGCCGACGAGACGGCCGCGCTGGTCGCGCACTATCTCGGCTTTCCCTATCCACAGAGCGGCCCCGGCGCCAAGCCGGTGCCGCCGGTCTTGTTCTGTATCGCCAAGGACAGCCGCGACCACTCACCGGAGGTCTATCAGGAAGTCGTGCTGCCGATGTTCGCCAAGCTCCACCCTGCACCGAAGGTGCGGGTGACGCGCTGGGGCGCGGGCGTGCACACCTATCACAAGGCGGAGGCGGACCTGCCGCTGGGCATCGCGCCCCCGGTCGCGGAATTCTATTTGCGGGCGATCCAGGAGGGCTACTTTGTTGTTTGACCCACGCCCGCGCAGCGTCATGGCGGGCGTGTCCCGGCCATCCCGATGCGAGGGACTGCGCCTACCTAAGCGAGATCGCCGGGACAAGCCCGGCGATGACACCGAGAGAGGTCGCGATGTCCCTGTTGTCCGAATCGCATGTCCCAAGATTTGCGCCACCTCTCACCTGTTCGCGCGAGGAGGTGCTGGCGGCCTCCGACGCGGTACTGGCGATGCCGCCCGGTGTGGTGACGCAGGCTGAAGATATTTTCCGCATCGAAGCGCTCGGGCTCGAATGGGACATCGGCGTGCATGTCTACGCGCCGATGCCCGCCGTGGCGAGCGGCGCCGACGGCAACAAGATCGGCATCTTCCTGCTGCATGGCGGGGCCGGCGACTACAAGTCGATGGCGCGCTTCGCGCTGCTGTTCGCGGAGAAGTTCGCCTGCAAGGTCATCACCATGACGTTTCCGGGCCGGCTCTATCTTGACGACGAACGCCGCGACTGGCCGGGCGACACGTTGCACGCGGATGGCAGCGTGCGCACCCCGATCTGGCTGCGCGGCGAATACATCACGCGCGACCAGTACGACGTGGTCGAGGATTCCTCGAAGCGAATGAAATATGGCGTCCGGCGGCTCGCGCGCGCCAGGCAAGGTTCGCGCTTCTACGACCGCATGGCGGCGTGGCCCCTCGCCTTCGAGCGCGGCATGCAGCAGGCCTGCGCGCGGCATTTCCCGCCCGATGAATTCTCGATCTATGTGCACGGCCACTCGACCGGTGGCCCGTATGTGTCGATGCTCTCCCAGCGCGTCGCCAATATCGCGGGCGTAATCGCGATCGAGAACTCGACTTTCGGCTACATCAATGAGAGGAAGCACATGTGGGGCGGGCATGTGGGCAAGATCGCAGGGTTCGAGCGCCTCGCTCAGGACGGCGCCGCCTGGGCCGACCCCTTCAACGATCTCTACATCCGCACCTGGCGCGATCTCGCCCGCTACCGCGGCTCGGAGGCGCTCGGGCAGGAAGGCCCCAATGCGCTGATGCGCCTGCCCTCGCTGATGGAGGAGATCCTCGACGCCTGGGAGGTGGCGCGCAAGCGCCCGCAGTTCAAGGCCGAGTACATGATCACCCACAATATCGTGGGGGCGCTCGAGCAAGCCGCGCGCGCCGCCGCCACGCGGCTGCGCCTCGATCAGGTCTACACTGAAAAGCTCGTCGCCCACTATCTCGGTTACACGCGCGAGCTCTCAGGCCCCGACGTCAAGCCGGTGCCACCGTTCCTCTTCGTCATCTCCAAGGACAGTCGCGACCATTCCCCGGAAGTCTATCGCGAAGTGATCCTACCGATGTTCGCCGCCATGCGGCCTGCGCCGCGTGCCGCGCTGACCCGCTTCGGAGCCGGCGTTCATACCTATACCAAGCCCGAGCCTGGCTTACCGGTCGGCATCGCGCCCGCGGCGGCGCGATTCTACGTGCAGGCGATCCAGCGAGGCTACTTCGTTGTTTGATGACAGGAGCCACCATGCGCCCCAGCGTCGAATGGCCGGACGGCAAGAAAATCTGTGCGACCTTCACGGTCGCCTTCGAGGCGTTCACCCGCGGCGGGCACTTCAAAAAGGCGAAGGGGCTCGAGGTGAACCTCGTCTCGCTCTCGCACGCCAACTACGGCGGCAATGCCGGCATCTGGCGCATTCTCGAAGTTCTTTCGCGCAACAAGTCGCGCGCCACCATCGACGTCAACGGGCTTGCCGTGCAGAAATGGCCGGACGCCGTCAAGGCGCTGCATGCGGAGGGCAACGAGATCGCCGGCCATGGCACTACCAACGACATTCAGATGACGGAGCTGACGCCCGAGCAACAGCGCGCCGAGATCCGCGCGGTCAACCGCATCGTCACCGAGGTGATCGGCGAGCAACCGGTCGGCTGGGTTAGCCCCGGCGGGCATCACACGCGCGAGACGCTCGGGATACTCGCCGAGGAAGGCTATAGCTGGTGCGGCGATCAATGCGACGACGACCTGCCCTATGTGGTCGAGGTCGACGGCAAGCGCATGGTGATCGTGCCCAAGCACTGGTTCTTCAACGATTGGCGCGCCTGGAACGGCGGCGCGAGCTCGGGCGAGATGGCGTTCCAGCAGTTCAAGGACGGCTTCGATTTCGTGGTCGAGGAGGCGCTGCGCGGCAAGCCCGGCCGCGTCGACGCATTGGTCCATGCCGAGCTCGGCGGCCGTCCCTATATGGCCAACGCCTTCGAGAAGATGATCCGCTATGTGCGGGCACACGACGACCTGGTCTGGCACGCCACTCGCGACGAGATCGCCGAGCACGTGCTCAAGAACACCAAATATGTCGAGCCCTACTCGCCGACCGGGTGAGATGGCAACCGCGTCGCATTATTGATACAGCTCAACCTTGGGCTGGCAGCGGAAAGGACCTGGGGCATGGGGATGATCACGCGCTGGCTCGTACGGCTTGCCGCACTGGCGCTGCTCAGCATTGCGGCCGGCGCGCAGGCTCCGGAGCGGTCCATACTCGCGACCCTCAACCGGCTCGCGATCGAGCTGCCGAGCAGCGCCTTCGCCAACCCGTCGGTCAAGGCGCCGCTCGAGGGGCTCGCGCGCGAGCCTTGCGACCAGAAGGCCATCGAGGCCGCCAAGGACGTGCCAATCGTGGCGCAGCCGGAGGACAAGGGCACCTTGGGGACGGTGTCGATGGGTTGCTCGGCATGAGCTTCCCATCGCACTTCAAGGTTTCGATCGACCCCCAGGCGATCCGCATCTCCAGCCAGAAGACCAAGTAGCGCGCTGCGCGCGACGGCCTTGCGGGCGCCGCTGCCGCCGGCGCATTATCCTGGCAAGACGGGCGTATGGCCCGGAACGGCTGCAGGGAGGACGAGGTGGCCCACATCGAGCTCAACGTCAACGGCCGCACGCAGGCCATCGAGGCGGACGGCGACATGCCGCTGCTCTATGCCTTGCGGGGCGATCTCAACATGCACGATCCGCGCTTCGGCTGCGGGCTCGGGCAATGCGGCGCCTGCACGGTGCTGCTCGACGGCGAGGCGGTGCGCTCCTGTCAGTTGCGGCTCGACGCCATCGGCACGCGCAAGATCACCACGCTCGGCGGCATCGGCACGGCGGAGCATCCGCACAAGGTGCAGGCCGCCTTCATCGAGGAACAGGTGCCGCAATGCGGCTACTGCCTCAACGGCTGGGTCATGACCACCGTTGCGCTGCTCGAGAAAAACCCACGTCCGAGCGACAAGGAGATTCGCGAAGCGTTGACGGGCCTCAAGTGTCGCTGCGGCACCCACACCGCGATCCTGCGCGCCGTAAAGCGCGCGGCGCAAGCGTGAGGGAGGCAGCGATGACCATCAACACCCTTAATCGCCGTCAGTTCATCGCCGGCACCGGCGCGCTCACCGTCTATCTGGCGCTGCCGGGCGTCAGGGCCAACGCCGCGATCGCGACCCAAGCCTCGCGCCTTGCGCTCAAGCCCGATCAGCTCTCGACCTATATCAGCATCAATCAGGACGGCAGCGCGGTCGGCTGGGTCGGCAAGATCGACATGGGCCAGGGCACCGACGTCGGCTGGATCAAGATGATCGCCGAGGAGCTCGATCTGCCACCCGAGCGCGTCAGCATGGTGCAGGGCCACACGGACGTTACGGTCGACCAGGGCGGCGCCTCCGGCTCGACCGGCATCTGGAAGGCGGGCGCGGCGCTGCGCAATGCCGCTGCCGAAGCACGCCGCGTGCTCGTCGAGATGGCGGCAGAGAAGCTCGGCGCGCCGGCCGAGCGGCTCACCGTGGTCGACGGCGTCGTCAGTGACAAGAGCGACCCGGCCAAGAAAGTCGGCTATGGCGAGCTGATCGGCGGGCGCCACTTCGACATCGAGCTCGAATGGAACCATGAATTTGGCAACGAGCTACTGGTCAAGGGCAAGGCTAAGCTCAAATCACCGAGCGAGTTCAAGACCGTCGGCAAGGCCGGCACGCGGCGGCGCGACGTGCCACAAAAGGTGCTCGGCACCCACGACTACATGGTCGACGTGAAGGTGCCCGGCATGCTGCACGGACGCATCATCCGCCCGCCCGTCGCGGGCGCGGTGCCGATCGCGATCGATGAGAGCTCGGTCAAGGACATACCGGGCGTGCAGGTGGTCTGGCAGAAGGCCTTCATCGGGCTCGTCGCACCCAAGGAATGGGATGCGATCAAGGCCGCCAAGGCGCTCAAGGTGACCTGGTCGGAGGTCAAGCCGCCGTTTGCCGGCAATGCGAGCCTCTACGATCACATCCGCGCCGCTCCGGTGGCGAAGAAGGACGAGGAGACCAAGGTTGGCGACGTCGAGCAGGCCTTCGCCAAGGCCGCCAAGGTGGTCGAGGCGACGTATGAATGGCCGTTCCACTCGCATGCCCCGATGGCGCCGGCCTGCGGTGTCGCCGATGTGCGCGACAGCGAGGCCTTTGTTTGGACCGGCTCGCAGAAGCCACATCACTGCCGCGAAGGCGTCTCCAAGATGCTCGGCCTGCACGAGGAGAAGGTGCACGTCACCTCGGTGACCGGCCCCGGCTCCTACGGACGCAACGATGCGGGCGACGTCACCATGGACGCGGTCGTGCTGTCGAGGGCCGTCGGCAGGCCGGTGCGCGTGCAGGGCATGCGTCATGAGGGCCACGGCTGGGACCCCAAGGCGCCGGCCTCGATCCACATCTCGCGCGCCGCCGTCGACCGGGAAGGCAAAGTCACGGCCTGGTATTTCGAGACCAAGGCGTTCTCGCGCCGCGAGTTCTTCCGCGACGAAGGCTCGCCCGAGCGCACGCTCGCCGGACAATTGCTCGATTGGCCGCTCAAGCCGGTCTGGCTGTTCGGCCTGCCGGGCGAGAGCTATGGCTTCGCGGCGCGGCAGAAGGTCTCGACCACCATCCCGCCGCTGCTCGATCGCGCCTCGCCGCTGCGCAGTTCGCACATGCGCGACCCGGGCGGTCCGCAGATGCACTATGCGGTCGAGTCCTTCATGGACGAGCTCGCGCTCGCGACCAATATGGACCCGGTCGCCTTCCGCCTGCGGTATCTCGAGAACCCGCGCGACAAGGCCGTCATCATGGCGGCGGCCGAGAAGGCCAACTGGCAGCCACGTGTCGGCGCTCGCAAACAGGCGAACGGCAACATCCTGACCGGCCAGGGCATCGCTTATGCGGTGCGCGGCGAGACGCGCGTTGCGGTCATTGCCGAGGTCGAGGTCGACCGCACCACCGCGGCGGTCTGGGCGCGGCGCTTCGTGGTGGCGCACGATTGCGGGCAGATCATCGCGCCCGATCTCCTGCGGCTCACGATCGAGGGCAACATCGTGCAAACCTCGAGCCGCGCGCTCAAGGAAGAGGTGATGTTCGATCAGAAGAACGTCACCAGCGTCGATTGGGAGACTTATCCGATCATCGACATCAAGGACGCACCGGAAACGATCGACATCATCCTGATCGACCATCCGGAAATCCCGCCGGGCGGCGCCGGCGAATCGGCGAGCCGCCCGACACCTGCCGCGCTCGCCAACGCGATCTTCGACGCCACCGGCATACGGCTGCGGCAAGCGCCGTTCACTCCAGCGCGCCTCAAGGCGGGATTGGCGTAGGATGTAGCGATGGTGTAGCCCGGATTGAGCGGCAGTGAAATCCGAGACTGCCCCCCGGTTTCGTTGTCGCTCGATCCGGGCTACGAATAAAGGCGTCGGCGCCGTTGGCACCGGACCAGGCTGCTGAATGGCGACCCGGCGCCCAACTAACAGCATGTCCACCCCGCACCGCATTGACGTGCATCATCACATCGTCGCTCCCGGCTTCGTGGCGGAGCTGCGGGAGCAGCTGCAGCCCCCGACGCTCAACTGGACGCCGGCGCGGTCGATCGAGGACATGGAGCGCGCTGGCGTCGCGACCGCCATCACCTCGGTGACCACGCCCGGCGTATGGATCGGCGATGACGCGCAGGGGCGGCGGCTGGCGCGCGAATCCAATGAGTATGCGGCGCGGCTCGCGGCAGACTATCCGGGCCGGTTCGGGATTTTTGCGGCGGTGCCGCTGCCCGCGATCGATGCAAGCATCGCCGAGATGGAATATGCGCTCGACCGACTCAAGGCTGACGGCATCGCGCTGTTCACGAGCTATCGCGACAAATGGCTCGGCGATGGCACCTTCGAGCCGGTGATGGCGGAGCTCAATCGGCGGAACGCGCTGGTATTCGTGCATCCGGAGGCGCCGCTCTGCTGCCGCGGCCTCTTGCCCGGCGTGCACGAATATGTGCTCGAATACGGCTTCGACACGACGCGCGCCATCGCCAACATCCTGTTCAGCGGCACGGCGCAGCGCTACCGCGACATCCGCTGGATATTCTGCCACGGCGGCGGCACTACGCCGTTCCTGGCGGAGCGGCTGATGCGGGCGCCCGAGGTGAGCAAGAAGCTCGCGCAATACGTGCCGAACGGGGTGATGGCGGAGCTTACGCGCTTCCACTACGACGTGGCACAGGTCGCGCATCCGATGGCACTTGCGGCGCTCACACGGCTCGTGCCGATCTCGCAGATCCTGTGGGGCACCGATTTTCCATTCCGCTTCGGGACGGAGTATGTGCAGGCCTTGGAGGAGTTCGGCTTCGGCGCCGAGGATTTGCGCAAGATCGATCGGGAGAACGCGCTGCGACTAATGCCGCAGTGGCGGTAACTTCTTTTCCCGGCCTTGCGCCGGGACCGTTTCGGGCGCATGCGTTCGCAACTGCCACCCCGAGGCGCCGCCGCCACGCGAGCCACCGTGGCTGGAGCCTGGCGGTGTCGACTCTGATTCGATCGCCTGCGAGAGCGCGCCGCCCAGATGATTGGCGAAGCCGCCGGATCGTTGCGCCAGCGCTCGACGTCGAGGCCCGCTCGGCCGAGCGCTTCGCCGCGGTGCTCACCGCGGCCGGCACGGGGTCGGCACCTGGTATTCCGCAATCGCATAGGGTAGGAAGCGCTCAAGCGGTTCCGACGTCTTGTCCGCTTGCCCTCGGATCCGGTGCGGCGCAGCTCATCGATCTGCGCCCATCCACCGCCTTCCGAGCGGGCCATTTCGCACACGCCAAATGGAAGATCCGCCGCCGCATCGCGGCGGGGCTCGATCGCGCGAGGAAAACCATAGTGCTGATCGCCGATGCGCTCGGTATCGCCGATCTCGCAGCGCTCGATCTTCGGCCTGGCCGACCGGCCTCGTCGATCAGCTCGATCCGCGGGGGTGCGTTTTCGCCTCCTGGCCTAGGAGGCGGCCGGCTGCGCCGCCCTGATGTTGGAGCGCTTGACGCGGTCGAGGTTCGCCCCCTCGATGCGGACGAGCTTGACAGGCGCCTTGCGCCGCGGCGAGTGCACATCGCCGACATCGTAGAAATGCGCGTCGCCGGGCTTCATCACATAAGTGCGCGCCGGCTCGACCAGCGACGGCTTGCCGCCCTCGCCGCGCTCGACGATCTTCCAATCGGTCATCTCGGTCAAACCTTCGGCCTGCCCGTAGATCGCCCAGCTCGAGCCGTGATCGTGAGGCGAGCTGGCGGCTGGCGCGTCATAGACGTGGCCACAGATGCAAAAGCCAAGCTCGGGATCCTCATAGAGAACCTCGCGCGGATCAGCCTTGGGCGCGCGCGCCTTCAAATGGGTCGTAAGGAACACCGGATCGCCAAGCGCGCGCGTCACATATTCGCAAACCTTGAGCCGACCGGCGCGGCCCGGGTCGGCCTCGAGGGTGGCGCGGATATCGGCGGCGAGCTCCTGAAGTGTGTATGGCATCTATTTGGTCCCTTGTTTGCAGCCACACTAGCGCATTGGTCCCCGCCAATCGAGCCCCGCCCCTCTCCTTGCGCGCAGGGACCACTGACCC
>Ga0126381_100005145_pt1 | contig 14337 bp, 10 predicted proteins | sample PanSoiMetPlot_28_FD_96465 | JGI IMG/M metagenome (GOLD analysis project Ga0126381, IMG submission 96465) | Tropical forest soil microbial communities from Panama - MetaG Plot_28 | ecosystem: Environmental > Terrestrial > Soil > Tropical forest > Bulk soil | place: Panama | collected 2016-02-17
GATTCTTTGGTCCCAAGCGCGTCATCTTCGTAAGGAGTTCCGGCGAACAAATCGTGATTCAACCGCTTGACGAACTTGTACACCGGGCTGGAGAGGTCGCGCGCCACTTCCTGCTCAATGGCTCCGCGCTCCTCAGCCCACTGATCCTGAGAATCGACAACGTCGGCCATACAAGCCGCGCCCACGCGCAACGCTACATCCAGATCCCTCGCGGGGACCGTTACGAAATATTGCGTGATGTTCTGCTGGGTATCGGCATCCATGTCTTCGCCTAACTGTGCGTAGATCGCGGCAATCTGATCGGCGCTGAGCCCGGTGCAGCCGCGAAAGGCCATGTGCTCCTGGGCATGGGCCATGCCCGGGAAACCAGCGGGAGTCTCGTTTCCTCCGACAATGTAGTTTGTTTCGACAGTCGCAACGGGGGCCAGCGGGTCGCGAATGATTACGACGCGCAATCCGTTATCGAGCGTCGCGCGGGTGACCTCGGGTGAATTCGAGGGTTGACCTTCTATTGGTAAGACGATTCCGGCCAAGAAGACGGCGGCCAGGAATACAAACTGAAGTCGCATATCGAAGACAACTCCAGCTTAGAGGATGGAACGTTGTGAGGAAGGGAGACGATAAACCCGATGGCCCGCGTATCGATGCCGTATTAAATCAACGCGCAAATGTGTCACAAGCGGTCAAACTGCCATCGCTCAGGCCACGCTTGAACCACTGCGTTCGCTGTGCAGAACTCCCGTGGGTGAAGGATTCCGGGCTTACGCGTCCGGTAGCCATGCGCTGCAGGCGGTCGTCACCAATTGCCGCCGCTGCATTCAAGGCGCTTTCGACATCGCCTTCCTCTAGAATCTGGCGTTGGTCGGTGGAATGACCCCAGACTCCGGCCAGGCAGTCCGCCTGCAATTCAAGGCGCACCGAGAGCTCATTAGCGGCTCCGGGATTGGAACCTTGCAACTGATGTACTTTCCTGTCGATGCCAAGCAGGTTTTGCACATGATGGCCGATTTCGTGGGTCAGAACGTAGGCCTGTGCGAAATCGCCGGAAGCACCGAAACGATTTTTCAACTCCTGGTAAAACCCAAGGTCGATGTACACTTTCTGGTCTACCGGACAATAAAACGGGCCTGTCGCGGCCTGGGCGAATCCGCACGCGGAATCCACCGCGTCGCGGAACAACACCAGTTTGGCGTCTTGATATTGGACTCGTCTCGCCAAGAGAATCTGTCTCCAGGTATTCTGTGCGTCATCGAGCACGAAGGAAACGAACTGAACCAGCGGTTCCTCGCGAGCATCGAGTGCCTGGTTGACCCGTGAATTGGAGGGTGCAGGCACGCCGCTATCGGAAGCATTAAAGAGCGAGAAAAAATCGCGCTTGAAAATGACGCTGAGGATCAAGAGGATGATCGTCCCGCCGAGCCCCAGACGCACGCCCCCTCCACCGAATCGCAACCCGCCCGTCCCTTCGTCGCGACGATCTTCAATATTTTGGCTTCGCCCGCCCGGTGTCCAGCGCATGGCTCACATCCCCGATCTGCCTATTCTATGCTTGACGGTCGCGCCAGCAATCCCGCCCCACGCTGCATATATAGGACCTTTCAGGTCCGGTATACTGCTGTTCAGGTTTCAGACCCGGACGGTGGCTGTAATTCTGTAGAGACTTTTCTTAAAGCTTGGTGAGATGACTTAGGAAACAGCAAGGCGCTCCCGGTGACTTTTTCGCCGAGTTCCAGGAGCACCCTGTCGAACGCCGCGAACCGTACAGGTCGCGACTCCTTCATTCTAGTCGCGATTTGTCCCCGGTTCGTGCGGAAAGGAGGACGTCTGTTCCCTCAAAGCATAAAGCGCGTAGGTTGCGCTGTCATGTTTTTTTTGCTTTACGCCGGGGGCTCCCGTGGTGCGGAAGGGCCATTCTTCATCACCTACACGCACCAGATGGAAGAGCCGGGTAATCTCGAGCTGACGACCAAAGCGGTAACCGGCTCGCCGGATGGCGGGAATGGCTTTATTGCGGCAGCGGCTGAATTTGAGTACGGCATCAAGGCCTGGTGGACAACCGAAGTCTATCTGGATGGCCAAAGCACGCCCGCTGAAAGCACGATTTTCACGGGATATCGCTGGGAGAACCGTTTCCGAATGCTGTCTCGCGAGCACTGGATCAACCCGGTGCTGTACCTGGAGTTCGAAGATATCAACGGTGCGGACAAGACACTGCTGGAGGTAGTCGGACACGACGGAGAGGAGGATCTGATTGCCCCCAACGACGAAGCCCGGCGCGAGAAGCAACGTGAGATCGAAGCTAAGCTGATCCTCGGGAGCTATTTCAAAGGTTGGACGATTGCCGAGAACTTTATCGCCGAAAAGAATCTGGGCCACGAGCCATACGAGTTCGGCTACGCCGCAGGTATCAGCAGGCCACTGGCGTTAGCGGCGACACCGGACCGTTGCGAGCTTTGCCGGGAAAATTTCCAGGCAGGCGTAGAGGTTTATGGAGGATTGGGAACACACTCCGATTTTGGATTCAGAGGAACCTCGCAGTACATCGCGCCCACGCTTGGCTGGACATCGGCAGGCGGTATCATGCTTCGAGTCTCGACGGGATTTGGCGTCACCACGACGAGCGCCCCTGTTCTGGTTCGGTTCAGCGTTACATACGAGCTTTCACAGTTCGGACGAACCATGCGCAAGGCATTTGACATGGGCGGAGATCAAAAATGAAAATCTTTCGCGCCGGCGTTGTGTTGATTTTCATATCGCTGATTCACGCCGCTGAACGCAAAGGGACCCCGGTGCAGCAGGCCCCGGCTAAATATGTCCAACTTCAAAATCCGTTCGAGGGAACTCAATCCGCGGCGCAAGCTGGACAGAAATTGTTTGCACGCGAATGCGCCGCATGCCACGGGAAGAACGCCGGGGGCATAGGCAAGGCCCCGCCGCTTGTCACTCCCGATGTTTCGCGGGCCGCACCGGGAGCCTTGTTCTGGGTATTGCGAAATGGCTCGATGAAACGCGGCATGCCATCCTTTGCGCACCTGCCTGAACCACAGCGCTGGCAAATTGTGAGCTACTTGAAAAGTCTCGGCCCCTTATCCCAGCTCTCGGTCCATTAGCTTCCTCTTGGCTGGTGGCGCTTTGAAAAGCTCTGCCCGACAACACTCGGGCCTGACGCCACGAACGACCTCCACTCAGTGTCTTCGTGCTGATCACTGGCCCAGGACGAAGTGCCAGGTCACGAGCGGGCCACAGTTGATCGGCATGAACTTTTGACCGCTGTTTGAACCTCTGAACTGTTTTTCGGGAGTCTGGCGATTCATCACGACATATAATCGCGTCCAGACATCTCGTTTAGTCGCACAACCGCAACATGAATTATCAGCAAAATTACGTTTCGAGCGAACGACGGAAATGGAGAACGGCTATTTTCAAAGACGTTCAATTCTGGGTTCCATTTACCGTCCTGATCGTAGGGCTCCTGCTTCTCCACTGGGTGCAGTGAACGCCATGGACAAGAACTCCTCAAGCCGGACGATTACGGAAACATTGACGGATCAGGTACGCCAGCGAAAGCTTCACCGGCTGGGAATATTTTGCGGCATCTCCGCGGCATTGTGGCTGGCAGGCGCCGAGGCACCGACAAAGCTGGTAACGGTTTCGGTTTCGCCGCTGGTGATCTCGTTCATGATGGTCGCCGGTGCTTTCGTCTCGCGCTGGAGTTTGCCGGCCCTTATTCGCGGTACACGGGACACTTTTACCGATACGCGGCACGTGCCTCATCTGGTCGTCTGGGGCGTGATGGCCGGTTGCCTCTGGGCGATCGGGAATACATTGACGATTTTTGCGGTCAAGGACATTGGCTTGAGCCTTGCCTTCCCTTTGTGGAATTCAAACAGCCTGATCGGAATCCTGTGGGGGACGTTGCTGTTCAAAGAGCTACATGGGGCCGCCTGGTTCCGAAAGCTCTCGGTTGTCGGGGGCGCCGTCATAATATTTCTCGGCGCGATGCTCATTTCCGTCGCTTCAACGGCTCAAGCGGAGTATGTGAGCGCAGTGCGCGGGATTGCGGCGGCTCTGGGCGCCGGCCTGATGTTCGGGTCGATGTACATCCCGTATCGCAAGGCGTACATCACAGGGATGAACCCGCTCACATTTCTCACGTATTTCACGTTCGGTGAGATGACAACGGTCACTCTGCTGGGAATTGTTTTTTTGGGAGGGCCCGTGCCCTTCTGGAACGAACTGGTAGCGGAGCGTGCGATTTTGTTCTGGCCGGCCCTCGGTGGATTCATGTGGGTCGTGGGCGACCTGTTTCAGAACTATGCGACAAAGTATGTCGGCATCAGCCGGGGCATCCCGCTATCGAATACGAACCAGCTCTGGGGCTTACTGTGGGCTGTTTTGGTTTTCAGCGAGTTGCACGGGCTTGGCCGTAGGGTGTACGCCGAAGTGATCGGGGGCTCGCTTCTTATGGCGGCTGGGGCCGTTGCAATCGCGTGCTCGTCGGCTTCGGAGGGCGAATACTTGAGTTGGAAGAAAGCTGCGCGGCGGGAAACGGACCTATATGGAATCGCGCCAAGCTATGTTATTGCGCGGATGGAGGGGCGTGATCTCGATACACACGGAGTTCGCCGCACTTGGATTGACTGGATCCTGGTCGGAGGAGCTACCTTGATTTTCGTTGTACTGGGGTGGATTGCCACTGTGCCCCAAATGCAAATCCATATGGGCTGGCTGGCCGTTTTGAGCCTGGCAATGCTCGTAGTCCTGGTGGCGGCTGGCTTGGCGCTCTGGCGTCTGACGAAGTTTACGTAAGGCCTAAGTACTTCCCTTCAGGCTGGAGGCACGGCGGTTGACCTCCGGATCAGCAGACGCGGGCAGCCTGTTCCGGACCGAGAGTAGCGCTCATTCCCGCCGCAATCGCCTCCTGTGCGCGAACCGCATCACGGTGTGTAACAGGAAACCGCGCTCCCGTCCGGCAACATTCAATGAAGGCCGCCAGCTCGGATTTGTACGCGGCTCCGAAACGATCGACAAATTCCGGTAAGGCCTGTCCGTAGGTGCGCATCGAAAAGGTCTGGCGAGCAAGGGGCTGAGTATTGCCGCGCCTGCCGTAGGCTTCTACGACAATCTCGAAGGGATGCTGGTCGAAGCGGCCGACCTGTATTTGTCCTTCCTCGCCGAACACGAGGGTCTCGACCCGGTAGCCCGAAACGTGGTTGCGGCCAACCTGAATCTGGGCGACAAGATCTTCACCAAACCAGAGATACAGGAGAGCGTCGTCAAAATCTTCCTCGGACGTCGTGAGCGCATGGCTGTATATGCGAGATCCGATGCTGAGCGCTCTGGATGGCATGCGCCCGCTCAGCCAGAGAACTTCATCCACATTATGTATGGACATATCGGATAAGATTCCGCCGCTCCGATAGCCGTTCGGAGCAGGATTTGAGTCTTCCATCGCCGAGTATATTTTGAAAACCCGCCCGATCATTCTGCTCTCGATCAGTTGCTTTGCGTATTTGAGCGGTTCGTCGAAGCGGCGCTGAAAGGCAAGCATGAGAGCATCCGGGTGATTCCGGTCCAACTCCGCGGCAAAGTCCCGGTCTGCTTCGAGTACTCCCGTCAGGGGTTTTTCCAATAAGACGCGCTGTCCTGCTGCAATGAGCGTCGAGGCGTTTTCGCGGTGACGGTCCGTCGGCGTAACGATTACGGTAGCCTCGCAAATGCCTGACTTCACCAGCTCCTCGATGGACTCGAAGATTGGAATGCGGAGGCCCCAGTCGGCACTCAGGCGGCGGGCGCGCTCGACATCGACATCGGCGAACGCTGCCAAATCGCAGACTCCCGTATCGCGGGCCAACTCGGACACATGTAAAGCATGGATTGCTCCCATTCTTCCCAAGCCGGCGACGGCTAGTTTTAACGGTTCAGGCATAACTTTCCCGAAGCTGTTTCAACGAACGATTGTATGCGGGGAACATTTCAGTATGCGCGAAGCTTTGATAAACTGACACAGCAGTTATCCGAACCCTTCCTTGCAGGCTCGACCAGGCGGCTGTTTCCCACTTGAGTCTCCGCGACCTTGATCATTGATGCGGACCGCCGACCGGCGGGTTCCATGAGGATCACCCGACATGTTCGAGTTCTTCCAAAAATTGTTTTCGACCGATTTCATGCCGCACGTCTATTGCCTGCGGATCCCGAGTCTGATCTGGATGCATGCCATCTCGGACGGGTTAGTGGCCTTGTCATACGTTCTTATTCCAGCGGCTCTTGTCCACTTGATACGGAAACGCAGCGACCTGGTATTTCACTGGATGTTCGTACTATTCGCAGTATTCATCCTCAGTTGCGGAGCAACGCACGCGATGGGAATCGTCACGCTGTGGGCGCCTGCTTACCGGCTGGACGGGCTGATTAAGGCGATCACGGCAGTGGCGTCTCTGCCCACTGCGTTTCTACTCTGGCGATTAGTTCCTGAGATGGCCGCCATTCCAAGCCCTTCCCAATGGCGCCAAGCGAACGAGGAATTGGAAAGCGAAATTCAAGAACGCAGGAGGGCGGAGCAGGAGATTGGGACACTGAACATCGACCTAGAGAAGCGGGTCGAGGAACGCACGCGGGAACTTGAGGCGAAGAACAAGCAACTCGAGGAACTGGCTTCGGCACTGCGCCGTACGAACGCTGAACTGGAGCAATTTGCCTATGCCGCCGCTCATGATTTGCAAGAACCTTTGAGAAACATCTCTTTAGGCACTCAACTGTTGGCCTCCCGTTACCGGAACCACAGCGATTCCAAAACGGATCCGTTCATCAATTTCACCGTGGAAGGGGCGCAGCGGATGGAAAGCATGATCAGGGATCTGCTGGCCTACTGCCGCGCTTTAGATGGCTTCGCGGTTCCGGCAAAGCTAGTAGACTCTGCGCGGGCCCTCGAGAATGCTCTAAGGAATCTGAAAACGATGGTTGACGAAGCCGGCGCCGGGATCACCTGGGGCCAACTGCCCTCGGTAGCGATGCATGAAACTCATCTGCTACAGGTATTCCAAAATCTCATCAGCAATGCTTTAAAGTACTGCAGTGCAGAGTCGCCTCGCATTCAGATCGGCGCCGTACGGGAGAACAGCGAATGGGTTTTCTCAGTGCGGGATAACGGCATGGGAATCCCGCCGCAGTACCATCAGCGGATATTCGGCGTATTCAAGCGGGTTGGTGGCCGCACGCCGTCGGGCAGCGGCATTGGTCTGGCAGTCTGTAAACGGGTTATCGAACATTACGGCGGCCGGATTTGGGTAACTTCAGAAGAAAAACAAGGCGCGACGTTTTTCTTTACCGCGCCAGCAGATGGAATCTCGTCACATGAGCTGCACTGCGCCTAGCGGCACAATCCGGGTTCTCATCGTCGAAGACAACCCGGTAGACCTCTATTTCATCCAAGAGGCCCTAAGAGCTTTAGAGTTTGATCACGAGCAAATTGCCGTGGACGATGGCGAGCCCGCTTTGCAGTTGCTGCGCCAGGAAGAACCGTACCAGAATGAGCCGCCGCCCGATCTCGTTATTCTGGATTTGAACCTGAGGCGAGTTGATGGCCGGGAGGTGTTGTCCTATATCCGCGGCAGCCGCACGCTGAAGGAGACACCGGTAGCGATCGTCAGTTCCTCACCAGCCGACGCCGTGCATGCCGAAAACCTCGGCGCAGACTGCTATATCAGAAAGCCCTCGAACCTGGAGGCGTTTCTCGGGATCGGGAAGACAATCTGGCAGTGCTACCGGGAGAAGGGTGAGCGGCGGTAGACACGGCGGTGAATTCCGAATCGGACCGCTTGCCCGAAGGCCTTGCCCAACTTAGGGCTACTGCTTGATAAACTGGAATGAACCAATTTCTTCAAATGAGATATATCTTTACGTCTGAATCCGTTACCGAGGGTCATCCTGATAAAATCGCCGACCAGGTTTCGGACGCCGTTCTCGACGCAGTACTTGCAGATGATCCCTACGGACGTGTTGCTTGCGAGACGCTTGTCACTACCGGAATTTGCGTGGTTGCCGGAGAGATCACGACCAAGACCTATGTCGATGTTCCCAAGCTGGTGCGGAGCGTAATTGATCATATCGGTTACAACGACGCTACATTCGGATTCGATTGCAAGACCTGCGCTGTGGTCAACATGATCCAGGCGCAATCACCCGATATTGCCATGGGGGTAGATACCGGCGGCGCGGGAGACCAGGGCCTGATGTTCGGTTATGCCTGCGACGAGACGCCTGAGCTCATGCCACTGCCGATTATGCTGGCTCACAAACTGGTTCGCCAGCTTAGTGAAGCCCGGCGCTCGGGTAGGGTGCCCTACCTCCGGCCCGACGGCAAGAGCCAGGTAAGTGTCGAGTACGTGAATGGACAGCCGAAGCGTATTGACGCCGTAGTGGTCTCAACCCAGCATCACGACGACATCAGCGCGCAACAGATCGAAGCGGATGTAAAGAAATACGTAGTCAACCCGGTTATCCCCTCCGGGATGATCGACTCTCAAACAAAATTCCACATCAACCCGACAGGCCGCTTCGTCATCGGGGGCCCGCACGGCGATACCGGTCTGACGGGACGCAAGATCATTGTCGATACTTACGGCGGCATGGGCCGGCACGGGGGCGGGGCATTTTCGGGCAAAGATCCTACAAAGGTAGACCGCTCGGCGTGTTACATGGCACGCTATGTGGCCAAGAACCTTGTCGCGTCAGGTCTGGCGTCAAGGACCGAAGTCCAGCTCGCCTATGCGATTGGAGTGGCCGAGCCCGTGTCCGTTCACGTGAACACCTTCGGCACCGGCAAAGTGGAGGATCAGCGCCTCGCTGAACTGGTTCGTGAAAACTTCTCACTTACCCCCGCGGGCATGATCAAGGAACTTAATCTTCGCCGCCCAATCTACCGCGAAACTGCAGCGTTCGGTCATTTTGGCCGCACGGAAGACAGCTTCACGTGGGAGAAGACCGACAAGGCCGAAGCATTGCGCGAAGCCGCTCAGTTAGCCGTTGCAACAGTCTGAGCACACCGCGAAACTCTAGTCAACAAACAAGTTAGAATCGGAATAAGTGTCAACAGAAGTGGACTGCAAGCGCTCGCTTGAAATCGAAATCCCGCTGGAGGAAGTTGAGAAGGCCAATACGCGAGTGACCGACTCATTCCGGCAACGCGCGCGCCTGCCAGGTTTTCGTCCGGGCAAGGCCCCGCTCAGCATGATCCAGTCGCGATTCAAAGGGGAAATCCGCAACGAGATCATTGAACTCCTTGTGCCCCAGGCTTTTCGGGAGCGCGTAACAAAAGAGGAGCTGAAGGTTGTCGGGACACCCGATATTTCCGAGCTTCGTTTTGAACCTGGTGAGCCAATCCGCTTTAAGGCGGAGTTCGAAATCGCGCCGGAGTTTGACCTGGGCGAGTACCGGGGCCTGCCGGTTAAGTACGAGGAGCCGACCGTCACGGACGAGGAAGTAGACAAACGCCTGGAGTCGATGCGCGAAAGCAAGGCGGACTATATCAACCTGGACCCGCGGCCGATCGAAACCAATGACTATGTACTGGTTCACCTCAAGTCGTTGGAGGGCCTTGCGGAGCCGATCGATCAGGACGTACAGATCCAAGTCGCAGGGGAGGACACTTTACCGGAGTTCAGCGAAGCGCTTACTGGAGCCGGTCCGGACGAGGTCAAGGAAGTAGCCGTAACCTATCCCGAGGACTACGGCCAGACGCGGTTGGCGGGCAAGACCGTTCGTTTTCAGCTCACGCCGAAATTCGTCCGCAAAAAAGAACTTCCGGCGCTCGACGACGAGTTTGCCCGAGACCTTGGCGACTATCAGAATCTGAGCGAGTTACGGGATGCAGTGCATAAGTCGATCTTTCACGAAAAGCAGTATGTCGCGCAACAGGCTGGAAAGGAAGAACTGATAGACAAACTGGTTCAGACCAATGAGTTTCCGGTTCCCGAGGCCTATGTGGACCGGCAGATCGAGAATCAGGTGCGGATGCAGTTAAGCGATCTCGCAGGTCATGGTGTCGACCCCGGGGATGTGAAGCTCGATTGGGCAAAGGTCAAGGAAAAACAGCGCGACAAAGCGGTCCGCAACGTGCGGGCATCGCTCCTGTTAGAGAAAATTGGGGAGCGGGAAAGTATCAGCGCCACGAAAGATGAGGTAGACCGGGAAATCCAGCGGATCGCCCGCCAGGAACGGGAAGCTGTTCCGGTGACGAGGGCGCGCCTGGAGAAGGAAGGGGCAATCGGCCGTATTGCTGGTCACATTCAAACCGAGAAAACGCTCCAGTTCCTGTTCGACCAGGCCCAAAAGCAGGCCTGATATCGCTTATGGGAATACAGTACAGTGGTGACGTACCGTGCCCCTATTTCGTTCATGTGAAAGAGTTCTACTGTTGATATACTGGTGATGAAAATTCTTCCGATCAGGGCAAGGGATCTCTCGATCTCCCTTTTTATAGGAGCACCAGCTTGAAGCGCGCCGGATCTGACGATTCCCTCCGCTGTTCGTTTTGTCACAAAAGCCAGGATGTAGTTGGTAAGCTCATCTCCTCTCCCAGCGATTATCCGCGTGCTTACATCTGCGACGAATGCATCGCAGTATGCAATTCCATCATTGAAGATGATCGCCACGAGCAAAGTTATGGCACTCCTGGGAAGCTTCCCCGGCCCCTCGAACTGAAGGAATATCTCGACCAGTACGTAATCGGGCAAGAGGCTACTAAGAAAAAGCTGGCTGTCGCCGTATATAACCACTACAAGCGCATTCAGATGAACAAGCAGCGCGGCGGCGAAGTGGAGCTGTCGAAATCGAATATTCTTCTGATTGGCCCTACCGGGACGGGTAAGACGCTGTTGGCGCAAACTCTGGCGCGAATTCTGGATGTGCCTTTCGCTATTGTCGATGCGACGACGCTTACGGAAGCGGGGTATGTGGGCGAAGATGTGGAGAATATCATCCTGCGTCTGCTACAGAACGCAGATTGGGATGTTCAGAGGGCGCAGACCGGCATTATTTACATAGACGAGATCGACAAAATCGGCCGCAAGGATGAAAATCCGTCGATCACCCGGGATGTATCTGGCGAGGGAGTCCAGCAAGCGCTTCTCAAGATTTTGGAGGGGACGGTAGCGAATGTTCCTCCACAGGGCGGCCGCAAGCATCCGCATCAAGAATTTACCCCGGTCGATACGACGAATATTCTGTTCATCTGCGGCGGGGCTTTTGTGGGATTGGAAAAGGTGATCGCCCGGCGGGTCGGCACCAAGTCCATTGGTTTCGTACCACCGGAGGAAAAGGAGACATCGCCGCGCCGCGGCCCGAATTCCATACGGCGCGATACAGACCTGCTGAGCCAATGCCAGCCCGTGGACCTCATCAAGTATGGGTTTATTCCGGAGTTCATCGGCCGCATGCCTGTGACGGCGGTACTGGAAGACCTCTCTAAGGAGGCTTTGGTCCAGATTCTGACGAAGCCGAAAAATGCCATCGTCAGGCAATATCAGAAGCTATTTGAGTTCGAGAATGTTAAGCTCAAGTTTAGCGAAGACGCCCTTGATGCTGTTGCGCAGCTTGCGATGGAACGCAAGGTGGGCGCGCGTGGTCTGCGCATGATCCTTGAAGACCTCATGCTTGACCTCATGTATTATCTCCCCACATTCAAGAAGGTTCGCGAATTTATCGTGACCAAGGAGATGGTACTGACGCAGAAGATCAACATGGCTGTGCTCGAAAAGGCGGGCTAGCCGGCCGTTCCTTAACAGATCAAATATTGATTCCCTGCCGAGCCCGGTTTGTTTCGGCGATAAAGCTGCTACATATCTTCCGATCCCCCTGCTGAGGGAACCCATACCGCCTAGAAAGTCAAGATGGTTACGACAAAAGACAAGACGGACACAAAACGACTGCCGATGATGCCGATCCGCGACGTGGTCATTTTCCCCTACATGATGACCCCGTTTGTAGTGGGCAGAGAATCGAGCGTTCGCGCTCTCGAAGAGGCGCTTCTGGGAGACAAGAAGATCTTCTTGGCTACCCAGCACGACGCTTCGGTCGATGAACCGCGGCCGGACGAGATCTATTCCGTGGGCACCGTAGCCAACATTGTTCAGAGCCTGAAGCAACCCGATGGCAACATCAAGGTCCTGGTAGAGGGCGTAGAACGCGGGAAGATTATTTCGGTCAGCGAGGAGGAAGGCTACTTCCGCGCCGTCGTAAAGGTAACCAACTACAAATTTGAGCCGGGCGGGCAGATTGAGGGGCTCACCAGCCGCGTAACCACGTTGTTTGAGCAGTATGTCAAGCTCAGCCAGAACCTGAATTATGAAACCATGATCGCCGCCATCCGTGTGGACGATCCTGGCAAGCTGGCCGACACGGTCGGCGCCAACCTGCAGCTCACAATTGAAGAAAAGCAGGAGTTGCTCGAGATTTTCGATCCGATTGATCGGCTTACGCGCGTCGCGGACCTTCTCGACATTGAAATCGAGAAGCTGAACGTGGACCGGACCATCCAGGGCCGTGTGAAGCGGCAGATGGAGCGCGCGCAAAAAGAGTACTACCTTAACGAAAAAATCAAAGCGATTCAGAAGGAACTCGGCCGGGGCGAAAAGAGCGAATTCGACGAGCTGAAGAAGAAAATCGACGTGGCGGGCATGACTAAGGATGCCCACGAGAAGGCGATTGCCGAGCTCAAGCGCCTGGAGGCGATGCCGCCGATGTCGGCCGAGTCCACGGTTTCGCGCAACTATCTCGATTGGCTGCTCGCAGTGCCGTGGAAGAAGCGGACGAAGGAGATTCGCGATCTTCGTCACGCGCGCCAGGTTCTCGAAGGGGACCATTACGGCCTCGAGAAAATCAAGGAGCGGATTCTGGAATTTCTCGCCGTTCGCCGGCTGGTACAGAATCCGAAAGGTTCCATTTTGTGCTTTGTAGGCCCTCCGGGTGTCGGGAAAACCTCGCTTGGGATGTCGATCGCCAAAGCGACCGGCCGCAAGTTCGTACGCCTGTCTTTAGGTGGTGTTCGTGACGAAGCCGAGATCCGTGGACATCGCCGGACGTATATCGGCGCGCTTCCCGGACAAGTCATTCAGATGATGAAGAAGGCCGGGACGAAAAATCCGATCGTCATGCTGGACGAAGTCGACAAGATGTCGATGGACTTCCGCGGCGATCCGTCAGCGGCTCTGCTGGAGGTTCTGGATCCTGAGCAGAACTACATGTTCATGGATCACTACCTGGACGTCGAGTACGACCTGAGCCAGGTATTTTTCATAGCAACGGCAAACGTACTTCACACCATCCCGCCCGCACTGCAGGACCGCATGGAGGTAATTCGCCTTTCGGGATATACCGAGCTTGAAAAGCTCGAGATCGCGAAGCGCTTTCTCGTCGCCAAGCAACGCAAAGACACCGGGGTCTCCGACGAGCAGCTCGAGTTTACCGATGCAGGATTGCAGACGCTCATTCAGTCATATACGCGCGAAGCCGGAGTCCGGAACCTCGAACGTGAGATCGGCAATGTCTGCCGCAAGGTAGCACGCAAAGTGGTAGAGGCGCAATCGACGACCGAGGAAGCCGCGCCCGAGAACGCAAACGGCGCCGAGGTGATCGAAGAGGAAACGGCTGCTGAGGAAACTGCGGAGCCCGCAAAGAAGGGAAAGAAGAGAGTAAAGAAAGAAGAAGCGCCGCTCGTCCCGATCGAGAAGGTGGTAATCAACCCACCGGTGGTGGACGAGATGCTCGGTCCCGCCAAGTTCCGAGATCTCGACCTTGATAAGCAAAACGAAGTGGGGGCGACAACAGGTCTCGCCTGGACGGAAGTAGGCGGTTCCATTCTCACTACGGAAGCAACAGTCATGGAAGGACGGGGCAAGCTGACCACTACTGGAAAGCTTGGCGACGTCATGCAGGAATCGGCGCAGGCAGCTATGAGTTACGTCCGCTCGCGAGCGCAGTATCTGGGTCTGCCTAAGGATTTCTACAGGCATCTTGATATTCACGTGCACGTGCCGGAAGGTGCGATTCCGAAGGATGGCCCTTCGGCCGGTATTACGATTGGGACCAGCATCTGTAGCGCATTAACCGGTATACCGGTTCGCTGCGACCTGGCGATGACCGGAGAAATTACAGTGCGCGGACGGGTGCTCCCAATTGGAGGGCTCAAGGAAAAACTCCTGGCTGCTCACCGGCAGGGCATTCTCGAGGTAGTACTGCCTAGGGACAACGAAAAGGATTTAGCGGATATTCCGGAGAATATCCGCAAGGAAATGAAACTTCACTTCGTCATGATGATGGACGAAGTGCTGAAAATAGCAC
>Ga0126381_100005146_pt1 | contig 14337 bp, 11 predicted proteins | sample PanSoiMetPlot_28_FD_96465 | JGI IMG/M metagenome (GOLD analysis project Ga0126381, IMG submission 96465) | Tropical forest soil microbial communities from Panama - MetaG Plot_28 | ecosystem: Environmental > Terrestrial > Soil > Tropical forest > Bulk soil | place: Panama | collected 2016-02-17
CAGGACCTGCGGCCGAACGTCAAGAAGACGCCGGTCACTTGGCGGCCCAATGCCGACACCAAGGCGCGCCCGACGCCGAATCAGAACAACGGCCATCAGGCGGGCGGCGGCACCGTGCATTACGGCGCGCTCTCCTGGCGCATGCATGAGGACGATTTCCGCGCGCGCTCGCAGACCATCGAGCGCTATGGGGCGTCCGCGATTCCGGAAGATTCTTCGCTCACCGATTGGCCGCTTTCCTATGCCGATCTCGAACCGTTCTACGATCGCGCCGAATACGAGCTCGGCGTGTCGGGCAAGGCCGGCAATCTCATGGGCCAAAAGATCACCGGCGGCAATCCGCACGAGGCGCCGCGCCAGCGCGAATATCCGCTGCCGCCGCTCCAGGTCGATCAGGCCGGCGCGATCTTCGAGGAGGCCGCGCGCAAAACCGGCTATCACCCGTTCTCCTCGCCGCGCGCCATCATCTCGCAGACCTATCAGGGACGGCCGGCCTGCTCCTATTGCAGCTTCTGCCAATCCTTCGGCTGTTTCATCGGCTCGAAGTCGAGCATCCTGGTCACCAAGCTGCCGGAGGCGGACGCAACCGGCAACTTCAAGCTCATCACCGGCGCCATGTGCTACCGCATCGACAGCGACAATAGCGGGCGCGCGACCGGCGTCGCATATTATGGCGCCGACGGCTCCGACAACACGATCGAGGCCGAGCTCGTGATCGTGGCGCCGTTCATCTATGACAATACGCGGCTGTTGTTGCTGTCCAAGACCGCAAAGTTCCCCGATGGCCTCGCCAATTCGAGCGGGCAGGTGGGCAAGCACCTCATGGCCCATATCGGGGCGCGGGTGTTTGCGACCTACGACGACCGGCACGCCAATATCTTCATGGGGCCGAGCGCGCAGCGTCACAGCCTCGACGACCTCAACGCCGACAATTTCGACCATTCGGGCCTCGGCTTCATCCGTGGCGGGCAGGTGTCGGTCGTGCCGGCCGACCTCGAAGCCGGTCCCATCGGCACCGCGATGAGCCTGCCGCCGCCGCCCGACACGCCGCGCTGGGGCGCCGCCTACCGGGACTTTTTGGCGAAGGGCTTCACCCGCTATGTTGGCATCACCTCGCAGACCGAGAATCTGCCCTATGCGGACCAGAGCATCGATCTCGATCCCGACACGCGCGACGTGTTCGGCCTGCCGGTGCCGCGCATGACCTACGACTGGCGGCGTCCGAACGAGCGCGCCCGCATCGCGTACATGTTCGGCAAACTCGAGGAGATCGCGCGCGCAAGCGGCGCCAGCAAGATCTGGCGCGCGCCGACCGGGATCGGGGCGCCGGGCGCTCACCACGAAGGCGGCACCCGCATGGGCAGCGACCCGAAGACGTCGGTCGTCAACCGCTACAGCCAGAGCTGGGACGTGCCGAACCTCTTCATCGTCGGCAGCTCGACTTTCCCGACGATGGGCTCGGGCTTCAACCCGACGCTGACCATCCAGGCGCTCGCCTACTTCACCGCTGACGCGATCGTGACCCGCTACCGCAAGCGGCCGGGCCCGCTGATCTAGGCCGCGTAGGATGGGTTGAGCAAGCAAATCGGACGTTCGTACGATTTGCTTGCGATATCCATCGCTGGCCGTGCCACATACGGCGAGTCAGTGATGGGTTTCGCGCAATCGGTCAATGGCCGAGTTGCGCTCATGTGCGCTCAATGCATCCTACGAAGCCGCCGCGCGGAATCGCGGGTGACACGAATCCCAGAAATGCCCTAATATGCCGCCCAACAGGTGCGGCAAATCTTCGACCGGTTTCCTTCACGGCCGCAAGACCTTCACGGCCGCAAGACCACCGTCCCGGACAACGGGGCGTACCTTTGGACGAGCACAAGGAGAGAGACAAAATGACACTTAGGAACGTCACGCGGAATCTGGGCATCGCGGCGGGCGTAGCGCTCTTCGCCAGCCACTCCGCCGTCGCGGCGGACGAGCGCGGCGCGCTGCAGGGCGTCGTCAACGACGCGTCCGGCAAACCGGTGGTCGGCGCCATGGTGCGGGTGAAGAATGCCGAACGGCGGCTCACCTTCATGGTGCCGAGCCAGGAAGGCGGCCGCTTCGAGGCGAAGGATTTGCCGGTCGGGCAATACGCCGTGCAGGGCATCGGCGGCAATTTCCAGAGCGTCGTATCGGCGCCGGTCAGCGTGACCGCGAATACCGCTGCCAAGACCGACGTCGCGCTCACCGCCGCGCGCGGGCCGCTGTTGCCGCCGGCCTGGCCGCAGCGCATTCCCGAGGAGCAGGTCGCCAAGACCTCCAAGGACTTCAACGATCTGCCGGGCGGCGAGAACAAGCTGCTGGTGGCGCAGACCTGCACGCCCTGCCATGACGTGCAACGCATCATGGTCAAGCGCTCGTCGGAGGACGAGTGGACTCACATCGTGGCGCGCATGCGCACCCGCATGGCGGCGGCGAACCAGCCGGGGGTGAACGACGAGGACACCAAGAAGATCATCGGGTATCTGTCCGCCAACTTCAGGCCGATCCAGCCGTATGATGCCAATATGCGCTTGCCGACCGAGCTCTTGACCGGCAAGGCGCTCAAGTATCGCGCGGTGACCTACGATCTCGCCGATCACTTCGCCGAGCCGCATGACGTCGCCTCCGATCCGCAGGGCAACGCCTGGGTCGGCGAGCGCGCCGGGCGCGTCGGCCGCTTCGATCCGCGCACGCTCGAGTTCGCCGAGTTCAAGACGCCGCCCGGACCGGCGCCGGAGGATCGCCAGAGCCTCGGCAACCCGCAGATCGATGCGCACGGCATCATGTGGGTGCCGGATGGGCCGAACAACCGTTGGCTCTCCTTCGATACCAAGACCGAGAAGTTCACCGCCTATGCGTGGCCGCGCGGCATGGCGGGCGGCGCTGGCGGCAACAGCATGGCGTTGCATCCCAACGGCACCATCTGGGCGACCGGCGCCAACAAGGAAGTGCGCATGCTCGATCCACAGTCGGTGACCTTCAAGGCCTTCCCCTCGCCGAGCGCCAAGGGCAGCCCGGCGCCCGGGGCCTATGGGCTTGCGGTTGCGGGCGACGGCTCGGTGTGGTGGGCCGAGGATGAAGTCGACAAGATGGCGCGCGTCGATGTCACGACCGGCCAGGTCGAGGAGTTCAAGATCCCCGACGTCGGCGGCCACGCCTTCCCGCGCCGCATGAACACCGACGCCAACGGCGATCTCTGGGTCGCGCTGTGGGACGCCGGCAAGCTGATGAAGATCGACTACAAGACCAAGGAGATGACTGTCTACACGCCGCCCTCGAAGACCGGCGGCAACTATTCGGTCGTCGTCGACAAGAAGAACAACTACATCTGGGTGAGCGAGCACCAGGTCGACAAGATCGCGCGCTTCGATCCCAAGACGCAGGAATGGGTCGAGTTCCCGCTGCCCGAGGCGGAAAGTGATCCGCGCCGCATCGACATCGATCCGACCAACCCGAACCGCATTTTCTTCAGCGGCAACATCGCGGGTCGCGTCGGCTTCATCGAGGTGCTGCAGTAGCAGGCGGGCTCTTCCGCGCGCAAACCATCATCCGCCCGTGCCATTGGCGCGGGCGGATTTTATTTGAGCGAGGCCATTACTTGCAGGCCGCGCTCCAAGAATGCTCTGGATCGCGTCCACGCAGCAGATTCACCAGCCGGCGCGATCGCTGCGGCCACCGCAAAGAAACCTAGGGTCAACACCTGAGGGGCGGAAACTTTCCTTTAGTCAATTTGTGGCGCTAATGTAGCGTATCGGTGACAGTTGCGTTTGCGTGGGGGGTTGCGATGAAGCCGTGTGATCCGGATGTCGAGAGGGTCAAGAAGATATTGGCCGACATAGAGCGGTACCGCAACGACCCGCAAATTGCCGCCGTCATGGATATCCCCGCCGCACCGGAGTCGCCGGCCGAGAGCGCGGTCGAGCACGCCGGCCCGCCCATCCGGGGTATCGATTAGCTACCGCATCGCCAGGATCACGTCGAAGCGCGCCCGCAGCGCGTCGCCCGATCCCGACATCTGCATCACCAGCTCGGGATGGAAATAGTCGTCCTCCTGGTTACGCGGCTCGTCGGGAAAATAGAACTGCGTCGTGAGCACCGGGCTCTCGGCGGCGGGCTGGACCTTGATGTGGAAGTGCCGGGTGCGGCCCGGATAGAGGCCGGGCACGATGGTGCGGAACGCATAGTGTCCCTTGGGGTCGGTGAAGAGGTGGCCGCGCAGGCGGAATCCCTTGTTGTCGTACTCGCCCTGATCGTCGGCGTGCCACAACTCGATGAGCGCGTCGGCGACGCGCCGGCAGCTGCGCGTCAGCACGAAGCCGGAGAGCTCAATCGGTTTTCCCATGATGCCGGGCTGGCGCAGGTCGCCGCGCAACGGTGAGGCCGGTTTGAAGAACGGGCCTTCGATCTCTGGCCGGGTAGGCGCATCGCCGTCGTGACAGGCGGGGGTTGGGGCGGCGGACGCGCCTTGGGAAAGCGCGTCGCGCGAGGCGAGGGCGAGGCCGATGGCGCCGGATGCGCCGGTCAGGATTTGCCGGCGGGAGGCGAGATGTTTGACCATGTTGGGCTCCGAACTTGATAATGAGCCGACAGTAATTGGCCACCAATGACGGGCGTGCGCACCGGCATCGTACACCCGCCGTTGACAGAATCCCACAAATCAGATTATGCGGAATTGAAACTGGCGATGTGCGCCCGGGCGGAAGATCCGCGCCGGGCTTTTTTGCGTCCTCGCGGAATCGCCAGGTCTTGCCGACGCCGCTGATCGCGAAGTCCAAACAACTGATTAAATTCAGGCGACGCGGCCTGCGCTACCTATTGCTCTTGTCCCGCCTTGAGCCGGGACCCGTTCCGAACTCCTCCGGCTGGAACCGTCTCGGCTCAAGGCCGGGACAAGCAATCAGTGCTCGGCCGCGCGCAGCAACCAATCGAGCTTCACCCTCTGCCGGAACACCAACCGCTGGCAGGGCCCGTGGTCATCGTCGAGCCACACGTAATAGAGATACGGATGGTCGGTGATGGTGGCGAAGCTCGCGTCCCCGGCGGCGCGATCGATGCGCGAGAAAGTACATGCAGGACCAGGCGCCCTCCGGCTCGCGCCGCAGCATCTGATTTTTCGTCAGCGCGAGCGCCGGCTTGCTCCAGTGGATGAAATCGGGCGATGTCGAGAACAGACGTCTTCGGGGCCGAAGCCGCCTGGGCCCTGACAGCGCATCAAAGTGGATTGGCCAGTTTGTGGCGTCGTAACGACAAGCCTATTTCGGATCGGACAGCAGCGAAAAGTTGCCCGTGCTCCGCAGTATCGCCGGGCAATATGCAGCGGGTGGCCAATTGCAGCAATCTGGGATTGTTTAGGAAATCGAGATTTTTGCGGGTTTCGGCGCCCGCCGCTGTTGTAAACCTCGTCCGGTTGGGCACACTTCGAGCTGACAGCGGCAGGGTGCGATCGGCCGTGAGAAGCCGACGGTCATCCTACGGAGGGAGGACAAAATGAGATCACTGCTGGCGGAGCGTATTGGCGCGTGGGCTGCGGCCTTGGCGGTAAGCGCAAGCATTGCGGCTTGCGCCGGCGGCGCCCGCGCCCAGAGCAAAATTCCGGCGCTCAGTGCAAATCCATCCGACTGGGCCTGGGTACGCATCCGCGCCGACGGGCGCAATGCACTCTTCGGCGATGGTTGGCTCGATCCGCCCGCCGGTTTGCGCGGGCCGATCCGCAATGACCCCGATCATCCGCTGCAGGGCAATGTCGATCGCGGCCCGGGGCGGCAAGTGACGCCTGCTTTCGGCAATTTTCGCGATCCGATCCTCAAGCCCTGGGCGGCCGAGGAGATGCGGCTGTCGAACGAGGAAGTGCTGTCGGGCAGGCGCGGCATGCCGTTCCTCGCCACCTCGCGCTGCTATCCGGGCGGCGTGCCGGGGCAGCTCCTGTGGACCACGGAGCGGCTCTTCTTCATCCAGGAGCCCAAGATCGTGCATATGGTGTGGGAGCGCGACTCGCTCTCGCGCCGCATCTACATGACGGACAAGCACTCGGAGCACGTCGCGCCGTCCTGGTTCGGCGAGTCGATCGGCCGCTACGAGAATGGCGAGCTCGTGGTTGACACCATCGGCCTTTCGACCAAGCTCAGCTTCCTCGACATGTTCCGCACTCCGCATACCGACAAGCTGCATGTCGTCGAGCGCTTCAAGTTGACGGCGGACCAGAAGTTCCTCGACGCCCTGGTCAAGGTCGAGGACCCGGATGCGTTGAACGAACCCATGTACATGACCATGCGCTGGCGCAAGCAGGGCGGCCCCTGGCAGGAGTTCATCTGCGCCGAGAACAACGACGACCGCTTCAACCACAACCTCTTCCCGCTGCCGGAGGCGACGGCGCCGGATTTCTGAGCCGGGGCAGGGCTCCTAGCCCGCGAATGTCGGCAGCACCTGCGCGTCGGGGCCTCTGATCCACAGCGAATATTCGCTCTGCAGCGCCGTGAGCGGCTGCACCGCGTGTGTGCGGCGGATCGTCCGCACGCCGGCCTCGGAGAGGCCGAAGTGCTTGAGCTTGCTGGCGCGGATCAGATCCCTGACAGCGCCGGCGACCTCCTCGATCGGCACGGCCGGGTCGACGCGGTGTTGATAGAAGAGGTCGATCGCCTCGACGCTGAGCCGGCTGAGCGAGGCGTCGGCGACCTCCCTGATGGGCCGCGGCGTGCTGTCGAGGCCGCTCCACAGCTCCGCGCCGACCGGATCGATCTTGAAGCCGAACCTGGTGGCGATCGTCACCTTCCGGCGGAATGGCGCGAGCGCCTCGCTCACGAGCTCCTCATTGATGAATGGGCCGCACAACTCCGCCGTGTCGAAGAAGGTGCCGCGCTCGACCGCCGCGCGCGTGAGCGCGATCATCTCCGCTCTGTCGGCGGCGGACCATTAGGACCCACTCATCCCCATGCAGCCGAGCCCCACCGCCGACACTTCGAGGCCGCTGTTGCCTGGCGGGCGCTTCTGCATCTTGCGTTCCTGTTGCTCATCGCGCGCGGTATTGCGCGTCGCTGACCTGCTCCAACCAATCAACCGAGCTACCGTTCAATGCTTCCTGGACGGCAATGTGCGTCATCGCGGTCGTCGGCGTTGCCCCGTGCCAATGCTTCTCGCCCGGCGCAAACTAGACCACGTCGCCGGGTCGGACGGGCTCGGCCGGTTCGCCCCAGCGCTGCACCCAGCCGAGGCCCGCGGTGATGATCAGCATCTGTCCGAGCGGATGCGTGTGCCAGGCGGTGCGCGCGCCTGGCTCGAAGGTGACGCTCGCGGCGCGCACGCGCGCCGGCGTCGGCGCCTCGAACAGCGGATCGATACGGACGGCGCCAGTGAAATAATCGACGGGGCCTTTGCCGGACGGCTGGGTGCCGGGGTGCCTGATCTCCATTGTGTGCCTCCTGCGCTCGCGGGCCGTGCCGCGGGCCTGATACTGTGTAGAACGCACAATTCGTGCAACTAGCCGACAAAATGTGCTTGAACTTATGAGCCGGCATGACAAATGGGAGATCAACTCGGAGCTGATCGCCGCGATCGACGCGCAGAGCGCCTCGACCTGGGACATCGCACAGAACTCAGGCCGAGGCGCGTACCTGCCGGGTCCGCGCCGGGACCGCCCAGGTCAACTGCGGTGCCGCCGAGACCGCCGGCACGGCCTCGGCGTGCGTGCTCGTATCCGTAAAGCGCGCGTCGGCGACAGCCGCGCGCTGACGAAGGTCGACCGCTTCCTGGCGACAGTGTGCGCCGTTTTGAGCATGATCCCGCCCGCGAAAGCGGCGACCGGAGTTTGGGCAAGCAGCGTCCGAAATAACTACAACAAGTGTGGTATCAGGCTAGCGCGCGTCGCATGGCCGTGTAACATCTCATCCGCAGGCCGAGCCCACAGACCTGCATCATGTGCTCTTGGCGAAACCATAAAGGCTCTCCGGATTCTCCACGAGGATGCGCCGGCGTGCTGCCGCATCGGGTGCCCACACGCTCAGGAGATCGAATAGCAACGCGTCATTCGGCAAGGGCGGCTTGGCCTGCTCGCTCGGATGCGGCCAGTCACTGCCCCACACCATGCGCTCCGGCGCCGCCTTGACGAAGGCCTGGGCGATGGTCGCGGCCTCCGGATAGTCGGGCGCCCCGACGCGGCTGTTGAAATACGCGCCGGAGAGCTTGATCCAGGTGCGGCCGCGATCGAGCAGGCCGCGCAGTACCGCAAAAGCCGGATGCTCGACGCCGGCCGGCAGGTTCGGGTGGCCCATGTGATCGAACACGAGCTGCGCAGGCAGGCGCCGCAGCAGCTCCGCGCGCTCGGCGATCTCGCTGCCGTCGACATTGAACTGCACGTGCCAGCCGAGATCGGCGGCGCGCTTCGCCAGCGGCTCGACCATGTCCCAGTTGGTGACCGCATCGGCGCCGCCGAGGGAGAAGCGGATGCCGCGGATGCCGGCTTCGCCCAGCGCCTTGAGCTCCGCGTCGGTGACGTCCGGCTGGACGACCGCGACCCCGCGGGCGCTGGCGCCGAGCTGCGACAGCGCATCAACCGTGACGCGGTTGTCGGTGCCGTAATTGCGCGGCGTCACCACGACCACGCGCGTGGTGCCGGTGCGCTTCTGCAGCAGGCGATAATCCGCCACCGTTGCCTTGATCTGCGGCAGACCGGGCCGCGGATTGGTGTCCGCAAAGCGCGGATCGTAGATGTGCATGTGGCAGTCGGTGGCGTTCGGCGGCGCCTTGAGCTTGGCGGGCTCGCTTCCGGTCGAGTTCGGTGCCGCATCCGCGCGCGCCTCGCGCAGGCCCGCGCTGATGAGGGCTGCGCTCGCGGCCACGAGGAATGCGCGACGCCGGATGATGTGGTTGGTCATGGTGCCTCCTCCTGCTGGTCTTGCTGAGCCTGTTTGCCGTTCTTGCGCGGGGACAGGTGAGTGATTTCTTCAAGTCCCTCAGAAATCCAGATGGTCCGCTCTGGGCAGGCCGATCCACTCGCCCGGATAGTGGTCAATCGGATTGTCGGCGCACACCGATTCCTGCCATTCGGAGATGAGCGGCCTATAAGTGACGCGCGCGGTCAAAGGCGCGGTGAACACCTTGGCGTCCTCCATCGTCACCTCGAGCTGCAATCCTTTGAGGCTGGTGTCGGGATTGTAGCCGGCGATGCGGCCGCCGCCGCCGACCGTGCCCTCGCTGGTCTCGTATCTGTCGATCTGCGCCTTGGCGGTCGCACCATCGATCAGCCGATAGCGCTCGATCACATGCATCGCCTCGCTCTGCGGCGTGCCGAAGCGGTCTATCGAGGTGAAAGGGTTGATCTTGACCCCTGAGGTGTCGATGACGAGCGTATCGCCGTCCCAATGGCCGATCGAATCGCCCATGGCCGATGGCGTCGGATTCTGCGGATGCGCGCCATTCATGCGCACGTGGCGGACATGCATGTTCTGATCGTAGAGGATGCTGATATTGCCGCCCGCGGCCGGCAGCATTACGAAGCCGAGCTGCATCGCCAGAGCGAAAGGCGGCGCCATCGGCCGGCACTGATCCTGCGAGTTCGGAAATCCCTTGCCGGCGATGGCGAGATCGCCCTTCTGCTTCACCACAGCGGCGGCCCCGGGCGTCAGGATCGGATTGCGATAGTCGCCGACGAGCCGCCCGGCATTGGCCTTGCCGTTCGGCAGTCGGCTCAGATTCCGCAGCGGCTGCGGCCCCGATGGCATTCCCTCGAAATTGAACGCGTTCTTGCCCCAGCGAATCTCCATGATTCCCGACGCGCCGTCGGCGGCGTGCGCCGGCAAAGTGAGCATCACCGCCGCAAAGACGCTGACGAACAAAGCTTGACGTGGCATCGCGTGCCTCCCTGGCTTGCGGTTTGGCGAAATGAGTCTGTCAGCCTACCGCAGTGGCGGAGCCTACATCTGCGCGTGGCGCTGGATAAGACCCCGCCGTGGGGCCAAGCGCCCGAATTGATGCAGCCCGACGGCAGCTAATCCTAGTCGATTTTGATCCCGATTGCCGCGACGATCGGGGTCCATTTGACGATCTCGGCCTCGATGAGTCGGCGCAACTTCTCAGGAGAAGAATCGACGTCGGGCTCGAACCCAGAATCCACCAGCATCCGCTGATAGCCGGGCTCCGTCAGCGCGGTGTGATTGGCCTGCGCGATCTGGTCGATGATCCTGGTCGGAGTTCCCGCTGGCGCAAAGAGCCCGATCGATTGTTGCGAGACCATGCCCGGCAATGTTTCGGCTGCGGTCGGCAGGTCGGGCGCAGCTGCCAGACGCTCCGGGCTGGTCACGGCCAGGATACGCAGCTTGCCGCTGCGGTGGAATTCGATGAGCTGCCCGGTGACCGCCGGCGTGACCATCGCGACGTGCCCGGCGAGCGCATCGGCGGTTGCCGGCCCGGAGCCACGGTAGGGCACCTGCACCAGATCGGGAAGCCCGGCGAACGATTTGAACAGCTCGCCCGTCAGATGGTTGAGCGAGCCGACGCCGGCATGACCGTAGGAGAGCGCTCCTTTATGCGCCTTGTCGTAGTCGATGAACTCGCCTAACGAAATTGCCGGAACCGAAGGATGGACCGCGAGCGCGAAAGCGGACACCGCGATATTGGCAATCGGATCGAGATCCTTCATCGGATTGTAGAGCGGCCGCGTCTTGAGGATCGCCTCGGTGATGTGGGTGCTCGATCCCCCGAGCAGGATCGTGTATCCGTCGGGACGCGCGTGCGCGACGACCGCTGCGCCGAGCGAGCTGCCGCCGCCGCCCTGGTTCTCGACCACGACGGTGCCAAGCAACGGCTTCATTTTCTCCGCCCATGGGCGGCCGACCGCGTCATAGCCGCCGCCAGGCGGAAATGGAACGATGAGGCGGATCGGCCGCTCGGGGTAGCTGGATTGTCCGATGGCGGTCCGCGTGCGCGCGTGAGTCGAGAGCGCCGCCAATCCCAGGGCAAGCACGTCGCGTCTTCTCATCGTGCGCTCCCCCCAGCTACGCGGATCGCCGATTGTCGGTTTATCCATTCTCAAATAGTATAACCTGGAAATCGGTCCATTGCTGCATCAGCCTGCTGACGAGGCTTTCGCTGCGTATCAATCCGGGAATTGCGGCTATGTCGGTGACACTCACCCCACTTACGCCGGCGATTGGAGCCGAAATCGGAAACGTGGATCTCACCGCGTTGACGGCCGAGGAGTTCGCGCAAATTGAGGCGGCCTGGTACCGCTATTCGGTTCTGCTGATCCGCGACCAGAACTTGTCCGATGATGATCTGCTCGCTTTCAGCCGCCGCTTTGGTGAGCTCGATCCTCCGCCCAATCAGGAGCGCGGCCGGCAAAGCCCTCCCGGATATCCGGACGTCTACGTCGTCTCCAATGTGCTGGACGAGAAGGGCGAGCCGATCGGAGCGCTCGGCGCGGGCGAGGCGGTGTGGCACACGGATATGAGCTATCTCGACCTGCCGCCGGACGCCTCTATGCTTTATGCGTTGGAAATTCCGCCATCGGGAGGCAACACGTATTTCTGCGGCATGCAGGCGGCCTGGAAGGGGCTGCCGGAACGCCTGAAGGCTCGGATCATGTCGCGCCGGATTAAACATGATGGGACGTTCAACAGCGGCGGCTACGTGCGGCAGGGCGTTGTTCCGACCGACGATCCGCACGATGCGCCGGGCGCATGTCACCCTGCGGTTTGCGTGCATCCGGTCACCGGGGAACCCGCGCTCTATTTGGGCCGCCGCCGCAATTCCTACGTGGAAGGGTTGGATCCTGCGCAATCGGGCGCGCTGCTCGACGAGGTTTGGAGCTTCGCAACCTCATCCCAATTCGTCTATGCGCACCGGTGGCGGATCGGCGATCTCGTGTTGTGGGACAATCGCTCGACCATGCATCGCCGCGATCCGTTCGACGGCACGACGCGGCGCGTCATGCATCGCACCCAGATCAAGGGGAAGCGGCAGCCGATCGCGCTGCAATAGCGTTGCCACGGACGCGTTCGGCCGCCACGAAATCAGAATAATCCCGCGAGTGGCCGGGTTATCAAGACTTCGGTTCTGATCACCTGCTGGTTGGCGTGAGCGTTGCTCAGTCCTTGCCGGACTCGGGCCCGTAGTTGTCCTCCTCGTGCCACCGCTGAGGTGCCGGCCGCACGGTCTTGCCGTGTGGCGCCGCATAGCCATACGCGCCGCCGGCCTGGTTGCGCGGCGTCACGTAGCCGAACGATTCCGCACCCTGGCGCTGCTCGGCGGCGTGACCCCCGAACCAGCGTGGGTGGTAGGCCGGGTTCACGCCATCCATGCTGCCCGGCAGGACAAATCCGCCGTGATACTCACCCGAGTTATCGCTGGCCTGCGCGGTCGAAGCGGCGCCGACGATGAGCGCCGCTGCAAGAACGGTCTTCAACATTTTTGTGGTCTCCATGCTGTCGTTTGTTTGTGCCCCGCCAGCGCGCCTGAAATAAAGGCCAGCGGCTATACCGCAACGCACAATATTTTGAAGAGGCGGGGGGAGGCGCCGAATCGGGCCTGGATACAGAACCGCGTAAACGAAAATAACCGCGTAGCAACCCTATATTCTTTGCCTCTCGCGCGGGCCTCAGACGATGGCACCGCGCCTGAATGAGCGCTATTCGGGCAGGCTCATTGTGCGACGCACACAGTCGGTATGCGCGACCCGCATGCGTCTTCCGGCCGCCGACGCTCTATATGGTGCTTTATATGAAGAGCGATGAGCGCTCATCACGAAGCACGCACATCAGCGAAACGAGCAGCGGGCCAGCTTGCTGCAGGAAGCGGGTGGTGTGCTGTTGATGAACTCGATACGCGATGGTGATGAGCATCGAATGCCAGCGGAGACCGATGGAGCGCGCAAGGGTGCCGACGCCCAATGTCAAATTGAATTTATTGATAGCTCCGTTGAGTTTTTCGAATGGAGCCGTCGGCATCTTGAAGCTTGCCAAGGCGACCTGCGACACCCACTTGCGACTTCCTGGGGCTGCGCCTCCTGGAGCCGCAGCGGCCTAGAAGGTCGCAAGCACTAGAGGGTCGCAAGCAAATGCAGATCATCTCGTAGAGTCGCTGAGTCACTTTCATGGGCATCGTCCGCTTTGCATTGAGACTGCCGCATACCTTCTATGTGCTGGCGGCGCTTGTCCTCTTCCTCGGCAGCGCCGCGGTGCTGTCGATGCCGGTCGATATCTTTCCGCAGATCAACATCCCGGTTGTGACAGTAATTTGGCAGTATACGGGTCTCAGCACGCCGGAGATGGAGCAGCGCGTCACCACCTACAGCCAGTATGCGCTCTCCAGCAGTGTCAGCGGCATCCGCAACATCGAGGCGCAGACGCTCAACGGCATCTCGGTCCAGAAAGTCTTCTTCCAGCCGGATGTCAATCTCGACCTCGCGATCGCGCAGATCGTATCGGCGACCAATTTCATCCGGTTGGTGATGCCGCAGGGGATTCAAGCCCCCATTGTGGTCCAGTACGACGCCTCAAGCGTTCCGGTGCTGCAGATCGGCCTGAGCTCGGACACGCTCAACGAGCAGCAGCTCTACGACTATGGCATCTACCGCCTGCGCCAGCAGCTCGCGCCGGTCCAGGGGGTAACGCTGCCGACGCCCGCCGGCGGCAAGTACCGGCAGATCATGGTCGATATCGACCCGCTGAAGCTGCAGGCGAAGGGCTTGACCCCGCTCGACGTGGTCAATGCCGTCAACGCGCAGAATCTCACGCTGCCGTCCGGCACCGCCAAGATCGGCGACACCCAGTTCACCGTGCGCACCAACGCGGTACCGGCGAGCATCGATGATCTCAACGGCATCCCGATCAAGTCGGTGAACGGGGCCACGGTCTTCGTGAAGGACGTCGGTCAGGTGCACGACGGCAACGCGGTGCAGCAGAACATCGTGCGCACCGACGGCCGCCGCTCGGTGCTGCTCAGCATCATCAAGAACGGCAACGCCTCGACTTTGGCGGTCGTCAACGGGGTGAAGCAGGCGCTCGCCACTGCGCGGGCGGCAGCGCCTTCGGGCATGCAGATCAAGGAGCTGTTCGATCAATCGGTGTTCGTCAAGGAATCGCTCGAGGGACTGCTCAAGGAGGGCGCCATCGCGGCGGTGCTCACCGCGCTGATGATCGTGCTGTTTCTGGGCTCATGGCGCTCGACCCTGATCGTCATGATCTCGATCCCGCTCTCGATCGTCTCCTCGCTGATCGTGCTCTACTTCCTGGGCGAGACCGTTAACACGATGACGCTCGGCGGGCTGGCGCTCGCGATCGGCATCCTGGTCGACGATTCGACCGTCACCATCGAGAACACCCATCG
>Ga0126381_100005147_pt1 | contig 14336 bp, 24 predicted proteins | sample PanSoiMetPlot_28_FD_96465 | JGI IMG/M metagenome (GOLD analysis project Ga0126381, IMG submission 96465) | Tropical forest soil microbial communities from Panama - MetaG Plot_28 | ecosystem: Environmental > Terrestrial > Soil > Tropical forest > Bulk soil | place: Panama | collected 2016-02-17
GGTGTAACGGTAGCACACTGGACTTTTAATCCAGAAGTAGAGTTCGATTCTCTATGAGGGCATACGGGTACAAGTCGAGATGTACCAGGTGGAAGCTACCTACCAGAACTCCGCTGGAGTCATGGGTGAAAAAGTGCTGTTGTACAGTATGTGTCGCCGTAGCATGGGATTGTACTCCAAACATCTAGCATAGTAGACTCTCCAGCATCTACTATGCATACGGCCAGCATGATTTACTTTTCAGGAGGACCATGTATCATGTTACCAATCGGGGAGAAACAAATCTGGATTGACGGGAAGCCAGAGTACCGTGAGATCTACATTCAAACAGAAATTACGGATCATAATGTTCTGTTTTTTCGTCTTAATAGTGAAGACGATCACCTTACAAGATTACACTTCACTAAAGTAGACGGACTTGGTAGATTTGTTTATCCGAAACCACCGATAGCTAAGGAGGCGAGGCCTAGCGATTTAAGCTCAGTGGCTTCCATTAAAACTGTCCCCACGCTCTTTGATGGAGTGGATGGTGTAGACTTGTCACCTGCACCATCCAGGACTGGAGCACCAAAGAGATTTAAGATTGTGAGAAAGAGGGTTGATTAATTGGTTTAAATCCCTTGACAAATTCCTCATTGATAGGAAAATAGGTAACGTTTCTGGAATAGGTTCGTGGCTTGCACATCAGGCAGCTTGGGTAAGTTTGCTTGGTGTAACAACTGGGTTTACATATCAGTTTCTGTATACCTATGCACCAGGACATAATACGCTTTTTCCTTTCTTTGGAATTGCTTTGTTTGAGGGTGGTATATTCCACTGGAAGATATACTCCAAATTTACAGCCAGGAATGCAATACAGTATGTAATTTCTCTGGCTATGATTGGTGTAAGTACTATTGCAGTTGGATTATGTACCGCCTTCGAGTTCGGAATAGCAATAGATGTGTTAGGTCAAAACTCAAGCCAGAGTGTGCTTATTGCTGTTATAGCTATCATGCTGTTGAACATACTTTCTTTCACGTTATGTGATATGTTCGGACCTGGTGATATAGCTAAGTTTACAGCACTTGATAATATGCCTCTTAGTCATAGTGTTAAGGTTGACAGCGAAGGTACAATAAATTCTGGCCCAGCTCTGTTGGATGAGGTTGCAGTTACTACAGTCCCTCCAACAAACGGACGCAAGATTTTCAAACTGGCAAAACCAGAAAAACAGGATCAAGACCAAAACTAGTTCTGTCGGTCCCAGTCCGTGGCCGTTTAAATAGCAGAAATAGATTTTTGGAAAACATTCGAGAAGGTGTGTACTCTACCCCACAAATGAAGTACTATATTAAGAACAACGTCCGATTAACGGATCTAGGAGAAGAAAATGTCATCAAGACTGATCGTTGACATTGCTGGCGAAGTTACCAGTGATGTTACAAAAGTTGAAAACCAGGACAACTCGCACTCGATGAAGTTTATTGTACGTACCGAAAGCTCAGATGGTACAAACTCGGTTTTTCAAGACTTCAAGGTGACTGCATTTGGTGATACTGCGTGTGACAGACTTGAAGGTGTCTTACGACAAGGCAGTTTCTTTTATGGAACTGGTGAGATGCTTGCTATTCCATTTGTCAATCCAGATAAGAACCAGAAAGACAAACAGGGCAGACCTGCTCTTATGTCTTACAAGCACTTGAAGGTCTTGATGGGCGATTGCTTTGGTTTCGTTAACGATGGCAATATGGACCAGCTAACATGTACTCCTTCTGGTCGTGCTATTGCACACGTTGCAGGAGTTGTTGCGCGAGCTCCTGATTTTTCATACACCACCAAAGGAACCGAAGTTCTTAAGTTCTCGATTGCAACAGACTTTTGGACGACGGGTAAAACCACCACACAGTGGGTGCAAGTGACACTATGGGGCAAGGAAGCCGAAGCCAAGGCCAGAATTATTGGAAAGGACACGTTCCTGACCGTCAGCGGTGAAGTCTCAGTTAATGTCTACTATGACCGCCAGAATAACATTTCCCACTCCATTCAAATCAAGCCGTTCCTGGGGGGTCTCAGCCTTATTAAAAACTTTGGTGCCAAGTATGTCAACGAAGCTCTTGAGCGCGATTTAAGCAGCGCAAGTGATACATATATGCAGCCGACAGATGCAGATCCATTCTAGGAGAAATCGATGCCTAAGAACCAAAGCCAGGTTACACTCTTTGAACAGATGAAACTTCCTACAGTGGAAGGCAAGTCAATCTCAGAGCAAGTCCAGGCGTATCGTCTGTTCACTGGACAACTGTTTGCTCTGGTAAAGGATATAGTTCAAGAAAGAGATATGCTCATCCAGTTTATCAAAACAAATGAGAGATTGTCTAACATTGCCAACCAGGCCGTTGAAATTGAAAATCTTAAGTTGGAACAATCGAACATTGTTTCTCGATTGAAGAAATTAGAGGCGTTTGTTGCCTCAATAGAAGTTCAGGAGTAGATCATGCATAGCGATGCTCATTATGAAGAAATGCAAAACCCAAACAACTACGAAGCATACGAAGCAGATCAGGATGAAGTAGAAGAAGATGAACAGGATGCTATAAAGCCAGCAGTCATTCTGTACGGTATCACTACTGAAACTCCGTTCAACCAGGCCATGTTTATTCTTGCTTCAATGACCAAGTATTCAGCATCTGACTCTACGCCTGTCGGCAAACTGGTTGGGCAGACATTAACTGTCTATGGTGCAATACTTAATCATGTTGATGCCACTGTTGGAGCAGACGGTAAGCTTAACGAAGCATTCGATAACATCATTTTTAAGTACGAAGACCCTGAGAATAAGGGGAAGTTTCTGTTCTGTCGATCATCGGCCAGCAATATCAACAAGTTATTCCGTGAGGGCCTCATTGCCTATATGGGGGCGTATGACTGGGTTGTTAATGGAGAACCAGTCGGAGTCCGTATCAAGATTAAGCCTGGGGCAGGTCGTACATTGGCCGCCGAGATCGTAGGAAATACTATCGAACAGAAGTAGGTTGTCAAGCCAGGAGACTAAAATCTCCTGGCGTTCTTATGCCCAGCGTATTGTTGAAGTATTTGAGGAAGGCTCATGCCTAGAAAAGCTAAGCAGCCTTTCGATAAATCCGAAGCCTTGAAATATCTTCGTTCTAAGGGTATTAAGACAAACTCTCAGAATGAAACATATATCAAGAGGATTTATAACAATACCAGAAGGAGAGAAGCGGCTGGGCTATCTCCTGATATTAAGGCTGCTACAGGAAAACGAACGTACATCTATGTTCCAAGAAATGAGGAACGGCATACAAAAGGCAGATGGCAGTTTTCAAGAACTAGTTTCAAAGATATCAAGAAATTTGTAGAGAAGTCAAACAAAACCAGATTTACATTTATTGTAACTGGAATAGCAACAGAAGACTCGCCTAACCGAAGAAGGCCAAGAGACAAGTCTAAACCTATAACACTTGGTGCAGGCCCCATACCTAGAACGGCGTTGGAGTATTCTATCAAAGGTATCGAAGAAGAAGGTGGTTTAACTGGTGATGATTTGATAGATTTAATGAATGAGCTAGGACAATTGGGAACGGAATGGCAAAGGATTGATGAAATTTCAATCATTGATACGGGCGAGTAGAAAGGAAAATCTGATCGTGGACAAAGTGAAAAACAACGACACATTCAAAATTGAGTTCGTCAGGATTGTAAAGAATACTGCGGTGAATCTTACGGGGGTCTCGAATGAATGCGTTAAACTTGCATCAGATCTTATAGATCTGGATATTGAAATAACTCCCGCTAATATGGGGGCATTCGAGGCTAGTCTGGATTTGTTGGAAGTCAATTTGAGAATGCTTCGTGGCAAGATCAGTAACTTGTCCAGAGAGATGGAAACTGGTATTGTAGTAGTAAAGGATTTTACACACCCTGATGACTATAGAAGACGATCTTGATGCTATAGACGCTGACCAGATATCCCCTTCATCAGTGCCAATGTTTCCGCCAATTAGAAGGGCCAGAACACCTAAACGTGTTCTGGCCTACTACACTAAAGGAAACATATATACCGAGATAGGCAAAAAATTTACTGTATCGGACTGGGGAGATCTTTACGATCTTATGTTTCGTGAGAACTTGTGTTTGTTTGTTGAGTCGTTATCTGACTACGACGACTTCAAGTTTTTATATGATTGTATAATAGACCCTAGAGCTTCTGTTGCGTGTTCAAAAAAAGGCATAGCTATAGGAGTTATACTATCATATAAGAATAACACAAGATGGATAGTTCAATTTTCCACTTGGAACTTGGAACCTGGAATAGTCAGCATTCTTCAGCTACGTAAGCTCATGAATTATATAGGTATGGGAGATTACCATACGCCTGCCAGATTAGGAAGAGAGCTTATGTATCATGTCTGGAGAATGTATCAGCTTCCTCGGCATACACAACCAAACGGGTTTTGTTGTGAGTTCCTAAAAAAGAATCAGTCTGGTGGACGTGTGGATACACCAGGTCTTGGCAAACACTATGATGAAGTTATTGAGATAGACATGTCAAGTGCTTATCTTTCTAACTTTATGGTACATCCTACTGGAACATCTGTACCATGGCATAACACTCGATACGCAATGCATAGAGAGTTTCCAGTTTGGTTTGGTGAGTGCTTAATAGATATTATGGAAGACCTGCCGCTGGGTCCGTTTCCTGTTCGTAAGTATGACGAGTTGGATAGATTTAAAACTATAGATTATCCAACTAAGAAAGGAACATACAGAACATATATATGGTCTAGTACTGCCGAAGTGTGCGAGAAGTACAATTGCAGAGTCGACCCTATAGCTGGGTATGGGTGGTACGAACTTACAGCAGATAATGCTTTATGGTCAAACCTTGCATATCTGATGAAGAAGAATGCTGAATATGATTTTGTGGAAGATATGTGGAAGCAGTGCATAGTTGCCGCAATTGGATCTCATGGGATGAACCAGGTATTCTATGAGTTAGTACCAGAGGAGGAAGCTGATCTTTCAAAGGACAGACATTTTACAAGTGACCGCGAGGCCTTCGACTGGGTTATCGTTGAGAAGAGAAACCTTAGTCAACCCAGGATGTCCCATTGGTTTGGGTCTACTCTTGCCAGAACTAGCAACGATGTTTTTTCTAATGCGTATAAGTACGCCAGAGAAAACAGACTCGTGGCCACCAACTATGATAGCATCATTTTTGAAATTCGAGATCTTCAGTCCGACACAGGGCATTATGTGTCTCGCACTGATGCTAGGTCAGTGCCAGCTGGGACCTGGCGGTGGGAGATCTTACATGATGTTGATATTATAGCCCCTAGATCATTAAAGTCTAGGGAGAAGACAATTTTACCAGGAGTTGACAGAAAGGACAGGTAAATGTCAAAACATCACAGTACTAATTCAGACAAAATTAACACAATGATTAGCCATGGATCTACTATAGAGTCTGTGGCAAGAGAATGTGGAGTGTCACCTCTCTATGTAACCAAAGTTCTTATTGGAGTTCAGAATGGGGGTTCTACTTTCTCCAAAAGGGTCGATGATATGTACACTCCTCTGGCTAAGTCGATTGGTAACAAAGCACAGCAATAACTCAATAAATACTGTATCGATTATTGTTGCTATTGACATCCGCCGCTGATTCTGTTACAATTAATAATAGGGACTGGGAAACCCGCGAAAGCTAGGAACCCCAGTCCCTTAGTTTTTGTTCGGTAGTTTCTCAGTCTGGACCAATATTTCTTTGGAGAAAGATATGGGAGACTGTGAACGAGCTATACGTGACTTTACTATAGCAATGGACACATATTCAAAGACTCTCTATAAAGTATCTGACGATATGAAAAAGGAACGTATTGCCAGTATACCAGGAGATGTCGATGAACAGATTTATGCGCCCTCCGCCACAACTCTTCAGGTTCCACCACAGACTAGAAATATAATCAGAGTCACAGCCATAATATTCCAGCTAACCAGCACAGGAAACTTGCAAGTTGGTCCTAGAAACTTTATAGGATTAAATACAGGTTTATATACCTGGTTCGGTTTGCACTGGATTCTTAGATATGATGATCCAAGAATTATTACTCAACAATCGTTGGGAGTTTTATCTCTTGAGCTAATGGGAGAAAGCTTGGTTGAGACAGGAATGTGGTAAATGGAATACCAGATAATAGTTCCTTGGAAATTAAATAAGGAGTATCAATTGGATACAGAAACCAAAGAAGAAAAGACAACCGAAGAACCGGAGGTGAAAGGTGCCACGGGAGAAAATAATGTCACCCCAGCAAGCGGAGTGGAGAGTGAGATACGCTCTGAAAAACGGGAAGAACCCGACAGCGGAGGACCTACTAATTCTGACTCAGGTGGGGAAGAACATAGAAGACCTGAAACCGAAACCAAGACCGATGGAGGAACAGGAACAGGAGACACCACTCCAGCAGCAAAGCCAGAAGTCCACGAGGTCAAGCCAGACATATCAGTCGCCGGACACCACGGCGGTCCACGCAATCAAGCTGGAGGAAGAGTACCGGGACCAGCCTTCTTACCGAGGGTCAGGAGGTCAAGGAAAGCATCAACCCAAAACAAAGTCTGAGAAAGACTGGTATGACTTTGTTGAAAAGAGATTTGGTCCACTTATAGTAGTCATATTATTTTTGGTTATGGGAGATGAGGACAAAGCTGCGTTCTATGCACCAAGTCCTGAGGAGTGCAAGCAACTTGCACCACATATATCTCGTCTTGCTCCAAGAGCGGAAAAGCTTTTGGATGTTCCTATCTGGGTTCACGATGCAATTGTTACATCTGACGACACAGTTGGACTGTTAATGTTAGTTGTTTCATATTTATCCAGAACAGGATTGCTTGATAAAATGGTACCTGGGGTGATAAGAACATTTTCTAGAAAGGATAAACAAGGTGCCAGGCCTGGACAAAATATTGGCTCGGTACAGAGTCAATACAACGGAAACTCAAACGGAAACGATCCAAGAGCAGCTTTCGATCCAAGAAATCCAGAGGGATATGTTCCAATCGACCAGATTAATGGACTCGGAGGCATCGGAGGACAATACTCTTAGTCCTTTGCAGATTGCATTTAACGAGTATCTTGCAAGAGCTATTCCAATATCTATGCTGCCTATTCTTGGCAAAGCAGTTCCTTCTATAGGACAACTGCTCCAACTAAAAGATAATCCAGTAGCGCTTCACTACTCACTTGAGAAAGTTATTAATCAGTTACAGGAAGTTTTAGAACATGACCACGAGGCTGGCGTCCTCTGTCTTAACCATCCCGAAAGCCAGCAGAGCGTATCTGGTGGGGGAGACAGGAACGGGGAAGTCGACGCTGGCGGAAGTTCTGACACTGGAGTACATGAAAGCATACTCGAAACCGAAACAACCAGTCAGAACATTGGTGATTGATACAAAGCCAAGATTTATAGCAGAATGGGAATTAAATGGATTCACTACAACACAAACTGGTAGATATAAGAGGTGGGGGCTTGGAAGTGATGTGTTCACGAATTCATATGTCTTGCCTAATGCTCTTAGATCAAAGAATGAGCTTGATAGAGTCTGGGCCTTGGGAGGTCAGATTGCTATTGCCCAGGCAGAACGTGAAGATGAATGGACAAAGCTTGTGGACGTGGCAACCGTATTTTATGAGTCATACGGAGCCTACATTCCAAGATTAGTCTATGTAGATGAGCTGGCTGATTTCTTCAAGAATAAAAATCTTGGGGAGATCTTCATGAGGATTGCTCGTAACGGTAGAGAACGAAACTGTGCATTAATAGCTTGTAGTCAGAGACCTCGTAAAGTTCCTACTGAAGTTATCACTGAATTAAAAAGATTGTACATGTTTTATCTATCATATCAGGAAGATGTAAAACATATCTGGGAATTTGGAATACCAAGAGATGTACAGAAACCTGAGGGGTTTGTATTCTACATGTATGATAAAGATTTGAAGACCGAGTTTCCAAGCAATGCTTATCATAAGTTGGAACTCCCATCAAGGAAAGGCAGAAAGAAAGTTGGAACAAGATAAACTAGCTATGCTGGTTATGAACTATATTTTTATATGCAACGATCATGATACTCTAGGCCAACTTGATAATGCTGTAGCACAGATCAACGAAGCAGTTCCACCTAGAGACCATGTATCATTTAAAGAATTAGCCATGGCTCTTGCAGCATTAGATGTCAGTTCACCGCCAAAGGAACAGCCCGCTGATGAGCAGGCAACTGATAGTCCGCCTTCTGCAATAGAAGAAACAAATGCAACGGCTACTGCTGCAATAGCCACCAGGGCCAGGAGGAGTTCAACTAACCAATAATGGATAGAGGACTAGAAGAACTGAACCATCCACTTCTGTTTATTATATTCATGTTAGCAGCATTGTGGGGAGCCGCTGCTGTATTAACTCATTTATTCAAACAGTTAGGATGGAATGGTCCAGCAGCATTCATGCAACACCCGTAACAAACTAGTTGGACTGGGATTAAGGATATGAAATGGCAGGTTCTACTGCTAGCACGCAGCAAGTTCCACCAAGTGCCAAAGATATGGTCGGCCATCCCCAACTACCAAATGGGGCGTTATTCAATTTACCAGGCATCACGTATTGGTCAGAACAAATTGAGAATAACGATGGCATAACCACCACTTTATCTGCTAGCACACAGGTAACGGTCCAGTTCCCGGCAAACCTTGTTAACACTGATATTCTATATCGAGAACGAGTAGAGTTTGCTATCTCACAGACCATTACGCTTGGCACCGGAGGTACTCTGAATAAAACCTCTGAGTATTTCCCATACAGCTTTCTTGGTCCAATGTCTCTATCTATGCAGAATCAATTCAACACTTTTGATGTGTTATCGGGAGTTGATGCTGCAATCTTTGGAGTCATAAGACCAGAGTTTCCTAATACTCAGGGTGACAATGTTCTAGAGCAAACGCCTAACAACAACGCATACAACTCTCAGGCCAATCTGATTTCAGGTTCTGGTTTCTCTTCTGCATCATCCACCATTAACTTCTCTTTAGATATTCCAGTAGGCATCTGGTTCGACAAGTATTATGACTTGGACCCAGATGGCCAGCTACGTGGCAACATGGGGCCTTCCAGAGCATTTGCCACTCCTCAACTTATGAGTGGATCAAACAGGATTGTAACACCAAGAATGATGTTCAACCCTATTAATGCGTCCACCGTAGATAACGGACCATACAATATAACACTCGGAACTGGTGGTTCATTAGTAGCATCTAATGTCATGGGCTGGCAGAGAAAAATTGTGTATCAGCCTCGTGGTGCCAGTGATACACCTATTCTCTGGGGGTGGCAATACTCACGTGAAGCAAAGCAGTATGGACTTTCTGGTAGATCTACCATTGATATTCCTCTGCCTATCACTGGGCAACTGCTTTCGGTGTACTACAGATTTTTCGATCCATCTGCTGCATCAGGTCAGGGAGCTGTTATATCGGTGTCGACCGTCAAGAATTTATGGCTAATGTACGGCTCAGGACTGTATAAGTTCCAGGATACTGCCCTTCGCGCTCAGCGTAGATGGATTAGACAGCATTTGAACTTTGGCCTGTGGAATGGTGTTCTGGTTCACGATATGGTTATTGATGAACAAGGACTGTCTAGCAACCAAAACTGCCTGAATACACTGGATACCAGCTCGTGCAAAATACATTTTGACTTCACCACAGCTCTGTCTACAACTGCATATGTTGTTATCGGTGTCGAAGCTTTACGTTTCGTAGTGCAACAGTAAGGAGTGCTATATGGGCCAAGCAGGTTGGGCTGTATTCGGTCAGAATAACGCTGGGAGTATGCAGGTAAACTCCCAGCTTATACCTGTACCGATGAGCAATGCTTTTTATCCTACATATGCTTCAGCTCCATTTTACAAGGGGAACGGGCAACCCCCACCTACAATCCCGTTAAATTATATGAGCAGTGGCGGAACAGACTATAGTGCCCAGGTGGCAGCAGCAAATCCATTCTCGTTCACACAAAGTCCTTTGATTATTGCAGTAGCTGCCTTAATCATAGGTATTCTTGGTCTTAGATATGTCCACTGGAGAGGATAATGAACATTAAGTTTATTATCATAGTCTTCATAGGAGTGGTGGCTATAATACTTGGTGTTCGCGGTACATATAAAGATGTCTGGGATACATTAACAGGTGGCCAGAGTGTAGCACAAACATCTGGTACACAGACACCACAAGATCCAACTAGAGGAACTACAAGTGCAGTAGCTAATACAGTCATACCATCAGCCAAGACTGTTACAGTAAAGATGCCACAATGATAGATAAAGATGGAGTTCATCCTAATATAGTTTTCATATTAGCTCTTGCATTGGTTATAGTAAATAGTATAACCTCTGGTCAAGCACAATCCTTTTGGACTCTTATATGGGAAGGCAAGAAAGGAGCACAAGAACTAACATCTAATACAGGACTGTTATTAGGAGAAATAATCTTTGTCTTCATAGTTGGTTTTATGGCAGAAACCAACGATGATGTTTCCAACGTACTTACAGCTTTAATTATAGGGTTATGGCTGGTTTGGGCAATGAGCAACGGGCAAACATTAGGTAAGTGGACCAGCTATCTAACTGGAAATACTACAGGAGGTACTAAATAATGTTACAGAACATCCAGTGGCCGACAGTGATAGCAACCATTGTTATTATCCTACTGCTTGGCCTGGTACTAGGCGCACTCCGTGGAAGGAGAGGATAATGAAAGTTATCTTAGATGTTGCAATGTGGATAATTATTGCAAGTCTAATAGTGCTTGTCATTATGAACCCTGCTGGATTTAGCCAGGATGTATCTTCTATAAGCACATTTGTTACTGGCGAGTCCAAGATACTGACAGGTTCAGGATATCAGAAAGCAGCTTAGCATGGGCATTTTTAGCAGAAGAACTAATGGCTCAAAGCCAGAAGGATGGCAATGGATACTATATGGTCCTCTGCCAAGGCCTGAACAAGACTCTATAAATCATGCGTGGCCACAAGCTGTAACTCAATATGGTGCAAAAGTTCAGAATGTATGGATGGGAAACCAACTACCAGGATACACAAATTTTATTCCTGAAGTATGGCAGTCATATGCACCCTGGTCTATACAGAGAAATCTACAGCTTACACAGAATGTTCAGCTAAGCAGAGGTACTAATAGTGCCAACCAAACTATGGATGCTTATTCATCTAACATGCTAGCTCAGCAGGCCGGAAATTTTGCAGGCCCTGGCGGACTATGGCAGAGAGGAGAATTGTAGATGCCAGACGATCAATCCGATCTTCCACCAAACGATAGAACTGCTCCTATGCCTGAGCAAAAGCATACAGTAGTCGAACACAAGAGAATGGGAGAAGATGAAAAAAAGGAAGGTGGTCTAAGTGCTCATTTTAAGAAGCATTGGGTCATATACACCATTGGTATTGGTGGAGCTACTCTCATTGTGGCTATTATTGCTCTCAATAATCAGAATCAGGGCAGCGGTGGGTTATTTCCTTCTAGCCAAACTGACACCAGTGGTTACGGTTCAGGAGTCAATGTTCCACAAGGCGGTTTCTCTTCATCATCCAGTGACAGTCTTCTTCAAGGACTAGTCAGCCAGGAGAGTGTAAATAGCAATATACTTGCACAGATTGCCCAGGGACTTGGTGTTTCAACCGCGAGCGGAGGAACATCTAATCCTTCAACATCTAGCCAGAGCAGTAACTCTAATAATACAACTACCAGTAACAACAGCAACAATAACAAGACAGCAAGTTCTTCTAATAGTAGTACCAATACGAATAATTCAAATTGGGTTAAGCCAGATCCAATAGGAACTGCTGGTGAGTCAACTAACGCCTGGTTCTATACTGTTAAACCTGGAGATACTCTGCAAAGCATAGTTAATCAATTTGCTTCAGGGTGGAACCAAAATACACAGGGAAAGACAGGTGCTCAGTTTGCGTATGGTTATCGTAACAATGCTGCTGTGCTTCAGTCTGCTGGTGTCAATCTTAATAATGCCGGTACAGCAAAGCTTCCTGCCGGACTTAAGATCAGCTTGTAGGAGTAGTATGGCTGGATGGACTTCGTTTCCAATAACCCAAGGATATAATCCGCCTACTGAATATGGAGTAGATATAGGAACTCCTTTTCATACTCCTATAACTAATCTTTATTCTGGAAAAGTTGTTCAGGAGGACTATGCACCTTGGGGAGGAGAAGTAGGTATACAAACAAATCTTCCAGGTGTTGGAACCGTTACAGAATATTTTCAACATCTGGACCAGATAGCTTCAAACATTATAGTAGGAGCTCAAGTATCAGTAGGACAACTTATAGGTCTATCAGGAGGACAGAATGTCGGAGGAAGCCACCCAGTCAGTACCCAGTATTCCAGCGGACCTCACACTGAATTTGGCTTTGATGCTAGCTGGATTTCTCCTAGCGGTCCAAACTTTGATCCTACTCAGTATCTTAGTGGAACTGGGGGTAGCTCTAGTTCTTCGGGAGGATCAAACACCAGCACAGTTGCACAAGAACTTGGAGGGCTTTGTGTTGTGGTCCCAGCCCTCTGCAATCAAACAGGAGCCAACGCAATCTCAGCAGCAAATTCTGGAGGCTCAGTAGTGGACGCCTTATTCGGACCAAACTGGCAGACTCAACTACAGGGAGCTGCCATACAAACTGGACTAGTAATTTTTGGTGCTGTTGCAATTCTACTAGGACTATATATTTTTGTGAAAGATCAATGAGTGTATCATTAGATCCTATACAGATAATACCGCCGCAGATAGCAGCCAGTATGAACAAGGTGCCGATAAAAGTAAATCTTCCTATATCGGCACTTAGAATATCAGGCATAAGAATTAATAACTTGAGTGCTGTAACACTCAAAATTATAGGAATGCCTGGTGTAAATGATGTGTGGCTAGGACCATATACAGAAGACTGGTTTCCAAACATAAACCAGGCAAGCACACAAGGAAATTTTTTCTTAGTACCCTGGTCTCTGGAAAATCTGTATCAGTTCTTTCTACAAAATACTGTTTTAATAACAATATACGAAGTTGGAGATCCACCACCACAAGGTTTGCCAACAGTTCACCAGCAAGCAGTTGTATCTGCAACGCCTCAACAACCAAATGGTACTTTCTGGGGAAATAGTGCTGAATTTGCATCTGCTGCTGCCGGAAATGTTCAGTTCTCGGTTCCTAACGATGTTTACGGAAACCAGTTATGGACTTGTCTATCATATCTAGAAGCAGATTTTGGTTCTACTCCAAGCGGAACTGTTGCAATACAAATGACATTAACTGGAGTAGGTACAACTACTTTACACTGGCATATAACAACATCAACAACTACTGGAACTCAGATAGGTAGAACATTTCCAAATCCACTTGTGTCAGGAGCTATAGGATTTCCCGCAAGCAACCTTACATTAGCAGTTCCAGCTGTAGCAGGTGGTCCTGCTTATAGCTTAACTATAATGGGATTTGGTTCTTACACCATTCCGTTTACCTAGGAGGTATTATGCCGAAGTGGCTTGAGAGAAGACTTGAAAAGCAGGCAGATAAGAAAGGTTTAACTGGCAAAAAGAAGAGTGCCTATGTTCATAGCACTCTTCGCAAGATTGAAAATGGTAAGAAATCTAATCGTCGTAGTGGCTCACGGTAACACTCCCTTCTAGTCTATAATACGGTACATTAGCAAGCATTATCTTTGCTAAGTCTGCAAGTCCATCGTCACCAAGAACAACATAAGCAAGTCTATCCCATCCTTCTACTCTAGGCCTAATATTAAACTTATCTATAGTTTCTATCACATCTCTGTAGTTCTCATATCTCCATGCTTCTAAAAGAGAACCCTGTAAAGGTATCTGTGCAAACTTCATACTAACAGAATATAAAGGTACATATCTTTCTGGTAGAGTAGCAAGGCTTGGCGCATCAGAGAACAAGTTCCATGCTGGCATCCATGAGTGTTCTGGAAACTCATAGCAATAACATTCATGTTCTGGAAGTCCATAATCTCCAGTGTCTGGACCCCAGTATTTTTCATCTATGGAATATGTTCTCTGGTATCCATACAACTTCCAACCGCAATTCATACATCTTTCCAGATAGCACTCGTCAAAGTCATTGTATGGCAATGCCTCTCTGTTACATCTAGGACATATACCATTGTCAACACACTTAGGACATGAGTATACGTCAACCATGTACCCAGAACCAAGAGAAATTCCTGGAGGAGAAGGGTCGTACTCATCAGAAACA
>Ga0126381_100005148_pt1 | contig 14335 bp, 13 predicted proteins | sample PanSoiMetPlot_28_FD_96465 | JGI IMG/M metagenome (GOLD analysis project Ga0126381, IMG submission 96465) | Tropical forest soil microbial communities from Panama - MetaG Plot_28 | ecosystem: Environmental > Terrestrial > Soil > Tropical forest > Bulk soil | place: Panama | collected 2016-02-17
AGAAATGGCGGCACGCCTTGCCGGTTCGTTCTTGTTTGCCCGGACCATGCAGATCAAATTAACGAGTTATTAGCCATTGCGTTTCTCAAGCGATAGTTCGGCTGCCTAATCGGATATGGCATTATTGCCGCTGGTATCACGGTTGCTACTGTCGCCGTCGTTAATGGTGTCGGCACCAACTTGAACGGCAAATTCAGTACAGTTTCGACCCAGCTGAGATAGTGGTTGCGAGCGCTAACTGTTCTGCAAGCTTGGACGGCGTAACGTAGCGATCCTGAATGTGAGTTTGCGTGAGGAACGAGTAATCATGGTCACGGACGTAATCAGGCTCTTGCTGTTCCCCGCCCTGATGGCATTCGCCGCATCAAGCGATCTCTTGACCATGACAATCTCCAATCGGCTGTCACTGGCGCTCGCGGGTGGATTTTTTCTTCTCATCGCGGTTACCGGCATGAGTCTGTATGCCATTGGTATGCACCTTGCTGCGGCTACGGCCGTTCTGGTGGTGGCGTTCTTCTTCTTCTCGCAGGGCTGGATTGGCGGCGGCGATGCGAAGCTCGCGGCCGCGACCGCATTGTGGTTCGGCTTTGACCATCTGCTCGACTATCTGATTTACGCCTCCTTGTTTGGCGGCGCCTTGACGCTAGCGATCATTCAGTTCCGCAAGATCCCACTGCCGGCTGTGCTTGCGCGTCAAAATTGGATTCTGAGATTGCATGAAACTGACGGCGGCATACCCTACGGCATTGCGCTCGCAGCGGCCGCTCTTGCTGTCTATCCGAAAACGGGATGGATGCCGGCCTAGTTTCTGAAATGTGCGGCGTTATCGCCGCAAGATAACATTAACTCGATTTAGATACCGCTCCTTAACCATACCTTGACCTTTAGCTGGTGAAATCCGGTGGTAACGGCCGCATCGGGTGGCCACAGGATTTCGCGGCCAAACCGGCCGTCTTGTCATGGTGAGAGTGAGCGTATGAAAGCTGCACGGGTGGTAGTGCTAACTGTCGCCATAGGAGCGGGGGGCGTCGCCGCCCTGCTGGCTGGCCGTTCTGGAAAGGCTCCAGAAGTTAAGGTGGAGGCTCCCCACTTTAACACCGTCGATATTCTGGTCGCCAAATCCGACATTCCGCGAGGGCAGACACTTGCGCCCTCCGACTTCAACTGGGAAGCCTGGCCGGCGAACACCGCTAGCGGGAATTTCATTCGCAAAACCGATCGGCCAAAAGCGCTTGAAAATCTTTCCGGCATGATCGTGCGCGCCCCGTTCGTCGCCGGCGAACCGATTCGCGAAGCGAAGTTGGTGAACAGCAAGGGCTCCGGCTTTATGGCCGCGATCCTCCCAGCAGGCATGCGCGCCATCTCAACGCAGATCTCGCCGGAAACGGGCGCTGGCGGGTTCATTCTGCCGAATGACCGGGTCGACGTTATCATGACGCCGCGCGTCAATCGTGATGCCGAAAAAGGCGGTGGCGCCAGCGAGACTATTCTCCGCAACGTTCGCGTCCTCGCGATCGACCAGACAATCGAAGAAAAGAACGGCCAGAAGGTTGTGGTCGGGAAAACCGCCACGCTCGAGCTCGCGCCAGGCCAAGCGGAAGTTCTAACTCTGTCACAACAGCAGGGCACGCTCTCGCTGGCGCTGCGCAGCATTGCCGATACGACCGACGATTCGAAAACCGACGAAATAGATTCGCGGCGCAACGTCAATGTCGTCCGGTTTGGCGTGACCACCACGACCGTGCCGAAATGACCAATTGGGGGATTGAGGGGGACATGGCGAACAGGACATCGACTCGCGTTGCCGCATTGTTGGCACTCACCGTCTCCACGGGACTGGCGTCGATCGCCCCCGCCATGGCGGCTGATACAGTCAATACGCCCGTCATTCAGGTGGCGGCGAGCGAAGCAACCTCACGCTTCATCCCGCTCGGGATCGGCAAATCGGTTGCGATCGATTTGCCGGCCGACATCAAGGATGTGTTGGTAGCCGACCCAAAGATCGCCAATGCCGTGATCCGGTCTTCTCGCCGCGTTTACATGATTGGCGTTGCCGTCGGGCAAACCAATATTTTCTTCTTCGATTCCGAAGGCAAGCAAATCGCCGGCTTCGACATTGCGGTCAAGCGCGACCTCAATGGCGTACGGGCGGCTCTGAAACAGGCGATACCGGATGCCGATCTTCGCATCGAAGGCATTGGCGACGGTGTCATGCTCACCGGTAACGCTGCGAACCCTCAGGAATCGCAACAAGCGTACGATCTTGCAACACGGCTGGTCGGCGACGGCAACAAAGTTGTGAACGGAATTGCCGTGCGTGGGCGCGATCAAGTAATGCTCAAGGTTACAGTCGCTGAAGTGCGGCGCGACGTGATCAAGCAGCTCGGGATCGATCTCTCCGGAACGCTCAACTACGGCACCGCGGTGGTGAATTTTAATACGTCCAACCCGTTCTCGGCGAACGGCGGACCGCTGAGCGAAACCTTCCTAACCGGCAAGTTTCCCAGCGTCACAGCGACTGTACGTGCAATGGAACGGGCCGGCATCATCCGCACTTTGGCCGAACCGAATTTGACTGCGATCACCGGCGAAACCGCAACATTCATCGCCGGAGGCGAATTCCCAATTCCGAACGGGTTGTCTTGCGACACCACCCGGTCGCCACCGCTATGTCAGCCTCAGATCACGTTCAAGAAGTTCGGTGTTAGCCTGGTGTTTACGCCGGTCGTGCTGACTGAAGGCCGCATCAGCTTGAAGGTGATGACCGAGGTTTCTGATCTTTCGACCGAAAACGCAATGACTTTGCAGGTCACCGGTTCAACGACGTCGCTGACGGTCCCGTCGATCCAGACTCGTCGCGCAGAAACTACCGTCGAAATACCTTCGGGCGGTTCGCTGGCACTCGCAGGCATGATCCAAGAGCAAACGAAGCAGGCGATCAATGGACTTCCTGGTCTCGTCCAGGTGCCAATCCTGGGCGCACTCTTCCGTAGCCGGGATTACGTCAACCACCAGTCTGAATTGATGGTCCTGGTCACTCCATATGTCGTGCGCGCGGTCGCGCAAAAGCAATTGTCGCGGCCGGATGACGGATTCTCCGACCCAAACGATCCGCAGAGCACGTTGCTTGGACAGTTGAATCGCATTTACGCGGGTAAATCCGACGTACGGCCGGCCAATGAATATCACGGCAAGTACGGATTCATCCTTGATTGAGTGGGGGGTAAGATGAAGGCAATCCAAAAGGCGCAACGCCGCAGGGTTTTAGCGTTGCGGCTGCTAGTCGCCTCCGCGCTCGCGGCAACGCTCGCGGGCTGTTACAGGACGGACACCGCGCAGGTCGAGTATCCGTTCGACTACCGCCAGCGCCACCCGATAACGGTGCGGGAAGGAACACAAAGCGTCGAAGTCATGGTTGGCCGCAATCGAGGCGGTTTGACGCCGAGCCAGCGGCTGGACGTTGTTGCGTTCGCACAGAGTTGGCGCCGTGACTCGAGCAGCGGCGTCATTATCGACGTGCCGCACGGCGGCCCGACGGATCGAGCGGCAGCAGAATCCATGCGTGAGATCCGTTCTATCTTTGCGGCCGTCGGTCTCCCCGCCAACGCGATCTATGTGCGCAGCTATCGGCCAACCCGGTACTCGCTGGCGAGCATCAAGCTCAACTATTCAAGACTCGTCGCAGAGGCGGGACCTTGCGGGGAATGGCCGGCAGATCTTGGCACGTCGTGGAAATCGACCGACATGGAAAATCGCCCATATTGGAATCTGGGTTGCGCCAGCCAACGCAATCTTGCGGCCATGGTCGAAAACCCGGCTGACCTCATTCAACCGCGCGGCGAGACGCCACCTTACGCCCCGCGTCGAAGCACTATGATGAATCGTTACACGAAGGGCGAAAGTCCATCCTCGACTTACGTTGGCTTTGACACCGGCAAAATCACCGATATAGGACGATGATCAAGCACACTCAGCAAGTCGCCGTCGAAACTGCGCGGATGCCAAATTCGGCAACCGACAGCGGAGACGCTCACATCGCACCTGCACCGAGGGTGTCGGTCCAGGCATTTTGCGAGACGGTTGAAACCGCTGCCGCCGTTCAGGCGGCCGGGGAGGACCGCCGCCTGGCCAAGGCTCATGTGAAAATCCAGATGGGCGGCATCGCTGCGGCAAGCGAAGCCTACCGCAATTCGCCCACACCGAACGTCATCCTGATCGAGTCTGACAGCCGTACAGATGAAATCCTGAGGGGGCTCGATCATTTGGCCGAAGTGTGCGACGCCGGCACCAAGGTGATCGTGGTCGGACGCGTCAACGATGTCATGCTGTACAGAGGGCTGACGCGACGCGGTGTGAGCGAATACCTGATCGGTCCGGTTGGTACTCTCGACATCGTACGAGCGATCTGCAATCTGTATTCTGCGCCGGACGCCAAAGCGGTAGGCCGAATTATAGCAATTATCGGGGCCAAAGGTGGCGTCGGTGCTTCCACCGTCGCTCACAATATCGCGTGGGCCATCGGCCGCGATCTCGCGCTCGACGCGGTTGTTGCAGACCTTGACTTGGCGTTTGGCACCGCCGGCCTCGACTACAACCAGGATCCTCCGCAAGGGATCGCCGACGCAGTTTTCTCGCCGGATCGGGTCGATACTGCGTTCATCGACCGGTTGCTATCGAAATGCACCGATCATTTGAGCTTGCTGGCGGCGCCGGCCACCCTCGATCGCGTTTACGATTTTGGCGCTGAAGCCTTTGACACGACACTTGATTCGTTGCGCAGTTCCATCCCCTGTGTGGTTCTCGATGTACCACATCAATGGGGTGCGTGGACCAAACGGATTCTTCTCAGCGCAGACGATATCCTTGTCGTCGCTGGGCCGGATCTTGCCAACCTGCGCAATGCCAAGAACCTCGTCGATTTGCTGCGTACTTCACGCCCAAACGATCACCACCCGCACTACTGCCTGAATCAGGTGGGCATGCCGAAGCGGCCGGAAATTACACCTGCGGACTTCGCAAAGGCGCTGGAAAACGATCCGCTTGCTGTGATTCCATTCGAACCACAACTGTTCGGGCCGGCCGCGAACAACGGTCAAATGGTGTCAGAGGTGTCGCCCAACCATAGGACCGCGGAAATGTTCCGCCAAATGGCGCAGGCGCTCACCGGTCGCGGAGAGATCAAGAAATCCCGCGCTAGTTTGCTCTCGCCATTACTTTCGAAACTGAAGAAGCGAGCAGGCTGAGGCCTGCCGGGAGTATATCGTCGTGTTCGGCAAGCGCAGCACAACTTCTGAAGGTCGCGCTCCTGCACCCGCGGTGCATACGCCGGCGCCATCAATTGTGCCGACGCAAGCACGCCCTGAGCCGGCGGCTCCGCCTTCGAGCGCGCCTATGGAGACCGGTCGCACGCCGTTTCCGTCAGACGGCCTGGGCGCCCCATTGGTTTCGGCGCCAGCTGCGGGCCGGCCACCCGCTCCTGCCACCAACGTCCCGTCTTCTGTTGATACGCGGCGGTCCGATTCCTACTACGAGACCAAAGGGACCATTTTCGGCGCGCTGATCGAGGCGATCGACCTCGCACAGCTCGCGCGGTTGGACGTTGACTCAGCGCGCGAAGAAATTCGTGACATTGTCAACGAGATCATCGCGATCAAAAGCATCGTGATGTCGATCTCCGAGCAGGAAGAGCTGCTTGACGACATCTGCAACGACGTTCTCGGATTCGGTCCTCTGGAACCGTTGCTCGCGCGCGACGACATCGCCGACATTATGGTCAACGGCTCGGGCACGGTTTACATCGAAGTCCAGGGCAAGATCCAGAAAACGGGAATTCGCTTTCGCGACAATCAGCAGCTGCTGAATATCTGCCAACGGATTGTGAGCCAGATTGGGCGCCGCGTCGACGAAGCCTCGCCGATCTGCGACGCGCGCTTGCCGGACGGCTCACGCGTCAACACGATCGTGCCGCCACTCGCAATCGACGGACCGGCGCTCACCATCCGCAAATTCAAAAAGGACAAGCTCACTCTCGATCAGCTCGTCAGGTTCAACTCGATAACGCCGCAAGGCGCTGAAATCCTACGTATCATTGGCCGCAGCCGCGTGAACACGCTTGTGTCGGGAGGTACCGGCTCGGGAAAAACGACGCTCCTGAACTGCCTCACCCAATTTATCGACCACGACGAGCGCATTATCACCTGCGAAGACGCCGCCGAGCTTCAGCTCCAGCAGCCGCACGTTGTGCGATTGGAAACGCGGCCTCCCAACCTCGAGGGCGAAGGGCAAGTCACAATGCGCGACCTTGTGCGCAACTGCCTGCGCATGCGACCGGAACGCATCATCGTCGGCGAAGTGCGCGGACCAGAAGCCTTCGACCTGTTGCAGGCGATGAATACGGGTCACGACGGTTCGATGGGTACGCTGCACGCCAACAATCCCCGGGAAGCTCTGTCACGACTGGAATCCATGATCACCATGGGTGGTTTTTCACTGCCTTCCCGTACAATTCGCGAAATGATCTGCGCATCAGTTGATGTCGTCATCCAGGCCGCGCGTTTGCGGGACGGCTCGCGCAAGATCACTCACGTCACCGAAGTCATGGGAATGGAAGGCGATGTGATCGTCACCCAGGACGTATTTGTTTACGACATGGAAGGCGAAGACGCCAAAGGCAATATCATTGGCCGTCATCGGTCCACCGGCATTGGTCATCCGCGCTTCTGGGATCGCGCCCGTTACTATGGCGAGGAAAAGCGTTTGGCGGCAGCGCTCGACGCGTCAGAAGCCGGCAACGACGCCAAACGAGCCTAAGCGGAGCGCGTTGTGGAAATTATCGCAGTTTTCTTCTTGGTCGCAGTCGCCATCGGCGGCGTGGCCTACGTATTTCTTTACCCGTCGTTGTCCGGCGAACGCAAAGCCGAGCAGCGCATGCAGAGCGTCACCAAGAGCGAACAACTGACGCGGGTATCCCGAGGGCCTCAGAAATCCCGCCGCGACCTTGTCGAATCCTCGCTGAAGGATTTCGAGGAACGCCATAAGAAAAGCAAACGCGTTCCCATTTCCGTTCGTATTACCCGCGCCGGCCTATCCTGGTCGAAGCGGCAATTCATGATCATCTCAGCTTTTATCGGCTTCGGCATGTTCGCCTTGGGCTTTATGTCCGGCACGGGATTGCTAGGTGCAGCAGGCCTCGGTTTCGCTGGAGCCTTTGGTTTCCCACGCTGGCTTCTTTCGTTTCTAAGAAAGCGCCGGGAAGGGAAATTCATAGAAGGCCTTCCCGACGCCGTCGACATCATTGTGCGCGGCGTGAAGGCCGGCCTGCCGTTGGCCGACTGCATAAGGATGATCACCATGGAGTCGTCTGAGCCTATAAAGACGGAGTTCCGGCTGATCATGGATACTCAAGCCATCGGCATTCCGCTGGGCGAGGCGTGCGGCAAACTGTACGAACGAACGCCGCTGCCAGAGGCAAATTTCTTCGGCATCGTGGTATCAATCCAGCAGAAGGCCGGCGGCAATCTTTCCGAAGCGCTCGGCAACCTTTCCAAGGTATTGCGCGATCGCAAGAAAATGCGGGCCAAAATCCAAGCCATGTCGCAAGAGGCAAAAGCCTCCGCCGCCATCATCGGCGCCTTGCCGATTGCCGTGATGATCCTGGTCTATATCACCACCCCACATTACATCTCGCTGCTTTTCACCAACTCGACGGGCCACATCATGTTGGCCGGCTCTGCAATCTGGATGACAATGGGCGTATTGGTCATGAAAAAAATGATCAATTTCGATTTCTAGGCGCTGATCGATGATGGAAATTCTGGTCAACGCACTGAATATCAAGACGCTCACAATGCTGTTCGCAGCTGTGGCGGCGGCCGCCACTGTGTTGACGCTCGCGATGCCGTACGTTTTTGTCGATGCTCTCGACAAACGCATGCGCGCCGTTGCGATAGAGCGAGAGAAAATTCGTCAACGCGAACGCGAGCGCATGGCGCAAGAAAATCAGAAGGTCACACTCCGGCAAACGCCGAAGCAATACGTGCAGACCATTGTTGACCAATTTAACCTGAGCAAGTGGGTTGGTCAGGAAGAGGCGCGGCTCAAGCTTGTTCAGGCCGGCTACCGTGGCCATGCGCCTTATGTCACTTATCTTTTCGTCCGGATGGTCACACCGGTACTGCTGTTTCTGTTCAGCGTGTTCTACCTATTTGTCGTGATTAAGCTTGAGCATCCGGCCACGGTTAAGCTCGGCATCTGCATTGCCGCGGCTTATGTCGGCATGCAGTTGCCACTTCTTATTCTGAAGAACAAGATTCAGCGCCGTAAGCTATCGATCAAGCGCGCTTTCCCGGACACGCTCGACCTACTCTTGATCTGCGTGGAATCGGGTATGTCGATCGAGGCCGCATTCAGAAAAGTGAGCGAAGAAATCGGCAGCCAATCTGTCGCACTGGCAGAAGAACTTACGTTAACCACCGCCGAGTTGTCCTATCTGCCCGATCGCCGCGCGGCCTATGAAAATCTTGCCAAACGTACGGATCTCGACGGCGTTAAATCTGTCTGCATGGCTCTTCAGCAATCAGAGCGCTACGGCACGCCGCTCGCGACAATGTTGCGGGTGATGGCACAGGAAAACCGCGACATGCGCATGTCCGAGGCTGAGAAAAAGGCGGCGGCATTGCCACCCAAGCTTACCGTGCCAATGATTCTTTTCTTCCTGCCGGTTCTGTTCATCGTCATCCTTGGACCGGCCGCCATCAAAGTGATGGCTTTGCAATAGCAAAGCGTTCACCCGCCCTGCCCCCTATCGGGCCTCTGCGATTGGCAATGCCGTCGTTGATTTGATCCGCTCCATCGCAAAGCGCGACGTGACGTTCTTGAGAGGGACGGTTGCGATCAGTTTCTTATAGAATGCGTCATAGCCGGCGATGTCTGGCACGACGACACGCAACATGTAGTCGACGTCCCCGGCCATGCGGTAGAATTCCATCACCTCAGGCATGGCGCCAACCACATCAGCAAAACGCTTCAGCCAATCCTGAGAGTGGTCTCCGGTTTCGATCGAGACGAAGACCGTGATGGCAAGGCCGACCTTTTCGGGGTCGATAATTGCCACGCGCCGCGTGATGACGCCATCCGCCTCCAAACGCTGGAGCCGCTTCCAGCAGGGCGTCGATGACAGGCCGACGCGCTGGCCGATCTCAGCCACCGAAAGTGAGGCGTCCTCTTGCACGACGGCAAGGATCTTCCGGTCAATGGCGTCCATTCTATCTTCCGCTCCAGATTGGACGGATATTCTAAGAGCTGTGGTCTCGCTAGGAAGAATTCCTTATTTTAGACCAGCATCTGTCTCTATAGAGAAGAATATTCTATTTCAAGAAGAATCTACTGCCGCCGCGAGCGGCATCTCAGGCAAAGAATGCACGTCATGAAAATATCATTTCAATTCCGTCCTGCGGCTGCCGTGCGACGCCGCGGCGCGGCAATCCTTTTCAGCGTCGGGCTGGCCGCATCGGTCGCCGGGGCGCACGCAGAGCCGCTGGTGACAGCCGAGTGGCTGAACGCTCATCGCGCGGATCCAGATCTTGTCGTTCTCGATATCAGGTCGGCGATCGATGGCGGCGGGGCGCAGGCCTACGCGACCGCACACATTCCCGGCAGTGTTCACAGCGACTACGACAAGGGCGGTTGGCGCGTCACTCGAAACAACGTGCCGTTCATGGTCCCCACCAAAGCCGAGCTGGAAAAGCTCATCGGTGATCTTGGTGTTGATGAAGACAGTCACGTGGTCGTGGTACCGGCCGGGGTGAATGTGCTGGACTTCGGTTCGGCCGCGCGCACCTACTGGACGCTGAAATATGCCGGTGTAAAGGATGTCTCCATCCTTGATGGCGGTGTCGCGGCGTGGCGGCAAGCCGGTTTTCCGGTCGAAAGTGGAGCAAAAACTCCATCGCCGAAGATCTTCACCGCAACGATCGACAAAAGCATTCTCGCCGAAGCCAGTGATGTCGAAGCTATCGAAGCCAAGGGCGGCGCGACGCTCGTCGATGCGCGACCGGCGTCATTCTTCTTCGGCAAGGAGAAGGCGCCGGCTTCGCAGGCCTATGGCCACATTCCGCGCGCGGTGAGTGTCGACAGCGCAGGCTTCTATGATCCGAAAACCAACCGGTTGAAGCCAAAAGCGGAGCTCGCAAGCATCGCGGACGCTGTGCCCGCGGGTCCCGCAGTAAGCTATTGCAACACCGGCCATTGGGCAGCGAGCGACTGGTTCGTCCTGCACGAGCTGCTTGGCCGGAATGAAACCAGGCTTTATGCGGGCTCGATGGTTGACTGGACGAGCAACGCGAGCCGACCGATTGAATCATCGCGCACGAAGTGGGACGATCTGAAAAAGGCCCTTGGCCTCGGTTCGTGATCCGCGCTTTGGAGTTCTCATGTCTTCTACGGCAAGCTTGGCCGCGTCTGAAAAGGGCGCGGCCGTTCGCATCGATCTTCTTTTCCTTGGGCTTGCGCTGGTTTCGACGGCGATCCTGGTCGCGTTAGTCCTGCTCGACCATCAACCGGCGTCCGCGGCATTGCTTCTCGGCGGGTTCGGTCTTGGCATTGCATTTTTAAAAGCCGAATTCAGCTACACCGCTTCTTGGCGGCGATTTCTCACGCGCGGTGAGGCCGGCGGTTTGCTCGGCGGACTGATCGTCATTGCAATCTGTGCACTCGTGGTGGTGCCGGTCGCGGCGCTCAGTCCAAAATTTGGCGGAGCCATCGCGCCTATCGGTCCGTCACTCGTCATCGGGGCATTTGTGTTCGGCATCGGTATGCAGCTCGCCAATGGTTGTGGTTCGGGCACGCTCTATACCGTCGGTGGTGGCTCCGGGCGCATGCTGGTCACTTTGCTATTTTTTATCATCGGCAGCGTGTTTGGCAGCCTGTCCTTGCCCGCGTTTCTGTCCCTCGGCGGCGTGGATCCGGTGCTTGCATCAGACTATCTCGGCGCCTGGGGTGGGTTGTTGGCGACGCTTGTCAGCATCGCCATCGCGGCCGCGCTCATTGTTGCAATCGCGAGGCGGCGCGGCGCCAACTTCATGCCATCGCGCAATTATCTGATCGGAGGCAGCGTTATTGGCCTGCTGTGCGTTGCGGTGTTTGCCGCTGGCGGCCATCCATGGAGCGTCACCTTTGGGTTCACAGTATGGGGCGCGAAAGCCGCGACAGCGCTGGGATTCGATCTGTCACAGTCGGCGTTTTGGCAATGGCCAGGGCCGAAACATGCTCTTGCGGAATCCATACTGTCGGACACCTCAAGCTTGACCAACTTGGGGATGGTGTTCGGCGCGATGGCGGCGGTGGCAGCGACCGGGCCATTCGCTGCGGCGCCATGGCCGCCGGTGAAATCATTGATGGCCGCCGGTATCGGCGGTCTGCTGATGGGGTGGGGAGCCCGACTGGGCTTCGGCTGCAATATTGGCGCCTTTGTTGCCGGTGTTGCGTCCGGTTCGCTACACGGCTGGATTTGGTTTTTGGCCGCGTTGCCCGGCTGCCTGATCGGCATTCGCCTGCGGCCGCTGTTCGGCCTAGCGCGCGAGTAAAAACTTGCGCTCGGTCTTTGCCATCGTTGTGCTGCTCGGCGTTGCAGCCATTCTTGTTGACCACTTATCGAGCCCCTCCAGTGGAGGCGCGGTATCGCCGGAAGATTTTGCCGGCGCTTGTGCGCCATGCGGCGCGCCCTGTCCGTCAAAGAAATAATCCGTCAAGGGTGCCGCTTCAGGAATGCGTCAACGTCAGCGCGGGTAGGAGCTGCCGACGCCCCGCCAAATCTTGTGCATTTGAGCGCCGCCGTGGCGCTGGCAAAGCGCAGCATGTCGCGAAGCGCGCGGCCTTCAACCAGCGCCTGTGTGAAGGCGCCATGAAAGGCATCGCCCGCACCGAGCGAGTCGATGGCGTCGACCTTGAAGGCCGGCAAGTGCCGCAACTCGCCGCTTTCAAGCCAATAGACTCCCTTCGGTCCGTCGGTCATTGCGACGAAACCTGAAAGATGCGCCGCCAATGCCTTGAGAGCTTTCTCATAGTCGCTCGATCCGGCCATTTCCAACAAAGCTTCAGCCGAGGCGACCACGTGGGTTCCGAGCGCGAGCAACGGATCGTCCAGTTTCGTCGCCTGGTCGAGATCGATAACAACCGGAATCTTGCGCACCTTTGCAGCGCGGCACACTGCGGTCACGAATTCCGGAAATCGATTGTCCGCGAGAACGGCGGCGGCATCGTCAATCAGCTTGGCCGCATCCTTCGGGAGCTGATCGCCGAGCTTGAAGCCCCGGCGTGTCGCGATCGTTTTTTCGCCGGTCGCATCAAGAAGAATCAACGAGACAGGTGCGCTAACACCATCCACACGTTCGACCCCGCTGCAGTCGACCCCCTCTTTTTGAAGGTCTGAAACAATACGGTTGCTTACGGCGTCGGCGCTGCCACCGAGTGGCCCGGCGAAGGCAACGCGGCCGTTGAGCCGTGCGATCGTGACCGCCGCATTGCCGGCGCATCCGCCTCCTGTGATGATGAATTCGGTGGCCACGACCTTGGTGCCGGGGGCGGGGAAGCTCTGCACGCGCATGATGATGTCCTGCACAGCGATTCCGCAGCAGAGAATCTTTGGCTTTTCGCTTTCAGCCAAAACGGACCTCGTCCTCGACCCAGGCGCGGATAATATGGTGAGCGATTGCGACTGGCGGCGGTGCGGTAAGTCCCTGTGGGTGTTTCCGCATCAGCATCGCGACGATCTCATCCTTGGTAAACCAGCGGGCATCCTCAAGTTCTTCGCGATCGACTACGATCTCGTGCGTCAGCGCTTCAGCGTGACAACCGATCATTAAGGACGCCGGAAACGGCCAGGGCTGAGACGCAAAATAGACAACGCGGCCGCAGACAATGCCCGCCTCCTCACGGGTCTCCCGATGCACCGCATCTTCGATTGATTCACCGGGCTCGACATAGCCGGCGAGACATGACCACATATTTGGGACGAAACGCGGGGAACGGCCCAGCAGGCAGCGATCGCGATCGCCTGCCAGCATGATCACGACTGGGTCAGTGCGGGGAAAATGTTCAGCCTTGCATCGTGGACAGTCGCGCCGCCATCCTCCGCAGACAAGATCTGTCCCGGCGCCGCAGTTCGAACAAAAACGATGTCGCGCGTGCCAGTGCAACACAGCTTTCGCTTCGGCGATCGGCGGAAGGTGATCGGCAGCAACGAGACCCTGCACGGCGACGGAACGCAAGTCCGTCACGTGCAACGCATCGCGCGCTTTCAACGCCTCTGCCGCTTGCGGCGTGATTCCGTGCCCGAAGCGCGGCGCGCCATCGAGCAGACCAAGGAAAATCATTTCCGTTGCCGGAGTGAGCGCCTGCGCTTCGCTCAAGGTGAATAGCGGTTCGTTGAGGGGCGAACCTTTCTTCATCACGATCCAGTCGCCGCCGATCACAAAAGCAGCCGCGGCTGGATCACGCGCCATTTCAGCTGTGGCGGCGGCATCGGCGCGCCGTTCTGCTGCGCGCTCGATGCGACTGCCGGAATATCCGAGACGGGATTTAGGACCTAGATTCGGGCGGGGAGACATGCGTGGTGCAAATTCGCACGACCATTTGTTCCGCGCAATCCTTACTCGGCGGCATTGCTTCGGGGGCGCGGGTACATGATGTCCCGCAATTCCGGCCGCTGCCACTGCGGGCCGAGCACCCCCTGCTTTGCGGCATAACTAAGAGCCGAGGTCACGCTGTCGGTCGTCGACCGCATTTCGCGCGCACGATCGAGACTCACATCGACTATGAAAAGACCGGCGGCGGTGCTCTCGAACAGAATTTCCTCCGGTGTTGCCACCATCGCGAGGCCACGCTCCGCATGGCTGAAGAGGTTCTGGGTGGTGACGACAATGGCCAGATTTTCGATTGCGCGCGACCAGATCAAATTGCGCCATGTGGCCCAAAGCTTCCGCTTGTCGGTGCCTGCCGGTAAAAAAATCAGTTCGGCGCCGCGCAGCGCCAGTGCACGAGTGACCTCAGGCATGTAGGCCTCGCTGCACATGGCGAGTCCGACCTTGCCCAGATTGGTCTCAAACACGGGGAATTCATTGCCCGGCACGTATTGAAAATCCCACCACTGACCGCCTGTATAGATCCATGGCCCGTTCGGGTGTGTACGGCGGTAGCTCACCGGCGCGCGGCCGTCGCCGTAGGCCATGCAAATCAGATTATGCGCCGTGCCTTCGTTATGGCTGAGCGGCTCGATCGTGCCGTAGACGACGTTGATGCCGTGCTTGGCGGCGGCCTCGGCGATGTTCGGCGTCGGGTC
>Ga0126381_100005150_pt1 | contig 14331 bp, 19 predicted proteins | sample PanSoiMetPlot_28_FD_96465 | JGI IMG/M metagenome (GOLD analysis project Ga0126381, IMG submission 96465) | Tropical forest soil microbial communities from Panama - MetaG Plot_28 | ecosystem: Environmental > Terrestrial > Soil > Tropical forest > Bulk soil | place: Panama | collected 2016-02-17
AGTCCCGGACACGAGCAGCAGCGATAGGGCACCGAACAGGAACAAGAATCGTCTCATCCTTTCTTCCTCGCTAAACAGCCAATGCAGAGGAATCAGCCAACGACAGCGCAGGAAATCGGCTGGCCCCCGCCCAAACGCGTCGAGTGTAGTCTCGGGTGGTCAAACGCGCAAGGGTACATTTGTCCCATCGCTGAGCTCCTCAGCAACAGGGCAAGCCGGTCGGCCGTCATTACTAAAGCTCGATCGACCACGCCGAGCTCCTGGCTACGGCTCGGCACTCTCGTGCATGGAATTGACCCTCGCTAGCCTGCCCTGTGTGGTTAACCACTACTGAGTCGGTTCGAAATTGCCTGTGTCGTCTACTCTGATTTGACGGAACGGAGCCCCTCCTCCGGGCCGCACCCCTTTGTTCCAGCGCTTGCAGGGAGACCGGCACGACCCCCGCGGCCCCTGCGATACTTCCGCGGTCGTGCTGTACTCCTTACCCTACGTGGTAGTCCGTTTCTTGCTGGAGACCCTGATCGTGCGCGGCCAGTCCGAGGCCAGGCCTCGGGCGGGTCCACCGCCCGAAAACTGCAGTAAACGCTGCGCGGGCTTGAGTCGCCGAGCCCTCTCTTACAGACGGACCGGGGTCACGGATTTCTCGATGCGTCTAGTGCCGTATCCGGTGGACCTAGCCGACGCTTCCGCCGTCAAAGCCCTCTTGGTCAGCATCGCCCATTGCTGGGGCAGCACGGCTCGTGCACTTACGCGAACAGCCTCGCCAGTGTTCTCCTGGCCGTAGTCGTCGCCTGTGGGCACGAGGCGCCGGGGCTGCCGTGGGACAGCTGCCAGCCGCCTGCGGATCCGTAGACTGCCACCGTGCGTCGGTTCCGGTTTGGGTGCAACGTCCGCACGATCCGATCGCGGGACGCGCTGAGACGCACCAGCCGCGATGCCGAACGGCGCGGCTACCAAGTGCTGCTCATCCCTGACGACCTCGGTCGCAATCGTCCCGCGCCGTTCCCAATGATCGTGGCCATCGCCGAAGCCACTGACCGGGTGCGCGTCGGTCCCTACGTCCTCAAGGGGTTCTGGAACCCCTCGATGCTCGCGCGCGAGGCGGCCACCACCGACCAGGTCACCGACGGCCGCCTGGAGCTGGGGCTGGGCGCGGGGCACATGACGTCCCGCCACGTGCGGCCGGCATCTGATGTCACGCGCAGCCCTGACCCGGCCCCAACCACCCAGTGATCACGGTCGATAAACGACGGGCGGTCCCGGCGTTTCTCGTCGGATCCATCTGAGACGCGTGCGCTCGTCGGGTGTCTCTCCCACCAACGGGGCGACCCGTGACGCGTCGACGATATCGCTGCCGCTGGCCGAGGCTCCTCCCGAAATCGGGCAGGCTGGTCCAGGTTAGTGGCCGCCAGTGGCGTGGCTGCCGGAGAAAACTCGATCACGAGTGACGTGGCAATAGCATCAGACCGGGCTCTGTTGGGTACCGGCCGGCTCCGTACTCTTGATCGCCGTCTTGTAGGTGGCGACCAGCGAGTCCAGGCGAGCCAGCAGCAGGTTCGGTGCATAACCGAACACGATGGCGAAGACGAGCCCGGCGGGGTTGGTACCCATGTTGAGCACTTCACCCAGCGACGGCAGGCCGCCGCCGGCCAAGTGGCTGCCGCTGGCGACAATCAGCGAGCTGAAGCTGGTTGCCGCCAGCATGGTGGTGAGCACCACGAAACCCAGCCCAGCCAGACCGGACACAACCGGGACCAGCAGCAAGCGTGCTGTTTGAAGCCCCTAATCGTCGACTGCGGTGCCGGCGTTCGACAACGCGACCAGCCTTGCGAAGAAGCCGACGACCGCAGCTACGACGAAGTAGATGATGCCCGTGACCACCGGATGCGTGAGATCCGGCCGGCTGCCGCCCGGTAGGGACACGACCAGGGCGAGGAGGACATACGCCGACACTTCGGTCATGAACAGCGCTGCCATGGTCTGCAGGCGGAGCCGCACCAAGCCCGCCCAGCTGTCGTCGCGCATCTCGTTGACTGCGGCAACCACTGTTCGCAGGCGGGAGCGCGTGGCCTCCATGCTGGCTACTGGCGGCGGCGGACCCGGGGTTGGAGCCGGCGACGAAAGCGGGGAGACCACATCACGCGCTGGGACTTGAGCCAGGAACCGGGCAACATCAGCCAGCTCGGCGCTCAAGCTGACCGGAATGTGGACTTCTTTGGCGCCCTCCACCCGCGACCAGTACGCGTCAACGACCCGCCGCAGGTGTGTCTCGTCGGCGGCCTCGATCACCGCCTCCTCACCGTGATGGATGCTCCGCCACAGCGCGATGTATCCCAACCGTGTCTGCCAGCGGAGGCCGTCGCGACCGAACGCGGTACTCAGGATCTTATCTATCTCGGCCTTCGCCTCGTCCAGGGCGTCCTGATGGCGCTCGCTGTTTGGATCGATGTGCGTCAGCTGCCCACGCAGGTCCTGGATGCGGACGGATGCCAGGCCCCAGCTGTCAGGGTTGGCGTGTGCCCGCGAGCCGGTCACCGGCGCGCGCCACCATGACGCCGAGGACGGCCCATAGCGCGACCGCGGCAATTGGGCCCACCTCAACCGCATTGAGCATTCCCATCGGGTGCCAGCCCAGAAAGACCGCGATGGTCACGACGGCGGCGCTAATAGGTGCTATCCATGCCGTAGCTACCAGGGCTCCAGCAAGACCGCCTGCTGCTCCCTTGAGATCCCACATGGTGTCCCCCCTGCGAGATGGTGTCCCCGCACATCAGCGACGGTCCGACACGAACCGCTGATCGCGGCTCCCCACAGTAGACCTTCGATATCTGCGTGCGGATGGGTCACTGCGGAAACCGGATGCAGGTTTGTCCCTGGCGCTCATCTCGGTGCCCTTCGCAGCACCAACTCCAGGTGTCGCCATCCGAGGATCAGTGGATGATCGAGCGCCTCGCGCTTCCGTCGTGCAGACTGAGTGAGAGTGATCGATGCCAACCAATGTCAGTGTGCTGGTCACTTATCCGTACGGATATGGGGGCCCCTTCGAGCGGGATTACCCGGCCGACACCCCCATCGCCACAGCGCGGGATGCCGCCATCAAGCATTTCAGGCTCGAACACGAGGCCACGATCGGCTATCACCTGACCGTGAATGACGTCCCGGTGGCCGAGCTGGCAACCAACGGCGAGGTGGCCCGTGATGCACAGAACGTGGCTTTCAAGCTCGTCAGGAGCTGAAGGTTGCTCGCGGCGGGAGCTCTGGGGCCGGAGCGTTTGCCGCGGCCGCTGACGAGGCCGAAGCCTCCCCTCTCTTGAGGTCGATTGAGGACCGGCGGCGGAGCCTGTCGGGTGCCGAAAGTCCATCCGAACTTAGCGGCGGGTGCATACACACGAGATGGTGGAGAAAAGCCTTCCGAGGAAGTCAACTTTTGCCCACGGCTCGACACGTGAGATGCACAGTCATCTGTTCTCGAAGTGGCCCGCATCTACCGCAAGCTCCGGGTGCGTTGCCGGGCCGAGCTGGGCGTCCGGCTGGCAAACATAGGGTCCGGGCCAGAACAAATGTAGGGAAACACCCGATTCCTTTCCCGTCCTCCCAGCGTACCGTCCCTCACGTGTCAAGGGCACAGTTCGATTGCCCGACATGATGACGGTCGTATGGCATGATGCAGTTGAACCATGCCATGCGGAAAGAGAGGAGGGCCATGATTTACACACGACGGATCTCCCTGGCGGTGGTTGCGCTCTTAGTGGCGCTTATTGCGGTCCCCGGGCAGGCATCGGCTGGTAGCCAGGTCCCATTCCGGGCCACCTTCGCTAACACCAACACGATGGCTCCGTGCCCCCCCAGCGCCCCCGTCCCCAGCCTTTGCGTCGCACTCGCGGGCAGTGGTCACGCCACGCACATGGGGAAGATCCAGTTTTCCGGACTCACCGTAGTCAACCTTGCGAGTAACTGTGGACCGGGCTGCTTGACCGACTCGGGGCCCAACACCCTCACGGCCGCCAACGGCGACCAGATCACGCTGGATAACACCGGGAAAAATTCCGCCACCTCCGACCCGACGATCAGGTCCAAAACGGGGACCTACGTGGTGACGGGAGGGACCGGGCGGTTCAGTCGGGCGAGCGGCTCCGGCACCGCCAGCGTGATCATCAACACGGCAACCTCCACGTCTGTCGGCACCTTAACTGGCATCCTGTCCACCCCCGGCTCGCGTCAGTAAGCTCGACTTGGCGTGTGCCGTAAACCGAGTTCGGTCAACACGATCAGGCGGCCCTTGGGGCGTTCCTGGAGTAAACCTTCCAGCCGGTCGTGGCGCGCAATCCGTATCCCCATGACAAAGGTCCGCGGTAGGGATTAGGAGCCGGGCGAGAAGCCTATGCGTCAGGCCCGACCTGGGTCAACCACGGCTTGTCGACGTACTCGGGGACGGAGCCTGTCCCGCTTTGAACAGTCCGATGTTCGTCGTCGACTCTTCTGGAGGAAGATCGCTCTGTTCAAAGCCCAAACGTGTGTTTGTGAGCGGTTGCGGCGCCGTGGACGCGATCGGGGTCATGGATCCTACAGCCACTCGGGTGTTTGGACTCCTGCGCCCTCGATCTATGATGGCTGCAGCCCGGCGGCTGCCGGGCACGCGGACAGTGTGAAGCCGCAGCTCAATTGATGGAGGAGGCAAGGAAGATGGCAGCGCTCATGCCAGGTGCCGGCGGGTACTTCTTCGAGGGCGGAGAGGTGGGCTGTTTGATACTGCACGGTTTCACCGGCACGCCGCAGAACGTGCGCCCTCTCGCCGATTACCTGGCACGACGCGGGTACACCATTTCAGTGCCTCGCATCGCCGGACATGGGACAAGCGTCGAGGACCTGGACGCGACCGGCCCTGAGGACTGGCTGGGGACCGCCGAGAAGGCACTCGCCACCCTCCGAGAGAGTTGCCGCGGGATTGTGGTCGCCGGCATCTCGCTCGGCGGCACCTACGCACTCGAACTCGCGCGCCGACACCGCGACTTGCTCGGCATCGTCGTGATGGCGGCGCCCATCCTGGACTTGCCGGCTCTCGAGCAGGTGCTCAGAGATCCCAACCGGCCGAAGGCCATCCCCGCCCCCTGGGCCAACGTCGGCGTGCTCACAAGCGAGATGGCTTCGGGCGGGATAACGTACCTCGAGATGCCACTTGCCGCCCTCGAGCGCGGGCTCGGGTTGGTGCGGCGCGTGCGTGACGGGTTGAGCGAGGTCAGGTGCCCAACGCTGTTGATATACGGCGACCACGACTCTATTGTCGACAAGGCCAACGGACCATACGCGCTGGAACACGTAGGGACGAGCGATAAGTGGCTACTTGCGTTGGCCGACTCGGCGCACGAGGTGACTCTCGACTACGACCGGGAAAGGATCATGGTGGAGGTCTTCGACTTCATCCGCCGCTTGACCGAGGTCCCTACGGTGGCCACTAGCTCGTAGGACAAGGAGCTGGTGCGCGGTCCGCACCCGCGGACGCTCTGACGTGCCGGCTCGTGTTCGCGCACCACGACGCGCGTGAGCTTGTAAGAGTCCAGCTCGCGCAACTGGCGCGCGAGTCCGGGTATCCATGCATGAACTCAGCCATTCTGTGAGGAGACGCGACCCGTGATACAGCTCAGGCTGGAATACATGTATGACCCCGACGTGAAGTCTTGGGACCTCGCAGTTCCCACCCTCCATATTGTCAGCAGTGCCGAGACCCGCGAGGCTGCACATGATGAGGCGATCGCGGCGATTGCAATTGCCCTCGACGACACGGACGGCCCGACTCCAGTCCTCCCCGGAGTGGAGATAGAGTCCTTGACGTCACATTGCGACGCGCCGCATAGGTCGACTCGGCAGCCGCGGGCGACGACTACCGCGGCAGCGAGCACCCGGGCACGACGCAAGGTTACTGATCCTGATGTGTCAGAGCGACGGCGCCAAGCGGTCGCAAAGGCCCGAGCTGTCCGCCAGGCCAGAAGAGGGCTGGCTGCACCAAGAGCAGAGCACCGGCTGACAGCTTGCGGCCGAGGGCAGCCAGGATTATCCGGTCAGCGGTTCGCCACCGAGCTCGTGGCGCGGTTCGTCGGAGGACGAGCAGCTCCTGGCGGAGGACGAGGAGTTCGAGGACGCGATCGGCGGTTGCGCGGCCCGGAGTATGAGGAGGTCGATCAGCAGTCGGAGAGAGCATAGAGGAGGGCTAGCAGCACGAGTGAGCAGGCGTCGCCTGCTCAACGGAGCAGCCGCAGGCTCTGCGAAGTAGGCGCGATCAAGCCAGCTGGCAGCTTGCTCGCCACGATCTCCCTTCCCGTCGTAGTGGACGAATAAATACACCCCACGCTCTGGTTCGATTACCGCATCGGCTGGTTGCCGGGATATATTTGGACGGACAATCAATTCTTCGGGTCATCCATGTGACCCGCGGTGGGGAGGAGCCTGGGGTGCCAGAGACCGGGTCGTATCCAGGTCAGCTAGTAGAGCAGGCTGAACGACAGCTAGGGCGGTTGGATGCAACCCCTGTTCCGGTGGTCGCCTCCAATCTCGTTCAGCGGCACCATCCGGAATGGCGCGCCGCCACCCGCCACGCCTTTCTCGACAGCGTGCGAGACGGCGGACTCCCTGTAGGCGCATTCTCGGCGTGGCTCCAGCAAGACTACCTGTTCGTCAATGACCTGCTGACCTTCCAGGCCCGTCTCTTGGCAGGAGCTCCGCGCTCCGCGCAGTCGGTCCTGGCCGCCGGCCTGGTGTCGCTAGAAGCAGAGCTGACCTGGTTCGAAGCACAGCTCACGCGGCGCAGGCTTCCGCTGGTTGCGGCGCGCCACCCGACAACTGATGCCTATCGCGAGGAGCTGGAACGCCTCATCATGGAGCCGGTTGAGGTCGGTATCACGGCCCTGTGGGCACTCGAACGAGCGTACCTGGAAGCCTGGTGCGGGGCGGCGCCGGGAGCTGCCGAGTACCGCGAGTTCGTTGAGCACTGGACGGCGCCCGCCTTCGCTCACTACGTGGCCGGCTTGGAGGTCCACGCCACTGACTCCCCAGTCGCAGAGGCGGCCTGGCTCCGGATCGTTCGTCTAGAGCTTGAATTCTGGGACATGGCGCTGGGAGCACAGTGATCGAGCGGTTGATGACCGCCGGAGACGGCAGGGCCGTACCACCGATACCGGCGGACCACGTCTTCACCCCGACGTTTGGTTGAGCCGCCATCGGCGCACATGGCCTTTTTGAGGACGCGCGCGCGTATACGTCTCGTCGGGCGCGACCAGGGTCAACAACGGCTGGTCGTCTGCAAGAGCACGACCCCGACGACCGGCTTGGTGTCCGGCCGGCGGCCTAGTGATACGTCGGGAGAGCGCGCGGTGTCCGATCTGGCGCGGGACGGACCAGGCGACCAGCCGAGGCGACGGTCACGTCATTGCCGGGCGCAAACCTGCGAGCGTAACGCTGACGAGTCGGCGGACGGCTTCTTCTGAGGGCAAGCTGCTAGCCGCGGCAAGGGCATAAAGGCAGTACTCGGCAAGCTCGTCGGGAGCAATGTCGTTGCGAACGTCGCCCGTCTCGACGGCCTCGAGCAACAGTCCGCGGACGAGATCGTGGAGGTGCTCTTGAGATTCCCTCGCATGCTCGTCTCGGTGCAAGAGCGCTGCCGCCTCACTGGCATGTCGGCGGTGCTGGATCAGGGCGTATGCCTCCAGCACCGCGTTGAGGCGGACTGCTGGGATGCCGGGCTGGTCCCGCAGGCCGGCAAGCCGCTCGATATGCGCGTTGACATGCCGCTCGTGCCAGGCGACCAGGATCGTTTCGACATCGGGATAGTAGTGATAGAGCGTCGCTCGGCCGATCCCGGTCCTCTCCGCGATCTCCGACATCGTGATGGCTCTCAAGCCGCGCTCGTGTACCAGCGCGGCGGCAGTGTCGAGAATTGCGTCCCGTACCTCCATGCGATGCGCCGCAAGGGTTGCCGTCCAAAGCTTCGGCACGCTGACAGAATACACCACGTAGCGGATTTCGACAATATGCTTGACTTTCGACACTATGTATCGATAGGATCCTGGTGATGGAGACTGACCGGGATCTTGGCCCGACCGCAGATCGCGGTACTTCCGAAGATCAGGACATCACGCCCTACCCCGGCACGCGGCGGTGGGTGAAGGTGTTTGGAGCCATCGTCGCAGCCGTGGCGGTTGCGTTTGTCCTCCTCCGGTTCACGATCGGGATGCAGCACGGATGATGCCGCCGCGTGTCCGTAGGTTGGCGCTCGTCGTCCACCTCACCTCCTCAATTGGCTGGATCGGGGCAGCAGTGGCCTACGTCCCGCTCGTCGTTGCCGTCCTTGCAAATGACGATCAACGGGTGGTCCGCGACGCAATCCTGGTCATGAACTCCATCGACTGGTTCGTCATCGTGCCACTGGCCTACCTCGCCCTCGCGACCGGGCTTGTCATGTCGCTCGCGACGCCCTGGGGCCTCTTCCGCCACTGGTGGGTCGTCTTTTCACTCCTGCTGACGCTCGCTGCGGTCTTCGTCTTGACCGAATATTCCTTGTCCCTTCGCGCTATGGCAGCGGTAGCGTCCAAACCGACGCTGTCGCATTCCGATCTCAGGATGCTGAAGGACCCAGGTCACGCCGTCCACAACCTTGGCGGGATCGTGGTGTTGCTGGTCGTTGCTGTGCTAAATACCTACAAGCCACAAGGCGTGACGCGTCACGGATGGCGCAAGCAGCAGGAGCGCCGCGTTGCCGCGACCCGAAAGGGCCGGCCAGCGCTCTCCCAGAGCTAGCGCCGTCCGCAGAGCGGGGAGTACCGAACGTGCAAGCGGACGGTTCGCCGCCTCGGGCACTGGGGCGCGCCTCTGGGCGCGGGCAATGCCGTCGGTCGTGAAGAGTGAGGGGCTCAGCTGCCAGCTGGAGAGGGACAACTGTTCTTGGAGAGTGGCCTTCCACCCGAGGCGCCGGCCACCAGGCTCCGGAGCGGGGGTCGGACCAACGCGCCGCGTCCCAGCCGCAGCAGCTACGCATATCGCCTCCAGGGCTCGTCTCCGGCCGGAGATGGTGCCAGGGGGACCTTCTTCTCCTGTTCAGGACGTTCATCGTCTTGGCGCAGGACCAGACACGCAGCTACACCGTCCAAACGGTCCAACGCCGCTAAGCGATCGAGTGCCTTCTTCCGCTTCGCTCCGATCCGATAGAGCGTCCCCTTCGAGACCGGATTCTCGTGTCGGAATCCACGCGGAGGACGGCGGCAAGATTTGGACGCCTTGGACCATCGAGCCGGCCAACCCGCCAAAGACTGAGGTTGCGCCTCTCGAAACCCACCAGGCCCGGTTCTGTTCGTGGGACCGGTCGCCGCTGGCTACGCGGTGACGTCCATACGCCGGAAGAGCACCGCGCTAACCGTAATGAAGCCGAGCATGCACAGCAGCGCTGCTGCCACATCGAGCGTGTAGCCCATGGGTGGGGCACCGAGCGTGAAGCCCGACGGCGTCCCCCACAGGTAGCGAAACAAGTGGATGGGGAACCACACGACGCCTTCGGGCCATATCTTGCTGACCAGGTCCTCGACGATCAGGACGTATGCCACGGAGATGCCTACGGAAGTCCCGACAGAACGGGCAATCAGTGCGACGAGCATCCCCAGCAGGCTGACGCCGGCGAGGCCCAGCAGCTCGCTGCCCCAGAAGCTGACAAAGGCACCCACTCCACTCAGTGAGACCCAGGGAGCCGTGGACATCCCTTGAGAAGGAGCGGCGATGAGGACGAAGCCTGCGGCGACCAACAGAGCGAGGCTGGCGGACACGGCCACGAAGAGCAGCAGCGCGAGCATCTTCCCTGCAAGCAGGCGCAGCCGCCCCGGTTCGCGTACGAGCAGATTTCGCAGCGTTCCCTGTGACCATTCCGCGGCGACATTCGCAGTCACCATAGCGACCACGATAGTGTCGAGGAACCGTTGCGGGAAGCTGACCAGCGTGATCAATCCCTGTGTCGTGGGAATGGCCTGTGCCGCCTGCTCGAGCTTCGCGTCGGCCATGGGCTCAGGCCGAAGTAGGACAGGCCGACGGCTACGGCGACCATCGCCGGCACGCCAGCCAGGACGCTCCAGCCGCGCAGCTTGGTCAGCTCACTCCGAAACGCACGCATCCCTAGCGCTCTCCTCTCAACATGGCCAGGAAGCCCTCTTCGAGGCTGGCTTCCCTGGCGCGGATGGTGACGCCCATGGCGCCGGCTTCCGCCGCGCAGCGCTGGAGCTCGGAAGCCCAGTCGACAGGGCAGGCGATCCGAAGCGAGCTGTCCGTCCATGTAACCCGGTAGCCGGCGGCGGTCGCGATCCCGGCCACGAGATTGAGCTGGGTCGGGTCGGCCGCCTCCACGACCAGCTCACCACGGCGGTCGACAAGCTCGTGAGCGGGGCCGTTGAACACGGCGTTCCCCTCGAGGATCATCACCAGCCAATCGGTCACCTGCTCCAGCTCCCCCAGCAGATGGCTGCTGATGAAGAGGGTCGTGCCCCTGTCGCGCATGCCACGCAGCTGGTCGCGCAGCTCGATGATGCCAAGCGGATCGAGGCCGTTGGTCGGCTCGTCGAGGATCAAGAGCTCGGGCTCCGGTAGGAGCGCCATTGCCAGGCCGAGTCGCTGCTTCATTCCCAGGGAGTACTTGCCCACAGGGTCCCTCGCCCGGCTGTCGAGTCCGACGATCTCAAGCACGTGATCGATCCGGGAGCGGGGGTGACCACCAAGCTGGGCCAGCACCTCCAGGTTCTTGCGTCCGCTCAGGCCGGGATAGAAGACAGGGGACTCGCAGACCGCGCCGACGCGCGGCAGGTACTCTCTCGGATGGGAGATCGCCTGGCCGAGTATGGTGGCGCTGCCAGACGTCGGCCGCAGCAGACCCAGCAGCATACGGATTGTCGTCGTCTTGCCCGAGCCATTGGGACCGACGAAGCCGGCAATGGTCCCTCTAGGAACGCTGATGGTGAGGTCGTCTACCGCCTTGCGATACCCGAAATGTCTGCTCAGGCCGTGGGTCGCAACCACCAGGTCTGGTGCATGGGCCGATGACGACGACAAGGTTCGCGAAGTCCGGTCGAGAGGCTCGGGCATTACGGCTCCGACGCTACAGACCGACCGGCCGCCAGGGGGAGTGTGCGCTGTCACAACCTGGAGTGACAGGCGTCACCAACTTCGACCGCATGGCTCCCTCACACGCCTCCCGGGTCTAGGCTGGAGGCGGAATGCCACCTGGGATGATCTGGCTTACGAGGGTGGTCAGGCTGGCCATCGTCCCCGTGTTCCTGGGGGCGCTGCTCTACCTGGTCCAGCCGCGGCGACCCCTCGGAAACCTGGCCGCCGCGGCCGGCCTGGTGCTGCTCGGCGCGATCCACCTGCTCTACTGGTGGCGGCCATGGCCCGGCCAGCACCGCCGCGCGGTCATCGCGGCGGGGGCCATGATCCTGACCAACCTGGCCCTGCTAGACCTGCTCGGCCTCACCCAGCCGCTCCTATGGCTGTATCCGGCCCTGATCGTGGGCGCCGGCCTCCCTGCATCGGTGGCCGTCGTGGGCGTCGGCCTCACGGCCCTGGCCGCCGCCGCACCGATGGCCCGGGGAGGAACCATCGCCGGGACTCTCCCAGCTCCCGAACCCTTCGGGCCGAGCCACTCCATCCTGCTGTCCTTGGTGTTCGCCGGCCTCGGTATGGTCGCGGTGCGCCAACTGATCGCGCGCAACGCCGAGCTCCACGCCGCCAGGGCCGAGCTGGCTGACCTCGCGGTGGCCCGCGAGCGTGAGCGGCTCGCGCTCGAGCTGCACGATCTGCTCGGCCGGACACTGTCACTTATCGCTGTCAAGGCCGAGCTGGCAACCCGCCTGAGTGCCCAGGGCGACCCGTCCGCCGAGGCCGAATTGATCGACGTGCAACTCCTCGCGCGGCACGCGGTGCGCGATGTCCGCGAGGCGGTCGCCGGCGCCTACGCACCCACCATCGCCGCCGAGCTCTCCGCGGCGCAGGTGGCTCTCCGTACGGCCGGGATCGGGCTCAGGATCGACGGCACCACCGCGAGCGTCGATCCGACGCACGAGACCGCCATCGCCTGGGCGCTCCGCGAGGCGGTGACGAATGTGGTCAAGCACAGCGGTGCGCGCACCTGCCGCATTGGGCTCGACGCCGCGGACGGCTCCACCGTGCTCGAGATCGAGGACGACGGTCGTGGTCCGATGGGAGGACGAGCGGGAGCGGGTCTGGGGGGACTGACCGACCGGATCCACGCGCTGGGTGGCACGGTCGAGGTTGGAATGAGCGGCAGGAGCGGGTTCAGACTGCGGGTGCAGCTGGGCGGGGCCGACCACCCCGGTGCGCACTTGGAGGTCACACCATGATCCGCGTGCTGCTGGCCGAGGATCAACAAATGTTCCGGACAGCCGTGCGGCGGTTGCTGGAGCTCGAAGGTGACATCGAGGTGGTCGCCGAGGTCGAGCGGGGGGACGAGCTGGTCACTGTGGCGCTGGCGACCCGACCAGATGTGGCGGTGGTGGACATCGAGATGCCCGCGCAGGACGGCATCAGCGCGGCCGCGGCGCTACGGCGGAGCCTACCCAGCTGCCGGACGCTGATCCTGACGATGTACGGGCGACCTGGGTTCGTGCAGCGCGCGATGGAGGCCGGTGTCTCTGGGTTCGTGCTGAAGGATGCGCCGGTCGAGGTGCTCGCCGTGGCCGTCCGTCGCTGCGCCGCCGGTGAGGACGTGGTGGACCCGGCCCTCGCCGCGCGAGCGCTCAGGGCCGGCTCGTGTCCGCTCTCGACAAGGGAGCGCCAGATCCTCAACGCATGCGCCGAGGGCCTGCCAACCGCCGAGATCGCGACTCGCCTGTGGTTGTCCGAGGGCACTGTCCGCAATCGCGTGTCGGAGATACTCGGCAAGCTCGGCGTACGCAACCGAGCCGAGGCCGTGCAGATTGCACGGAACGAAGGCTGGCTGTAGACGTCCGCGCTCAGGTCGATCGCGCCTCAGCGGTACATCGCCGCGTTCGAGATCGGGATGTTGTCTGGGTCAGTCTCGCGCAAGCGCCGCAGAGATAAGGTGTCAGCCAACGACTTGAAGGCCCGTCACGAGCAGCTTCAAGAATCCATCCACGCGCACGGCAGACAGCCGAGCGCGCCAATCGAGCCGGACTCGGCGACGTGAAGGTGTGGCGTAAACCGAGCTCGGTCAGCTCGATCAGGCGGCCCTGGAGCGTTCCCAAGCCGGTCGTGGCGGGCAATCCGTATCCCCGTGACAAAGATCCGCGGTGGGGAGTAGGAGCGGGCGAGAAGCCTTGCGTCAGACCCGACCAGGGTCACCAACGGCTTGTCGACGTACTCTGGGACGGAGCTTGTTGCCGCTTTGAACAGTCCGATGTTCGTCGTCGACTCGTCTGGACGAAGATCGGACGATTCAAAGCGCAAACGTGTGTTTGTGAGCGCGTCCACCGCCTACCACCCAACAACTCCGGAGATTCGACGGCGAAGCCATGCTGGCGGAGTTCATCGAGCAACCATGCCATCGGGCCGGTTGCGTCACACACTGGGTCAGCACTGGGCCTCAGCAGAGGGTGCGAGGTAATGGCCTGCTGTGTTGAGCGCCGTGACTGGCTTAGTGGCCTCATCCGCGCATATAGCCAATCATGCGCAAGAGGGGTCGCGACAGGGTGACCAGCGGCGTCATACAAGAGGCATTGGCCAAGGGTGATGCGGTGACTGTGCGGCTGGTCGACCACGCTGTGTGGGGTCTGGGCATCGCGCTCGTAAACGCTCAGAACCTGCTCGATCTGGAAGCGATCATTATCGGCGGCGGGCTGGGAGATCGGCTCGGCTCACCCTTCGTGACGCGGATAGAAGACCACGCAATGAAGCACCTGCGCCTCCCTGACCACGCAATGAAGCACCTGCGCCTCCCTGACCAGCCACCCAAGTTTCTAACACCGAGCTAGGGGACCTTCAAGCGCCGTAGGTGCGGCCGTGCTCGCCGGCGGCTAACCCTTCGTCAAGGCGACCGCGCGCGCTATCCGACTGAGCCCAGCGTGGGATGATCCCGCCAGCACCGTGCTCGAAACATTGACGCGGTTGGACACGACGACCGGAGTAGGGGTGGTGGGCCTGCTCTTCGGAGGCTTCTTCCTCATCGTCGGCGTAGTCTTCAGAACTGGTCTCATCCAGGGCAACCTGGCTTGGCAGTATCGCGACCCCGCTGCGCCGGACCCAAACGCCATCTTCGCTCTCATCCCGTTCAGCGTCGGGTGGTGTGCCGCGGGAGCATTCCCGCTGGTAGCGGACGCTGTGCCCTTCGGCGCA
>Ga0126381_100005151_pt1 | contig 14329 bp, 10 predicted proteins | sample PanSoiMetPlot_28_FD_96465 | JGI IMG/M metagenome (GOLD analysis project Ga0126381, IMG submission 96465) | Tropical forest soil microbial communities from Panama - MetaG Plot_28 | ecosystem: Environmental > Terrestrial > Soil > Tropical forest > Bulk soil | place: Panama | collected 2016-02-17
CCAGCAAGTACTTTCCGCCCCGCGCTGCCCCTGGCAACGTGCTTATGTGGAACGGCTCATCGGCTCGATTCGCCGCGAATGTCTGGATCATGTGATTGTGTTCAACGAGAGCTCTCTGCGTCGGATCCTATCAGCCTATTGCGCCTATTACCATGGCTGGAGAACTCATCTATCGCTGCGAAAGGATGCCCCGGAAGCACGAAGAATGCAGGCGCTCACCGACGGCGAAGTCGTCGAGACCGCAGAAATTGGTGGTCTACATCATCATTACGAACGCCAAGCTGCGTGATCGCGTTTGTCTGCCCGTAGAGATATCTTCCTCCACACCTGTCCGTGGTGACCGCCTTCGTAAGCTTTCTCAAGTCGGCTTCTCCCATTTTTCGATCCCGCGGCGTGATCAACATCCCGCAATCAGGAGCGGACGCCGATTACATCCTCTTGTAAATAGGTCATCGATTTGTAGGCACAAACTCGGGATTCGGGGTGAAACTGTGTTCCTCGGGCTTTATTTCGCGTTACAGACAACCCGCACCGGATGTGCTCGCCGCTCCACCTCGTACGGTGTGCCTCGATTGACGGCCGCGAATAACTGATGCACTCCGCAAGTCCTAGCTCGGAACACTGCCTGTACTTTGTGCGGCTGACCAGCGGCAACATAGGGGATCCGTTCCATATCAAATAACTGCCCACCGCCCTGCGGGTCGCCATCGTAGAAATGGACGTTGACTCCCGAGCTTGGTGCACCGTTGTCCGAGAGCATCGCGGAAAGTACTACGTGACCTCCCGGCCCCGTCCGGTCGGCCGAAACGTCCAGCTTGCCGATATCCACCGAGCCTTTTCCGGGAAGCGGGCCCGGAACCACGCTGGGCGAGGCGATATAGAAGACTCGTTTGAACAAACCAAGGTTGTTGCTAAAGCTGTCCTCGAGAGCTGCCGCCTGTTCAAAGGATTTGAGCGTTCCAGGGACCGACTGAGTCAATCCGTGCCCGGGCATCTCGGCTAGAAGTCCCTGATGATCTTCCATCCAGACCAGCACCCAGAATACGACATTTACATTGCCATTTGTGGTCTGGTCGAACTTGCTCGTATCGAACGTGGTAGGCACCAAAACCGAGTTCAGCGCGCTCGAGCGATCATCGAACGGGGGAATGGGGCCCACCTTTTCTTCGCTGATCAGGACACTGTCGCCGGCGGGAAGGTCGGTTGTGACATTCCAGGGCATGAAGTAGAAGCGAACATGTACGTTGGTTTCGTTAGTCATCGGGCGCAGGCTGTAGTTGTAAACGCGAGCCTGCAGCATGAGCACATCGCCGGCCTTGGCCGTTTCCAACTGCGATCCCTGGCCCTGGGCAAGGGAGCTTGTGATAAGGAATCCTCGCATCAGGTGATAGGAACTCAACCATGGATTGTCAGGCTCGCGATCGTTCATGTACGCGCAATCCATCGTATTCACGTTCAAGGCAGTACTCGTCGGAAGACAATTTCGCGGGGGATCCTTCGTCAGAGGTTCGGGCCGAATGTCCCAGCGTGAAGGGTGATTCAACGCCACATCTGGAGCCTTATTATAGGCTTGCTTCCACCAACCGCCCGATTCGGAGGTCAGTGGATCGGCGGTGAACATCGCGCGCAGCACGCCGAAAGTCGTGACGTCACCCTTTAGCGGCTGGTTATCAACCACTCCACCCGGTTGCACAGTTCCCATGATATAGGGAGCCACTGAGTACTGGTAGTTTGAGGGATTAGCAAACGTCCCAGGCTTGGTGATCTGAACGCCCGTTGACTCGCCAAGTGTGGTTGTGTTCTTGCACATTGTGCTGATCCCGAAGCTCGTGCTGAGATCAAGTTCCCCACCGAACTGAGCCCCCCCCAACCCTTCAATACCGGCGGAAAAATTTACGGAGAGGTCGTTCTCCAAGCTGTAGTTCTGGTTCATACTAATAGACGGGACATCCGTGTTCCCGGCCGACCATTTGGTTTTTTGTGTGACATCGCTGGCATCGGTTCTAAAGTTCACGCCTAATGCCAGCTGTTGCAGGCACGTTGCAGTGCTGCCGTCGCAATCTCTGTTCTTGTACATAGTCTGTAGCTGATCTACGTTAGCCGGATAGGAGAAGATGTTGCCCGGTTCCCAGGGCGGCTGGTACCAAGAGACGTTCGTATCCAACACGGCCGTGGGTTGAGGGTTGAAGTTTGGAGCCGAGAATTGAACCGTAAGCGGCACCTTCTCGTCCGGCTGGCAATTTGCGTTCGACGCCGGGCAAACTGTTTGCCCGATTACTGGATAGACCCAGATGTTGTACGAGGTATCGTTAGTATAGGTCAACCAGTCGCCAAAGGCGGAGGTTGCCTCCAGGTTGTAGTTTACGTTCTGGTAAAATTCATGGGTTAGACCGGACGAACCTTTCAGCTTCTGGGCTGCCGTCACAACGTCTTTCACTTTGAGACCGGTTTCATCCGGGTCGCCTATGGTGTACGTGTAATTAAACTTCTCCTTGGCCCCGAAGGACCAACTCGTCGCGTATTTTTGAGTCGATTTGTAGTTGTCTTTGTCCTCCTGTTCATACGTGGTCTGGAAAGTGTCCGGGATCGCACTCACGTTAAAGACCGTTGGCGCGTCCATGCCGTTCGGACTGACGAAATCCACATGCATCGGCGGCGCACCGATAACTACGCTTGGCTGCACACTGTTGTGGACGACGATCTTCGTCGGCTCGCCAAGAGTTAGCGAGCGGCCCTGAAGGTCGGACGCGGCGAAAACCAGGTTGGGTGGCCTAGCGACTTCGCCAGGGAACCCGGGAAATTCAGTAATGTTATTCACTGTGAGTGTGAGGTCGAAAGTTTTCGGGTCCGCACTTAAAATGTAAATACCTTTAGTGCTGGCGCTATCGCAGGGGCCCTTCGATAACGCGATCTGGGCGCTCGGATTATATTCGGTCTGTCCTGGATTCAGCGGGTCGGGCTGCCGGTGGTCAAAGTTGCCGACTTCCATACCAAAGGAGCAGGAGCCCCCGTAAATAACCGGATTGTGCCCGGCAATGGCGAAACTGTCGGGATCCACCGTAAGGATCTCCAAGAACCTGCCGTTGACATCCGTCGAGCTCGAACTCAGATAAGCTATCTGATCGTAGGGATTCCCCGGCAAAGCAAACTGTCCCGTTTTGACTTGGATAAATCCGTCCGAAATTGTTACGCCAGGAAGCGACGGGGTACCGGGAGCGGGAGACGCTATATGGGGAATCAGTGTGTTCGCTTCAAAGTCGATGATTTGGACGTACACAGGTCCCGAATCTGTGGCGAAGGCAACAGCCAGCTGATCGTGGCCCGCGTTGCTGAACCGGCCTCGGGCAATCGAGGCGTGAGTAACCGGCGGGTTCGCGGAGGCATCAGCTGTCACAATGAGCGAACTGGCTGGCGCTACTGAAAGGCTGTCGGGGTCCACGGTGTAGACCGCGAGTTTCAGCCCACCGGTCGGCAGAACGGTGAGACCGGCAATCTCCCGCCGCCCGTCCCCGTTGAAGTCTCCGACAGCAATGTCTTTCAGCTTTTCCAGCGTGGCGCTACTTTGACGGAAACCTTTGGAAATAATATTCACATCGCTCGGCGTCATGATCAACAATCCGCCATCGTCAAGGGCGAGCGCCAAATCGTCATAGCCGTCCAGCGTGAAATCGGCAACCGCTCCGGTGGTAACAACAGGATCATAGTTGGGAGAAGACGGAAAGGGAAAGATGGGCGTAGAACCAACGTTCAACACATTCTGGAAGTAAAGCATGAACCTTGCTTTTGAAGGATCACTCTGGTTATGTACCGTTGTAATCGTGACGGCCTGTGGCTGGTTCATCATGTGCGCAGAGTAGAGATGCAGACCCAGCGAATCATTGGACGAGAGTTTGAGTGGAGATCCCGGAATCAAGGTCCCCTGCGAATCTTTTGTGTTGATTGAATTGGGAACTATGGCGCCGTTTTGCGTGTAAGAGACCACCTGCAGGTCCGTGATCTGGAGCAGGGTACGTTGGCCATTTAAGAAATCCGACACCTGGCTGTAATCCGGTCCGGCATCCTGAGCGTGGACCGTCACGCCGCCGAGCGCGGCCGCGAGGCCGGCGGCCAAGAGGGCCGCCTTTCTCCGCCTGCCGCAGCGGCCCACCAGAACGAACGCCAGCCCGATACCCGCTAACAGCACAGCGGCCGGCTCGGGTGCGGAGGCCACCGGCGTGACATTTGACACGTTGAGAAAGTCCACGGCCCAGTTCCCCGTTCGGCAACGCCCAGCCGTCCCCGAAATGTCCCGGAACAGGTCGCCCGGGCACGGGCCGCCGGTGGTAAAGCTGGCTTCGGCAGTGAAGTGCGGGTTTCCCGTTTCGGCAAAGCCGTCGACCAGATTTCCGATCGAAAAGTTGTCGAACTCGGTCAGAGCCACGATGTAATTGCCCGGCGTGAGAGTGGTCGTGATGCGCGCATCCGCCGCCAAGCCTGTAGCGGGATCCACTGATACCCCCGCTCCATCTTCGTTGTCGGTGAGGAAGGCGCCCGTTGCGTCGAACAACGTCAGGATGGTATCGAACCCACCAACAGGTACCACCGCGCCGGTTGAGGTGGTGCCGCTTGCATAGCCGTAGCTGCGGATATCGACGATAGCTGGCGCCGCAAGGAATACGGAGAATTGCTGAACGCTATCGTCTGCGTTGAAATTACCCTGGAGAGTTATGTCAGCAGCGCGGGAAATCAACGGAAACATAGCTATCGCAACGAGGCATGTCAGCTTGCGCGTCGTCTGTTTGCCGAGGCAAGCTGCAATATTAAGAGCCCTGATGGGGAGACGGAACGTTCCAGTTCGGTATGTCATGCGATTACTCCTTACCGGCGTCGCAATTCGCTTGCCGCGTGCTCGAGACTGCCGGCTCTGTCATCCCAGTTAAAGGGGCGAGGGGAGGGAGAAAACTGATCAGGGCGATGGGAGAATATTTTTAACGACGCCACATGCCGCCCCTGGACGTGACACAGGATGAGATCGCGACCTTGATGGCCTCATTTCGAGCTGGTAACAACGCTGCCGCGGCGCGGCTCAGCGAGTTGTTTTACCCCGAACTCAAGCGACTGGCAGCCCGACACCTGATCGGAGAGCGAAAAGAGCACAGCTGGCAGCCAACCTTGCTGGTCAATGAACTGTACCTCGAGTTAGTCCGGATCAAAGCGCTGTCTCCGCAAGAAGGCGAGAGCCATAACGAGAAGGCCGCGTTTTTTGCATTGGCTGGTCAGATCATGAGGCGGCTGTTGATCCATCACGCGCGCCCGCTTGCTAACAAAGCTCAAAAGGTTCCGCTCTGGGAACAGGTCAACGCAGCGAGCGACGTAAGTCTCGTCGAGGTGGAGGAAATACTCATGCGCTTGGGTGCGATCAAGCCGGTCATTCGGGCGGTGGTTGAGATGAAAGTGTTCGAAGGATTCACGAGCGAGGAGATTGCGCTCCGCCTTGGCTGTTCGGTCGTTACGGTTAATCGCCACTGGCAATTTGCTCGCCATTGGCTGCGCAAGGAATGGAGCGCGGCCGAACCATCAAGATAAGATAAAATCCCGAAACGGAAGCTCCCTTGGCACGTGGGTTTAGCGAGGACCGCTGGCGGACCATCCTGGAATTATCAGAACAGGTTGCGGCCCTGCCCGCCCATGAGCGTTCGGCGTATCTCATCGCTGCGGACATTGAGCCTGAGGTAAGCATAGAAGTTCTGGAATTGGCCGCCGAGTTTCAAAAGGAGAATGCGCAGACCGCTTCTTCCGAGGCCCAAATTGGAACCATGGTCGGCCGGTTCCTTATCACCGGTCTCTTGGGCAGCGGCGGAATGGGATACGTGTACTCCGCCTGCGATACCGAGCTGGATCGGCCGGTGGCGCTAAAATTCCTCCGGCCGGAGGTGCTCAGCTACCACGGGGCGTACCAGAGATTCATCCGGGAGGCCCAAAGCGCTTCCTCGTTAAACCATCCGAACATCGTAACCATCCACGAGATTGTTCGAACCGGCTCGATGGTCGCGATCGTGATGGAACTGGCGCAAGGCGTGCCCCTCCGTCAGCTCTGCGGCGAATGGCGAAACTCCATAAGTTGCGTTTTCGAGATCGGAGAGCAGATCGCCTCGGCTCTGGGCATGGCCCACATCCACGGAATCGTTCATCGGGATATTAAGCCGGAAAACATTCTGTTGCAGGCTGACGGCCATGTCAAGGTTTGCGATTTCGGACTTGCCCGGCAAGTTTCAGCCGTCACAGGAGCATCTACTCTCAGTCCGGCAGGTACACTGCGCTACTTGTCGCCGGAGCAGGCGCGGTGCGAGCCGGCGATCCCCGCGAGCGACGTTTTCTCTTTGGGGCTTGTGCTTCACGAACTTGCTACCGGTCGCCATCCGTTCCCGGGAGCATCGCCATTCGATACCGTTCACAAGATTCTCAACGATGAACCAGAGCGGCTTGACCGAGACGATCAGATTCCACGAGGCTTCGCATCGCTGCTCGAGTCAATGCTCTCAAGGGATCCTTTCCAACGACCTTCAGCGAGTGAAGTGGAGCGAAGGCTGGGCGAGTTGCGGCGCGGATCAGAACAAGAACCGCGCAAAGCGGAGCACCCGCGGCGGCGAGCGCTAATCTGGGGCACCAGCCTGGCGGTCATTATTGTAGGCATTGCGATCCTGTGGACCAAACTGCGCCCAAGCGCCGCTTTCGAAACCGGAAACCTTCATATCCGACCGTTAACGTCTCAGCCGGGCTGGGAGGCGGACCCCGCGCTCTCTCCCGATGGCACATTCATCGCATTCACTTGGAACGATCACCCCGAAAACCCGCAGATCTATGTAAAGCGTTTCGATGGTGGAGAACCGGTCAAAGTGACGGATTCGCCGACAGGCCAGATTGGCTCCTTGGCTTGGTCGCCTGATGGCCGGCAAATTGCATTCAAGATACAGTGGCGGCGCTCAGGAGGTGGCGAGATCCGCAGCATCCCTGCGACGGGAGGCGCCGAATCGATAGCCACCACCCTGACCGACGCGGACCTGACGTCTGCCATCGACTGGTCGCCAGATGGTGAGAAGCTGGTCTTCTCAGACAAATCCCCGAGTTCATCACAGCCCAGCGTCTACGCATTCAATCTGCATACGGGAGAGAAGGTAAAGCTCACCACTCCTCCTGCGGGAATTTGGGGAGATTGGAGCCCTAAGTTTTCTCCAGATGGTAAGACGATCGCGTTCAAACGCGTTACCGATTACTGGTTAGACGAGATTTACCTTATTCCCGCAGCAGGAGGTGCAGCTAGGCGAGTGACCTCGATAAATGCCAGCATTTGGGGCCACGCCTGGATGTCAAGCGGAGACAGCCTCCTGATCTCCTGTCAGCGAGAAAATACCATTCATGGGATTTGGCGATTTTCGCTCGCCGATCCTTTGCGGCCGGAACGCATACAACAAGGTGCTGGCGATTTGATTACACCGGCTGCCGGGCGAAAGAGTGAGCGGATCGCCTGGGTTAATCGGGTGTGGGACAGCAATATCTATCGGGCATCCGTCTCGGGATCGGAACCGCCCACAAAGTTGATCGCGTCGACGCAGCGCGATCAGAATCCGGCCGTTGCCCCGGATGGACGGATCGCCTTTGTTAGCGACCGTTCGAGCAGCCGAGAGATTTGGATTGCAGCACCCGATGGCGGACGTCAGACCCAGGTTACGAATTTCCGTGGACCGTCGATCGACGGCCTCATGTGGTCACCGAATAGCCGGCAGCTGACATTTGAGAGCCGCCTTCGGGAGAAGCAGGGAGTTTTCACTATGGAATGCCCGCCGCAGCGCCAACTCTGTGACGAGCCGCAAAAGATCGTCTCGGAGGCGTCCGCGCCCGCCTGGTCGGCCGACGGAACGGCGATCTTCTATACCTCGCACCGTGGCGGGTCGTGGCAAATATGGCGACATTCGCTGGCCGGTGGTCTAGATAATCAGGTGACTCCTGCGGGAGGTTCCTTCGTGCGCGAAACTCGCGACGGTCGGTGGCTGTACTTTTCAAAGCCCGGTACAGAGACGATTTACCGAATTCCCAGCAGCGCCTCCCTACGTGCCGGAATGGTCGTGAGGGAGGAACCGGTAATCGACGCGTCCGTTCATGTTCTGCCGATCGGTTGGGATGTCGGTCCCACTGAGATCCTTTTCTTCGAGCTGCCCGAAAGCCGGCAGCGTTGGGAGATTCGTGCACTCTCCATTATGTCGAGCCGCATCCGTTTCCTCAGAGACTTGGGAGATGCTTACGTGAGTACCGACGGCATGGTCCTGTCTGTTTCAAGTGACGGCAAATGGGTGTACTATCCACGCCTCGATTCTGCGGGCACCAATGTTATTGTCGCGGAAAGTGTGCGGTAAAGCGTAAACTGGAGAGAGAACGTCGATGACGAGTACAAGACGGGCACCGAGTGGCACTGCGTGAGCTGCTGGAACAAACTCGCCGATTGGGCCGGCAACCTGCAGGAGAGTGCTTACGTGGAGGTTCTGTAACGTTTTCTGTGTGAATTGTTTTGGGCTTGGATAGGCTGGCAATGGCTGTTTTGGGGGCGAAGCGAGCCGAGGGCGACCGGAGTTCCTCAAAACAGCGGGCTCGACCTATGTGTGTAGTCAAAAGTCGACGAACTTTTGAAATGAAATGATTTGTCACGCGAAGACGCGCTAGCCGAGGACATCGTCCCGGCATGCTAAAGCTGATTTGTGATCGAGATCGTTGGCGCAATTCTCGCCGCCTTCACAGTTTTCTTTCGCAGTCGCCTTGACCTCTCTTTGGAGATGCTCGCCCTACGCCAACAGGTCGCGGTGCTGAAGCGAAAACGTCCACGACCGTTGCTGAATTGCCTTGACCGGTTTTTTTTGGATCATGCTGCGGATGGTGTGGCCGCGCCGGTCCGATGTTCTGGATATCGTGAAACCTGCGACCGTGATCGCGTGGCATCGAAAAGGGTTCCGATTCTATCGGTGCTGGAGATCCAGCCCGCAAGGTGGTCGACCCAGGGTCAGAGAAGAGATTCGAAATCTCATTCGGAAGATGAAACGTGAAAATGCCGGCTGGGGTGCGCCGAAAATACACGGGGAACTGCTAAAGCTCGGCTTTAACATCTCCGAACGCACTGTCGCAAGATATCTGCGAGGTCTGCGGCCTCGCACCCGTAAGCACGATCAGTGCTGGAAGGCATTTCTTGCCAATCATCGCGAGGCGATCGTCGCGTTCGACTTTTTCGCTGTACCCACGTTAACTTTCCAACTGCTCTACGCATTCGTGATCATCGAGCATGGCCGGCGCAAGATTCTGCACTGTAACGTTACCGCTCATCCCACCTCGGAATGGGTGGTGCAGCAGTTGAAAGAAGCGTTTCCCGAAGCGGATCCGTATCGCTATGTGATCTTCGATCACGACTCAAAATTCAATGTCGAGGTAATCCAGTTGCTCACAGCGACTGGTTTACAACCGAAGCGCACGAGCATCCAGGCACCATGGCAAAACGGAACTGCGGAACGCTGGGTGGGAAGTTGCCGTAGGGAGCTATTGGATCACATCATCCCGCTGAATGAGCGCCACTTGCGACGACTTCTTCGCGAGTATGTTAGTTATTACAATGACGACCGCATTCACGATGCGTTAAATAAGGATACGCCCCATAGGAGACGAGTAGAACAACGGCCGTTGCCGGCAGCCAGCATAATTTCACAATCCCGCCTCGGAGGCCTTCATCATCGCTATAGCTGGAACGTAGCTGCTTGAGACGCACCTCGGCTCATGCGCCGGTCTAGGGCTTGCCATTTTGGCTACACACAGCAGTTATGAGTGCAAACAAAGTGTTATGGGAGACTCAGCTTGCGACATTGAAGCGATGCCACAACTGAGCGTCCAGTTGGGCCGTCAGGTTGACAGCGAACTACGGAAAGCACCTCAAAGCGAGAGTACGCAGATGTGTGGTTAATGGGAAGATTGCTGAACCTAGTGAGTGTTGAGTACCGTTTAGTACGGACGCCGGTTTCTATGGCATGCCGTTTTGTGCTGAGCCGTTAAGCGTGAGTGAGGAGCACCAGGAGTTACAGCGCATCTCGCTGTCCAGGCCATTGCCGTGGGAGATGTGTTTCGGCGGGTTTGACTCAGATCTTGGTTGAGGGTCAAAGTTACGCCGAGGTTAAGAAAAGGTTGAACACGACGGCCCCGACCATTGCGAAACAAAGGGAAGTGTTTCCTGGAGCAACGCATCGATGCTGTGATGATGGAGCAATGACACCAAATAGGAACTGATGAAACAGAAAATAGTAGCTACACTCCTCGTGACGTTGCATTTGTTGGTTGTGCTGGGCCATGGTAGAGCGCATTCTCAATTGCACATTCAACCAAGCATTTGGCAGGGCATGTTCATTGCCGTGGTCATCGTTATCGGCCCCATGCTCGCGATGGTGCTGCTATGGACCCGGCTTAAAAAAATAGGACCTGTTGTGTTTCTGGTAACCATGACTGGTTCATTGTTTTTCGGACTGACGTACCACTTCGTTGTTCCCGGTTCAGACAACGCCTTGCATCTCCACAATGGGCACTGGGAATCCCTCTTCAGAACGACGGCTACGTGGCTTGCCGTGATTGAGACGGGCGCAATCGCATGGTGCGCCTGGGCATTGAAGAGGCAATTTCTAGAATCACTCAAGTGAGGAGATTTAGATCGAAATGGTCCTGAGGTCAGACATGTGGAGGCAATCTTCGGGTATCCCGTGAAATCGATGGCCGGGGGAACGACTGAAGTCGTCACCCTGGGTTGGAATGGCGACAGCGGGCTAGCCTTTTGGTGGATGGATGATCGCAGCGCGTTCCCTTAGTTAACAGCGAGCAAATTTCCCGAGTTGCTCTTGTTCACTCCGCAGCGCTGCGCTGTGGAGACGGTATCGTTCGCCAAAAGCTGAGGGCCATTAAATGCAATGCCACAATAAACTTGCGGGACGCTGTGGTTCGCCAATAATACATCGGGGATCAAGCCTGTCGGCTCAATTTCTTAGCGATTCAACTGAGGTGCGCAAAGCCGAGTCCGGCGGCAGGTAATACATTAGATCGTCGTCTTTGAGGCCCCGTTTAACCTATAGTTAACGCCGCGGTATTCTTATCCAACACATTGATTCTTCATTGGATCTATTTTGGCGAAGGACACCTATTTAGAGGACCTATTTAGAAGATCACGTATTCAGTCATGCGTCCGGGTTCCAGCTCCGTGTGCTAAACCACGTTATACGGCCTTAGCGTAACGACGTAACCGCGGTAAGCTGTTACATTCAGAGCGGCCGCTAAGTGGCCCTGCGACCTTTTTGATTTTTGACTACACACACCTTATTCGCAAATATTGTTGCGTTTAACATTAGGGTAGAATTTGTGTCATAATCATGCGATCACATATCCAAGACAGGTGTTGTTTACTGGAAGCCCACCTTTTTCGCGGGCTTGCTTCAAGCAAAGGATGAAGTCAACTCTAGCGGAGGAGAGCAAAGCATGAAAAAGCCATTTTTGTACAGCGGCGATGCCCCGATCGAGTGGACATTCGGCCAAGTTTCCGACTTGATCAAAGGCTTGGAGGAAATGGGTTCCTTAAATGATGTTGTTGCAGAAGCGGATCGTCAGAAACTGTTCTTGAGCTTGCCACCTAATTCAGTGAATTTTGTCAAAGAATTTCTGTTCGAGCGAGGTTTACACAAGACATCGTAGAGAGCGCGAGAGATAATCGCATCGGCGGCTTGTGGCGGCGGCAGCCCTGCTCATTGCGTCCCTGATTGCATTCCAGAGACTTGTATCCCAGTTCACCAGCAGTAAGCCGGGAGACAGCGGAGACCACTGTGAGCTCGGCACAAAATAAACTGGACTTCATCTGGCTGGAATTAACAAATCGATGCAACTTGCAATGCGTTCACTGCTATACGGAGTCGCATCCTCACAGCGTTGACCGCGATCTGCTAAATACAAGCGACTATGAATCGATCGTGCTTCAAGCCTATGCTTTAGGCTGCCGAAAAATTCAGTTCATCGGAGGGGAGCCGCAACTCAATCGTGATTTTCTGCGGCTTCTCGCGAAGGCCGGCCAAGGAAACCAACTTCGAAGTTATTGAGGTCTTTAGCAACCTAACCAGGTTGAGTGAAGATACGCTTGAATTCTCTTCGGCTAATAATATTTTCTTCGCAACATCCTGTCTGTAGTCAAAATTCCATGCAGGCTGCGAATCAAGCAGTTCCGGTTCCAGCGCTGTATCGCTGAACCACGTTACAAGGCCTGAGTGGAAGAACGTAACCGCGGTAATCCATTACATTCAGAGCGGCAGCTGAATGACCCTGGTGTCTCTTGATTTTTGACTACCGACACGTCACTGCTAACAACTCCTGATAGTGTTTAGCTATTCAGCGGTGTCCTGTACTACTAACAATCACATCCTTCTCTGGCCGAGACGAATCTCGTCAAGCAGCTTTAGGAATGAACATGTTAACGGTCGCGTTTGAGGCCGCGCTCACGGCGGTGAGGATGGGCCATCCTTTTTTAGTAACTTTGTAACGGTAGCTGTTCTGAATTTTCTGAATCAAGCCATGGTAACGAAGCAGGCGAAGCTTGCGGCTGATGGCCGCTGAACGGCGGCGAGATTCCTCGACAGATCGGGTGCTGGTGGTATAGAGGAGTGGTTGTAGATCTTTGTTACGAAAACCATTGATCAGAAACTCGCCTCGACTGATGGCTTCCAACAAGAGCCGATCGTGATCGTTGAACGGGTGTAGGGCCCGGCTTCGTGTGCCGCTAACCGTTACGGGACGCTCCAACGGGCTGAGAAGTTCTTTCAAGCGGGTGCTGTCGTCCGTGCTTGCTAGCGCGTTGAGATATCGGTTATTGACCTGCTGCGACACCTCTGCACGACGATGTAGATCGGCGATTCCTCGTCGCATCGGTAGCCATCTTAATGGTCTTTTCTTGTCTTCTGCGGGACGACGGAAAACCTGGAACTCCTCCGGGCGTTGCATCGTGAGTTCAGCGCGCAGCACACTTCCGACGGGCGTGTAGGCTTTGTCATATAGCTTTACGGAGTTGTCGCTGTAGCGATGTTTGATCCGCATACCCTCTTGCCGCCGTTTCAGATCACTGGTCACCTCGGCCTTCACATGGCCATTGATATGACCCGTGGCCGTGAATCCTTTACCCAGAAAACGCAGTACGTCCGGGCTACTGAAGGTGGTCATGGCGTGATGTACCAGTAGCGGGTAGAGCCGCCTAAGGTCTTCAGCCCGGGCGAACACGATATCGGTCGCCCACTCACTTTGGTAAGTGGCCCAATAATAATCGATAGGAAAGTGCCGAAAAATCTCGTCGTGAATCGGATTGAGGTTGTCTGCAATCTCTTTCAGCAGATCTGGCCAATGGGTTTCTAACTGGGTATCCATCAGCCGCTGCGCTTGCTCCCATTCTGATACCCATGGGAAGCAGTTATCTTGGCGTTGGTAGTTAATTCCCGCACTAGCCATTTGACGGGCTAACCATGCTCGACCATTTATACCTATCTGGATGGAAAATGGAAACCAGGTTTGAATGCGCGCGTGCATCCATCCCAGAACCGGGTGTTCCCAGTACTGATATACGAAAAGACATTTGCGCGGTCGTTGCACGAGTTCCAACTGCTTGCTTTCGCGATTGCGATGAATGTCAAATCCGGTGCATGGCTCTACGCACGTCAATGCGCAGATTGGACCTTGAGTGATGTACTCCTGTTCTGCAATGCCGCGCGCGATTGCTTCTTTGTCCTCTTTGCTGGATGGCAGATATTGTATGCGTCGTCCGGCTTCCTCTACGCATCGTAGTGCCGCTCTCTTCACACGCTCGCTGACCTCATGCGCGTGCGATCCGAAATCCTTAAACAGGATCCGATTGGCCCACAGGTATCCCTTCATGCCACACTCGTAAGCGATCTTGCGCAACGTTCCTCGAAATATCAAGCGATCAAAACCACTCAAAACGCCTTGGATCTTATCTCCATACTTCGCGGTAAATTCTTGCACGCGCCCTCTCTTGTCTGCCGAAATTACAGCACTCACAATCATATGAGCAGCTAAGAGTATCTAAGCTTTTGGTTGCGGCCGTGTGCCGCGCTGGGGTTCCTCAAAAATCTGTACCGGAACAAAATCAACGAGATCTGCTCCATTAGCCGACGTTACCTGAACTTTACGCACGATCAAAGTTCGCCTCGGTAACGTGCCGTTACAGGCCAGCCCTGCGGAAGTCATTGGTTCCAGGTCCGATTGATTTTTGATGACCTACAGGTGGCGCGGC